>Ga0115002_10000125_pt1 | contig 103868 bp, 97 predicted proteins | sample ArcticOcean_MG_C_8_FD_89576 | JGI IMG/M metagenome (GOLD analysis project Ga0115002, IMG submission 89576) | Marine microbial communities from western Arctic Ocean - ArcticOcean_MG_CB11_86 | ecosystem: Environmental > Aquatic > Marine > Oceanic | place: Arctic Ocean: Canada Basin | collected... | reverse complement strand
CAACAATCTTCTCGACTTCAACTTCAAGGATCTTCTCAACAATAATCACTTCAGGGTCAAGGGCTGGGTCAACGTCGACCGGCGGTAGAGCAAGGTCGCAAGCAAGTAAGCCAATAGGCAGAAGAATAAACAGACATCCGAGAAGGAAGGGCCTGGCTAATCTAGCTACCCATGAGCGTGTTGTATGTAGTAGTTCTCGTTTAAAGAGATTATTTACCACTGTACAAACATTGGCATAACTACATGTATGTAGTTATCAGTACCTTCAGCTTTAATTACTCCGGGGCTAGATGGTGAAGTGGTTTCCAGGACAACATTTCCTTGGCCCAGCACCTCTAAAACATCAGATAGATATCGCGCATTGAACGCAATTTTCATATCATTTGATCCTGATTCAACTGTTGCATCAACTTCGCCTTCACTCTCTCCAATTTCTTCTGCTCTAGACGAAATCATTAACCGTGAATCTTCACCACTTCCGGTAGATTGAAGTCTGATAATTCCACTTCCATCTCTCGCGAATATCGCCGCTGTTTTGGTTGCGGCGAGAAAGTGTTCTTGAGTAACCACTACTTTATTATCATATTTTTCGGGCAAAAGTTGATTATAATCTGGAAATGAACCTTGTATTAGTTGTGAAACTAACTCAATATTTTCTAGCTTTATAAGGGCCTGACTTTTGGAAGGAGTGACGGTAAACATAACATCATCTTTCTGAGAGCCAGCTAATCGGCTAATTTCAGTCAAAGCCTTTCCGGGAATAATAAATTGTAAACTTTCTTCAATGGGTGCAGAGAGATTACCTGTATATACAGCTAATCTAAAACCATCTGCAGCTGCCAATGTGAAGGTTTCGCCAGTGATATCACACTTAACACCAGTAAGGACTGGTCGAGAATCTTCTGTTGCTGCAGCAAACACAACGTGCGCAATAGCCTTTTTTAATTCACCAACACTAATATTAGCGACAACGCCTGAGTCAACTGTTGGGATAGGAGGAAAATCTTCTGTGGGATTTCCATTGATACTAGTTTGAGACCGTTTACATTTTAGAGACAATCCCAACGGAGAGTCAATCTGTTCAATTTCAATGGCCTCTGATGGCAAAGAATTAACAAATTCAGTCAGTATTCGAGCTGGTATAGTTATAGACCCTTCATCTTGAATCTCAGCGCCTATCCATGTGCTAATGGCTATCTCAAGGTTAGTCGAAGAAAGTTTTAGCCGGCCTTGATCTGTTGTTAAAACTACATTTTGCGTTATTGGCAAAGTTGTGCGAGTTGCAACAGCCCTAGATACAATTGATAAGCCTTTACTGAGATTATCTTTTAAACAAATTATTCGCATTTTATTTCCTTACATGTACTCAATAGAACTTAAGTATAGGAATTGTACGTACCTTAAGTCAATAACAGTACTGCATATTGTGCAACTAAGCCTTGCCGAACACTACATATAGCGATGACCTTTTGGCTTCAAAAACTCACAAGAGTTTTTAATTAATGTTTATTGTGCCTCGCATACCTAATTCTTTATGCGGAATGCAAATATATTCGTATGTTCCGCTTGCATCAAATGTAAAAGTTACTTCATCAACAGCTCCGCCTGCTACTGCCATATCAATGCCTAGATCTTCTACAGTAAATGTATGGAATTCAGTTTCAGACTCCAGTACGAGAGTAATTTTATCGCCAACATTAAAATTTAAATCTACTGGGTCATAAATATATTCGCCTGATCCTCCCGGATCCTGCATAGTGACATATACTTCCGCTCCCCTATCAACCCCACTCACTTCACCTTCAATTGCTGCTTCATCTACAGGTGCTCTAGGTACTGGAGAAGGTGATGCTTTCCTTACTGTCTCTTGGCCTGTCGTCCCACCGCCACAAGATATCAAAGCTAAAGAAATCACAACTGTCATAATGCTAACTAAGACAATTCGATGCATTACTGAAACTCCTTAATTTAAATCTATTTAATAGTAGTTTTTCGTGCAATATTGGTGAATGTTTTCACTTATTCAAGTATATCAAAAAGTGTCATCATTAATTGGTTAAGGTGAACACATCGTGCACATATCTTATTTTATTGATAAAATACATCTAATGGGGGCGAGTGGTTTCGACAGGGAATGTTGTAACAGAATTGCAGGTCGAGGTGTCATCAACCTCGTTAATCAGATGACAAAAAAGTAACTGGCAAAAAACAGCTAGCTTTAGCAGCTTAATTTAGCTGCTACGTCTTCCGTTTCTTTCCCGGAGGGATGATAAGGCGACATAATCGGGATGCTGCTCTAAATGAGAGCCGATCAGTTAGAGCAAAAGATTTATTGGCTAGTTTTTATACCTATCCTTGCTAATCGGGTGGTACTAAAGCGAATTTAAATGATTAGCTAAGCCTGTAGTACATTTTGGGTCGGTGTTTTCTGGACGGGGAGTTCGACTCTCCCCCGTCTCCACCACAAAATATGTCAAGATTGGATAAGAAAAAGCCCATTCTAATGAGTGGGCTTTTTCTTTTGTACCATCCGAAATGGTCCTTAGTTGAAGTTGACTGATCCAGGATATCCACTTGTGCTCTTGCAGTGGGTCGTTAGGGTTTTTCTCGAAACTAGGCTTTTTCGTTATTTTGTAAGATACTGAAGAAGATGTGTTTATAATATGAATACTTGTAAAAGCTGTCAAAAAGAGAACTCTCCGGATAGTCAATTCTGTATTTTCTGCGGGACTCATATCGATTCGATTTCAACAAGTCAAACTAAACCTGATGATACTGAAGATTTACAAACATTGGACCCAGGAAATGATACTAGCAGCCTAAAAGAACAACTGGCTTCTCTCACTAGCAAGTTTGTTCATCTTGAAAGCAGGATTTTGTTATTGGAGAGATCTCTTACTAACAAGCTAGGTCTTGTATCAGAGAAACCCTCACCAAAACTTCAAAAAAGTAACCTGCCTTCAAAGACTTCCTCTCTTCCTAAATATCAAACCACTTTTTTAAGAAAACTTGTATCTGTAAACTGGTTTGCTGTCATAGGTTCCATAATTTTAGCAATTGGAATTGGGTTCTTTATCAAAGCTGCATTTGATCTATGGATTGGTCCTACAGGCAGAATAATTGTAGGGATAGTGGCAGGCATAGCTTTGATCGGAGTTAGTGAGTACGCCTCTAAAAGATTCTCCAGCTGGGCTCGGGGATTATGTGGTGGTGGATTAGCAATTCTATATATAGCTATATACGCATCATTCGCTTTTTATGAATTAATTAGCCCCACAACGGTTTTCATAATTTTATTTTTTGTTGTCCTGTTAGGTTGCTCTCTAGCCTTAAGATACAACTCTAAGGTCATCGCTTTTATTTCACTTATCGGTGCATTTATTACACCTCCATTAATAGAGACGGAATTAAAGGATCAACTGTATTTAGCAATTGGATATATTTTGTTAATTGACATAGGTATTGTTGCCGTAGCTAGTAGGAAAAAGTGGCAATGGTACACATTGTTAGGCTTGATCGGGTCTTACGTTGTCGGAGGGCTAATGGCTAGTGAATTGCCTGACTCCGAAGCCATATTTAGCCAATTGGGACTGTCTGGAATTTTCATTATATTTATCGTGGCTACTGCTATCCACAATATATACAAACGTTCTAAGCCAGATAACTTTGACTTTATTTTAATAATTGGTAACGCTGGGATATTCTTTGGTTTGACGATGTCGAATTTGGCTGAATCGTACGAAGGATGGCTTGGGCTTTCAACGATTCTTTTGTCGTTGTTATACGCAGCTATAGGATTCTTTGCATTAAGAACTGCCAATGTTTCGAAACTATTATCTTTTTGTTTTCTCGGCATATCTTTAATATTTTTGACTGCATTCATTCCTGTTCAACTAACAGGTGAATGGATAACTGTAACTTGGGCTGCACAGTCAGCTGTTGTGATTGGTATCGGATTAAAGTTTAAAGACTGGAAAATCAGGCTAGGTGGGTTGATAGTGTTGAGCCTAGCAATCATTAGAGCTCTCTCAGTTGACACTTTTTCACAGGATATTTATGAAGATTTCACGCCGGTGTTAAATCATCGGTTCCTGGCTTTCTTAATATGTATTATTGCTACTTACATTGCCGCATATTTGTATTCCATTAACAAAATCATCATCGAAGAATGGGAAACCCATGTTGGTTTGCTTTTATTCGCCGCGGCCACTTTCATGACAATCTGGCTAATAACCGCGGAAATTATAGATTACTTTAACTCTGCGGAAATTCACGATTACATTAAGAATATAGCAAAACGAAGTTATGAGGAGTCTAAGCAATTAACCATAACTTTGTTCTGGGCGATTTATGCATTGTTGTTAATATTTTCCGGAATTAAAGTTAGAACCCAAGTTGTGGTTTCCCCCAAAATGATGACTGCATTTGGAGCCCTGTTACTGGCAGTACCAATAGCTAAACTTTTTATACATGACGTATTTCTACTAGATACTAGTTACCGGGTAGCAGCATTCGTTGTGCTTGGTCCGCTACTTATTGTAACCGGATTAGCCTATCGTAAAATAAGAGAGAGTTTCACTTAATTTAAAGTAGCTGTTCTGAAATTTAACGATGTTAGGGAGAGAAGTTAGCTGTCAGCATAAATTTTTATCGCATTCTGTTATTCTTTATATTAATGTAAGTGTTATTTCTAAAACAATAAGTAACAAAAAAGAGGTCATTCATGAAATCCAGGGCAGCTATATTCGTAGGTAAAGATAAACCACTGATTATTGATGAAATTATAGTGCCCGCTCCTCGGGCTGACCAAGTAATAGTCAGGCTGACGTATACAGGTCTATGTCACTCACAGTTGCATCAAATGGACGCTGGTGAGCGATTAGAAACTCCTAGTATTTTAGGGCATGAAGCTGCTGGGAACGTGACTCATGTTGGCAGCCAGGTAAAGAACCTGAAAGAAGGAGATCAAGTTATTGTCACATGGGTTTCAAAATATAACGAGGTTTTTTCGGGCGGTCTCCCTGCTCAAGACCCTCCTGGAACTACATACAAAGGTGAACTCATATCCGACGTAGTTGTCCACGGATGGGCTCAAGACGTTCTGGCTTTAGAAAAATATGTAGTTAAGATAAAAGATGATGATAAACCAGAACTTGCTTGTATTGTTGGCTGTGCTGTTTTGACCGGCGCAGGGGCAGTTAAAAATACAGCTAAAGTCAGGCCTGGTAATTCAGTCGCTGTTATCGGAGCTGGCGGAGTGGGTTTATCTGCCATACAAATGGCATCCATCCTTCATGCTTATCCAGTGATAGCTGTGGATTTAGATGATGGAAAGCTAGAATTTGCTCGTCAGTTCGGCGCCACTCACACAATTAACGCTTCAAACACTGATCCAGTCGCAGCAATTCATGAAATCACAGGAGTGGGTGCGGATTTTGCCTTTGACACCATAGGCGTAAGAGCCGCGACTGAACAGATATTGCCAGCTGTTAGAGCTGGAGGAATGGGCGCAGATAATCGTGGTGGAACAGCTGTGTTAGTCGGTATGCCAGACCCAGAAATAACGATAGATCCAAATTTATTCATGCTAGGGCAACGTAGTTTCCTTGGTAGCTTAGGGGCCACGTACCCTATAGATGACTTTGAAATGTTCCTACGATGGTACAGAGAAGGTAAGTTCCCTTTGGATAAGCTTGTAACGAAACGCTTTAAATTAGAGGAAATCAATGAAGCATGTGATGAATTACGGGCAGGCAAAATACTAGGAAGGGCTGTTATAGAACTTTAAATTACAGATGGATTGCTAATTTAAGTCTAGACATTAGTTTTCCCGGTCTTGGTATCAAAATATATTTCCGTTAATTGGTTCGTTGAAAAGATTCCATATTAATTATTTGACTTACCATTAGGCAATTAATCGGGTTAATCGTTTTTAATAAATTGGTGGGTAGTATGTGTGCCAATCCGTGTTTGATTCATAAAAATAAGCAGCTTGTAATATTGTGGTCTCGTCAAAAGGTTTCCCTACAATTTGTAGGCCTATCGGAAGTTTCTCGCTAGTAAACCCGCATGGTATGCTTAGGGCCGGTAACCCTGCCAGATTAAATGGCGCAGTTAACTTCGGAGCCCCATGTAATCCTTCTAAAACTTCTTCTTTAGAATTTGTATGCACGCTAGAATTTGGAGGTTGCGCACCACTTGTCATTGTAGGAGTTAGAATCAAATCAAATTGATTAAATAACTTTAGTAAATCATGTTTGATTAGTTCTCTTAACTGCAAAGCTTTATAGTAGGCTCCAGCTGGAATGATTGCCCCAGTTGCTACTGCAATTTTTACCATGTGGGTTAATTCTTGCAGATGATTTTGTAACAACCATTTATTTGATTGTGCGAATTCTGTAAAGCAAATTGTCCAATGCGTAATCCCAGCGTCCTTCACCCTAGGAACAGAAATTCTATCAACCTTTGCTCCATTTTCCTCAAACACTTTAACTGCATTTTCAACCGCTTTAACAACCTGTGGTTCTACAAAATCCGGAGATAATAGCTCAGATATTAACGCTATTCTTAAACCTTTAACTTTGTCTGAGCTTTTCTCTAATTCGTTGAAATATGATGGAACAGCTCTTTTGCTGGAATAGATATCTCTTTTATCGAACCCTGAAATAGATTCCATCATTAAGGCACAGTCTGCTACTGTTTTTGTGAATGGACCAAGAGTGTCCATAGACCAACACGAACTTAAAGACCCTGCCCTACTCACCCTTCCATAGGTTGGCCTAAGACCAACAATCCCACATAGTGCAGCAGGCATCCGTATCGATCCACCAGTATCTCCTCCAAGGGTAGCTGGAGCCATTGAAGTAGCTACAGCTATTGCAGAGCCAGAGCTCGAGCCTCCTGGCGTCCTTTCAGTATTCCAGGGATTTAGAGGGGTTCCCCAAGGAAATTCGATGGTCTCAGCGATAGCAAACTCCATCATGTTTAATTTTCCGATGATTACTGCTCCGGACTCTCTTAGTTTAGATACGACTGTAGCATCGCTCGGAGCGGCATTACCTTTAAATATCGGAGAGCCTCCCGTTGTTGCCTTACCTACAACATCAATCTGCTCTTTTATTCCAACAGGAATTCCATGAAGTAAGCTTCTAAATTGACCACTATGAGCTTCGTTATCTAAACGTTTAGCTTCAGCCAAGCTATTTTCATAATAAACATCCGTAAAAGCCGCCAATTTGGGATTTAGAGAATCAATTCTCTCGAGGAAGATTTTTAGGATTTCGGTAGGTGAAGTTTGTTTTGTTCGTACTTTATTCGCCAATTCAGTTAACGAAAATTTTTGATGTTCGGTATTTTGTATAAATAATGAAGGATTGATTTCTGGGTCTGTAGGTTTACCAGGGTTGGCATACTCTTTAAGGTCTATTGGGAGAGGCTCTACAACACCAATATTAATTGGTTCAATAGTTTGAATAATCGCATTTATTTGGTGTTTGATCTCAAATGCATCACTTTCGGTAATTGGCACGCCAGCCGCTTGGGCAAGGGTTAAAATTTGCGTGTTAGTTAGGTCCATAAGTTGCATAATAAACAATCCTTCCTTTTTAAGTTTTAGTTATCGTATACGGGTCCTGGTGGTTTGAAAATTCATTTGGTGTGCCACCAGATAAAAATCCACCATCAGCCACTAATGTTTGCCCATTAATATAGTCAGATGCATCCGTTGAGAAAAATAGAACTACATTAGCAATATCGCTTGGTAATCCTATCCGTCGGTTCGGGATCCATGGTGTTGTTTCTTTAACATACCATTCGGTTTTCCCTCTTTCGCTTTCTTGGTTTTCCTGTAACAACCGACTATCAATATATCCTGGAGCAACTCCATTACAGTTAATCCCATGACCTGATAGCTCCCATGCTAGTCCGCAAGTCATTCTTGTTACAGCTGATTTCATAGCCCCATATACCAATTGGTTGGGCCACTGCCTAAATGCTTGCACGCTGCTTATGTTTATTATTTTGCCTTTGGTACCCGAATTTATCATTTCCTTGGCTGCCCTTTGTGCGCAAAAGAAATATCCTTTTAACCCCACATCTATTACTGTATCGAAGTCTCTTTCCTTAACCTCAAGAAATGGTTTAGGTATCGCTATCATTGCGTTATTAACAAGTATGTCGATAGAACCATGTTTATCTATGAAATCCGTGAATAGTGAATCTATCGCATCTACATCTCCAACATCAGCTTGATGCCATGAAACTGAATCATTATGTGGCTTAATTAATTCGATAGCCTCTTCCGTAACTGAATCATATACAAGGTCGTTTATACCGACATTAGCTCCATTTTTAGCTAGTGCTAAAGCGATCTCTCTTCCAATCCCTTTCGCGGATCCTGTAACAAGAGCATTTTTACCTTTTAACATGAAACTAACCTCCTTATTTTCATTTGAGTATTCAATTAAGTAGCCAACGGTTGCTATACTACACGTATTACTTTTACCTCAATACAGGAAACAAATCGAACATGACTATAAAACGACTCCATTTTGATAACGTTGAAAATTCAGAACGAGTTTTCACTGACGAATTTAATGAGTTCTTAATAGCACTACACGACAAGCTAGGAGCTCGTGTCTTGACATTGAGGGAAAATAGAGATTCCTGCCTTAAGCAGGCTTTGGCTGGGAAACAACCAACACACCTGCCACCATCAGTTGCAACGACCGAAAATTGGACTATCGACCCGATCCCTGATGAATTACGAACCCCTGGGATAGAAATATCCGGTCCTTCATCCATTAGACCAATGCTAATAAATGCATTGAACCCTGCAAAAGATGGTGACCGGGCTGAAGGAGATCTAGATGACGACGAAGATTCAGGTGGACACAGACTCATTGATACTGTTAATTCTGCGATTAATCGATTAGAGGCAACCTTAGGAACCCTTGAACACTATGATAGCAACAGGGATAAGAGATACCAGTTGCAACCAGGGAAGCTGCCATTTTTCATGCATAGAGAGAGGGGATTGCATTTAGATGAACCAGACGTAACTATCGATGGAAAACCTATATCAGCCTCTATCCTAGGGACCGCATTAACTATATTTCACGCAGGTCGGGAACAGATCAAAAAGGACCAAACTATTTACTTCTATGTTCCTAAATTGGAATCTGCCTTAGAAGCTCGTTGGTATAGAGACCTATTCGACGCCGCAACTGAGCATTTAGACATACCTAAAAGCAGCATAAAAGCGATTGCTTTGGTTGAATCACTGCCATTGGTATATCAGATGGAAGAGGTACTATATGAATTGGGGCCATACGCTGCTGGGCTTAATGCAGCTAGATGGGATCTAAAAGCAAGCATATTTGAATTTATAATGGCTGATCCTGATTCAGTATGGCCTGACAGATTTGGTGTAGCCGTACCAACAACTAAGTTTTTAGCTAATATTTTTAGACGACTTGTAGCAATTTGTTTAAAGCACAACGCTGTCGCGATAGGTGGTATGGCTACTCCCCTTCCATCACGTGACCCTGAGGTAAATGAATCAGCATCTAAGTCGATAAGAGGGGATAAGGAATGGGAGGCAAAGCAAGGTTTCTTAAGAGCTTGGGTGGCTCATATATTCCATATGCAAGTAGCGGCCGAGCCATTCAAAAAGTGGCATTCTGGATGGCAGCCCACAGAAGACATGAAAAACCCTGATAATTACCCTGTATCCATAGAAGTCCCAGAAGGACCTGTAACTATAGAGGGCACCCGTAGAAATGTACGAATGGTTATTGAGTACCTAGAGGGCTGGTTAAATGGTAGAGGAGCAAAAGGTATTGATAGCTTAGAGGGTCAATCAGGTATTCATCCCGCACTTATGGAAGATCTAGCAACCGGGAGAATGTCTGTTGCTCAAATAGCTCAAAGGATAATTCATGCAGTGAAGGGTTCTGATACCGGGGAGATTCACAACTACGACACCGTAAAGAAGATAGTTAAAGATCAATTAGATGATATTTTAAGAATTCGAGAAGAGTCCGGAGTATTAGATTCCGGTATGAAACAACGATATGAAGATGCTTTTAAAATTACTTTAAAATGGATAAAAAATTATACTGAGTATAATTTTAGGAGCTTGGGAACGTATACGCATGAAGACTTGAAGGAAATTGCCATCGCCCCATCGGCGTTTTAAATTAATTCTTTACCGTAACAGGAGATTTATGATTAAATTCAGCGCAAATTTATCAATGTTATTTACTGAGCTTGATTTCTTGGAAAGATTTTCAGCAGCCAGAAATGCGGGATTCGAATATGTTGAATATCTATTTCCGTACGAATTTGAAGCAGAAGAAATAGCTAATCAGTTAGCTTTGACCGGATTGAAACAAGTATTGTTTAATCTTCCAGCTGGTAGTTGGGAAGAAGGTGAACGAGGAATCTCCTGTCATCCAGATCGGATCAACGAATTCCAGGATGGTGTAGGTAAGGCTATAGAGTACGCAAACATATTGGGGTGCAAACAATTAAATGCATTAGCTGGTATACCGCCATCAGTAAGTAATTCAGATGATGTAAAAGCAACATTTATAAATAATCTACGATTTGCGTCAGACAAACTTGGAGAGCAAGGTATTTATTTATTAACCGAACCTATCAATACAATAGATATACCTGGGTTTTATTTAAACTATACAGAACAAGCAAAATCTATCCTAAATGATGTAAATTCTAATAATCTATTTATTCAATATGATATTTATCACATGCAGATTATGGAAGGCGATTTAATTCGAACTATAACTAATAATTTCGACTACATAAAACATATACAGATAGCAGACAACCCAGGTCGACATGAACCAGGTAGCGGAGAGATTAACTATTCGACAATATTCAATGCTTTGGAACAATTAAATTACGATGGGTATGTTGGATGTGAATACATACCTAAAAAAAGTACTTTGGATGGAATGGGTTGGATTCAACAGTATAGATAATGAGTAACACTAAAGAATCTACAGCTGACGTAAATAAGTATCTGGAACGGATTCAATCAACAGTTTTGTGGCTATCGGTAAATATAGTTCACCATGCAAATAATCTTCGTCAAAGCAAATCTGAAGTTAAAGTCGGAGGCCATCAAGCATCTAGCGCATCAGTAGTAACAATAATGACCTCTCTTTATTTTGATTTTATGAACGCTGAAGATCGAATATCTGTTAAGCCGCATGCTTCTCCTGTTTACCATGCAATACAGTACTTATTAGATAATCTAGATGAGCGGTACATGAACACTTTAAGAGAGCTGCATGGACTCCAAGCTTATCCCAGTCGTACAAAAGACCCTGATAACGTGGACTTTTCTACAGGCTCAGTTGGAATAGGAGGAATTGCCCCTAACTTTACTTCCCTTGTTGAGAGATATATAAAATCCCAAGCTGATTCAAAAAAATGGGATGTCGACAAGGATCTTAAACGTCGTTACATAAGTCTACTCGGAGATGCCGAATTAGATGAAGGCTCAGTGTGGGAAGCTATTGCAGAACCTACTATGAGTAATTTAGATGACGTTATATGGGTGGTGGATTTAAACAGACAAAGCTTGGACAGAATAATACCAGGCATAAGAGTTGGCGCATGGGGCAAGATGTTCGCAGCAAATGGATGGACGGTAATTAATGCTAAATATGGTTCTAAATTAGAAAATGCTTTCAAAATGTCAAATGGGGACCTATTTAAAGAAACGATAGATCAAATGCCTAATGAGTTATATCAAAGACTACTCAGGGTGTCGGGTAACGAGCTACGCGAATGGCTCCCAAGAAGTAGTAATGACGCAGCTACAGTAAAAAGATTTATCTCTCAATGGGATGACGACGAGCTACAAGACCTTGTCAGAAACCTCGGTGGCCATGATTTCGCATCTTTAAGAACTGCTCTTAAAAAGGCTGATAAATCTACAGGCCCAGCAGTCATTTTTGCCTACACCCTCAAAGGATGGAAGTTACCTACAGTTGGTGACCCACAGAACCATTCTGTTCTATTGAACCAGGAGCAAATGGATCGATTTCGTTCGGAGTTAAATATTAGTACCAAAGAATGGCCTAAGTTGGAAAAAAATTCTGAAGAATGGTTGCTAAAAGAAACTGTTAAAAAGAATTTGTCAGAACAAAGATCTGAAACAAAAATACTTAAAAATGTTTTCCCAAAGAGCTTTGGCAGAAATTACAAAGGGCCTATGTCTACTCAACAAACTTTTGGCCTAATACTTACAGAGATATCTAGAGGTATACCCGGCCTCTCAGATAAAGTTGTAACGGTCAGTCCAGACGTAGCCAGTTCTACAAATTTAGGAGGGTGGATTAACAAAGTTGGCGTCTGGGGTGAATCTGAAATGACACAGATGCCTGAAGATGTCCAGAGAGCGCTTAACTGGCAACAAAGCCCAAATGGACAACACATAGAATTAGGAATTTCTGAGAATAATTTATTTATGATGCTTGGTCAACTTGGCTTATCTCACGAAATGCTAGGACAAACCCTATTCCCTATCGGCACTCTGTATGATCCTTTTGTTAGACGTGGTTTAGACGCCTTATTCTACGGGGTATATTCTGGAAGCAGGTTTATATTTGTCGGCACTCCATCGGGAGTAACCCTTGGACCTGAGGGCGGAGCACATCAGTCAATTGTTACAGCATCTATAGGAATAGATCTTCCAGAAACATCCTACTACGAGCCTTGCTTTGGCATTGAGCTTGAGTGGATAGTATTACATGCTTTAGATCAGATTAGACAAAGAACTGAATCGACATACCTAAGGCTCACCACCAAAAAGATTGATCAACAATTGCTTGATCTCCCGGTTGAAGACAGTCAATTGGAACGATTGAGGAAAAAGGTAATCCAAGGTGCTTACCGATTGGTAGATAGATCTACTGAAGCAGAGTACTCTCCAGGAAGTAATGTTGTAAATATTTTCGCCACAGGTGCAATGGTTCCTGAGGCTATTGAATCGAGCAATTCATTATTGGATGAAGGCATCTATTTAAATGTAATAAACGTAACCGGTCCAGGAAGACTTTATAGAAGTTATCAGGAATGGGCAAAAGCAGCTGTTTATGTTGAAGAACAAAAAATGTTCATGCCAGAACTACTTACAGATGATGAAAGAAAAGCTCCTATAGTAACGATTATTGACGGTCACTCTCATTCGTTGTCATGGATAGGAAGCGCCATTGGAGCTCAATGTTATCCCTTAGGCGTTACCGGCTTTGGGCAATCTGGAGATACTAACGATCTGTATCGGGAATATGGCTTAGATTCCGGCAGCATATCAGCAGCCTGTTATGCCGCATTAGGTTTATAAGAATGCGACCAGATCTATTTATGTATTAACATTAAATAATACTAAGTAAAAATTAGGTGGTCTTAATGGGAAAAAATTTAATTAAAGTTTTTGCGCTCGTACTATTTACAGCGTTCTTAGCGGTTGCATGTGGTTCAAAGGTAGAAGTAGTGCAAGTTTTTGCTACGGCTGAACCCTCACCAGTAAAAGAACAAAGTTTTGATTCAGAGCCGTCATCTAGTGAAGGAAAAAAAATGAGTACTCAAAAAACATATGATTCTGCTCCAGAAATGTCGATCGATGTTTCAAAAAAATATACTGCTAAATTCAAGTTAGAGGGCGGTAAAGGATTTGTGTTAGAGCTTTACCCTGAAGCAGCCCCAATAACCGTCAACAGCTTCGTCTTTTTAGCCAGGGAAGGTTATTATGACGACACTACATTCCATAGGGTCATTGGAGGGTTTATGTCACAAGGCGGAGACCCAACCGGCACAGGAATGGGTGGCCCTGGATATACATTCGAAAACGAATTTGATCCTGAATATAAACATGATTCAGCTGGAATTCTGTCGATGGCTAACGCTGGAACTAGAAATGGACAGGCAACAAATGGAAGTCAGTTTTTTATAACCCATGGCCCTACTCCACATCTAGATGGAATGCACACTGTATTTGGTAAAGTAACCCAAGGTTTAGAAATTGTAGTTAACCTTAGAGAGCGAGATCCTCAATCAGCTACCGCTAACGGAGTAAAAATCATAACCATAGAAATTATAGAAGAATAGACATAACAAGATAAAAAAGAGTTTGCTTGTGAAAGCAAACTCTTTTTTATATCTTGTTACCTACTATGCGTGATGAATAAAGGAATATAATTTACCCCCAACGCCAATCCATGCTTTATCAAATAATTCAGTCTCCTTGGATAATGGTTCGTTACCAACTCGTATCGATGAAGATGGTTTATTGGGTTTAATAAAGACCTTGCTCTGCATAAATTTAAATGTAACTCCTTCAAATCCACTCATTCCTAAATTCTTACCTGAAATTTTATTTCTGAATAAAAGCTTACTCAACAATCCTCGTTTCATGTTTCCAAAATCGATGACTTGTTCATCACGGTCATTAAACAGGTATCCTTTTGGATTGGGTCGTATTACCCAATTAACCACTATAATAGTTATTACTATAAATATAGTGACAGGAAATACAATAACCCACCAAGGGAATCCTTTTTCTGTAACCAGTGATTCATTTGCTTTTTGATCTTGTGTATTTTGTTCGACTTCAACCTCGTATAAATCTGGTGTGTTTATGGAGCTTAAATACAACGGCGACGGAGTATTTATATAACTTTGACCTCCATACTCTAACTGTAAAGCAAAATTGATTGTTCTTTGACCTGCAGAATCAACGGTCAAGAACACGTCATATATCCAGTCTTTGACTTCAGCTGAAAGCGTGTTAGATTGAATCTCTAATTGACCTTCTGTGCTATCACCACTAGAGAGATCCCAGGTTATAGAATCAAGTGGAACCGGGTAAGGTTGACCATCAACCGTCACATGTATTGTGGCAAAATGAACTCTTTCATTGATGTTTAAATCGCCTTCAATCATCTCATCTATTTCTAAACTAGGAAAATGTTGAACATCTATAGATTCATCACTTGTAAGAACATACTCAATCTCATTCCAAGAGAGTTCTAGTTTTACGTCGTGCATCCCTGTGGAATTGAAAGGGCCTATTGATCCAGAAAAATAGCCATCTCCTGCTAAAGCATCAGAGTCAAGACCGACATCATTTAAAGTATAGGTAAGTGTTTGGCCATCAGGTGTAGTTACATATGCATATATTTCCCCATCTTCAATCCGTATAAGGCTTTGTCCTCTACTTGCGTACACAACTAAAGATGAAGATTGATATAAAGGAAATAGACTTGAGCTGTTAATCTTTAAATTCAATTCATTTTGCGATGTGCTCCAGACTGCAAGTTGTCCATCAACACTGTTTGCATCTACTGACCAAGTGCCAGGCATCGGGTACTCAATGTTTATCGAGTGTATATATGGGGACTCTATTGCGTAACTTCCATCTATTAAACTCGAATCCAGTCCTTCTGGACTAGTAAGACTAATCGAACCTGATGAATTTTCTAAATATATAAAAAATTTCAGATCCTTAGTTTCAGGAAGGACGTCTACTGAAACAGAAACCATGTTATTCTGTGTCAGGTTTGAATTGTGCAACTCTTCTAAATTCATGTTTGCTGTATTCGAAACGATCCGTGTAATTTCATTGTTTATATCGTTGATATTCTGTATTGCAAAATGCTCGCCGCCTGAACGGCTACTAATACTATTTGCAAATTCCTTTGTTACATCTGAAGTAGATCCAATCGTTATTACATGTACCTCGTTTAATTGGTCTACTAACTGGTCTACTAAAGGTATTATTCTTTTATAAACAGAATTTGTGTTCTCGGTACTTGAACCACTAGTAATTAAAACTACATTACTTCCTAATCCAGGTCGTTCCAGGCCTATAATGGTATTGGCTTGTACAAGACCTTCAAAAATATTCGATATTCCATTATTTCCAGACGTTAACTCTGAATCAATCAATGCCATTGTGTCGTCAAAATCGATCGACCCTAAAGATGTTGGACCAATTACAACTTCAGGACGTTGAGCTACTATAAAAGCGATTTCCCTTTGTTGACCTACAGACGCCATTATAGTTATCAATGAACTAACTATATCTATGTCATTTGTGTTCTGGCGAATAGCACTACTATCAAGGACGATAACAGTCATAGGTTTTTTTATCGGTTCAGACGCATCAACTACTAAGGTTGTTCCGGCTAAAGTTACAAGCAAAATCAATACGGCGATACAAGTTTTCTGTATCATTACTATTCTCCAGTGTTGAAAAATCCTTAAGGAAATTTCAAATGTTAATCACAATGAGATCAACTCAAATGTTCCAAACTTGTCTTATAATATGTATACTCTTGAAATATTGGTAGTAGAAAATAGAGCTGATTTGAGTAGAAAACCTGTAGTATTCTTTATGTCTATAAAAACCAGATGAAATTAAACCATATGTATAAAATTACAACTGTAACAATTTTCATGTTTATCAGTTTTGTTATATCTTTAAATTGTCTGGCTGATGCCGTCGATATCCCGGGCGAAACGGATTTTATAGTTGGAAGAATTATTGATATAGAAGCGCCAACAATCATCAACACAAAGGCTATTACTGTAATTGATCAAGACGAAAAGATTTGGACATTTGAACTAGAAAGTCAATTTGCACACTTCAATCCTTCTCACATGAAGTATCACATGATAAATGGAGATTTGGTTAAAGTGGTTTTTCAGTACCAGTCAGAATCAGCAATTATATTGCAAATAACCGACTACCCTTAATAAATAAATCATACCCTAGGTCAATTTAGAGGTTGAGTCTCTTATCCTAAACGCGATGTATGAGACACCAGAAAATAGAATTAAGCTTACGACGATCCAAACAATTGTACCTACTTTAGTACCCACAATATTCCTATCCTTAACCACGATTTCCATATCGAAATTTACTAATGTTTCATTTTTATTTCTAATACTAATAAAAATTGTCCACGTCCCTGGTTTTTTTAACAAAAAATTAGTTTTGTAATCCAGGAGGTTTTGAGGAGTGTTTAATGCATAAGATTTGTATAATTCTTCTTTCGTCTGATCCTCCATACGAATCATTACTATCGCATGTTTAATAGGTTCTTCCTTAGCTATGTTTGTAGGAGACACTGTAACTAAAACAGTTCCTACCGTAGGTTCTAATGGGTTTACTTTTACTACCAGTCCAATCCCCTTCTTTTTTAGGTTTACGGTAGTTTCGTTTGTTTCTAGTGGTTGAGCTTTAATAACAACGCTGCTAAAAGCAAATATTGTAAAGAGAAAAAGAAATATAAAGATAGGTTTATAGATATAGTGAGTTCTCATTTATATGTCTAGTAATTCCATTATATGTTCCGTTAATTCCGATTCAGTAACGAATCCTTCAAATTTAGCCACGATGGTTCCTTTTTTGTCTAACATGAACGTAAACGGCTCTGAATTTAAACCCCATGTCTCTAGCAAACTAGATATCTTAAGTTCATAATTCCCATCATCGTCGATTTCAGTCCTTTCATACACCTCTATATGAATGATATTCAATCTGTCTCCGAATTGCCGGTTTAATGAAGATATGATTTCTACTTGAGGGCCACAAGTTGAAGTACGACAAAAAGATGGCGATGCAAACGTAATAATCGTTGGTATTCCACTATTCATTGCTTCAGACACTGATATTTTGTATAAACCTGGATCCGGGTTCAATGCCGATGTTATCTGATTAATATCTTTAACGTCTGCATTTGTTAAGTTATCCAAAGGCGTAGGTTTTACCCCAACGGCAGGAGTGGAACTAACTTTATTTACGAAGAATTTAGCTGATCCCAAAAATTCTGGGTTCGGTGAGGTATCTTCGACTCGAATAATCCACTCGCCAGGAATGTCGAAGTTTACCTTACCAACATATACTCCAGAGTTTCCAAGAGGCCAGGCCTGAAATAATGCTGTTGAGTCAAAGTTATACCCATCTGCAGTACCTGTAACAGGTGACAAACTTATGTGAACTTCTTTAAGGATGAGTGGCCCGGTTTTTCCGATTATTGCAAATGCAAACCTGTTTTCTCCAATTGCAATATCAGTAACTGCTATCACTATCTGGAATTGGCTGACATCATCCGTAAATTCTTCTGAACTGATTAAATCATGTTTCACATTATCATTTTTGATTCCACCTAATTTCTCCGGTGAACAGCTTACGGAAATTAAAATCAATAGGCATATTAAACCAAATATTGATCGGACCCTGGATCCAGTTAAATTTTGTGACAACTACTTGACCTCGAATTAGAAAGTATTAAGCACTTTTCTAATTACCATAATAAAATAATACGCTATATGTAGTGGTTTTTGTTGCACTAATATACATCTCATGGTATCTTGAAGCTTGTCGATGCTCCGACCCTTACAGCCTTTCTCTAAGGGACCCATTAGGCTAGCATCGACTCCTCCTCGTGGCCCCCTTTGTCTAACATCGGGGGCTTTTAACAAACCCCATCTCTTTGATCTATATTCTATTTGAAATTTATAATCTTATTTACAATTTGTTATTGTGCAGTCCATCCACCATCAATCATCAATGAGGTCCCTGTTATAAAATTTGTATTATTAGAGCTTAACCAAAGGACTGCCTCCGCGACTTCATGAGGTTGACCGATCCGTCCTATAGGATGTGAGTCGCGCCACACCTCCACTTGATCAGGTGTCTCCGTTGCAAAACGATCAAACATAGGAGTATGTATGCTTGCAGGAGATACCGAATTTACTCTGATTCCCTTGGAGGCGTAATTAAGTGCTGCTGATTTTGTAAGTCCAACCACTCCATGTTTGCTCGCGCAGTAATCAGGTGAAGCGCTAGCTACATGACCTGCAATAGATGCCATGTTTACAATCACGCCTTTACTTTCAGAAAATGCTAAAGGTTTTTGATTCAACATCTGCTGGATTTGATACTTCATGCAGAGCCAAACACCTTTTAGATTGATATCAATCGTCTTAACCCATTCATCTTCAGGGTATTCGTGAATAGGACCCCCCGCACCTTCAACTCCGGCATTATTAAAAGCAATGTCTAAACGTCCATATTTTTCTACTGTAGTTTCAATAAACCCCTGAACTTGGCTAGCCTGGCTGACATCAGCTTCGATAAAGTTGGCTGTCCCACCGGTATTTTGTATTACATTAACGACATTATTGCCGCGCTCACTATTTCTTCCTACCAAGACAACTTTTGCACCCTCTTTTGCGTAAGCAAGTGACGCAGCCTCTCCAATACCTGCAGTTCCCCCGGTAACTAATGCTACCTGACCACTAAATCTATTCTCTTGTAGTGGTCTAATCATTGTGCCGTCCATCCTCCATCTACTGGAATTGAACTGCCTGTTACAAACGACGATTGGTTAGATAGCAGCCACAGAACACTTGAGGCCACCTCATCTGTTTCTGCAAACCTACCAATAGGGTGCATTGACTGCCATTTAGCAACGAGAGTCGGATCTGTGTCTAAAAATCGCTCGATCATCGGCGTTTTGGTAACAGCAGGGCATACTGCATTCACTCTGATATTGTATTTTGCATAATCAAGAGCAGCATGTTTAGTCAATCCTATAACTCCATGTTTACTTGCGTTATATGCAGGAGATGCACCTCCTACCAGTCCAGCTATTGAGCTCATATTCACTATTGAAGCACTGAAGTTTTTATCTTTGTTAGACTGGTATTGGGTGATGAATTGCTTTAGCTGGTATTTCATACAGAGAAACACTCCAGTTAAATTTAATGCGATTGTGGAATCCCACACGTCTTCTTCGTATGTGTGAGTATCGAAACCTCTTCCTTCATTCCCAGCATTGTTACAAGCAAAATCCAATCTTCCAAAAGAATCAATGGCGATCTTCATCAGACTGATTACACCTGCCGGATCTGAGACGTCGGCTGGAGCAAATATTGCCGTGCCTCCAAAAGACCGTATTTTACTTAAGACTTCTGCTCCCCGTTTTTTATTTGTACCATTTACTACAACCCTAGACCCCTGTCTCGCTAAATTAATAGCCACTGCTTCGCCTATTCCCATGGTAGATCCGGTTACGATAGCAACTTTACCATCTAAGTCTGGATACAAAATAAATATTCCTTTTGGTCATGAAAAATTTGCCTAGCAAGGCTGTATTAACAAACAAAATGTTAACTCGACCTTAAGGCCTCGGTTGGAGACATATTAGCAGCACGCATTGCAGGATAAAAGCCCGCTACACTACCAATCAAAATCGAAGACCCAATGCCAATGTAAATCGCACTTTGCGGAATCACAATATACCAGCCTTGAGTATTCGCATAGATGGTTGTAACAATCATCCCTACTATTATCCCCATTATGCCTCCGATACAAGCCAGTATTAGAGATTCTGTTATAAATTGTATGCCTATGTGAAACTTGGTAGCACCAATTGCCCTACGTAAACCAATTTCACCTCTCCGTTCTATAACTGCAATCACCATGACGTTTGCTATTCCAATACCACCAACCAAAAGCGCCACCGCACCTAAACCCATAAAAAGATTAGTAAATGTTGAATTGGCGACTGCCCGAGCCTCTAAAACGTCCGATGCTCGACTTACCTGTACTTCTTCTGGGTTTTCAGGGTTTACCGTCGCCGCCATTACAGAACGAACATCTTCAACATATTCAGGGTATGCACGAACATAAATCGTATCCACCTCTCCATCATGTCCAAAATATTCTTGTGCTGCTCCATATCCAATGATAGCTGCCCTATCTAAATCTGCTGCTAATGGCAAAGGGTTCATAATCCCGACAATAGAAAACCATTCTTCCCCTATCCACAAAAGTTTTAAATCTGCAACATTTTTTATGCCTAAACGCTCAGCAGCTACCGAACCTAGAACAACGACGGGGTAGGCGGAATTCATGGAATTAAGGAATTCGCCGCTTTTCATGCTGCCGCGCTGGGATCGCAACAAATTCAAATCTGAGGCAAAAATAGTGATCCCTTTTGTCTTGCCATCCTGAATAAGGTCGTTTCTGAAAACTTGTCCTGAAATTCTTGTTACTGTAGACACTTCATAGACAGGAGTAATTCTGAGGACCATACCTGCTGCACCATCCGGTAAAGTGGCTTCTTCAGTGCGAAAGCCTTGTCCTGCCTCGACAGTTAGTAAATTAGTCCCTAATGAATCTAATTCTCTTATTAAATCAGCATTGCCTGACGCCGATAATCCTAGAACACCTACTACAGCTGCTATTCCAATAGTGATTCCTAGGGCTGACAAAGCTGACCTTAATTTGCGCGTTCTAAGGCCGGAAACACTGACTTTCAAAATGTCGATAAGTGTTAAATGACTTGTGGGCAAATTCGCTTTAGGTCTCGATGATTTAAACATTTCTATCCGCTCAAGCTATCATCAATTTTGCCATCTTTAAAACTTACTCTACGTGAGCATTTTTCTGCTACATCTTGATCATGTGTAATGAGTATAACCGTTGTGCCATCAGAATTTAGACCAATCAGTAAATCTAAAACACCTTCAGTGTTCTTAGAATCCAAATTGCCTGTGGGTTCATCAGCTAAAACAAATGCTGGCTTATGGACTAACGCCCTGGCTACGGCAACCCTCTGTTGTTCCCCACCGGACATCTCGTTCGGCAAATGATTAACTCTATGGTATAACCCTACCCTATCTAATATCTCCCTAGCTCTTTCATTTCTGTCAGCTGCTGGAAAATTTGTATACAATAACCCATTTTCAACGTTCTCTTGGGCGGTAAAACCCGGCAGTAGAAAAAAGTCTTGAAATATGAAGCCAACATATCGAGAACGAATGCCAGATAACTCTTGATCTGTTAATCCTGATGTTTCTACTCCATTAATAAAAACGGATCCACCTGTAGGCCTAGTTAAAGTTCCAATTACATGTAGTAATGTGGATTTACCGCTCCCTGAAGCTCCTATTATTCCTATCAGTTCACCTTTCGATACGGACATCGAAATATTAGAAAGGGCTTTTACAGGAGGCGTCCCTTCATACGTCTTACTTACATCAATAAGTTCTACGGCTGGAATGTTTTGATCTGCAGGTTCGTTCATAAGATTTTTTACGGTACCACAACTTCAGTTCCAACCTTGATTCCATCACCTTTTATTTCCACCCACCCATCTGCATATAAACCTACAGACACCGGCACCAATCTTGATACGCTATTTTCAATGATTTCTATTGCATATCCTCCGCCCAAAATAGCCAATAAACTCGTTACAGGAGCAGCCAGTACGCCAGATGCTAATTTTTTAGTTACCGAAACCGTAACCGTAGCTCCTGTCCATTCTGGCAAACTCACTGTATCCTCGAGTGAAATAATAATCTCTAAATAAGGTTCTCCCTGGTTACCTTGCGGTATTACCGCAATATCTCCTATGTCTGAAATTGTGCCTGAAATAATACTTTCATCAGGCAGTTCTATCGATACTATAAGGTCAAGCTCAACAAGATTTTTGTTTACTACCTCGATTGAAGTGTTGACCTTCTGCAATGACTTTGTAACCTCTTCATCTCCTGTATTTTTTATAATTTTTTCAATTGGAATTAAACTTAAAATAGGAGTAGATGTAATAATGCCAACTCCTATTTCAGCATGTGAATCAGAATATTGCACAACAGATGGACCGGGCACAAAAAGTATGTCTCTGAACTTTAATTCCCCGGTAACTGAAACCCCCAACAAAGACTGCATCGTTTCTATCGCCTTGCGACTATGTTCATCGAATTCCTGGTCAACCAAAACAGAATTAGTTTCATCATAACCAAGTGCCACTAAATTTTGCTCCAATTGAAATATATCAAGACCTTCAGACATACCAATTTCAAATGAGCGCCATGCAGGTTGCTGCCCATACATCGCTACGGTGGTCGCTATCCCTTCTACTAATTCATCTCTATTGTGCTCAGCTAATTTCAAAGACGCTTTAGCTGACTCCAAAGCTTTATCTGCTTTATTAAGATCAGCTGTCGTTGGGGCATCATCTAATGCCGATCGCTGTGCCCTTGCTGACTCCAAAGCTTTATCTGCTTTATTAAGATCAGCTGTCGTTGGGGCATCATCTAATGCCAATCGCTGTGCCCTTGCTGACTCCAAAGCTTTATCTGCTTTATTAAGATCAGCTGTCGTTGGGGCATCATCTAATGCCGATCGCTGTGCCCTTGCTGACTCCAAAGCTTTATTTGCTTTATTAAGGTCAGCTATCCTTGGGGCGTCATCTAATGCCGATCGCTGCGCCCTTGCTGATTCCAAGGCTTTTGTTGAAGATACCTCAGTCTCTACCCCCTTTTTATGATTTTCATAGGTAACTAATAGGTCGTTGCTATTAGTTATAAGTAGAGTCTCGTCAAACATACTGTCTAATAGAAATTCAGCAGCTGTTACGGTCATTATCTTTTCCGTATCAGGACAGACAGACTTGTAAACCTCAGCGGTCCAAACAGATGAACCTAACTTACCAGATAAATCACAATAGGCCTGGCGTGCAATTCTAAAAGTTACCCATTGTGTGTCCACTAACGCCTGAGAATTAACTAGCGCCGCTTCAGTTTGAGCTACTGCACTGTCTGCTGATGCGATTTGCGACTCAGTAGGGCTTGAAGTCAGTAAATCTAAACTAGATTCTGCAGAGCTTACTGCACTGTCTGCTGATGCGATTTGCGATTCAGTAGGACCTGAAGTCAGCAACTCTAATGCGGCTTCAGCCTGCGCCACTCCGCTGTTCGCAGAGGCGACCTGGGAATCAGTAGGGCCTGAAATTAGCGACTCTAATGCCGCTTCAGCTTGGGCTACCCCGCTGTCTGCAGAGGCAACCTGGGCATCAGTAGGACCGAAAGTTAGCAGCTCTAATGCCGCTTTAGCTTGGGCTACCCCGCTGTCTGCAGAGGCGAATTGATTATTAACAGTTAATATTTCCGAATCGGTAACTGACTTATAGTATTTAAATAACACGGTTCCACGAAATACATCCGCACCCTCAGAAATAATATGTGTCAGCACTCCATTATTGCTCGGTAACACCTGGACTTCGGATCCATATTCCAGAACCCCATCTATTTTTTCAAAGGTCCTTAAGTCTCTTCGTTCAATCAAAACGGTAGAAATGATTTGATCGTCTGATTTTTCTTTACCTCCGCTTAAGTTGAATATACCCTGAGTAGATATAAGTACAACAAGAACGATAATAACAACAATCACAACGGCTAATACAAGTATTGATATTCTCTTCGTCATTTTGCTTTATTACCCCTAATTCCATAGCACAGGTATAAGTTTGTTTTTATATTAGTCGCGACTTCCCGTTCTAGGCGCTTGCCGCTCTTGTCCAAAAATAATACCGCTGCATGATTCCATAACTTTTTCAACTTTAGGCGTTATTGTTATGTTTTCGAACATCGATCGCATGACTACCCGCGGATCATTAGAAAATTCCGGATCAGGAATATCTATACCATTTTCTCTAATACACTCTGCAAATTCCAATAAATTATCCTGGAGTTCTATTTGGTCTTCCTGAGTAGGTGCAGTTGCAAAAGTTGCATCTTCCAATAAGCCGAGACATTCTTGCAATGCCTGTCCTGTTTTCTCGCTATTTATGTCGAAGTTTGGGTCAGACATAATGCTGACTCTTAACCCTTCCAGATCAACGGTTCCATCAGCATTTAAAGTCGGGTCACTTACATCAAAACCGTAGCCACGCAAACATGTCGTGAATTCGGTAGTTATTTCCTCATCAGTTTTGATACGTTCATCAGAATTATCTGATGTCAAGTCGGTATCAATTACCTCTGGAGTAGGAGTATCGATAGTTATGACTCCATCGTTAGAACTGTCTGAACCACCGCACGAAATACTTGTTAATGACAAGCAGAGAATTAAACTAGCCATTATTAAAATTTTGATAAAGTTCATTTTAACCCCCAAGTCGTACTATCTTTACACTAAAACGCAGGGCTGGAATATTGGGTATTAGTTGTGGGCCCGGCAGGGATCGAACCTGCGACCAATCGGTTATGAGCCGACCGCTCTGACCGCTGAGCTACGGGCCCCGGTACTTTTGCAAACTGAACAATAAGGAATTAATAGATTACTATATTTCAGCTCGCGACTTATAGTATATCCGTTTTAGCAGTCTATTTTGTTTCTGTTGTCAGTCTTCTAACAAGTTCTCAAAAGTTATAACTGCATCTTCGTCAACATCAACGATCTTGAAAGACTCATAATACTCACTACTATTTTCAAGCCATTCCGCAAACTCTTGCGCGTCTTCTTGAGACCTATAGGTCCGTAATGCTTTAACTTTTACATCAATATATTCGTGTGTTGAGACAAACACGTTAGGTTGTGTTTCAGGTCCATCTATATCTAGATCAAATTCCTTGGCTACTAATTCCGGTATTGCAACATATAGCAAGCTAACTTTTTTATCAGTGTCTTGCTCATATGAATTGAATGCACTAAGGGCCGCTCGATGTATCGCAATATGATCAGAATGCCTAGATATGCCTTGAGGGCCAAAAGTGATTACTACATCAGGTTGAATAAGTTCCATATGATCTCTTAGTCTTCCTGAAATGACTTCCGTTTTTTCCAATTCTACTTCCTGATCTTTATATCCAAGCAATATTGGGGGGTTTGCTCCAAACAATGACAGCACCTTGCTCAGTTCACGTTCCCGTACTGCCGGTAATTCTTTCCTGCTTACAGATAAATCTCCAGTCCCTAAAGTGCCCAGCTCTCCTCTTGTCGCTGTAATAACAGTTACATTTGCACCCATTTGAGCAAATTTTGTAAACGTGCAGCCTGCTGAAGAAGTTTCATCATCTGGGTGAGCGAATATACCTAATATGGATTTATCTATATACCTATTTGCGTTGTTCATATTAAGTATTGATAACACAAAACTTAATACATTTATACAGATCGAACCTATATATAAATAACCCTTTAATAATAAATGTTGTTTTAAATGGCATGTAGAAGATAATACAATACTTGAATAACTAGCAGGTAAACCATGACCATATCTAAAAAATTAAAAAAATCGATGGAACAAGGATCCTGGATTAGGAAGATGTTTGAAGAAGGCATCTTGTTGAAATCTAAGATTGGCGCAGATAAAGTCTATGACCTTTCCTTAGGCAACCCAATATTTGAACCTCCATCTAAATTTACTCAGTTATTAAAAGAATATATTGAAAAACCTACCGCTGGCTTACATCGATACATGCCAAATGCGGGCCTACCAGAGACAAGATCAGCTGTTGCTAAAAATCTTAGTACGGAAATTGGTTTAAGATTCACAAAAGACGATATCGTAATGACATGTGGAGCAGGAGGGGCTCTTAACATCATAATAAAAACCCTTTTAGATCCTGGGGATGAAATTATCGTTTTGGCTCCATACTTTGCTGAATACTTTTTCTACGCTGATAACCATGGAGGTAAATGTGTTGTACTAGATCATGACAGCAATTTTATGCCGAATCTGTCTATGCTTGATGATGTTGTAAACGAGAAAACAAAGATGGTGATCGTGAATTCCCCGAACAATCCTTCCGGAGTAGTCTATCCAAAAACCGTATTGGATGAACTAGGGATAATAATTAAAAATCTTGAATTGAAATATGGAAGAGATATTTTTATTGTTAGTGATGAACCTTACAGAAAAATCATATACGACGATACTAGTTACAACCATATCTTCTCGTCGCACCCCAACACTATTGTAGCCACATCTCACTCTAAAGATTTAGGTTTAGCTGGTGAAAGAATCGGTTATGTTGCGGTTAATCCGAATAACGAAAATAAAACCGAAATAATCGACGGCCTAACATTCAGCAATCGAGTTCTAGGGTTTGTTAATGCACCTGCACTGATGCAACATCTAATCACCCATTTACAAAGTGAAACAGTAAACATTGAACAATATAAAATAAACAGAGATTTCCTATGGGAAAATCTTACAGAGATTGGTTACGAAGTAATAAAACCACAAGGCGCGTTCTATATGTTTCCGAAATCACCAATCGAAGATGACCTTGCCTACGTAAGCAAACTTAGAGAAAACAATGTTTTAGTAGTGCCTGGATCAGGATTCGGCTCACCTGGATATTTTCGAATATCATACTGTGTGGACGACCACACGTTAAAAGGCAGCATCGAAGGTTTCAGGAAGGTTTTTCGGGATCACCGGTAAAATCAAGTCGGAGATTTTAACCCGCTCCCAGTGACAGGAATTAAAACAGAATCTCGTCCATCTATTGTCCCTTTTTCAACAAGAGTTTCGAGCCCAGCAAAGGGCGCGGCGGAAGTTGGCTCCATAAATATCCCCTCTGATTGAGCCAAAACCTTACGATACCTCTGTATTGAGTCTTCGCTAACACTGATTGAATCGCCTTTGGACTCTTTTATTGCCTGCAAAATTTGTTTCATCCTGGGTGGGTTACTGGATGCTATCCCATCAGCACATGTGATTTGCTTTGGGTTGAACGTCCATTCAATGTTATGCAACTCACTTACAATCGGCTTAATAACATCGGACTGTATTGCATAAAGCTTAGGAAGGATGCCTATCTTACCTGTAACCCAAAGTTCCTTAAGCGCTAGATAAGTTGATATCAACAACGAACCGTTGCCGACCGGCATGACGATGTGGTCAGGCATCTTGGAATGAAGCTCATCAACGACTTCCCTTGCGAAGGATTTAGTTCCTTCTAAAAAGTAAGGACTAGTATTGTGAGAAGCATATAGGAATTGATTTTCTGACACAAATTGTTTAGCCTGTTTTTCTGAGTTGTCCCTATGACCAGGTACTCTATGGACCGTTGCACCATAAACGGATATTTGGTCAATTTTTGCTTTAGGGGCATTTTCAGGAACAAAGATATCGGCTTGTATTCCGGCGGAGGCTGAATAAGCTGCAACTGAGGCACCGGCATTTCCTGAAGAGTCTTCGACTATATTTTTAATCCCTGCGGATTTTATCGCTCCAATCATCATAGCGCTGCCTCTGTCTTTAAATGAACCTGTTGGGTTGCAATTCTCGAGCTTAGCGTGGACTTTTGATACGCCAACTAATCTGGCAAATTTAGATAGTTGAATAATCTTAGAGCCACCTTCACCTAAAGTCACTATTTGTGAATCTCTCAATAACGTAGAAGTATCGTTTTGCCTAATTGTTAATGGGTAACTGCAATCAGCACAAACGGATATGAAAATGTTTGCTTCAATACAAGTATTACAATTTACACATTCAAAATACATTAATTATCTTTCGTTTTAACATAGTATATAGAATTATAAATTGGATGCATGTTCTTGGAAAACTGGAATTGCTAAAATTAATTTCTCAAATACATTTTGAATAAGAAAGGTTTCGAAGTGACGAATATAAAAAAATTCGAAGACAACGATTCAGTAGTATTTCGTGGAGATGGCGAACCCAGGACTACGAATAATCTTTTACTGAGACTGAATGAATTTGCTAATAAAAACCAAATAGAAGATGACGACTTCTCTTTAGGAGGTATAGTTAGTCAATTAGAAACGGAAATGGCTTCTAGGCTAGGTAAACAAGCAGCAATATTCATACCGTCTGGCACGTTAGCAAATCATCTAGCTATTAGAAAACACGCTGCTACCCAAGGAAGAGCTGTTGTTCAAGAACAAAGTCATATCTTCAATGACACCGGTGATTCTATCCAAAGGTTAAGTGGGATAAATCTTGTCCCACTAGCACAAAATAGAGTTTATTTTGATGCTAATGAATTAAATAAAGCTTACATAACATCAGTTACGGGGCGCGTACTAAACCCTATATCTGTAGTTTCTATTGAGACTCCGGTAAGAAGACAACACGGACAAGTTGTGCCCTGGGAACACTTAGTGGAATTAACCAAGTTTTGTAAAACTAATAAAATCCCTTGCCATCTTGACGGAGCACGAATATTTATGCAGGCAGCTGTCACAGGCAGATCAGTAGAAGAATATGCTTCCTTGTTTGACTCAGTATACGTGTCTCTATATAAATATTTAGGAACACCTTTTGGTAGTATTTTAGCTGGTGAAAAAGATTTTATAGAAGGCATGTACCATGAACGAAGAATGTTTGGAGGAGGACTAGCAAATGTTTCTCTTATTGCTGCTCTAGCTTTGAATGGCCTAGAAAGATTTGAACATGAATTTCCTGAATCAATAAATAAAGCACTTCAACTTTTTCCCTCCTTGAATGAATTAGAGCACATAGAAATACAGAGCTTCGAACATGGATCAAACATATTCAGGCTTATATTGTCTGAGGGTATTTGCGTCGATTCTTTCATTAGGAATCTTAAATCGGTTAGGATATTCGTTTATACTGAACCAAGTAATGAAATATATCTGCACGTCAATGCAACTATACTTAAGAGACCTAACCACGAAATTATTTCAGCATTTTCTGACGCAATAAGTAAATCAGTCAAAAAGTAACTCATTTGGGTCAGACTTATATGCAATCTACGGCTCCACAAGAATAGTACAATATCGTAATAAATTAAAAAAACCACACAAGCTTAATTGAATCATGTCCGACAACATAAAATCTAACAATATCACTGAACCTTCGAGGATCCCTATTTATAAAGACTGGATGCTGTTTGTTGTAACTTTATTAATTGTTGGTGCCGACCAATTAACAAAATATCTTATAAGAGAAAATCTAAACTACGGACAGTCTATTCCTGAGACGGGATTTTTCAGGTTAACCTACTATACAAATTCAGGAACTATATTTGGTTTGTTTCCGAACATACCAGTAATTTTAAGTGTAGCTTCAGTAATAGCTATAGTATGTCTTATTTATTTTTATAAAACACAGAAAAACATAAGTGTTTGGCTACGTGTTGCAATAGCTTTACTTTTGGGTGGAGCAGTAGGGAATTTCATTGACAGGGCGTTTATGGGAAAAGTCACAGACTTCATTGATGTAGGGTTATGGCCAATATTCAACATAGCAGACTCGGCTATAACCTGCGGAATATTCTTGTTGCTGCTGGTAACAGTAGTTTTTCCTAGCCCAGGTAAACCCAGCAACAACAAAGAGATTGAACCCTCTTTAAGTAATAACTGATCATTATATTGAGCAAGCATTATAAATTACATGTCTCAGACACTGAACAAGGTACTAGGCTAGATAAGTATGTGACTGAGAAAATCGATAATCTGTCTCGCACTAAAGTCGTAAAACTTATTCAAGACTCTTTAGTATTAATAAATAACAAAAAAGTTAATCCTTCACACAAAGTTAATCTGGGTGAATCCATAGAAATCGAACTACCTGATGATGTCCCTTCAAATTTAACACCTTGGCAATTAGAACTAGACATAATATACGAAGATAATTGTATTTTAGTAATCGATAAACCTGCCGGAATCGCCGTACATCCAGCACCGGGCCATCAAAATCAAACCATAGCCAATGCCCTAATAAACCATAACCCAGGCGTATCAAACATTGGTGCAAACTCAAGGCCAGGCATTATACACCGCTTAGACATGGACACATCAGGCTTGCTCATAACCGCTAAAAATGAACTGGCTCACAGGAAAATAAGTGAACAATTTGCCGACCGCACAATACAAAAAAGCTATTACGCTTTGGTAAATGGAATTCCTGAGAACAGTCAAGCCATAATAGATGCCCCAATAGGTCGCAGCCCATTTAATCGACAACAAATGGATATAGTATCCACTGGCAAATCGGCATTAACACAATATGAAATAGTTGACACATATAAATCACATAGCCTTTTAAAAGTATCTCCTAGAACAGGTAGAACTCATCAAATTAGAGTGCATTTAAAGTCAATTGGACACCCTGTAGTTGGAGATAGTATGTATGGAAAAGTTGATCCTGAGTTAAATAGACATTTTCTACATGCTTCATCGATCAGTTTTACTCATCCAGAAAGTGGAGAACCATTAAGTTTAAAATCCGATCTCCCGATCCAACTAAGTCAATATATAGTAGATAGGTTGAAATCTTCACACGACATGGAAGATACTAAATACCTATGAATTCAATAAATATGCGCACCCGATTTGCACCCAGTCCTACAGGAGAACCTCATGTAGGAAACATTCGTACTGCAGTATTCGCATGGTTATTTGCTCGAAATAACAACGGATCTTTCATCATCAGAGTTGAAGATACGGATCAAGCCAGATCAGTTGAAGGTGCTACCGATTCAATTCTTCAATCACTAAGTTGGCTTGGTGTTGATTGGGACGAAGGACCTGACAAAGGTGGCGAATACGGACCATATATCCAATCGGAAAGGCAAAAACAAGGTATCTACTCAAAGGCTGTAGAAACCCTAATAGACTCTAATCAAGCCTATTATTGCTCATGTAGCACTGAAAGGTTAGATAAGCTACGCAAAACTCAAATTAAATCTAGCAAACCCCCTGGTTATGACGGACATTGCAGGACTAAAAACATAAACCAACTACCTGCTGAATTGAAAAGCCAGGTTGTAAGATTTGCCATGCCTAAGTCAGGCGTGACTGAAGTATCAGACACAATCCGAGGAACCATTAAATTTGAAAATGCACTGATCGATGATTTTGTCATTTTAAAGTCAGATGGGTTTCCTACGTACCACCTTGCAAATGTTGTTGATGATCATGCCATGAAAATCTCCCATGTAATTAGAGCGGAAGAATGGCTACCTTCATTGCCTAGGCACATTAACTTGTACAACGCACTCGGATTTGATCCTCCAATATTCGCTCATGTGCCAATAATATTGGCTCCTGACCGAACAAAATTAAGTAAACGACATGGAGCTACTTCAATAAAGGAATTCAGGTCAAAAGGTTATCTAGCCTCTGCTATGTTGAACTTTCTGTGTCTACTAGGTTGGTCACTCGACGACAAAACTGAGATATTTACGGTGAAAGAATTAATTGAGTTTTTTTCTATTGAACGCGTATCAAAGTCTTCCGCTATATTTGATAACAAAAAACTTGAGTGGATGAATGGGCATTATATTAGAGAATTCGAGCAGTCCAAACTTATCGGAAATCTCAAAAAATATTGGACCGATTTCCCGGTAAGTACATTCGACATTGAACCGACAACTTCCAAACTAGAAGCTGTGGTCCCACTAATAAAAGACAGGATAAAAACGTTGGAAGAAGCAGCGCCTATGATCAATTTCTTGTTCTCGGAGACACTTTCATATGATCCAGAAATGCTGATTCAGAAAAAGATGGATTATAAATCTACTCTTTACGCATTAAATGAAGTTTTGCCAGTTATAAATGAAATAAACCCATTCAATGCTAATAACATTGAAGATAATTTACGATTATTGGCAGATAAATTAAGTATAAAACCGGGGCAACTGTTTGGTACCCTGAGGATAGCTGCCACAGGGCAAAGAGTATCTCCGCCTTTATTTGAAAGCCTTGAAATAATTGGCAAGGATAAAACTGTGGAGTCTATAAGTCTGGCAGTCCAAAAACTTAATTCTCACGGAGACATCAATTGAGAACAGGAATAGTGGTTTTCCCTGGCACATGGAGTGATAAAGATTGCATGCACGTGTTACGAGATGTACTCAACCAGTCAACAGAATACATCTGGCATCAAGAAACTGATCTAAGTAAATACGAATGCATTGTAATCCCAGGAGGTTTCTCGTATGGGGATTATTTAAGAGCCGGGGCAATAGCAAGATTTGCTCCCGTAATGAAGTCTATTACCGATTTTGCCAACAACGGTGGTCTTGTAATTGGAATATGTAATGGATTCCAAGTGTTATGTGAAGCTGGACTACTACCTGGCGTATTAATGAGAAACGACCACCTTAAATTTCGGTGCGAATGGGTAAATTTAAAGATTGAGACCGCCTCAACTCCTTTCACTAAATCCATAACTACCTTAAACCCTCTCCGCGTTCCAATATCACATGGTGAGGGCCAATATTATGTCAGTGAAGATACATTGAAGGAATTAGAACGGGACGACCAAATAGTATTCAGATACTGTGAACCTAACGGAGATGTCACAAAAGAATCTAATCCAAATGGATCAGTCAACAATATCGCAGGAATAATTAACTCGAATAGAAACGTTTTAGGAATGATGCCCCACCCAGAAAAAGCCTGTGAAGATATTCTTGGCTCATCCGATGGACTAAGTATATTTCAATCTATTATTAACTCCACAGACAAATAGGATTTTTTTGAGTTACTTAGACGGTGTAAGCCTGGCAATAATATCCACGATAGGTTTTGGAGCAACTGCAGTACTGGCACAATCAGGCATGCAGTATGTGAAGCCTACGAGCATCACAATTATTTCACTTGTGGTTGGCAGTATCTTAGTTTTCATAGTAGCGTTCATTGTAGAATTAGATCAAGTCAATTCAATTTCAATTGTTGCTTTGCTATTTATATTATTGAATGCAGTTCTGTCATATCCTATTGGACGACTGTTCAACTTCATCAGCGTTAAATATGCAGGAGCATCTCGTGCATCCAGTGTAATAGGAATTGCACCTTTAATTACAACGGGTCTTGCAGTATGGCTTACCGGTGAAAAATTAACAATTATTATTCTTACAGGTTCTCTTCTAATCTTGCTCGGTATATTTTTAATTCTTACCGACATGTCCTCTGTTAAGACTGACAACAAGCTCGATGCCAACAATTAAGAGGGTGATGTAAGATAGATGAGGACGATTAAAAACAATTTATTAAACAGAGTTAGCAGTCGTATATCTGCACAATTTGACAATCGCTTGATCGGTATTACTGCTGCTTTAATTTCGGCACTTGGGTACGGTTCGGGTGCAATAGTCAGCAAACATGTTATAACTAACTATACAGGACCTGTAACTGCTACCGCTTTTTCATTACTATTTGGTGCAATATTAGTTTTTGCATTATTTTATAAAGATTTGATGTTTGATTTTCGATCTAGCCCATCAAAAGCGTGGATTCCAGTAATTTTTACTGGAATATCAGCATCAATAGGCGTAACATTTTGGTTTCTTTCAATGGTTAAGCTACCTTTGGTTATGTCAGCGCCGATAGTAGGAGCTTATCCGTTAGTATCTATAATACTTGCCTGGGTTTTCATAAGGAGATTAGATCGAATAACTTGGAAAACACTTTCTGGAGCGTTATTAGTAATCACCGGCATAACATTGATTAGTATTGGTTAGTATTAGTTAAAAATGAATATCACAGACAAACAATTAAATGAGCTTGCGTTATCTAAATCAGAATACCAACTCATAGTAAAACAATTAGGTCGAGAACCGAATAATTTAGAGTTGGGTTTATTTGGGTCACTGTGGTCTGAACATTGTGGTTATAAACACTCCAAATTACTAATAAAAACGTTACCTAGTGAAAGTGACAGATTATTAGTTGAACCTGGGGTTGAAAACGCCGGAGTTATCGATTTAGGTGGCATTGCAGTTGTAATGAAAGTAGAGTCTCACAATCATCCTTCTGCCATTGAACCTTATGAAGGAGCTGCAACTGGCGTTGGAGGCATAGTCAGGGACATACTTGCAATGGGCGCCCGTCCAATAGCTCTACTAAACTCATTAAGGTTTGGTCCATTAACTGAGCAATACAGTAATAGGATATTTAAAGGTGTGGTTTCCGGTATTTCAGCCTATGGAAACTGCATAGGAGTGCCAGACGTAGGTGGAGAAATAGGGTTTTCCAAAACATATTCTGGCAACCCACTTGTTAACGCAATGTGTATTGGTCTCGTTGATCCAAAATATATGGCTCGAGCGATAACTGGTGACCCTGGTAATGTTCTGCTATTGGTAGGTGCAGATACCGGCAAAGATGGAATACACGGAGCATCTGGATTGGCCTCCCAAACTTTTGAAGAAGGTCGTGAAGAGCTTAGACCTACAGTACAAGTCGGAAATCCTTTCCTAGAGAAAGTATTGATTGAAGCTTGTTTAGAGTTAGTGCAAACTGGAGCTTATGTTGGTTTACAGGATTTAGGCGCAGCAGGCCTAACAAGCGCTTCAGTGGAATGCGCTTCAAAAAGCAAAACTGGATTGGAAATTGATATTGATAGTGTCCCATTGCGAGAAAAAACGTTGTCTCCCTATGAAATAATGCTCTCTGAATCACAAGAGCGTATGTTAGTTATAGCTACCCCAAATCAAGTGGCACAAGTAAAAGATATTTTTTTGAAATGGGGGTTAGATGCAACTAAAATTGGTATTGTAACTGATACAAGGAACGTGATTATTAAAAGTGCCGGTGAAATACAAGCTGATATTCCAGTGGAACTTCTTACTAACCCTCCTCTGTACACAGTAGATGGAACAAAGCCAGATTGGCTGAGCTCACTACAGTCATCTGATCTGTCAAAATTATCAGTTCCCAAATCTAGAGCTGTAGACACATTATTAAAATTGCTGAGTTCTCATAACGTAAGCAGCAAAAAGTGGGTGTACGAACAATATGATCATCATGTACAAACCAACACAGTTATTGAGCCTGGCCAAGGTGATGCAGCGGTTCTACGGTTGAAAAATTCTACTAGAGGTATCGCTACATCAATTGATGGGAATGGGAGGCTATGTTTTTTGGATCCTGAGATTGGAGGAGCTATTGCGGTTGCTGAAGCATGTCGAAACATATCCTGTACTGGAGCTATCCCTTTAGCTCTAACGGATTGTCTTAATTTTGGAAACCCTGAAACTAACGATGTAGCGTTTCAACTCAATCGATCTGTCAAAGGTATCGGCCGTGCTGCAAGGAAATTTAATGTTCCTATTGTAAGCGGAAATGTTAGTTTATATAACGAGTCGTACGGGCAATCGATCTACCCTACACCTGTTATTGGTGCTCTTGGACTTATTAAAGATATCGACAAAGTTACCGGATCTGCGTTTGCAACAGAAAATGATCTTGTGTTTCTATTAGGGTCTGACAAATTTGATAATGACAGTAATAGCTTGGCTGGGAGCGAATTTCTTGAAATCATACATGGGTTAGTCGAAGGCCAACCATCTATAGACTTAGACTTAGAATATGATCTCCAAGCTCTATGTAGGAAACTGATATCAAAAGGATTAATAAAGTCTGCACATGACATAAGCGAAGGTGGGTTACTGTCAGCAATAGCAGAAAGTTGTATTCTGGGTCACATTGGTTTCAAGATGATTGAATGCCCGCATGACCGATGGGATATTGCTTACTTTGGAGAAAGACAGTCACAAATCATAGTATCCTTATCTCCAATTAATAAAACGAATATAATGTCTATAGTAAAGTCAGATGGTATTCCATTTATGGAAATAGGTGTTGTCGGAGGCAAAACTCTTGATATAGGTGCTTCGGAGTCAATTACAGTTCAAACGTTGACTGATTATTGGCACGACAACATCCCACCAAATCAAAATAATGACAACATAACAAATTGACAGTGGTTTTCAGAAAATGCTACATTCACATAGAGAACCGTGAATTTTTGCCCAAGTAGCAGACAATTAATTAATTTTTCATTCTCAATATAAACTGGAGGGTTTTTTGCCCAGATACGATTACATATGCGAAAACTGTGAAGGAAGTTACACTTTCGAATTAAAACAGAGTTTTGATTCTGACCCTGTAGCCGATTGTCCTATTTGCGGTAGTTCGTCTAAAAGAAAATTCAGTTTAGTGCCTATTGTTTTCAAAGGCTCTGGTTGGTATGTAAACGATTACGGAAAGAAAAGCACTACAACACCTAGCGCTACATCTTCCGATTCCAAAGACGCTTCATCAAATAATGGCTCTAAAGAATCTAAAACTTCGGAATCTAAAACTTCAGAATCTACGCCTTCTAAGGCAGAAAAACCTAAGCCTTCTGAGAATAGCTCAAGTTCGTCAGGAAAATAAACCTTGAGAGCTTTAGTCCAACGGGTCTCCAAATCTCAAGTTGAAGTAGAGAGTAAAATAGTAGCGGATATAAGCACTGGCTTATGCATCTTTATTGGAATCGCAGAGACCGACAATATTAAAGACATTAATTACTTAGCAGATAAAATCGTCAACCTAAGGATATTCCCTAACTCAACGGGTAAATTTGATCTTTCGGCAGTAGATATAAATGCTGAATTGCTAATAATTAGCCAATTCACTTTGTATGCTAATACTAATAAAGGTAGACGACCTAGCTTTGTTAGGGCAGCTCGTCCTGAAAAAGCTAAGAATCTATTTGAAGATGTAGTAAGTAGATTTATAGAGACAGGTTTAAAAATACAGACAGGTAAGTTCCAAGAACACATGCATGTATCTTTGATTAACGATGGTCCAGTATCAATATTCATTGATTCTAAGGACTCAGGAATTTAGTGTCTCTATTTATATTCCAATGAGCCAGAATTTATAAGACATTTAAACTCATATCCAAAGCGGGTACAGAATGAGTCAAAGCACCGACTGAAATCCAATCGACCCCAGTTTCAGCAATGGCTTTAACATTTTTAACTGTTATACCTCCTGAAGCTTCCAGTAGCACTCTACCATTGTTCATATTTACGGCCATTTTCATTGTTTCGATATCCATATTATCCAAAAGTATAATGTCAGGACCTTCACCGATTACTTCGCGAAATTGATCTAAGTTATCCACTTCCACTTCAATCTTCATTGACGCATCAGAATTAGCTCTAGACTTCTTAACAACATCAGATATGGATAACCCGTTAATTTCATTGAATTTAATATGATTATCTTTTATCAATATCCCATCCGCTAAATTCATCCTGTGGTTATGTCCACCGCCCTTCGACACTGCATATTTTTGTAATCCACGCAGTCCAGGCAACGTTTTTCTGGTATCTGTTATAACCGCTTTTGACTTTCTGACCTGTTCAACGAACTGTCCTGTTAATGTAGAGATGCCACTAAGATGCTGCAGTAAGTTAAGTGCAGTTCTCTCACCAGCTAAAATTGCTCTAGCTTTACCATTTAACTTAAGGAGAGTATCTCCGGGTGAAATTGCGGTACCATCTTCAATAATTTTAGTTACAACGATAGTGGAATCAATTTGCAAAAAAATCTTTTCCACCAAACCAATACCGCACAAGATACCTTTTGTTTTAGCTTCGATAACTGCATTACATTCAATATTCTGATCGATAACTGATTCACTTGTAATATCATGATCAGTGAGATCTTCTGCAATAATATTTTCTATGAATTTATCTATTTCGGATGGAGAAGGAAATTTAGACATAAGTTTCTGGAAGAAATTGGTTTAACTAACTCTTAACATTCGCTCTAGAGCTATCAATGCATTTTTCTGAGTTTTCATATCCACTTTGATTTGGTTAAGAACAACACCGTCATTAAGAGCTTCTAGCACCCATAATAAATAGGTAGGATGAATTCGATACATAGTAGAGCAGGGACAAACAACAGGATCTAAACAAAATACTGTTTTATCAGAATGTTCTTTAGCTAACCGATTGACCAAACTAATTTCTGTGCCTACTGCCCATTCAGAACCCGAATTTGCCTCTGATATAGTCTTTATAATAAATTCTGTTGAACCATTCATATCCGCCGAACTCAAAACATCTTGAGTGCATTCAGGATGAACAATAACATTCACATTAGGACTGTTTTTTCGAACTTGGTTTATTTGATCAACGCTAAATCTGGTGTGAACTGAGCAATGCCCTTCCCATAGCACAACTTTGGCTCGATTCAACTCTTCTAATGAATTACCACCACTGTTTTTAAAAGGACTCCATACAACCATTTCTTCACTTGATATTCCAAGTTTCAATCCGGTGTTCCTTCCTAAATGTTGGTCTGGTAAAAACAGTACTCTCTGCCCTCTCTCAAATGCCCATTCAAAAACTTTATTAGCATTGGATGAGGTACACACAATGCCTCCATTTTCGCCACAAAGAGATTTAATGGCTGCAGTTGAGTTCATATATGTTATTGGTATTAACTTTTCGTTACCGTAGAGTTGGGTAAGTTCCTCCCAACAGTCTTCTACGTCTGCTATCTTGGCCATGTCTGCCATCGAACAACCAGCTGTCAGATTTGGAAGAATCACTGACACATCTGGGGGCGTTAATATATCAGCAGTTTCTGCCATAAAATGAACGCCGCAAAAAATCACGGCTTCCAAGTCTTTCGCCTCTGCTGCGTATTTACTCAGGTTAAACGAATCACCACGATAATCAGCAAACTGAATAACTTCATCTCTTTGATAATGATGTCCTAGCACCATTACTCTTTTTCCAAGTTTTAATCTAGCTTGTCTGATCCTATCCACAACTTCATCAGGCTCAAGTGTGCGATATTCAGCTGGAATGGTTTGCCATCTTACTCCAGCCTTCAATTCTTCATCCAAAGTTTTTGATTTCAAGTTTGAAGTACTACGACAAAATGCTGATTGCTCAATTTCAGTAATCGGTATTATTCGTGGTTTATGTTTAGTACTTTTCATCTAAATTAATCGCCTAAGTTATGCTTCCCTAATAGTTTTTATACACCTAATGGCACCAATGATTCAGGGGTGCTAACTTTACTACCTTGTAGAGACCATGCCCCTGTTTTATTGATTTCAACTTGAACAATTTCCCCTATCAAATTAGATCCACCTTCGAAGTGTACAATTTTATCATTTCGACTTCGACCTTTAGCTCTATTTCCTTTCACTTCTTCCACCAATACATCCTGAATACTATGCATGTAACCTTGATTGATCTCAGTAGAAATCTGTTTCTGAAGATCTTCTAGCGCTTTAAATCTCTCCCTTTTTACTTCTTCAGGCACGTCGTTATCGAATTTGCGAGCAGCAATAGTCCCAGGTCTATTTGAATAAACCGCTGCATGCACTTTGTCAAATCTTACACTCTTAATTATGTCCAATGTTTCATCAAAATCTTTATCTGATTCTCCGCAAAACCCAACAATTACATCAGTACTAAGTGACACATTCGATATGTTGTCACGAATGTGTTGAATTTTATCTAAGTACTGGTCTCGATTGTACCCGCGTCGCATGTTGTAAAGAACTGAGTTCGAGCCTGCTTGTATTGGAAGATTAATGTGTTCACACACCTTATCTAAACTAGCAATTGATTCTATGATATGCATACTCATGTCATTAGGATGAGATGTTAAAAATCGAATCCGCTTTAACTCTTCTACTGATTCGATTTCTTCAAACAGATGTCCTAAATCAATATCACCTTCTAAATCATGTCCATAAGAATCAACATTTTGTCCTAGCAACGTGATTTCTTTCACGCCTCTTCTGACAAGCATCTCAGTTTCTTTAACCAATTCCTTTGGTGGTCGACTTTTTTCTCTACCCCTTCGATAAGGAATAATGCAAAAGGTACAAAACTTGTCGCATCCATGGATAATAGGAACATAAGTAGCTACCGCTGGTTTGGCTTCTAAAATGCCTATGCAGCCTTCTTTGTCAATATTTTTACGATCACTGATTAAATCAATTAACGGATCAAACTGTTGTGGCCTCATAAAGACGTCAACGTGAGGGAACGTTTTTTTCAACGCATCACTCTTAGGGCCAACCATACAACCCATAAGAGCAAATATTAGATCTGGATTTTTAGTCTTTAAAGGGGCGAGGCGAGTCAGATTGCCAACTACTCGATCTTCGGCGCTTTGACGAACAACGCAGCTATTTAAAACAATTACGTCAGCGCTTTCTGCTTCTGGAGTGCTATTTAAACCTAATTGATTCATTGCACTTTCAAGGCGCTCTGAGTCTGCTTGATTCATTTGACATCCGACTGTCCAAATATAGTAACTATCCAAAATATTTACCTAAAATCAACTTTTGTCTTTGGTTCGAACACTATTCCTGATTGAGATCCTATCCAAATTTCACCATCCTTATAATATTCCTTTTTCCAAATCGGTACTATTTCTTTTATACGAATAATTGAGTATTCGCATGCAGAAAACGCTTCTTTCCTATGTTCTGATGATACAGCCACTACTAATGAAGTTTCGCCTAAAGCCACTTTCCCTGTTCGATGTTGAATTGACACTTTGTTAATCCCCCATTTTTGCAACATTTCCTGTGCTATTTGAAGTAACTTCTTGTCTGCCATAGGTTCATATGCTTCATATTCCAGGAATTTCACCGACCTTCCTAAATTACTATCTCTGGTGTTTCCCAAAAAAATAGCAATTGCGCCACTGCTATTGTTAGTCACAAAATTAATCGAATCATTAATGTTCAATTGTTTGTGGTTAATGTTTAAATGAATTCTGGTTTCAATATCTAATTCTTTCATTTTATTTACCGCCCGAGACTGGAGGTATCAATGCAACTTCATCATCAGATTGTAATACGTGATTATGATCTTGATATTCATAGTTAACCGCTACTACAAGGTTGTTTTGGACGGACTTAAGTCCAGGGTAGTGTGTAACCAAATCAATAATTAAGTCTGAAACTAAAGAGCCCGTAGGAAGTTTAATTAAAATGGACTTCTTTCCTATTATCTCTCTATAACTAGCAAAAGGTTTTACATTTACAGGTATCATCTGCTTCACTTTTTAGCCGATAACTTTTGAGTCTTTTAAATTCTGGATTTTTTTTGAGTCATACTTCAAAAGATCAGTTAGGATTAAATCCGTATGTTGTCCTATTGTTGGAGCGCTTTGTACTGTCATTGGTGTTCGACTAAACTTTATCGACTTACCGGTAACCCATATTTTTCCAGCTATAGGATCTGGCACTTCCTCCATAATATCACTGTCTATTATATAGTCTTCTTCAGCTGCTTCTTTAATGTCGTTAATTTTAGAACATGGAACATGATGTTTTGATAGGTGTTCAACAGCTTGATCTTGTGTTTTAGACATAAACCATTTTACTAAAGTTTTTTCGAGTGATGTCGAATTTTCTTTGCGTAGTTTACGTGTCATATATCTTTCATCATCAATCCATCCGAGTTTATTTAAAGCGCGGGAAAGCCTTTTAAACATTGACCTATTAGTTGCAGCCAAAAATACCCACCCATCAACGCATTGATAAGAGTTAGTTAATCCTGCCCCATTCCCTTCTCTTTCAAAATCCAAACCTCCACTCAGATAGGCTGAAATAGGGATTTCATTTGTTGTGAACCCAGTATCTGCCAAACTAACATTTATACTTTGTCCTATTCCTGATCTGTCTCTTTCATGCAAAGCAGCTAATGCTCCTATTGTTGCATGAAGGGATGTGATCCTATCTATCAAAGGGAAATGCGTCCGAATGGGTGGCCCATCTGGCTCTCCATTTGCCATCATCATTCCTCCAAATGCTTGGCCTATCGGATCAAACCCAACTCTATCTTTAAGGTAAGTATCTGACCCATAAGCAGAAACATTAATCATAATTATTCTCGGATTTATCTTTTTTAATTCTTGATAAGAAAACTCCATTTTATCTATCGTGCCTGGACGGAAATTTTGAAGAAAGCAATCTGAAACCTTCACTAAATCCCTAAGGATTGTTTTTCCTTGATCAGAGCGCAAATCAACTGCAAGGCTTTTCTTGCCTGAGTTATATTGAACCCAATAAACGCTTTGGCCTCGCACGTGAGGTGAATTTTTGCGACTCTCGTCTCCTAGTATCGATTCAATTTTTATTACTTCAGCTCCCATTCGTGCAAACATCAATCCACATCTAGGCCCGGCTTGGTATCTACCTAGATCAAGAATCCGTATATTTTCAAGTGGGCTAGTCATAAAATAATCCTTATTTAGGCTTTATTCCCCTTACGTTCAAGAAAATCTTTAAACCCTTCAGCTACTGGAGTTGGTTTAAGTTTTTCAGAAGTAATATCCAACTCACTTTCAAACATCTCTGACCAAGACGCTCCAATATTATTTACTAATAGTTCTTTTATCCCAGCGACCATATCAGGGTCATTTTCAGCAATATTTATTGCGATACTTTTTGCTTTATTTAAAACTTGATCTGTATCTACCATATGATTTAAAAATCCAATTCTTAAAGCTTCAGCAGCAGGCAAAACTCTGGCTGTAAACAATAGTTCCTTAGCAACTGGCCAGCCTACCTGCATTGGCAAAGACCATGTAGCATTTAATCTCCCATATGCAGCTGCTAAAAACCTAAATTTACTATATTCACATCCCACTCTTATATCTACGCTTGAAGCTAGTACAGCACCTCCACCATAAGCTAACCCATTGATCGCGCCTATTACTGGTTTAGGAAACCTCGCTATCTTCCATGGCAACCTTGCCTGCTCTAAAGTTTTCTCAGAGATCCCTGTTTTAGGGTCAGCTTTAACTAGCAATTCGTGTATATCAGCGCCTGCTGAGAAAGCTTTAGTTCCTGATCCAGTTATAACAACAGCCTTGATATTTGAATCATGTTCTATGTTTTCTAAAGCAGTATATAATTCCCGATACATGTTTTGGTTTAATGCATTTAATACTTCTGGTCTGTTTAAAATTATGGTGCAAACATTAGACTCACAATCTACAATAATCGATTTATAAACCATGTCCAGTCCTCATTAATTTGTTATTAAATAAAATAAATCTAATTATAGAGCCAAACTTAAAAATAGTATAAATAGAAATTTATATGAGTATTTTCCCAGATTTGTGTATAATTCCAGCGGATTCAACCAATTACTATTAATCAATTACGAGGTGCGTAGAAGTGTCAAAAGACAAGGTAGAGGAATCGGAAATAGCGGTCCATTGGAAAGAAGAAGGGCTGATACAACCTGAAAAAAGCTTCGTTGATCAAGCCAATATGGCGGATCCTCAAGTTTTTGAAAGATTCAAACCTGAGAACTGGCCTGACTGTTATGAAGAATACGCCGAATTACTCGATTGGGATCAACGTTGGAGTAAAACTGTCGATACCAGCAATCCACCGTTTTATAACTGGTGGGTTGGAGGCAAGCTAAACGCTTCATATAATTGTGTTGACAGGCATTTAGAAGCAAATCGTAATAAAGCGGCTATAATTTGGGTCCCTGAGCCTGAAGAAGAATCACATCAGGTTATAACTTATCAAGAATTATGGGTCAGAGTTAATGAATTTGCCGCGGTATTGAGGGATGAGTGTGGGCTTAAAGCTGGAGACAGGGTCACCCTGCATATGCCTATGGTTCCAGACTTACCAATAACTATGTTGGCTTGTGCAAGATTAGGGGTGGTTCACTCTCAGGTTTTCGGGGGATTTTCTGGAGATGCTTGTGGAGACCGAATTGTGGATTCACAAAGTCGAATACTAATAACTTCAGATGCCTATTATCGTGGCGGTAAGCTACTAAACCACCAAACTAAAGCAGATATTGCCGTTAAACATGCCCAAGAGAAGGGAGTTAATGTAGACAAAGTTCTAATTTGGAGAAGATATCCTGGTAAAGTATCATCTGACTCCACGATGACTGATGGTAGAGATTTTTATGTAGACGAATTACTGAAGTCTAAAAAAGGCATTCGAGTTGAACCTAAGTCAATGCCAGCTGATGCACCTTTATTTTTGATGTACACAAGTGGCACTACTGCCAGCCCGAAAGGATGCCAGCATTCTACTGGCGGTTATATGTCATACGTCGCTGGAACTACCAAGTATTACCAAGACATTCACCCAGAGGATGTATATTGGTGTTTTGCAGATATAGGTTGGATAACCGGACACTCCTATATCGTTTATGGACCACTCGCAAATGCTGCTACTACAGTTGTGTATGAAGGTTCCCCAGCATACCCTGATGCTGGCAGACCTTGGAGAATTGCTGAGCAATTAGGGGTCAATATATTTCACACCGCTCCTACTACTATTAGAATGTTGCGTAAAATCGGACCAGACGAACCTGCAAAATATAACTTCAAGTTTAAACATATGACTACAGTCGGCGAACCTATAGAACCAGAGGTCTGGCGTTGGTATTACGAAAATATAGGTAAAGGATCAGCTGTTATAGTCGACACATATTGGCAAACCGAGACCGGAGGTTTTATTGGAACTACCCTCCCTGCTCTACAACCGATGAAGCCGGGTAGCTGTGGACCTGGAGCGCTAGGCATGCAGCCTGTCGTTTTAAATGACGATGGTAATCCAGTAAAAGAAGGAAGCGCTGGGAATTTGTGCATGAGGAATCCTTGGCCTGGCCGTATGCAAACTATTTATGGAGATCCAGATCGATTCGTAGATACATATTTCGGAAAATTTGCTAAACGAGAAAGTAAGGATTGGAAAGATTGGCCATATATTACGGGTGATGGAGGGACTTTGTCAGAAGACGGGTACATCAGGATTCTAGGAAGGGTAGATGATGTAATCAATGTTGCCGGACATAGGTTAGGGACCAAGGAACTAGAATCTGCAGCTCTGACTGTGGCTGCTGTGGGTGAAGCGGCTGCGGTACCTGCTTATGACGAACTAAAAGGTAGAGTTCCTGAATTGTATATATCCTTAAAACCTGGGTTCGACCCAACAGGTGTCGATACAGAAGTGAAAAACGCGATCGAAAAGATGATTGGGCCAATTGCGAGACCATCACATATTTGGGTTACTAATGATTTACCAAAAACTAGCTCAGGTAAAATAATGAGAAGAGTCATCGCAGCTATATCTAATTTCATGGACCCTGGTGATACAACTACCCTATCAAATCCCGAAATCGTAGGGCCGATAACTAAACAAGTACAGTCAGCTAAAAAAGCTATGGGTGAAGTTCCTGAAGCTGAACTCAAAAAGTTGGAGGTAGAGCTTAAGAATTTTGGAGATGATTAGACCTGATTTCTAATCATCTAGGTTTTTCCGTTTATTATAGCCTTCCACATGATCTTCAACACTTTGAGGTAGGTAAATATTTGGTATGCCTCGCTGCTTAGAAAGTTTTATTTGTTTCGATCTTTCTCGGGAACGGCTCTTTTTCTCTTCCGACACAGTATCGTAACAGGTCGGACATGACACGTCTTTTTCAAATTTTTGTGATTTCTGGTCGTATTGAGATATAGGCTCATTACAACCGCGACATAAATCGTAAGTCCCTTTCACAAGATCTTTTGTTAACGTGACACGATTATCAAAAACAAAGCATTCCCCATCCCATAACGAATCTTTATCATCTATTTCTTCCAAGTATTTCAATATGCCTCCATCTAGTTGGAAAACATTATTAAAGCCGATATTTTTCATATAGGAAGATGCTTTCTCACATCTGATTCCACCCGTACAGTACATAGCAATTTTCTGATCTTTGTTAGCAAGCAGTTCTGTTTCCACATAGTCCTTAAACTCAACAAATGACTTAGTTTTTGGTGAAATCGAATTTTTAAAAGAACCAATCTTTACCTCATACTCATTTCTAACGTCAATCGTTAGTACATCAGTTTGGTTTACAAAATTATTCCAGTTTTTTGCTTTAATAGACTCAGCTCTATTTGTCTTAAAATTGGTTGGTTTATCGTGAAACGTCACTATTTCTTTTTTAATCTTTACTTTACTCCTATAAAAAGGCATCGTTGGGCTTTGTGAGTACTTAATATTAAGGTGGTGAAATCCAAGCATGGCAAGTTGATCAATAAATTCATCAATAAAACTAGGAAAACCAGCTATAGTACCATTAATCCCCTCTGAGGCTATTATTACAGAACCCATTAATTTCTTTCTTTTACAGAAGAGTTTTAATGACTTGGATAATAATTCCAGATCACTAATGTAATTAAATTCATAAAATGCAGCTATCTTGAATTGCATAGTCACTCAAGCCCCTTTGTAAAAAGATCAATTAATTGATCATGATATTGAGGCCAAGAAATCAACACAGTTTCATAAGTCCTATTTGCTTCCCAAACTATATTGCCACCTAATGCATCAGTAACCTTTAACCCTAATTGCTGACATACAATTGACCCGGCAGCTATGTGTTCTACTCCAACGTTAAAAAACAACTGGGCACCTAAATGTCCAGATGCCAGGTGAAATAAACTATATGGCGCAGAGCCAAAAGAAATGATTCCACCTGTTTGACCAGTCCATGCAAGATTCTTGCCTATATCACCCCAAGAACCCCCTACAGACACTCCTATCAATGTATTATTTAGTTGGGTTTTTGGGCTTTTAGGTAACCAAGTGATGCCATTACGGGTCACGCTTTTATCAACTACAGTTGTTAATCGTTCTTTAATCGAAGGCATGGTTATAACCCCCAAGATTAAAGTGTTACTTGGCCCGAGCAAAGAAATGCTAACACCAAATGTTGCTAAACCAGATGCATAGCATCTGGTCCCACATAATGGGTCAACCAACCACGAATATTCACCTCCACCATTGCTAAGAAATCCTTCTTCAGAATATATATCTGATTGGCCATCTATTCCTGACAAAGCTAATTTTATTGCTTTATCTGACTGTAAATCAGCTTCGGTAACCAATTCCCCTGGAGATTTTTCCCAAGAAGAAAGGCCAACAGATTCTATGGCAGCGTTAACAGAGTTAAATTTACCCATTAAAATTTCTGAAGCTGCATCTGATGCAGACAAGGCTGCTTTTAGGTACTCAGCCATACGTAGTGGCATAACTTGATCATTATTTTCTGGCATAGTTAGTCTCGAGTTGATTTTAAAACCATTATAGTGGCTTCAAAATTAATTTAATATTTCAATAGCGATGGATTTCAAATTAAGGTTTGCAGATCAACCCTACTCCGTCTTTGACGGTTCCATTATGATAAATTATATAACGCATGAAAATACAATATTCACATGAGTTACCTGTGTCAAAACATATTGCTTTTGACGCAATAACAGATCCAAACAATTTACAGAATGTAATTCCTGGTTGCGAATCCTTTGAAATAAGTAGCCCTAATTGTTATTTAATTTCTAGCAAACTCAAATTCGGCAGTATCCAAGGGGTCTACAAATCCAAGTTAGAAATTATTGATATAAACCAACCAGACTCGCTTCGTTTAACTCTTAATGCTAAAGGTACTGGAGCGAGAATACAGGGAGAAGTAACAATGATTTTTAACACTTTACCTGGTGTAACACAAGTAGTTGTCGAAGGATATGTGAAAGTAGCAGGGTTTGCGGCTATCGCAGGTCAAAATATTCTATCTGGGGCTGCTAATGTATTGTTAAAACAGTTCTTTAGTTCGCTAAAGTATAATAATAATTAATATGTCAAAAACCAAACATTACATCAAATCCTGCTTAAAAGACGGAGTCCTTACGCTAACTTTAAATGACATAAAAACAAAAAATGCAGTAAACGTTGAAATGGCTAATGAGTTAATCACTTCATTATCTAATTTTTCAACAGATCCACATAGCAAGGTTCTTTTGATAACTGGTAACAGTAACTCATTCTGCTCTGGTGCGAATGTTCAGATCATGAAAGAAAGCTTAAATTCGATTGACCGTAAATCAACACTGGATTCCGATCCATGGAAAGAACTAGATAACTCTATCAAAAATAATTTAAACGAACCTGAATCAGATGAGATTGAAATTATTCGAAATATTACACGACGCATTTATAACCTCAGAAAACCATCTGTGGCAGCGGTAAATGGGGCAGCAATTGGTTTTGGTATGGGGCTAGCTTTAAGTTGTGATATTCGGCTAGCAAGTACGAGTGCCATCTTTAGAGAAGCTTTTGTAAATGTTGGGTTAATACCTGCAGATGGTTCATGCTGGTATCTACCAAGAATGATTGGGCTAAGTAATAGTCTTTTATATCAATATACTGGTGAACCGATTACAGCTAACGAAGCATATCGACTAGGTTTAGTTTCTCAAGTGACACAACCAGATAAATTGATGGAAGTATCTACAATTTTATGTAATAAATTAGCAAACGGCGCTACTTATTCTATGTCTATAATTAAACGCCTAACCCAGCTGTCATCGCACATGAATTTTGAGGACAGTATGGATATATCTGGAATTGCCCAGGGCATCGCCAGAAATACAAATGATCATAAAGAGGGGGTTTCCGCATTTTTGCAGAAAAGAAAACCTTTCTTTAAAGGAGATTAAACTATCTAAAGGTCTCTAGAAACCACCTGAGCGCAGCACAAAATTCATCTGGTAATTCTTGATGGAGCCAATGTCCAGAATTTTCTAATTCTACCAGCCTAGAAATTGGAATCCCTTCAACTAATTTTATTGCTTCATAATGACTAAGGGATTGACTCATTCTGCCTCTCAAAATTAGCGTCGGACAATTTATGTCTGCCCAACTATTCCATAAAGTATCATTAATATATACATCATAAGCCGATGTGTCATGTATATATGCACGACTACCATCAAGTCCGCCACTAGTTAAATTCCTAACCTGCCTGTTAATACTATTCACCTCTACCCTTGGCCTCTGTAAATGTAGGAATTCAATGGCCTCTTCTATAGAAACCCATTTAGTTACATCAGGAACCGAAGTTTCTTCAAAATCATATAAAACAAAATGGGAAACCCGATCTGGATTTTCGATGGTCAACTTTGCTCCCAACCTGGAGCCGGCTCCATGACCAATCACGACAGCTTTATCTAGATTTAGAGAATCCAGTAAGTTATTGATGTCACGATAAAAATCGTTGAACAGATAACTAGGATCTGATGGTTTGTCACTATGTCCATGCCCTCTTAACTCAACCGAGAAGACCCTAAATTCTTCTCTAAACTTTGATGAAATTAAATCCCAAGTACGTGAACTATCACCTAAATCATGGATGAACAACATTTGCTTTTCGCTGTTACCACCCCAATCCAAGTAATAGGTTCGCATCCCATCAGAATAATGACTCCTACGGGCTGGTTTCTGTTTCATTTCTCAGCTTTGTAAACGTTAGTTAGCTCAAAGATTATGGCCATACCAAGTTTCCTGATTCATAAATTTTATTTATAGACTCCATCCTGAATGCATCTTTATAATTGAATTCCTTTTCCAAAGCATTGTATTTTAAAAGGTGTTCATAAAGTAATTTCCATTGAGAATCTAGCATTGTTCCAATCCCGTTCTCAAGAGTATATTCACTCATCGCATCTTTTATCTCCATGTTCAACATAAAAGTTTGATGCTGAATATTACTCTCTGGAGCAAACATCATCACTGCTTCAATTGCTGAATTAGGGTTCTCGATAGCAAATTGAATCCCTTTTAGTGTGGCTTTCAAAAACTTACTTACCGTTTCAGGGTTGTTCTCTGCATACCCTAATGTGGTTATGTAGGTTAACCCTAACGTTGGGACATCATAATCATATGGATCCCAAACAGTAACTTCGTATCCTAAAGATCTAATCGTGTCTGGCTCATTAGATTTAAATACAGCGAGAATATCAACTTTTCCTTCTGTTAATATTCTTGGATCAAAACCAACGTTCACTTCTTGTATCTTCTGCCTGTCAACATTTTCCGATTCAATCATTGCCACATAATCAGTAGGCAAAGAAATTTTAAACCCAAAAGTCTTATCTTCCCAATCTTTCAATGATTCAATCTTGGAGTCTTTCAGGGTCATATATCCTTGTTGCCCCCTATGGCCAAGGAGGGCAATTGCTGTTAGAGGAGCACCAGAATTAGAAATTTGTTTCAAAATCGAACCTGCATCAGATGTAGAAAACTGAACGTCACCTGACAATAATAATTTTACGTGTTCTCCTACAGCAGAATGCTTTATATCAACGTTTAAACCTTGATCATTAAAATACCCTTGTTGTTCCGCTACATAAACTCCAACGAATGGTAGATTCGACTGCGGCTTATATCCCGCCATAAAGACGATGTTTTGCAACTCATCATTCTTTAACTGTTCACTGTCGTCAACACAGCTAAAAGTTATAGATATGGATATAATTAATAATGAAAATATTATTTTATAAATGAGATTTAACGCCCCTATTTACAAAGCTGTCTCTCGATTTTTCTGACTGTCATGCCAAAACAGTACCTTTTGTTCTACATACCAAACTAAACCGGTCAGTAAAACCCCAACAAAAGACAAAATGAAAACTGCACCAAATAATTGAGGCATGTCTAGATTGTTATGTGCTCTTATGATCATACTTCCTAACCCTTTATCTCCAGAGAACCATTCCCCGACAACAGCCCCAATAACAGCAAGAGGGATAGCAATTTTAAAAGAAGCAAATAGATAAGGGTATGAATTCGGAATACTTGCTTTAATCATTATCTCAGATCTTGAAGCATTTAATGATTTCAACAAGTCGGTTATGTCAACGCTAGTCGCTCTCATACCGGCGAGGCAATTCACAAGAACCGGAAAGAATGTAATTATAGCTGCGATTAGTATTTTAGGAATCAAACCAAAACCAAACCAGATCACAAATAAAGGAGCTATAGCTATAAATGGAGTAACTTTAATTAAGATTGCTACAGGCAACAAGCCACGCTCCAAGAAACGCGATTGATACATAACAATTGCTCCAATTATTGCCACAATAACTCCCAAAATGAATCCCATAATTGCTTCACCAATTGTGACTAACGCGTTAAAGCTATAATCAGTAACGTTAGATGCAATTTCTATTATTATCCCTGAAGGAGCAGGCATTATATATTCTTCGACACCTGATGCTCTTACTGAAATTTCCCAAACACCAAATATCGATAAAAGAACAATTATTGGAGGTGCAATTAAGCATAATAATTCTTTTATCCTGTTGGTCAAATTAATTAACATTTATATGAACGTCTCACCTGATTAATCAGTTGGTTAAACATTTCTTCTGACTCTGTATTTTCTGTTCTAGGACGCTCCAGTGACACAGTTATGTTAGTCGTCTTTCCAGCACCTGCTTTAGGCATAACGATAATTCGGTCAGATAAGAATACCGCTTCTGCAGAGTTATGAGTGACGAACAAAATCGTTGGTTTAGTTTTAGTCCATAAATCTAAAAGTTCGTATCTCATTGACTCCCGTGTTATTTCATCTAAAGCACCAAATGGCTCGTCCATTATCAACAATTTTGGGTTAATCGATAAAGCTCTAGCTAATGAAACTCTTTGACGCATCCCTCCAGACAGCTGATGTGGGTAATGTTTGGAAAACCCATCTAATCCAACTAATGAAATGAGTTCTTCAATGTTTCTGCTGTTTGTATCATCAGCTTGCTTATTAACTTCGATGGGCAATCTTATATTTTCATATACTGTGCGCCATGGTATTAAAGCAGGGTCTTGAAAAACGTATCCAATGCTTTTACTCCCACGGGATTTTAAAGGTGAGTCTCCGCCAATAGTAACTTTACCTGAATCAGGTTTTATTAATCCAGATATGATTTTTAACAACGTAGTCTTGCCACACCCACTAGGTCCCACTATGGAAACGAATTCTGACTGTCCAATTTCAAAAGTAATGGAGTTAAGAATCTCAGTATTAACACCATGATTTGAAGTATAACTTTTACAAATATTTGAGACCTCAATCCGATTACTTAGAGATCTATCTAGTATGTATTTATCGCTGGCTTTCTTATCTGATTTATTCATATTGACTGAAGAGTATCAATTAAAATTTTGATTTTCCACATGACTGAAAAATGTTTTAAACCTTTATGAGTCTTGTTTCTTCTTCAACTCAATTTCTAATTGAGATACCACAGACCTGTATTCATCTCGCACATTATTACTAGTTAAAACAGTAGGTTTACTTTCATCTCGATAATCTGAACTTAACTCCAGTTTCCCGAGGAAACTCAACTCTAATTCATTGCATATTTCTTCACCAGCACCAGTGCCGAATATCTCCCCAGAAAAATTTTCTACCACTCCCAAAACATCTACTTTTAAAGTCTTGATCATATTTATGGACCTTTTAGCATCTATCTTTGCTAATTCTTGAGGAGCGGTTACAACAACAAATCCATCCAAATTCAAGGTTTGCATAACAGTCAACGGACCATCAGAAGTGCCCGGAGGAAGGTCGACAATCAAAAAATCTAATTCTCCCCAAACCGTCGATTGCAATAATTGGTTTATCGCATTGTGCACCATTGGACCTCGCCATATTATTGCTTCATCCTCTTTTTGCTGGAAAAACCCCATAGACATTACAGATACACCAAACCTACTTGGAGGTATTAATCTTTTATCTTCAGCCATTTCTGGAGGTTCAAATATCTTCATTGCTCTGACAACATTCGGACAATCTATATCAACATCAAGAATGCCCACCTTCTTGCCCATTTCAGCTAAAGTAACAGCTAAATTCACTGACACAGTAGTTTTTCCGACACCACCTTTACCACTATATACACCTATTTTATATTTTACGCTTGATAAAGCTGAGCTAATTGCTCTTCGTTGTTCAAACTGACGTTTCATAGATTCAATTTTTGCCCTCGCCTGAGCGTTCTGTGCTGGGTTTCCAGGTTTTTGTGTCATTATTTTCCTTTATACTCGATTCTTTTATAAAGATGAACGTCATACTTGTTCATAAACTAAAAAGAGGTCTTTATGACCCCTTTTTAGTTTATGAAACAAGTTCTATTTTTTTAGTCGATTCCTAATTCAGATTTCCCTTCTTCAGTAATCATGTCAGGAGTCCAAGGTGGGTCGTAAACTAATTCTACATTCACATCATCAACCCCATCTATTTCAGCAACTCTCCATTCAGCTTGTTGAGCAATATACGGCCCCATACCACAGCCAGCAAATGTTAGAGTCATCTTTATATCAACATTCCCTTCATCTACTGCGCAGTCATAAATTAAACCTAGATCTACAACATTTATAGGTATCTCAGGGTCATAAACATCGCGAAGTGCTTCCATTACAGTATCTTTATCTAAGACTATCGTTTCGCTAGTCATGAATTCATCTCCATATGTTTTTGTATATCTAGATTAATGTAAATTAAAACGTTATATTAGCGTTTGATTAAAATTGTATTGTTACATAATAAGCTATGTCAACGGAATTTATTATTGGTAATACACTTTTAATCTGCTAATACTTTCCTAAGATCTAATATTTGATCTCTTAATAAAGCTGCTTTCTCAAATTCAAGTGCTTTTGCTGCTTTCTTCATTTGCAACTGTAAATCACTGATTAATTTCACCAACTCTTCTTTTGGTAAATCTCCATCAGAATTGATGAACCTCTCTTTTTGAACAGTTTCTTTGACGCGTTCTGTAATATCATGAATTGTTTTCCTGATACCTTCTGGAGTTATTCCGTGCTTTTTATTATACGCTTCTTGTATTACTCGACGTCGATTCGTTTCATCAATTGCTTTTTGCATTGACTTGGTAATTTTATCTGCATACATGACTACATAACCATCAACATGTCTGGAAGCACGGCCTATTGTTTGTATTAAAGCAGTTTGCGACCTTAAATAACCTTCCTTGTCAGAATCAAGAATAGCAACCAGGCTTACTTCAGGAAGGTCAATGCCTTCCCGAAGTAAATTTATTCCAACCACTACGTCATAAACACCTAATCTTAAATCTCTAAGTATTTCACTTCTCTCTAACGTATCTATTTCTGAATGCATATGATGAGTCTTTATTCCAACTTCCCGTAAATAATCAGATAGTTCCTCTGCCATTCTTTTAGTAAGCGTCGTTATTAAAGATCTTTGGTCTTTAGACACTCGTGCCCTTATTTTTTCAAGTAGATCATCTATCTGGTGTGCACTAGGTTTAACTTCAATAACGGGGTCAACTAAACCAGTAGGTCTAATTACTTGCTGAACAATATTTTCACTATGCTCCATCTCATATGGCCCGGGAGTGGCAGACACGTATACAATTTGATTGACATGTTCTTCAAATTCCTCGAAATTTAATGGACGGTTATCTAACGCTGATGGCAACCTAAAACCATGCTCAACCAACGCTTTTTTGCGAGATTGATCACCTCCATACATAGCCCTGATTTGAGGTAAAGTCATGTGTGACTCATCAATAACAATTATAGAGTCATCAGGAAAGTAATCTATGAGTGTGTATGGCACACTTCCGGGCGCACGACCTGATAGATGACGAGCATAATTTTCTACTCCTGCACAATATCCTGTTTCTCTTAACATCTCTAAATCATAAAGAGTTCGAGATTCTAGTCGTTGTGCTTCAATTAATTTTCCATCGTCACGCAATTTCCTTAAAACAATATTCAGTTCTTCTTGTATTCCATTTATGCCATTCTGCAGTTTCATTTCAGATGTAACAAAGTGTTTAGCGGGGTAGATTTCAATGTCATCCAATTCTGACAGTATCTCTCCAGTTAACGGTTGAAGAGACACTATTCGATCTACTTGATCCCCCCAAAATTCTATTCTTACGCCCAAAGCCTCTTCATAAGCTGGCATTAATTCAAGAGTGTCTCCTCTGACCCGGAATCGTCCTCTAGACAAGTCGAAATCATTTCTCTCATATTGCATGTCAATTAATTTACGAATCAATTTTCTACGGGGGGTGTTATCTCCTTTCCGTACATATGCGACAAAAGATTCATATTCTTCTGGCGATCCTAGTCCAAAAATACATGAAACTGATGCGACTATTAATACATCTTTCCTAGTTAATAAAGCCCTGGTCGCAGAATGTCGAAGTTTATCTAACTGCTCATTGACTGCGGCATCCTTTTCAATGTAGGTGTTAGTTCTAGCTATGTATGCTTCTGGTTGGTAGTAATCATAATAACTGACAAAATATTCAACAGAATTATTTGGAAAGAATCCTTTAAACTCAGTAGCTAATTGTGCAGCCAATGTTTTATTGTGAGCTATTACTAAAGTTGGTCGCTGAACTTTAGCAACCATATTTGCAATCGTAAATGTTTTACCACTACCAGTAACACCCAATAATGTTTGGTGTTTTAAGCCTTGTCCAACACCTTTACTTAATTGCTCGATCGCTTCCGGTTGATCTCCGGTGGCCTTAAAATCAGATACAACGGAAAAGGATTGAGTCATTATTTAACCCGAAAGATGTTCTAATGCAGATCTGATCCGTTCTTCCATAGGCAAATCGGAACTGGATGCACTAAGTCTTACTGCTTCTTTTACTTCGCTGAATGAATAACCTAATGCTGTTAACGCCTCTATAACCTCTGTATGGGATTCTCCTAAATCTGACTCCGATAACTCTTGGGTTAACTGACCCTTTAATTCAAGTATAATTCTTCCTGCTGTTTTCTTGCCTACTCCAGGCACCTTAGAAAATGCTAATTGATCTTCTGTATTTACGGCATGCATTAAGTCACTAACTGAAAACATAGACAAGACTGCAAGCCCCAACCTAGGTCCTATACCGTTTATAGAAATAAGAGATTCAAAGCTTGCTTTAGATTCTTCTGATTCAAAACCATACAATGTCATACTATCTTCTCTGACTTGGAATGAGGTGAACACGGTGATGGTTTCACCAATTCTTCCTAATTCAGTAATTGATGAACTAGGAACATTAATTCGGACACCTACTGGGCCTAAATCTAAATCCATCCAATCAACGCCAATTTTAATTATCTTTCCTCGAACATTAGTAATCATTTTTCACCGAAATTCTACTTCCGTAATATTTGTAAACCTAATCGCATTATAGTGACATAAAGCTACAGCAAGTGAATCAGAAGAATCAGTACTCATAAACTCGTCGTTAAGCTCCAGAATAACATTAACCATATCCCTTACTTGCTCTTTAGAACTGCCTCCATAATCAGTAACAGACTTCTTTACTTCGGAAGGACTATACATTGACAATTCGATATCATTTTTTGCAGCAACAATCATTGCCAAAGCCTGTGCTTGGCCTATAGCTAAGGCTGATTTAATGTTTTTACCAACAAATGGATGCTCTATTGCAATACTGTCAGGTTTCCACTTTGCCACTATAATTGCAAGCTCATCTAATAGTAAGGATAATCTTTTTGGTAAACCGTATTTCTGAGAAGATTTAAGTGTAGTAGAGTATAAGTGAGTTACGCTGTCATCAATAAGTTCAATCACTCCTACCCCCATGTTAATCGTTCCAGGGTCAACGCCAAGAATTCGCATTAATATTCATCTCCCATATTGTTCAATAGCTTCTTGAGGAAAATCACCATTTGAGTAAACTCTTTGAACATCGTCCAGATCTTCCAGCTGTTCCAGTAATCTTAATGTCGGCTTAGCACTTTTTAAATCAAGCTCAACTGTATTCAACGGGATCATCGATAGGCCTGATGAAGTAATTTCGGCATGATTGTTATTTAAAGCATTCTGTACAGAATCGAATTGCTCAACTGATGAATATATTTCCATGATTGAATCATCCATGTCAAAATCAGCAGCTCCAGCATCGATCGCAATCATAGCTAAACCCTCAGAAACATTATGGTCACATTTAACTACAAATACAGCTTTCTGTTCAAATTGCCAGGCAACTGAACCAACTTCAGCTAAGTTACCACCCCCTTTAGAGAAAGTGGATCGCACATCGGATGCAGTACGATTCTTATTATCAGTCAAGGCTTCCAGTAGTATTGCAGTCCCTCCAGGGCCATAGCCTTCATATCTCATTTCAGTCAATTGGGCTTCTTCAGTTAATTTACCTGAGCCCTTCTGAATTGCACGATCAATAGTATCAGCTGGCATATTAGCATCTTTGGCACGTTGAACCGCCATCCGAAGTTTAAAATTTGTTTCAACTTCACCTCCACCAGCCCTAGCTGCAACAATAATCTCTTTAGAAAACTTAGTGAATAATTTCCCACGCCTGGCATCGGAAATTGCCTTACCGTGTTTAATAGTTGACCATTTAGAGTGACCTGACATGTATCTCCTATCTATTTCATAATGGGTTGAATGTATAAAATGTTAAGTTAGATTATATTTTGTGGCTGTGCTATTAAAAATTTATTCTCAACGTTTACATCTAATATTACATCGCGTATAGCCGGGAAAAGTATTTCATCACCTTCAGATGATATAACCACATATACATCATTTGCGCCAGTTTCAATTATTTTTTTTAAAGTTCCAATAGGCTTGCCATCGACAGATAACACATTTAAACCGATAAGTTCATAATGATAATAGTTCCAGTCTGGTAAGTCTTTCAACGTAAAGGATTGAACTTTTAATTCTTTGCCTTTTAACGAATATGCTGAATCCACATTATTGATTGATTCAAACTTAATAACAAGAACGTCATTATTTTGTGAAGGTTTTGCGTGAACATCTTGAATAACAAACTCACGGTTTTCACAGCTAAGCTTTGATCCCGGGTTAAAAATATCGTCTGTAATCCCGAATCGTTTAGCTTTTACGTGGCCTTTGATTCCCCACGTGCCCACTATGACTGCTACTGATACTTCTTCTGGGTTGGCATCATCAGGATTTTGTGATCTGACCAATGGAATACACTATGCGATATAAACTTAACAGGTTCTGTTCTAGAGAATTTCTAGAACAGCTCGAGTCCCATTTTTAATAGATGCTACTCGTAGTAAAGTCCTGATTGATTGTGCCACACGGCCCTGTCTACCAATCACTTTACCCTTATCAGAAGGTGATACTTCAAGTTGAAGCAAAACTTTATTACCATTATCTTCTATGCTTTCGGTAACCTTAACCTCTTCAGGGTTAGAAGCTATCGATCTAACAATGAATTCTAGTAATTCCTTCATTATTATCCCCCTAAAAGATTCTTATGATTCTTTTTGATTAGATTGATTTTCATACGTATTTATAATTCTAGAAACTGAATCTGTCGTTTGAGCACCTTTTGTAATCCATTCCCGTGTTTTTTCCATATCAATAGATATGCTCGACGGATCAGTTTTAGGATCATACAATCCTAACTGTTCGATGAATGAACCATCACGAGCAGCTCGTGAATCAGCTAAAACTATTCGGTAAGAAGGCTGTTTTTTGCCCCCTACTCTTTTAAGTCGAATCTTAAGCACAACTTCTCCCACATCAATCTGAGTTTGTAGACTATAATTTAGTCTAGTATTAGCAATAACTAGCTGTCAACGAGGTATTGGGCCGGTATAAGCCCATTATATTGAATTGTTTTTATTAACTACATCTTCCGCCCCGAAAGGTTGTGTTAGCGACTGAAATCAAAGTATAGTAATAGAGTTGTCACAAGTTAATTGCGAGATACTATTATTAAATTTAATTATGAATTTTTATAAACTAGGTACAAGCGGATTAACGGTTAATACAAATAAAGGTTTATACACATAGGAATTTGCAAATGAAAGTGGTTTTTATTGAAGATGTAGAAGGCGTAGCTCAGGGCGGACAAGTTAAAGAAGTCAAACCAGGGTTTGCCAGAAATTATCTAATACCTAAAAATTTAGCTGTCCCTGCAACTCATGATTCCCTGCAACAGTTGGCTAAGCTTCAGAATCAGGCAGAGAAAGGCAGGACAGAAAAACTCAATGATATGACAGCAATCGGAAAGAGATTAGATGGATTGCGTTTAGATATAGAGATGAGTTCAGGTCCAGGCGGACGACTTTATGGATCAGTTACTACCGCAATAATAGCTACTAAGCTTTCTGAATTGCTAGGAACGACTATTGATCGACGAATTATTGTAATGCCTGAGTCCATAAGGAATATAGGCTCCTTTACTTCCAAAATAAAGTTACATGCAGAAGTTATTATAGACATAGAAATATTAGTTCATCCAACTGACATTGATCCGGAAGCTTTTATTCAACAGTTGGCTGCGCAAGAGTTAGATCCTGATGAAGTCACTAAAGTTGAGATTGATACAGATATTAGTGAAATTGATGATTCAGTAAGCGAAGTAGATGGTGAATCATCAGAGAATGAAGATACTGAACTACAAGATGAAGAACAGGCAGAATCTAAAACAGACTCGGACACAGTTAATATAGTGGACGAGATAAAATCCTGAGGATAGGTTTTACAATTGTACGCAGAGAGATTGCTGCCACACGATGCAGACGCCGAAGAAGCAGTCATCGGCGCTGTCCTTATTGATTCAACTTCCCTTACACAAATATCGTCTTTTTTAAGACCAGAAGATTTCTATCTATCTAGAACAAGATCATGTTATGCATCCTTTATAGCTCTCTTCGATAGAGGAGAAGCAATAAACCAAATAACTGTAGCTCATGAATTGTCTCTTAAAGAGTTACTGGATGATGTCGGCGGATCAAACTATTTAGGACAACTAGTAACAACCGTTCCTACTTCAGCTCATATCGAACATTACGCCCGGATAGTTCAAACTTCTGCTGTAATGCGTCAATTAATTTCCGTTGCCGGTGATATAGCGACAATTGGGTATGAGGGATCATCTGACTCTGATGTATCACTTCGCGATGCCGAAGCGTTACTCTATGGAGTCAGAACAACTAGAGCCACTGGTGATTTCCAACATATTCGAACTATTTTAGACGAATATATGGAACAAACAGCAAGTATAGATTTTGATGATGCAAGCCTTACTCCAATACAAACTGGTTTTCCTGATTTAGATAAAATTCTTGGTAATGGCCTGTCTAGATCAGACCTGATAGTACTCGCCGCTCGACCTAGCTTAGGTAAAAGTAGCTTAGCTTTTAACATTGCAAGAAATGCTGCTGAAAAACAAATAAGAACAGGTATATTTAGTTTAGAAATGAGCGCAGAACAAATTGGCAACAGACTACTCTCAGCAGAAGCCGCAGTTGACAGCCACAGACTGCGTTTGGGAGTTTTAAGTGAGTCAGAGGAAAGAAGAGTGTTAGATGCTATCGGGTTACTTTCTGAGTTACCTATATATATGGATGATACTCCTATCCAAGGCACAGTTGAAATTCGCGGTAAAGCTAGACGACTACAAGCTGAAAAAGGATTAGACTTGATCATCGTAGATTATATGCAACTAATGGCAAATTCTAATCGAAGATCTGATAACAGGACACAAGAAATGGGCGAAATCTCAAGATCACTGAAAGGGTTAGCCAGGGATCTTAATGTCCCTGTTTTAGCTCTTTCTCAATTAAGTCGCGCCTCCGAGCACAGACCTTCACACAGACCAATATTGTCAGACCTTCGCGAAAGTGGAAGTATTGAACAAGACGCAGATGTAGTGGCTTTTATATATAGAGAAGACCACTACACAACCCGCGAGGACTGGGAAAGGAGAGAACCTTCAAGGCCCTACCCAGAGAATATCGCAGAAATTATTGTAGCAAAACATAGAAATGGCCCTACAGGAGCTGTTCCATTATATTTCCGTAAAGAATTAGTAAAATTTGAAAGCTTAGAAAGAAGGTCTAGATCTCCGGAGTTAGTGTAAAAATCTTGTTTTACTTATTTTGTCAGTACAAATGAAAGACGAATTTATTCAAAAAGATAATCATGTGTCGGCTTTCCCAAAAGGGGTTCATTTTACTCCAGTACCAAGCCCTTTGCTTGGGCCGTTGTTAAAGCAAGTATCAAGTTATAACGAACTTGTATGTATTTTACGCTTAATCAGTTTGATTCATTTGAAAAAAAATAGTCTTAATTGGATTGAACAAAATCTGTTAATTTCCGACGATATACTTCAATCAATCGTTGGATCAACAGGGCAAATTATCGAAGTATTAGATAATTGTATAGAAAAAGGTTTAGTGCTTCGAACTTCTTTAAAAACAGATAGTGGAATTCAAATATTATTATTAAATACATTCAACGCTAAATCTAATTTAGATCGAATAATTCAAGATGTTGATGCAACTTCCTTCGAAGTGGTAGAGAATAATCATCAAACTGAGAATATTTTCGGTTTATATCAAAACAATATTGGCACTCTCAATCCACTAATCACCGAAGAGCTAAAGCATGCTCAAAATCGATATCCGAAAGAATGGATTCAAGACGCTTTTCGTGAAGCCGTAGTGAATAATGCACGGTCATGGAGATATATTCAAAGCATACTAAAAAATTGGGATTCAAGTGGTAGAGGACAAAGTACTGAAACCGACAGGAGAAAAAGTGGACGAAATCGGCGACATATTAAAGAAGCTGGACAAAGACAAAACAAAAGGTACTAAATCGGAAAGTCAACCTTCAGAACATGAAATCGTTAAAATCGATTGTGATAGCTGTAGCGACTTAGGTTGGTTTACTGAAGAGGTTGCAATAGACCACCCTGACTTTGGTAGATATGTGATTTGTGATTGTCAACAAAATGAATTGAAACAAAAAGATAACTCGCAACTAATTCGTTATAGTAACTTAGGACATTTAGTTAAGTTTAATTTTGAATCCTTTAACCCTGAGTTTTCGAGTGTTCTCGATACACAGTCCCTAATTAAATCCGCTAAAGATCTGGCTTTAGAGTACACAATCTCACCGAAAGGTTGGTTGGTTTTATTAGGGCCACATGGTTCAGGCAAAACACATTTATCTGCTGCAATAGCAAATCAATGCATCCAGAATGGACAGGTGGCAATTTACATAGACGTTCCAGACTTGATGGACAACTTAAGAAGCACTTTTGCGCCTGATGCAGGCTATAGTTATAGTGAAATATTTGATCGAGTTCGTAATACACCTTTATTAATTCTTGATGACTTAGGAAGCGCGCATACGACGCCATGGTCTCTTGAGAAATTACAACAAATATTAAATCATCGTTTTAATGCAGAGTTACCCACCGTAATAGCAATTTCTCAAGAGTTAAGCTCTTTAGACCCTTACATTCGATCTAGAATAAAGGCTAAACCTTTGTCAAAAATTATCAGACTAAAACCTTCAGATATTGGGTTTGGTTTAGGCACAATCCCAAAGGATTTACAAGACCGAATGACCCTTGATTCTTTTTCTACAACAGAGGTAGGGTTGAATACAAAGGAAAAAGCCAGCTTAAAACTCGCCTTGGAAGTTAGCAAAACGTATGCCTCTTATCCTGATGGGTGGTTAACTTTTTCAGGTTCAACTGGAGTAGGTAAAACTCATTTGGCAGTAGCGATTGGTAGTCAAAGAATCAAAGAAGGAGACGATGTTTTTTTTGCTTTTGTACCTGACTTACTAGATTATTTACGAAGCAGTTACACTCCAAATAGCGCAATAAGTTATGACGAGATTTTTGAAAGAATCAGAAACGCAGGAGTTCTGATTTTAGACGACCTAGGTCAAGAGAGGGGAGGTCCTTGGGCTGAGGAAAAACTCTACCAATTATTAGTTCATAGACATAACCTAAAACTACCTACAATCATAACAACCCTGGATGATTTCGATGGAGAACTTGGTCCAATTCGATCTCGTGCCGCGGATAAAGCTGTTGGATACGTGCTAACTATTTTCGCCAAAGATTTTAGACGGCGAGATAATTAATAAAGAATCTGTTAAACCCATTGCCTAACTGAACTTGAACGAATTGATTGACCATATAACAAAAAATACTTGCATCCTTTGTAATGTAGCACATAAACGCTCACCTGGAACTATCCACTATGAAGATGACGATATAGCTGTTTTTAACAACTTACTAAATTGGGCCCCTATTATGATCTTATTTGTGCCTAAAACACACATGTCACAAGAAGCGTTGTGGCAAGATGAAAATTTACTTCCTAAAATAGCTAAACTTGCTGTCCAAATCGGCAATAAAATGTGTCCAGACGGATACCGTCTATTATCAAATTTTGGACTTAATGGGTTGCAAACACAAGAACACGCTCACTTACACTTACTTGGAGGAAAGAGTTTAGGATTTTATATGAATTTATAAATACCGGTTTCGTTTATGAAAATTCAGGCATTATTTTGTTGCCTAAAAGACGAATTGTCCTTTCAATAACCCCGTAATCCATCGCCCCTGTATTTACTTTGAACATACAATTTTTAACGCCTGCAATCTGCAGTTTATTTATATGGTCTGCAACTTTATCGATAGATCCATAAATAAATCCATCTTCTAGTTTCTCGTGGATGAGGTGGGCTTGACCTTCTTTTGAGTTAACCCAATCACTCGAATTCAATTTTATCCTGGCATCACTAATAAATTTCTGTTCTATCGCTAAATGCTCTCTAGCAATCCTCTCAGCTTCAACCGTAGAGTCAGCAACCACCACATCTGAAGTAAACCATATCCCATCCATAGCTGATTCAATTTCCGATTCTGTATGCCCAGATTTGGTGGCTTGATCTCGGTATAAATTTAACTTCCGGCGTATTTGTTCAGGATGACCACCCGCAGTGAGAAAAGGCCTACACGCACTAGCTATATTTCTTATACTATTATCGCTAATTGCTGACCGAATGATTGGTGGATGAGGATCGGAGTAGGTAACAGGCCGTATATTAGGAAATTTAGTTTTCCAATATTTACCATCATGGGTTACATCTTTTTGAGTCCAACATTTTATTAATAGTTCTTCAGCTTCTTCCAAAGCCAAAGCTCCCATATCCATTGAAATATTAAACCCCTCGTATTCATAATGATTAGCTACAGACCCCCTACCAATGCCGACTATCAGTCTTCCTTTTGAAAGGTTATCTATAAGAGCGCATTGTGCTGCAAGTCGCACAGGGTTATGTAGGGCTATTTCTAGAACTGCAAACCCTATATGTATAGTTGATGTACACATGGCAATCGCTGCAGCAAATGCCACTGGATCAGCAAACACAGATGTTCCATCAAAATGATGCTCGTTCAGCCAAACAGAATGAAATCCTTTTTCTTCACTCAATTTAATCTCATCCAAAGCTTCGGTTATTAATCTAGCATCTTGCTCACCAGACAAACTGATTGGGAAAATCCAATTACCAAATTTCAAAGCATCACCTCATAATCAACAAAATTAATTATCATAATAATCAATCAAAAGTAAGTACACTTCTTGCAACTTTACCTTCTTCAAGAACCTTGAATGCAGTATTTACGTCATCAATGTTAAAGCTACGAGTGATTAATTCATCCAATTTCAATTGGCCAGCTTGGTATAAAGAGATTAACCTTCCAAAGTCAATATGAGGACGAGCACTACCATACATTGACCCAATAACTTTCTTCTCCCACATGAGATCGCGAGCATCGATAGTAACTGGGGTCTGTAGTGGGGCATGCCCTACCCAGACTGCTAATCCTCTATTTCTCACTGAATGTATTGTTTGCACAAAAGGTTCAGATACCAATCCAATTGCCTCAAACGCATAGTGGACGCCAAGTCCGCCTGTAAGGTCTTTTATTGCTTCAACGGGGTCTATGTCTTTAGAATTTATGATATGAGTGGCACCAAATTGTTTTGCTAATTGTAATTTATTATCTAAAAGATCAATTGAAATAATAGTTGTTGCTCCAGCAATTGCAGCGCCCTGAATCACGTTAAGTCCCACTCCTCCTGCGCCAAATACTGCTACAGAAGATCCAGGGTGTACTTTAGCGGTATTTATAGCAGCACCTACACCAGTCATCACTCCACATCCAACTAAAGAGGCTTGGGGGAAAGGCATTGTTTTATCAATTGACACAGCAGCCTCCTCAGTAACTATAGTGTAACTAGCCATCGTACCCAATCCAGACAAAAAAGATATGTCCTTATTTGTACCCGTCGTACGGGCCGTCCTATTACTTCTGGGCTGGGTATAACATACATTTGGTCTACCAATTTGACAGGCCTCGCACAAACCGCAGCTTGGCATCCAAGATAGTATTACGTGATCGCCTGGTTTGAGCCTCGTCACACCTGATCCGATCTCTTCAACTATTCCAGCACCTTCATGTCCTAATATTACTGGTTTTGGTATATCCCACCATTCCCCTTTAACTACATGCCAATCAGAATGACACACTCCACTGGCCATCATCTTCACCAAAACCTCGCCATTTCCAGGTGATCCCAAATCCATCTCTTCTACTATGACTGGTTCATTATATTCATATAAAACAGCACCTTTGATTCGATTCATGCGCTCGTCTCCTAACCCTTTTTACTTTGATTTGAAAGTTTCAATATCTGTTTCCATAAATCCAGTTTGTACAGAATTAATTGAGGGAGTGTAGCAGCGCTAGTGGATCAATTCAATCTTAAACCTCAAAAATTAACTAATTTAAACTTAGATGTGGAAAAATTGATTATCTTGACATCATATATTTGTTGTGCGAGAGTCCACATTACTATTGGTTATGTGTGCATATCTGTAATTAGTACAGGCATCTCGGAGACACATAAGAATTCTGTTGAGAAGAAATTTTAATAACGAGTGACTCAGTAAAAGCACTAAGGAGATCCGAATGATTAGAAGACTAGTTTTTTTTGTAGCACTAATTTCCTCATTATCTATAGGATTTGTGGCATGCGGTGAAGATGAAGTGGACTTTGATACCACTACAGTATATTTGGAGGCACCAGACTCCGGAGAGTCAGCTGAGGTGGAATTGGTAAGTGACTCCACACTACAAAGTCTTGGAGACATGAAAAGCGGTGATAAATTTGGGGGAACTCTAAAAGTAGCTGCTCAAGCTAGCTTAGAAACACTCGATTCCTCATTCTCAGGAGCATATGTTGTTACAACTATCAATGCACATGTCTGGGAACGACTTTTCGAAAGAGATGCTGGTTTCAACGCAAAACCACAAATGGTTTCAGGGTGGGAAGTTGATGATGCTGGAACTACATACACGTTTACTTTACGAGATGGCATGACTTTTCATAATGGTGCATCTGTAACATCAGGCGACGTTATCCCTTCCCTAAAAAGAATGTGGGAAACTACCGCTGCTGGTGACATGCTAAAAGGCCAGATGGTAGAAAATGGATGGACAGAGATTGACGACAAAACATTTTCTTTAACTTTTCAACAACCAATGGGTGTAGTAATTTCAGGAATGGCTGCCCCTTGGCCACTTTCTAACATATGGCCAGAAAGTATAGCCGCTACTCCTTCACAAGAAGACCACGGTGAGGATGGAGCAATCGGATCAGGACCATACAAGGTCTCTGAATGGATTCGCGGTGACAAACTAGTTGTAGAACGATTTGATGCTTATGTACCTCGAACTGGTGAAGAAGGAAGTTATCTTGCCGGTGCTAAGATTGCATATATTGACAACATTCAATGGCTAGAAATACCATCTGAAGAAAGTAAGATGGCTGCTTTAAAAACAGGTGAGATCGATGTCTGGGACGGTGCAGGACTGGACTTCTACTCCGATATGGTTGCTGACCCAAATATCGATGTAGCAATGTATGATAAGCACTTCTGGACTTATGACTTCAATGTAACCTCTACGGGACCTGCTAGCAATAAAATGATCAGGCAAGCATTGCAGGCAGCTACAGACATTGAAGAGTTAGCAGCTTCACTGGGACCAAGCGACCTATGGTCACTTTGCCCATCAAGATACCGATGCGGAACTCCATTAGCTAGCACGGTTGGTGAGGAGTACTACAACGAGAACGATATTGAGAAAGCAAAGAAGATGATTGCTGAGTCTGGGTACAACGGTGAGACCTTCTTACTTATGAATCCAAACGACTATGCAACTATTACTCCAATGGGACAGGTGCTAAAGCCTTTGTTCGAAGAAGTTGGACTAACAGTTGAAATGCCATCAATGGATTGGGCGACTTTGCTATCAAGATTGCCTGACCCAGATTGGGATGCTATTACAGACTGGTGGGTCCAGTGGGCTTCTCCAGACCCTGTAGCTGACCCTATGCTTTCCGGAACAATATATTTTGGTAACTTTGGAGATGATCCTGAAGTTGAAAGGACAAAAGCTTTAAGACTGGAATATGCTTTTGAGCCTGACCCAGCCAAACAATTGGAACTTATTGGTAAGATGCAGCTTGCTCTATATGACTCTGCTCCGCAGGTAATGCTTGCGCAGTGGGCATCCATATATCCATACAGCAAGGTTGTTAAGGACTTTGAGGTTCCAGTATTTCCAGTTTATATAAACGCCTGGTTAGACAGATAAATATCGACTAACGATTTATCAGATCTAAATAGACGAATATATTGAAATGAGCAACGACAAGCTCTTTGAGTATGATCTCAAAGAGCTTGTCGTCTAATTTAAATACACTGACTCGTGTATTTCACATGCCAGATAATTTTGAACTCGGTGGTCGGCCATATCGGAGAAAATAATATTTAATGAGTGGATATATAATCCGAAGACTATTAGCGATGATTCCAGTTCTCTTGGTCGTGGCCCTGGTGGTTTTTGCTTTGATCCATATAGCTCCAGGTGACCCAGCTGCGTTAATAGTTGGAACCCATGCAACAGCTGAAAAATACGAATTAATTAGAGAAAGCCTAGGTCTGAACGAACCGATGTACGTCCAACTAGGTATTTGGCTTGGCAATCTTTTTCAGGGCGATTTAGGCGAATCACTATTTGGCAAAACATCTGTATCAGAAATGATCCGCCAAAGAATAATCCCAACATTTTCAGTAGCAGCATTTACTCTTTTATTTTCTATGTTAATAGCGATTCCGTTAGGAATTCTTGCAGCATGGAAAGCTAATACTTGGATAGATCGTTCGGTAATGGTTTTTACAACGATAGGATATTCGATACCGTTATTTTGGTTAGGATTTATCTTAATGTGGGCCTTTGCAGTAAAGCTCAATTGGTTTCCAGCAATAGGTTATGTTTCACCCACAGAGAATATAGGTAAGTATTTTTATCACATGGTATTGCCTGTGCTAGCGACTGGGCTAGTAGTAATGGCGTTAATAGGAAGAATGACCAGAGCGACAATGTTGGAAGTTCTATCTGAAGACTATATAAGAACTGCTCGGTCTAAAGGACTTGCAGAAACACGAGTCTTACTCACACATGCCCTGAGAAATGCTATGCTCCCCATAATAACCGTGTGTGGAATAAGTTTGGCTTTGTTGTTAGGAGGAGTGGTAGTTACAGAAAATGTATTCGCTATACCTGGAATGGGTAGACTACTGGTCAATGCTCTAAGTCATAGAGATTACCCAGTTATACAAGGAACGGTACTTGTATTTGCAGGCATAATTGCATTAGTGAATCTTTTAATAGACCTCTCATACGGATTACTAGATCCAAGGATTAGATATAAGTAAGCTATGAACAAATCAAATTCTTCAAAATCATCCTGGATAAAACCACCTGAACTCACTATTAGAGATAGATTTAATGGCATCTTATTCCTTTTAAAACGACATCCAAATATGGCTGTTGGTATGAGTATCTTTTGTACTGCTGTAATAATAGCTATTTTTGCACCTTTACTATGGACATCGGATCCTTCGGCTCCAGCTCCTCTAGACAGATTCATGGGTCCTTGGGCAGAAGCACATTGGTTTGGGACTGACAACATCGGTCGCGATATCTGGTCGAGAGCTATTTATGGAAGTCGTATTTCTCTTACAGTGGGAATATCTGTCGCTATAATCGCTATTTCTGGTGGAACGATAATCGGGATATCAGCAGGGTACTCCCAGAAATTTGACATGATCGTGATGCGATTTATGGACGGCCTAATGTCTATTCCATCTATCATACTGGCTATCGCTCTTATGGCACTTTTAGGCGGGAGCGTGCAGAACGTCATTATCGCACTTAGCGTGACTGAGATCCCTATAGCCACAAGAGTGGTTAGATCAGCAGTGCTGAGCTTAAGAGGGAGAACATATATCGAAGCGTCTAGATCAATAGGTGCCACAACACCCCGCATTATGATTAGACATATTTTGCCTAATATAGTAGCCCCATTGATTGTACATGCTACATATGTAGCATCCGCGGCTGTTTTATTAGAAGCATACCTTAGCTTCCTAGGAGCTGGGCCTCCAGAAGAGGTGCCTAGTTGGGGGAATATGGTTGCAGGAGCTAAAGATTACCTTACTAGAGCCCCATGGATGATCTTTTTTCCAGGTATGTTTTTAACATTTACTGTTTTAGGGATGAGCTTGTCTGGTGACGGCCTGAGGGACATTCTTGACCCTAGAATTAAGCGCCGTTCATAACTTTACCTAGACCATTAACCCCATGCGTCATAGACTACCTTGGAGACTTCCCCAATCAATTCTGATCCTTCATGTGGACACAAAAGCAAACTCTCGTCTTTACTGTATGAAGCAAATACTGTAATCACATAATTACTTTTTTCTGATTTAATCAGACCAGTGTCGCACCTTGCATGCAAATAAGCTCCGACCTTATTATATAGTTTTACTTTAGGGGTAACTCCAGACTCCGAGGGGAACTGATCTAAAGGTAGATACCTGCCAAGCCATTCAATATGCTGGCACCGACCCATGATATCAAGCATTTCATTTGAGGCCTGTTTAGATACTAATTCTCCATTAGCCATCAATGTAACTAACTTAGTAAAATCTCTAGCCGAACACTCTGAATAGGCATCGACATCTTTTCCTTGCATATCCTGAAAAGTATTAGGGCCTAAATCATGATTCAGTGAAAATTCATTCATACCTAATGAACGCATTCTCTGGTTAATAGCATCTTTACCCAACCTTGTGCAGAGCATCCAAGTGCAGGTATTGTCACTAACAACAATCATCATCATACATAGGTCTTTTATTGTTACTTCGAACGGCGTTTGTAATTCCCTAAAGACACCAGTACCTCCTCTAATATCGCTACTTTGAACTGTAACTCGATCTGTAAGTTTAAATTTTCCTTCCTGTATCTGGAAAAATAATTCAGCCATAATTCCTATTTTTATGGTGCTTAGCGCTGGCAGTATTTTTGTTTCATTAATCGACAACACATCCCCACTTGTTAGATTATTTGCAGACACACTTGCAATACCTGAAAATCCTTCAATTATATCTGAGATGCTTGATTGTAAAGAATTTAGCTCTGTCATAGTTTTTCTCCTTTTTTTATTACTTTTAAAATTTCTATTTATTAACTTACACAGTTATCAGAACAATCGATAATGCAATAACAATCAATAATCCCATGCTTAAAATCATGTATGCAAAAGTTGTTTTATTCAAACAAACCACCCTGGAAATCCTGCCGCTTTACCCTGGTCAATATTACCTTCTGTATAATCCTTAAAAGCTTGTTCCAATATACTGACCCCTTTATCTATCTCTTTCGTAGTTAAAATAAGAGGAGGTGTGATTTCCAACACATTTCCGGCATTCCCAACATAGTAAAGTAATAACCCTAGTTCCCAGCACCGATATACTATATTTGATGCAGCTTCTCTGTTCGGTAACCTGGAAGCTTTATCTTTAACTAAATCAATGCCCTGTATTAAACCTATGCCTCTAATATCTCCAACTATTTCATAATGCATCAGGCTAGATTCAAGTTTATCTCTGAGATAATTACCAGCAATTGATGAGTATTCTACTAAGTTTAATCTCTCAATTTCATTCAAGGTTTCATATCCAGCAACACAACAAGTTGCATTTCCTGAAGTTGTGAATCCGGCAAACCCACTGTCCAAAACTTCCGCCCTACCCACCACTGCACTCAAAGGCAATCCACCTCCTAAAGATTTTCCAAGCAAAATCAAATCTGCTTCCACATTATAATGTTCGTAGGAAAACATTCTACCTGTTCTACCTAATCCAATTTTGATGTCATCAATTACCAGTAAAATGTCGTACTTATCACATAATTGCCTGAGTAATGGCAAGAAGTTTTTCGGTGGCACAACATCTCCGCTGTCACTTTGTACTGTCTCAACAAATATTGCTGCGATGTCATTGGGAGTACAAATAGTCTTAAAAAGATAATCTTCTATAAATGAGATGCAGCGCTCAGCAACGTTTATTTCATCACCGGGAAACGGTGATCTATATTGGTCTGGGAATGGAGCTTTAATAACATGAGGGCCATATCGGAAACCGCCTTCTCCAGGCAGGCCTGACAATCCCATTCCTGAGTCATTTGTACCATGCATTCCTCCAATAAACGACAAGATCCTACTCTTTCCTGTAGCAGCCAAAACCATTCTCTGAGCAGCTTCAGCAGCGTCAGATCCGGATAAACCAAACCATGCTTTCTTATTAAAATCTCCAGGCATTAATTGGACAAGTTTTTCTGCTAATTGCAAAGCTGGTTCATTAATACTTGATACAATTCCGGCATAACTCGTATTTTCAAGTTGTTTTTGTATGGCGGCCTTAACTTTTACATTATCATAGCCTAAGTTTGCTAACGCCCAGTTGCCGCCAAAATCTAGATAATCCCTACCTTGATCATCAGTTAATGTTGAGCCTGAGCCTGACTGAATTACCATCGGGTTATATCTAACTTTAGTGGAATTGGCTATAACGATATTATCTCTATCGACGAGGTTATTTTTTTTATGCATTCATGTCCTCCAACTTAGGATCGTTTTACAAGCGAATAATATTCCATAACTAGCTCTTCAGTCTATCTATATCTTGAAAATAGAACTGGTCATTAAATTGCGGTCATGCCTCCATCCACAATTAACTCAGTACCAGTAATGTAAGATGAATCATCTGAAGCTAAAAATAATATAGCCTTAGCTATTTCAATCGGGTCGGCAAGTCTCCCTAACGGAACATTCTCAGTAACAGTCTTTTTTAAATCTTTGTTTGATTCCCATAAAACCTCTACCATTGAGGTGTCAGTGGTGGCCGGATGTACTGAATTTATTCTTATATTATCTTTCGCCGTGTACAGGGCGGCTGACTTGGTAAATAACCGAACAGAGCCTTTTGAGGCAGTATAAGCTACTTCAAATGGACTCCCTGTAATTCCTGATGTTGAAGACATATTAATGATCGATCCTGATCCGTTTTGTCTTAATAAAGGTATCGCTAATTTAGTTCCAAGGAAAACGCCTGTTGCATTAATACTCATTACACGATTCCAATCATCTAAAGTGGTATTCTCTATATCTTTAAATAAATATATTCCGGCATTATTAACTAGGATATCTAGTCTACTAAATCGTTGCTCGACGTATTGATAAAGCGTATGCCATGATTGTTCAGAAACTACATCCAATTCGTGATAGATAACTTTATTATATGCACTGTTTATTTCTGCAATCGCATTAGCTGCCGATGACTCAGAAAGATCAGCCATAATGACTTGCGCCCCTTCATTACTCAAGCACTTACAGATTTCCTTTCCAATTCCCCCAGCGCCACCAGTAACGACTGCAACCCGACCCTTTAACTTTTCATACTGACCCATGATGTAAACCTTTAGAGCATTAAGTCTATATATAAGTAACTTTTATATCGTGATGTTGTGATTAAAATCAAAACACAGCCACTGGATTTACCGGTGAACCTGTACCCCCATTAACTATAAGTGGATTTATCATTAACATAAATTTATATCGTTCAATATTGAAGCAATGTTCCGCCAGTTCCTCTAACCTAGCCCCATCGACTATAGCTAATCCGTAAGAATGTATCGCTCCATGAACAGTCCATGCTAGATCATATTCATTCGGGTGAGCATCTTCCATATCCCATAGTAGTACAGATATATCATTATCTCTAATATACGGCAAACATGATGCATGTAGTCCAGGTAACCCCTTGCCAGCACCCATATCTCCGCCGTACGGTCCATTTTCTTGCTCATACTTCTCTTTGCCAGAGTAAACTAGTAATGCATCTCCAGCTTTCACTTCAACATTTTGTTGTTTAGCTATCCTTTCAAGCTCCCATCCATGCACCGGATTATCAAAATCTACATATTCAACCCCTCTATATTTTGGGACATCAAGCAATATACCCTCAGTTAGGATTCCACTGCTCCAGGCCTCAACACCACCAAACGTGGCCCCATCAAATGTCAGAATTTCATCCGGGTTCATACCTTCCCACATACCATTTTTATCCCAAACATGGCATAAGGCATCCAAGTGTGTCATCGTTAAACCATGTTGAAATAATCCAATGTAGTCTAGTGCAGCTCCTCCCTCGTCAATCCAATCTAGTTTCTTCAAATAAAAGTCCACCGGTCTCGTATTAGCAGTGGAAGCTTCCACAGGTAAAGGCGTAGATAGTGAAATGGATACTCCATCCTTAACTAATTTTGCTGCCTCTATTTTTTTCTGTTCAGTTATGAGATTAATCGTGCCCGCTCCCGGATTGTCCTTCCACCTACCCCAATTTCTTCGATCCTTCAAGTAGCTCTCAACTTCTTTACGAGTTGGTATTTTCCTATCCATAACTATCATTCCCTTTTTTAAATAACATTCGTAACCATGTTTTTATCGACTATTTAAACAGTGGTAGCGCGTACGGGATTCGAACCCGTGATCTCCGCCTTGAGAGGGCGGTGTCCTTGGCCACTAGACGAACGCGCCATATATAAGACTGTTTATTTGGCTGGGGATCGAGGATTCGAACCTCGACTTACAGATTCAGAGTCTGCTGTCCTACCATTAGACGAATCCCCATAAACGATCTTTAGTTTAACAAAAAGCTAAAAATAAAAATATTATATTTGGTAATTACTTGAATATATAAATAATGTTATAAAACATCATTAAATCGGCGATTAATACTTTTTGCCAATTCTCCCGATGAAAGTAGTTTTTTTGCCCCATTGTAAGGATCTATACTTCCATTCATTACGCTTTCCCCTATTGAGCCAGTAACCTCGAGGATTCCATCTAACGACATCATTTGATCAAGTGAGTTGCGAATAGCTTCCTTTAATTCATGTTTGAGTTTCAATTTTCTAATTAAATCTAGTTCTCCACTATCACTCAGTTTATTGATGAGTTTTTGAATCTCATCCAATAATCCATCAACTCCAACATCGTCTCTAGCTGACACTTTAATAACTTTAGGAACCCATGATCTAACATTACTTGTTTCATGTAATTCAGATTTAAGGGCATCTAGCAGGAAATCAGACCCTTCTCGGTCAGATTTATTTACTACAAAAATATCTCCGATTTCAATAAGCCCAGCTTTTAAAAGTTGTATCGAATCACCAGCCTCAGGCACTAAAACAACTACAACTATGTCGACTACGTTTGCAATATCAAGTTCAGTTTGCCCTACTCCTACAGATTCAAGTAATATTTTGTTAAATCCATACGAGTCAAGTAACCTGGTTGTTGCTTTAGTGACCTTAGATAATCCACCAAAAATTCCTTTGGTCGATAAACTCCTTATAAAAACGTCTTTATCTCCAACGTGCTGATTCATACGTATTCGGTCGCCTAGTAGTGCTCCACCAGTGTATGTACTACTAGGATCAACCGCTATAACACCAACGGTTTCTTTATTTTTACGAATTGATTTTATAAGGCAGTCAATTAAGGTACTTTTACCTGCCCCAGGTGGTCCAGTTATTCCAATTAATACAGCAGATCCTGTTTTTGGGTGTATCTGTTCCATAATAAGGGGTATTTCATCGGGGTTTCTTTCCAAAATTGTCATTAGCTTAGCTAAAGCAACGCGGTCTCCCGATAACATCTTTTTTACTAATTCCATGATTGCAAGCCTGATCGTTAAACTCAATTTAGCAAGTAAAATTTTTTAATTAAAAGGGGATAATCTCTTAGTCAGTCCTGCCAATTCTATAGCTGCCAACGCTGCTTCAATACCAAGATTACCTTTATCTCCACCAGACCTAGCAATTGCCTGTTCAACGTTTTCGGTTGTTAGGACCCCAAATGTTATTGGTATACGGTTATCCAAAGAGACTCTATTTATCCCTTCAACAGTTTGGTTAGCTACTATCTCATAATGCGACGTTTCCCCTCTTATAACGCAACCAATAGTAATTAAAGCATCAAAGTTACCAGACCCAACTAACGATTGCGCTGCGTATGGGATCTCAAGAGCGCCAGGCACATCTACAATTGTTATATCTTGTTTATTTACCCCAGCATCTATGAGTGTTTTTTCCGCACCTTTTAATAACTGTGATGTTATTAAATTATTGAATCTAGAAAAAACTATTCCTATTTTTAAACCAACTCCACTCAATTTTGAACAATTATTTGGTGTTTCAGTTTGATCGACTTTAGTCATTGATCTATCTTGGTTTTATTAATCGGTTCTATTAGGTGTCCAAGCCTCAAACGTTTAGTTTCAAGATATTCACGATTCTGATCATTAGGTTCAACATTAATTGGAACTCGTTCAGTTAATTCAAGTCCGTAACTCTCTAATCCCACAACCTTTTTAGGATTGTTAGTCATGAGTTTCAATTTACGTACTCCGAGTTCAACTAAAATCTGTGCCCCTACTCCGTAATGCCTTAAATCTGCAGGAAATCCCAAAGATAAATTTGCGTCTACAGTATCCATGCCGTTGTCCTGCAAATTGTAGGCTTTCAATTTATTATGTATTCCAATACCTCGGCCTTCCTGCCTCATATATAAAAAAATGCCTGATCCTTCTTTATTGATTGCCTGAAGCGCCAAACCAGCCTGTTGCCCGCAATCACACCTCATACTCCCAAAAACATCACCGGTTAAACATTCGGAATGAACCCGAACTAAGATGGGCTCATCAGGATCTGGTTTCCCTTTAACCAAAGCTACATGTTCATCAGAATCAACAATACTTTTATAGGATACTGCAGTGAAATCACCATAAACAGTCGGTAATCGAGCTTCAGCTACCCGTTCCACCAACTTTTCCTTTGTTCTTCTATAAGCGATTATATCTGCCACTGAAACGAGGTTTAAATTATGTTTCTTTGCAAATCTTTTTAATTTTGGTAGCCGTGCCATGCTACCATCCGTATCAATGATTTCGCAGATAATTCCTGCAGGTTTTAAATTCGCGAGTTTTGTCAAATCAACAATTGCTTCTGTCTGACCTGCGCGGACTAACACTCCTCCATCCATATATTGTAAAGGAAATACGTGCCCTGGCCTTCCTAAGTCTTCAGGTCTTGTTGTGTCAGTAACTAACGCTTTTATGGTTGCAGCTCTATCATATGCTGATATACCAGTGGTGGCTCCCTCCAAGACATCTACAGATATTGTGAACGCCGTCTCATGTCTAGCAGTATTGTCCTTAACCATCATAGGCAACCTTAAATCATTCAATCTAGATTCAGTCAATGGAGCGCATATTAATCCCCTGCCTTCGACGCTCATGAAATTAATTGCTTCAGGGGTTACGAGCTCAGCAGCCATCGCTAGGTCACCTTCGTTTTCCCGATCTTCATCATCAACAATAATTACCATCTTGCCATTTTTGATGTCTTCAATGGCAGTTTCAACAGTCGATATAAATGTATGGGTTTGAGTCATAATTAAATACTAATAAAAATGTTTATCGTTTTTACCTGGTTAAAAACTTTTCAGCATACTTTGCGAAGAGATCCAATTCTAGATTCGTTGTGTCTCCTACTTTCAAATCGCCTAAAGTTGTATTTTTAGATGTATGTGGTATCAATGCTATTGAAAACCAATCGTTTTGACATTCTACAATCGTCAAGCTGACACCATCCACTGCAACAAATCCTTTTTTAACTAAATACTTGGTATTTAAAGGGTTAGTTTTAAATTTTATTAATTTTGAATCTGATTCTTCAATGATTGATATTACTTTAATTGTATTATCTATATGGCCTTGAACAATATGACCATCAAACGATCCTGTTACGGGAACAGGTAGCTCTAAATTGACACTAGAAGCGATTTTTAAGTCTCCCAGGTTTGTTTTTCTTCGCGTTTCATCAACAACATCAACAGTAAATTGAGTATTTTTAATTGATGTGATGGTAAGACAAGCGCCCTTTACACTGATGCTGCCTCCAATCTTTAAACGACCAGAAAATTTGCCAGCTATTATATCTAGAGTGTTGCCTGATACAGAAGATATCTCTCCTATAGTTTCTACTATTCCTGTAAACATTATTTTTAAGGATATCCGATAATGACGAAATCATCACCATACTTTTGAAACTGGGTGGTTTTAAATTGTAAAGCTTCAGAAACATTATCAATTCCAGACCCAGAGACTGGACCTAAAGAACTACAGCCTCCGATAACAATAGGGGCTATAAAAATGACAAATTTATCTATAAGACCAAGGTCAATTAAACTCCCTGCTATGCGACTACCACCTTCAATTAATATTGATACTATTCCTTTCGTTTTTAATATATCGATGATTTCCGTTAAATCGATACCATCTTTATGTTTAGTAATTTTTTCAACAAAAACGCCTTTTGATTCCAACGTTTTTTGTTTATTTGGTTCCATTTTAGAGCAGGCAATTAATGTTGATCCCTCATCATTTATAAGTTTAGCATCAACAGGAATACGTCCGTTTGTATCAATCACGACTCGTAACGGTTGTTGATCAAGTTGTCCTCCATTATCATCACGTGCCGTTAATGCTGGGTTATCAATTAAAACTGTTTCTATTCCCACGATAATTGCATCTGATATATATCGTAGTCTATGCACTACTTGCCTTGATTGTTTCCCAGAAATCCATTTGGACTTACCAGTTGAGGTAGCGATTTTCCCATCAATGCTCATTGCATATTTTAATGTTAAAAAAGGCATTCCAGTTAAGATATACTTCGAATAACTTTCTATTAATTCCCGAGCTTGGGAAACAAGTTCGTCTTGACTCCACATTATAACTTCAATGCCTGCTTTCTTTAGCTCCTCTATGCCGTTACCATTCTCATTGGGATTGGGATCTACAACAGCAATATGCACTTTGGAGATACCAGCAGCAATAATTGCATCCACACATGGAGGGGTTCGGCCATGGGTACTGCACGGTTCTAAAGTGACATACATCTCAGCGCCATTAGCTTTATTTCCAGATTCCTTGAGAGCAACAATTTCCGCATGGTCTTGACCTGACATTTGAGTTGATCCTGACCCAACAATTTTCTGGGAACATACTATAACAGCTCCGACAGGTGGGTTAGGCGTAGTTCTACCTTCAGCAGAGCGTGCGGCAATAATTGCTTGCAACATATATTTCATTTCCAAAAAACGCCTATCTTTCCTGGAAATTCCTATGCATACGACTAGCTGTAGGCTTTGTTTGACCTAAATATTTACTATTAAGGGCTGTGGATCCATATACGTTTTCGGCAGGAGTACTAAGTCTTAAAAACGACAATTGACCAATAGGCATTCCAAAATATAGTGTTATTGGTAAGCTAGCAACATTACTCAATTCAAGAGTTAGGTGTCCTTTCCAACCAGGATCTACATATCCTGCGGTGGAATGAATAAGTAGCCCTATTCTACCTAGTGAACTTTTACCTTCAAGTCTAGCAACTATGTCAGCCGGAATCTCAATATGTTCCAATGTCGAAGCTAGTACAAATTCACCAGGGTGCAACATAAATGGCTGGTCATCTGTTATTTCTTCGGATTCAGTGAGGTCACTAACATCTTTACGCACATCTATGTACGGCAACCTAGAATTCCTAAACACTAAAACTGTCTTGTCTAGCCTGAGATCTACACTTGCAGGCTGAATGTTAGCTGGATCGAGCGGATCAATAATTATATTACCAGCTTCGATTTCTTCTTTAATTGTTCGATCACTTAAAACCATAACTTTTCACCTTAGTTGAATTCTAGCAACGGTATTTTAAACTGGCCAATAATCTAAGGCCAATTACACTGCAATTGATACGCTTTATTTAATAATGACATTAATTAGTTCTTATCAAATAGTGTATTAAACTATATTGAAAAGTATAATTTATATTGCAGTTAAATAAAAATATATCATGTCAACCTAAATGAAAATACTTAAAGACATAAGCTTATTTAGAGAAGTTTTTCAAACCATTATTTTAGGCATAGCTATATTCGTTATTCTGCAAGTAACTATTCAGCCTTATAAAGTAGAAGGTAGCAGCATGCAACCAACTATGAATTCTGGAGATTTTGTACTTGTAAACAAATTGATATACTGGAAATTACCGTTTTACGAATCTATTAGTTCAAAATTTGTTTTTCATCCACCTAGGCGTGGTGAATTAGTGATTTTTGATTACCCTTATGATAATAGCCGCAAATTTGTTAAACGGGTGCTAGCTGGGCCAGGTGATACATTAGAAATTAAAGAAGGTATAGTCGTTGTTAATAGCGAAGTCATTAATGAACCTTATGTATATCATCGCTCCAAAGAAAGTTATCGACCTATAACCATTCCGAGAGATTCTTATTTTGTCCTAGGGGATAATAGAAAAAACAGCCTGGATTCAAGATCATTTGGTTTAGTATCCTCTAAGAATATTCTAGGGAAGGCTTTGATAAGTTACTGGCCTATATCGAATCTAGCTGTTGATCTAAGATAAATAATAATCAGCTTAAAAGACATGTTTAACAGATGCATCATAGGCATGGAATAGAATATAGTAAATTCTAACCAGTGATTATAAATATATGCTAGGGCCTGTAGCTCAGTTGGTAGAGCACCGGACTTTTAATCCGGGTGTCCAGGGTTCGAATCCCTGCGGGCCCACACCTCATACCACGCATTAATATCCATATGTTGATCATAAACTATTGTCTGTATATCTGATTCATGCCAAACTTACTTTGTTTTATTTAATTTCGTAAAGATGTTTTACCTAATACACAGGATTAATTACTATGAGAATGCCAAGCTTAAGCAGGTTAGACCTCAGACAGAGAATCGATAACCTGCCCAGAATAAACATCGCTTGTTTACCTACACCTTTACAAGAAGTTCCTAATCTATCAAACGAACTTGGAGTGAGAGTTTTAATTAAGAGAGAAGACCTAACTGGTCTAGCAATGGGTGGAAACAAAGTAAGGCATATGGACTTTTGTATGGCAGATGCTATTTCGAAAGGTTCAGACGTATCTCTTAATATTAATCCATGGATGTCTAACAATGCCCGAATTATTGGGGCAGCTTCAAAAAAAGTTGGTATGGATTACGTCTGTGTCGCTCCTGATAGTAAAGGGAGGCCTATACAAGGCAATCTATTGATTCAAGATATCATGGGCGCTGAATTACACTTATTAAGCACATCAGATCAATCAGAAGTTATGGAATACACAGATAAGTTAGAAAGTAAATTAGTAGAACACGGCAAAACCGTATACAACCATATAAAGGAACATATGTCGCGATCCTCCGCCACAATATCTTATATGGATGCTACTTTGGAGCTTGACCAGCAGTTACAAAACCTTGAAGGCATAGGTAATGTGGAGGTGTTTATAGCAAGTGGTGGTGCACAAGGTGGATTAATGTTGGCATCAAATTCGTTGAACCTTCCCTGGAATATAACGGGGGTTCTAGTGGGAACCTCTGAAGAGTCTTTTGCAGATGTTGTGACATGGTCAAATAATGCATTAAATCACTTAGGATTTTCTGAGAGATTAACCTGGAATGATGTGATTCAGCTTGATAGCTATATTGGGCCTGGTTATGCAATCCCAAGTGAACCATGTATTGAAGCTATAAGAATGGTCGCAGAGTTGGAAGGCATAATACTGGATCCTATATATACCGGTAAAGTTATGGCTGCAATTATAGATCATGCCCGAAATAATAAATTTAAAGAAGATGACACAGTTTTATTTATGCATACCGGAGGGTTGCCAGAATTATTTAATTTTGCAGATGAATTAAAGCGACGGGACTATAAGTAACTTTTATTGATAAGATTGCCATTAATAATTAATTGATATTAAGGGAGGAAGTTTCATGAGTGTAACAATGAATCATACTGGTATTGTCGTAACGGACATTGAAGAAGCTGTAAAGTTCTACTGCGAGGGGATCGGACTTTCTATGCGATTTCAAGTTGAAGCAGGTGGAGCTGAACTGTCACAACTATTGGGATATGATGATGTTCAAGTAAAGGCCGCTTTCGTGGGAGGTATTGATGGCCACTCAGTAGAAATAATCGAATATCTTTCACCAAAATCTGAAGTAAGAGATGCTGGAGAACAGCACAAACGCAATACGACTGGTGCTACCCATATATCATTCAATGTGACTGATATGGACTCTATCATTGAAAGAATTGTTCCTATGGGTGCTGTATTGAATAACCCTCCAGTTGCATTAATGGATGGATTTAGAAGTATTTATTTACAAGACCCTTGGGGTAACTGGATTGAGCTTGATGAAGACTCGGTTCATAATGAGCAACAATTCACAATCCATCAGAGAACTTCGGTAAATCCTTCTCCAGGCGATGTAAGGCTGTAATCAAGCATTATGAATATCGGATGGATAGGAGTTGGAAATATAGGCCTACCAATGGCCCGTCATGTTATAAAAGCGGGCCATAAGTTGACTATACATGATCTACAGCAAGATGCTGCTAAACCATTATTAGAAATGGGAGCATCCTGGGCAGATTCTCCAGAGGAAGCAGCTAAAGAGAATGAATTAGTTATCATGTCTCTTCCAATGCCAAAAGACGTTAAAGAAGTCTGCTTTGGTACAAAAGGATTAATTAAAGGATTACAACCAGGTAATATATGTATAGACCTCTCCACAAACTCTCTAGAAATGGTGCGGCAAATAGAGCATGAATTCAAAAAACATGACATTGAATTTCTTGATGCTCCTGTTAGTGGAGGAGTAGAAGGCGCTAATTCTAAAGATTTAGTCGTTCTAGTTGGAGGTTCTGAAAATGCTTTCACCAAGGTCAAAGGGATATTAGATTTAATCGGTGAAAAAATTAACTTTTGTGGGCCGATAGGAACGGGAACAATATGTAAATTGAGTCACCAATTGCTATCAATGGCTATATTGCAGATTGGTGCAGAAATATTAACTTTGGGAGTAAAAGCGGGCGTTGACCTAGATATTTTAGCTGATTCAGTTTCAAAGGGAGCTCTAGGTAAAGTTCCCCCATTAGGAAGGTTCTACCAAGACGTGTTCACTGGAAATCTTGAAGGTACTAAATCAAGTTTTTTCCTTGGACTTGCGGCAAAAGACGTAAAACTAGCAAATGAAATGGGCCGTCAGGTTGGGGTTCCTCTTGTTGTCGGTAATATTGTAGAGCAGCTATTAATTGAGACAATGAATAGAGGCTGGCAGCTAAAAAACTTCCCAGCAATTGTACAGTTACAAGAAGAAAAGTCTGGAGTGAGTTTACGCACCGATAATTTTTCGTGACTCTTTAGATACCAGCACTATCAGTCAGTAGTTGGTATTTGATTTACGATAATTGTTATTTGGTCATCAATTTCAGTTCTATCAATGTGGTCAATAATTATTGAGTATCCAAATAAAGCATTCGAGCCAATTCCTACTTTCAATTCAGTTGGAAATGGCATCAACCCTGGACCTGAGATACCGATCATTACTTTACCTATACCAAATTCATTACAAACTGTACCTTTTTTACATCCCTTCGAATCAAAAACTTCGATGAACTGAATTTGAATCTCACTATCTGGCAAAATAAGGATGGGCGATTCACTACTTAAAACATATAGGTCTTTTTGAGTTACCTCTTTATCAAGAGTTTCAGTGCAATTGATACTTAACCCCATCAAACCTAATAGCACCATTGCGGTAAGAATATAAGGAAATATTTCACCGTAGAGCTTCATAACTGTTAACCTCACTCGATTATCAGTTTTTGTAAGGCTTTCTGATTAAGCTCAAGTCCGAGTCCTGGTTCATCAGGTAATTCAACATAACCGTTAGAAATCTTGTATGGCTGGTTAAAAAGCGAGCTTGCTTGTCCAGAAAATTCTATCGAATATTCATGCGGCCTAACCGCAGTCAAGTATGTAGAATAAAGTTGCAAACTAGCAGCGCTTGCAATGCCCGCCGAAGGACAATGTGGCATTACTAATTTCCCGTACGTGCCAGCTAGGTCATATATGCGCCTAGATTCAGTTATACCTCCAGCAAGTACTATATCAGGTTGCATAATATCTGGATTTCCTAATTCAATCAGATCTCTAAACTGCCAACGAGTATGTTGTTGCTCTCCAAAAGACACTGGTATATCCAATGCTCTGGCACACTCCTTTAAACCCTGAAGATCATGCTGCGCAACGGGTTCTTCAAAATGAGATGCTCCCATGTTTTCCAATATTCTTCCTTGTGTTATCGCCACAGAACTTGAATAACCGTTATTAGCATCAAAACTTAGTGGCACATCTTCTGGTAGAAAATCTCGGCATATTTCAAATCTCATCATGTCTTTCTTAGGATTTTGGTCAAGACGATGTGAATCCCAATCCATGCGAATCTTAAAAGCCCTATAGCCATCCTCAAGAGCTTTTTCAATTTCACTTCTCATCTCTAATGGCTCTTTCAGCCTTCCCATGCCTTGACTAATATATAGTTGTATACGAGTTTTTGAAGCTCCTCCTAGTAATTTATATACTGGTTGACCGATTGCCCTAGCTGAAATGTCCCATAAAGCGATGTCTAACGCCCCAATTGCTGCTGTCTGAAGACCCATCGGGCCGAATCGGGTTGTGTTGTAAAACATCTCATCCCATAATGAGACAACATTTGTCGGATCTTTACCTATTAATATTGGGGCTAGTTTTCGATCTATAAAAGTTTTTACAACGATTGGGTCTACGATATAGCATTCACCCAAGCCTTTTAGACCTTCATCTGTTTCAACTTCAATTATCAAAGCTCCTGTTTTCAGAGGAGTGCTTTTAATATTAGTAATAATCATTCAGCTTAATCCTGTTATATTTATTGATTTGCCTAAGTCAGCTGATTTGTAGGCAGCGTCTATTATTTTGTACACTTTCAATGCATCTACGGTCCCGATAGGAGCTTTAGTTCCTTCTAGCATTGAATCTATCCAAGCTTTCATTTGAATCGTATACATCTCCATATAGTCAGGGGAATCTGGAGTAATTCTTGTTAGATTGTGATAATCAGGTAGTCCATTGCCTTGAATCTCAAGGATCTCAGACGGCCACTCAGACCTTATCCTTCCATTAGTTCCGTAAACTTCTAACACATCAAAATTTTGCTTCGTTCTAGAACTTACTGTGAGTGATGCGCTAATTCCATTATCAAACACAATGCTAAATGCGGAATCTTGATCCGACCCTAGCACCTTATCCCACCGAGTTTCACAATACACATTGACAGGTAGATTATTACCCATAACCCATAAAATTTGGTCAACAATATGAACACCGTGCCACCTAAGTTGACCACCTCCATGCTTCATATGAGCGTTCCAAGTACCAAGTTGACTGCCTGATTTATGTCCATGTATTTGGATTATCTCACCCACGCTTTTTAAGTCCAATAATTCTTTCAACTTTTTCCTGGCTGGGTTGTATCTCATACAATACCCAACCATGACGCTTTTATTTACTTCATTTTCTACGTCAATAATCTCTAGGATTTCCCCAGAATCAACTCCAGCTGGTTTTTCAACAAATACATCAAGCCCGGCATGTAGAGCAGATATGCTAGCAGATTTCAAAAGATCATGAGGTAATGCAATCACCGCTGCATCAAGATCTTCTTTCTCAAGCATATCCTTATAATTGACATATGCTTTTAAATAACCATGTTCTGATGCTGTTGCTTGAGCTGCAACGATATCAGTGTCTGCACATGCTACAAGAGATACTAAATCTGAAAAATTATTTAATATCTTGGACAGTCTCTGCCTGCCATGTCCCCCGCACCCAATTAAACCAATTTTTATAGTCATTTATTCTCTCTCATCAATTTAAGTTTAAATGGTTCAAACACAATAAAATGTCATGGTTCTACTATTTTGTGTAACATGTTAATTTCTAAGTTTCTCATTATTTGTATTTTGCCATTTGGCCAGTATATAACTAAGTCGTCAACTTGTTCGGCTTTACCAATTCCAAATTCTAAATCTACGCTATCCATAGAAATGTAACTCGACCCAGCCCTTACCTCTTGCACCTGAATTAACTCTTTACCATTAACTTTTGTTCGAATATATACTCTAGCGCCGATCCCATCAGCATTACTCCCAGTTCCATCTACAGCCATTCTTCCTTGCAATACCAGCTTAATCCAGTTGTTATCGCCTCCGCCATTAAGCCAAATAAACACAGGACCTGGGCTATCCATAATCGAGCTCTCGGTACCTTCCCATATAGATCCACTGCTATTTGTTGCTATTAAATCAACGTATCCATCATTGTTTATATCCCCGTGAGCTAACCCCTTGCCGTTTTCATGAAACTTACTCGATATTTTTCGCGCTTTCATAGAGTATATCGAATCAGGATCATCTAAATCTTCATAGTTCACGCCAACAATATCTAGTACCTGTGCCCTTACTGTAACATCATCAAAGTTTCCATTGCCGTCTCCACGTAACAGTCGGCCTGCTCCTTGAAATGCATCTCCCCCAGGGCCTTGCCCAGATGCAACGGTTGAGCCAATCCAGTAAAGATCTTGATCTCCATCATTATCCATATCAAAAAAGGTTGTTCCAAAACCAAAATCATAAGCCTGTAAACCTGTTGGAACATTTTGCAATGAATTGATTTTACTTATGTCCAAAGAATCCGGTGGCATATAAGGGCTTGGATTCACAATCGTTGAAGCTGCAATATCTCTAAATAACCCAACTGTCCCAATTCCTTCAATTTCCTTGGTGCCATCATTTCTAAGTAAATAGTGAAGGCAAGTGCCCCATGTGAAACGTTGATGATACTCACAAGACCCGCTTGGTCCGCGCATTGGTGGTCTGGTATTCGGGTGGTAGCCAATATTAGTAACAAAAACATCGAGATCTGCATCAGAATCAATATCTCCTATCGCAAATCCCATCCAGGCCCCAACTTTATCTAATCCTAGAACCCTTGATACTTCTGTGAACTTAACATTTTCCGAATCCGTATCATTACGATATATTCGAAAGATATCCCCGTCACTGGCAATGAACAAATCTGGGTCTGAGTCGTCATCATAATCAAAGAACATAGAGCTATGAGTTTGATAAGTAGGTTCCCCTATCTGGTTGCCTTGTTCGTCTGTCCAAGTAGGGTCCCATCCTTCATACCAACTATTATTAGACGGATCTTCAAATAAAATTGGTTTGCTATTGAAATCACGCATAATAATTTCAGAACCCCTAACCCCAGCTGATTCAGCCATTTCTGTAAACGTTAAATCATGATTATTGATATACAGTACGTCATAATGACCTGGATGATTTGCCCCTGAAAAAGTTCTGAACTCTTGAGCCATAAGATTACCTACAAAGATATCTAGATAACCATCTAAATTAACATCTGCGCATGAAATAGAAGTTGCTGATCTAATATTTATGTCATCTCCGAAAGCCTGCTCAGTTATGTTGTAAAAAGTACCGTCCTTATTGTTTATAAATAAAGAATCAGAGCTTCCTTTTACCCCATCTTTTGAACGAAAATCCAGCTCATCCATAGGATCACCCCAGGCGCCAACGTATAAGTCCTGAAACCCATCGTTGTTAATATCACAGGCTACAACACCTGTGCTATGACTATCGACCAGATCTACTCCAGCTTGCTTAGCTACATCTGTGAATAAATTATTTCCGTCATTTCGCAACAGTATGTTATGTTTTTTTGAACGTGTTGTTAAGTAAATATCTTGATCATCATCCCTGTCGAAATCAAACACTGCAATCCCTGGTCGATCGTTCCATAGTTTCCAGTTAGACCCTAAAACTTGCTCGGCGATATTGGTAAACGGAATTATTAATTCTTCTTCCTTGTATGTTGGATTTAAAAGTGATTGCCTTGCCGCCTCTCCACGAATGACAATATTTCTAGTGGAGTCTCCCCAAGATTCAACTAAGCTTGAATCAATACGGTCGTTAATCTCTCCTTCGATAGTCTCTCCAGTCACACTATCGATACAAACGCCTTGAACACATACGACTTGTGGAGTAATGCTTATCTCTATTGATGATTCTAACCCAGGCTGTTGTTCCATAATTACCGTATCATTACTAGAGCATGCAGCTATTAGAATAAGCATTATCAAAGCCAGATAAAGAAGTATGTGGTTTTTAACATGTGTGATTTGTTTCAAGATAGGCGTCATTTTGACAGTTTACTGTGTTAATTAAATTATTGATAAAAAAATAGGCCCGAGCAGTGTGCTCGGGCCTATTTTTTTATCAGATTATGCTCTCTAAGACCCTGATCTTGATAGCTTCGGATCAAGTATATCTCTTAGGTTGTCTCCTATCATATTAATTCCGAGAACCGTGAGAGTTAGGAATCCGCCTGGTATACCAACCACCCAAATCGCCATTGAAATAGTTCTTCTACCATCAGCCATCATTGAGCCCCATGCTGGTGTTTCAGGGTCAATCCCAGCTCCTAAGAAGCTCAGTATAGCTTCAGTTAATATCGCACCAGCTATAATCAGAGTGCCAGTAACCATTAACGGAGCTATTGTTCCAGGGAATACGTGGTACCAAAGAATCCTTGGTGTTTTTGCACCAATTGCTCTTGCTGCCTCAACGTACACTTCTTCACGCAAACTTAACACCGAAGATCTAACAACCCTAACAGCCCTAGGGAATGTTACGAACCAAATAGCAAAAATTACTATCGGCACGCTACCACCCACCATGGACACCAAGGCAATCGCTAATAGAATATGAGGTATTGACATAATTGCGTCCATAATCCTCATTACTACTAGATCAACCGTATTAAAGTATCCTGCTATAAGCCCGAAGAATGCCGCTGTCACGGCGGACATCGCACCTACAGCAAATCCTACTGCTAAGGAGACTCGTGTTCCGTATATAGTTCGAGACCATACATCACGGCCAATAAAATCAGTTCCAAACCACCATTGCGAACCTGGAGCATTCAGTCTATTTCGAGGATCAACTGCTGTTGGATCAATAGTCCAAAGGAGCGGAGCAAATATCGCTAACAGAGCCATGAAAACCAAAATTACTATCCCTACTAATAACATAGGATGCCTACGTTTGGTCCATTCTAGTTTTACTAAGAATGATCGCCAGTGAGCCGTAATCTTATTAGTTAAAGTTTGTTCTTGCATTAGTATTTAATCCTTGGATCAAAGAGTGCATATGACATATCAGTAAGTAGGTTCACGATAACCTGTAGTACTGCGATGGTCAACATACAACCCTGTATTACTGGATAATCTCTACGTACAATCGAATCAACGATTAATCGGCCCATTCCTGGAATAGCAAATACTTGTTCAGTAACAACTATTCCTGCAAACAACTCAGCAACACCCCAACCGATTACGGTTACTATAGGTAGCGCAGCATTTTTCAAAGCATGAATAATTAAAACTTTACCTTCAGCTAAGCCTTTAGCTCGAGCTGTGCGAATATAATCCTCTCTAAGGACTTCAATCATTGTTGCTCTAGTCATCCGAACCAAAAATGCCCAGAAAATTATAGCTGTGCACATACTCGGAAGTATCAATCTATGCAGGAAATTACCAAAGTGGTCTTCCGGTTTAACGTAACCTGCAGCTGGGAACCATGGTATTTCCAGCGCAAAAGCTTTTATCAATAGGAATCCCAAAAAGAATATTGGTATAGAGAACCCGAGAGTGCTCAGCATTAATATCCCACGGTCAACCCAAGTATTAGCTTTCCATGCCGCCAATACCCCTAAGGGGATCGATATTGGCAGTGTCAACAACTCAGTCATAACAGCAATTGACAAAGTAGGAATAATCCTCTCTTTTATCAGTTTTATAACTGGCTTTTTCGAATTAATAGATTGTCCAAGATCACCTTGGAGCAAGTCTGCAAGATAAATTCCCAATTGGTAATATACCGGTTTATTCAAGCCTAAATCGTTGCGAATAGCTTCAATTTGCCACTGCGGGGCGTCTTTGCCGGCGATTATAGCAGCGGGATCACCTCCCGATACTCTCAATACAGCAAACACTATGACCGCTAAAATAAATAGAACTGGTATAGAAGATAGAATGCGTTGTACTAAGTACCTCTGCACGTCAACCTCCAAAACATAAAGACTACCAAGCTAACCGTTCTATCAATTTACAACCTCAAAAACGGTGTCACCGGCGTGCAGGTAATTTACATACCCTTTCATTCAGTGTCAACCCCCATATATATCCATTTAACTTCATATGCACTGACAGATTAGTATTGAATTTTTACTGATTTTATTAGATACCACAGTCTATGGACTGGAATTACTTAAATAAGTTATTCCATTTCTGAATTCTGTGATAACCAGAGGAGATCACCCGATAAAAAACTATGTATACTCTATTTAATTAATAAAGGTGGATTTTAATCTGTACCTCGATATGCAGTAACTATATTATTTTTAGATTTATACTATGAAATATTGCAGCCCGGCATTTGCCAGTGTACTATAGCGCAAACCTTAATATGGAGCTCTTAAATGGAGTCTTCTAGAGGTCTTTATCGCAAATTTTTGGGGGTATTTCTTACATGGATCAATCATTGAATAAACTAGATGCAGTTGATATGGCATCAAAAGTTATAAAGAAAGAAATTTCCCCGGTAGAATTAATACAATCTCACTTGGATAGAATTGATGATTTAAATCCTTCGTTAAACTCGATAGTTGTGTTAGCCGAAGATGCGATTGATCAAGCTAAAGAAGCAGAAAAGGCTTTATACAATAGTGGTTCTAACATCGGCCCCATGCACGGGGTACCATACACGATAAAAGATAGTATAGATGTGTCTGGGTATAGAACCTCAAGTGGATCCTTACTTACCTCAAAATCAATAGCCACTCAAAACGCCCCGGTTGTAGAAAGATTGAAAAATGCCGGAGGTATCCTGCTAGGCAAAACAAACACCCCCGAATTTACACTTTGGTGGGAAACTGATAATCGAGTATTTGGCAGAACGAACAACCCATGGGATATAACTCGGACCCCTGGAGGGTCTAGCGGAGGAGAAGCTGCTGCAATTTCGGCATTACTATCTCCTATTGGAATAGGCAGTGATTCAGGAGGTTCAATTAGAGTTCCAGCCTCGTATTGCGGAATTTTCGGGTTTAAACCAACTCACGGAAGGGTTCCAATTACCGGACATGTTCCATATACACTTACCGAACACACCCACATAGGTCCAATGGCAAGATCTACCAAAGACATCGCACTCGCATTGAATATTATTGAAGGCCCTGACTATTCAGATCATTATGCAGTTAATATGCCTCCCACCAATACTGAAAGCCTTAATGGCTCAATCCAGGGACTAAAAGTCGCTTGGTATACAGATGAGCCATTCCAACCAATATCTGAATCCGTGAAGTCGGTTGTTATGAATGCAGTTAGTGTCTTTAAAGATATGAAGTGTAATATTGAAAAAGCAAACCTTGATTTTCTACACTCACTAGACGCAATGGGAACATCCTCAAAGATAGCGTCTGTTGAAGGTGGCAGAGATTTGGAACCTTTATTTGAAGGTAAAGAAGATTTGCTCGCATTTTCCATGCAAAGAAGGCTATCAATGCCAAAGCCTTCTCAACAAGAATATGTGCAAGCTCTTTTAAATAGACAGCAAATACGTCAAGGTTTCATGCATTTTTTTAAGAACATAGACATATTGATATGTCCCGCTTCTCCAGTGTCAGCTCCAAAACACAATTCAGTTGAACTTGAAGTGGATGAAGCGTTAACTCCTGGAAGAACTGCGCTAATGTCCACTTTAGTTTATGATCTAACTGGGGCTCCAGCGATCTCAGTGCCCTTTGGAAAAGATAAAAATGGAATGCCAATTGGAATACAAATAGTAGGCCGGCATTTCGAAGAGACGACCGTGCTTAACACTGCACATAAATTGGAAGAGTTCTCTAATTTACGTAAAAATGTGTATGGTGATCCTAATCAAATATAAAAGAATAAATAGTAAGAATTACATTTAAGAAAGAGATGCCAAAATGACCCCTTCAAAATCTATTGAAAACAAAAAAGAAACTTTAAAACAACAAATGAAAAAAGATGGAGTTCAATTAATATTGACTCAATTTGTTGACATCCATGGGGCAGCAAAAGTAAAGATGGTCCCGGTCTCTCATTTCGATGATGTTGCTGATAACGGGGCAGGGTTTGCAGGAGGATCGTTAGATGGAATGGGGCAAGGACCCAGTTCTCATGATATGGCTGCTAAAATTGATTTGGATACATATACCCCTCTACCTTGGAGAAAATCTACAGCTAGGTTTGCTGCTGACCTCTTCGTTGATGGGGAACCTCACCTATATTGTCCACGACAAAATCTAAAACGAGTCTTAAAGGATTTGAATCGTCAAGGCTATGTATTTAATGTCGGAATAGAACCTGAGCACTTCTTAGTTACGAAAACAACCGCAGGAGAAATTCAGGTATTTGACCCGAATTCCATAGACACTTTAGATAAGCCTTGTTACGACTTTAAAGGAATAGCAAATGTCTTTGACTACCTTAGCGACTTGATGGAAGCAGTAAGTTCATTGGGCTGGGACGCATACCAAGCTGATCATGAAGATGCAAATGGGCAATATGAGCTTAATTTCCATTATGCAGATTGCTTGGTTACTGCTGATCGTTATACGTTTTTTAAAATGATGACTAGCCAATACGCCCAAAAATATGGGGCTATTGCCACTCATATGGCTAAGCCATTTGCAGATAGAACAGGTAACGGAGGCCACATCCATTTTCACCTGGCAAACGCAAAGACTGGAGCTAATGTTTTTGAAGGAAATGATGACTCTGCAGGTCTTGGTCTATCCAAAACAGCCTTATATTTCATTGGAGGTGTTTTAGAGCATGCTAAAGCTCTTTGTGCAGTTACTTCACCTACAGTTAACTGCTATAAAAGACTTCAAGCAGGCACAGCTGTATCTGGGACTCGGTCCGGATCTACATGGACACCAGCATTCATTAGTTATGGAGACAATAATCGGACCCAAATGATAAGAACAGCAGGACCAGGGCACCTGGAAGATAGGACTGTTTCTTCAGGTTGTAATCCGTATCTTGCATTTGCTGCATATATAGCTGCAGGGATGGATGGGATTAAAAGGAAAATTGAACCTGGAGATCCCAATCTAACCAATATGTATGAGCTTACACCTGCTCAAACAAAAGAACTTGGAATAGAGATTCTTCCTCAGTCACTTTATGAAGCATTAAATGAATTAGATAACGACAAAGTGATCAAAGACAGCTTAGGGCCAATATATGACGAATTTTACGAAGTGAAAAAGAGAGAATGGAGGCAGTATCACTCTCAGGTGTCCAAATGGGAAATCGATAAATACTTAACTTTATTCTAAATGTCTTTTAATATTTCTTGCCCTACTTGCGGTGACAGGCAAGTTGAAGAATTTCAATATGGTTCTGAACAAGAACCCCGGCCAAGCCATGAATCGAGTGATACCGAGTGGAATTTGTATTTATACTCAAAAAATAATACACCTGGCAAAGAATCAGAATGGTGGTATCACCAGTATGGGTGCAAGCGTTGGATTTTATTAATTCGAGATACTTCAAGTAACCAAGTTCAGTCCTCCATAGACCCGTTCATGGAGGCTAACTAATTGTCTAAAATTATGCGGACAGACCGATTTCCAACAGGAGAATTGATTGATCGTTTAAAACCAATAGAGTTTACGTTTGATGGCAAAAAGGTAGCAGCATATGAAGGAGATACTTTAGGTTCAGCACTAGCAGCACAGAACATTAAAGTATTATCCCGTAGTTTCAAATATCACCGTCCTCGCGGACTAATGTGTGTATCTGGAAAATGTCCAAATTGTCTAGTTGAAGTAAATGGGTCACCTAACATAAGAGCTTGTATAACTACAGTTGAAAATAAAATGAATGTCAAATCTCAGAACAGATGGCCATCTGTTAAGTATGACGTGTTTTCAGTTATAGATAAATTGCATTGGCTTTTACCTGTTGGGTTCTATTACAAATCATTTTATAAGCCAAGGTTTATATGGAATTTGGTCAGGCCTATCTTCAGAAAGGCAGGAGGACTAGGTCGAATTAATCCAAAAGCAAAGAGCATTTTAGAAAAGCCACACAAAGCCGTGTTCACGGAAATCGCAGTAGTTGGTGCAGGATTATCTGGGTTATCTGCTGCTTTGTCTGCTGCAGAACAGGGAGTCGAGGTTACCTTAATCGACCAATTAGAGCATCTTGGCGGAAATAATAAAGACCTATTAGAAGAGGAGCTAGTAAGAAAAATTATTGCTAAAAAATCAATAACTATTATTACTGGAGCGCCAGTATTCGGCTTTTATCCACCCAATCTAATTACTCTTGACACCGCTGAAGAAATGATCAAATTACATTGTGAAAAAATAATCATAGCAACTGGCTCTCATGAAGTGCCCATAATCTTTGAGAGCAATGACCTGCCAGGAGTAATGCTAGCTAGCGGCGCAATCAAGTTGCTTAAACTCTACGGTGCAATACCAGGGAATGATGCTGTAATCATAACCGAAAGCAATGAAGGATACTCACAAGCCCTAGAGTTAAAAAATTACGGATTGAATGTCGTTGCAGTCTTAGATTCAAGAACTGAAATTGAACCTCAATTGAGTAAACCGCTTGAACAAGCAGAAATACCTGTGTTTACAGATGTTAAATCCATTCAAGCTATAGGGACTGACTATATCAGCAGTATAAAGTTCTATTACGCAGACAATTGGCGTTATTTGGACTGTGACTTAGCATGTTCTTCTGGACGACTCCAGCCGGCTCTCCAGCTTGCCTTGCAGGCAGGTTGCTCAACCGAATTTAATTCCAACCTAAATACTTTAGTCCCATCGGAGCCGCCAAAGCAAATCTTTTTAACAGGCGGCCTCATAGGTATAAGTGATAAAAATGATTCGTCGAACCACGGTAAAACAGTGGGTTTAGCTGCCGCTACAAATAAACCTGATCTTAAATTCAACATAAAAGATAATTCAACAAACAATACTAAATTTACAAATATATGCAGCAAAAATAAACGATTTATATGCTTTTGCGAGGACGTGACGTCGAAAGATTTATCTCAAGCAATTAAAGAAGGGTTTACCGACATTCAAATCCTAAAAAGGTACAGCACCATTACAATGGGACCTTGCCAAGGAAAAATGTGCCTCACAAATTTTATACGAGAGTCAAGCATAGAGACCGGATCCACGCAGGCTGAATTAGGTTTAACGACTCTCCGACCTCCTGTAGAGCCAATAACTCTGGGTTCATTAGCTGGACCTGGATTTATCCCTATCAAAAGAAGTCCACTCCATAGTAAACATTTGGAATTAGGGGCAAAGATGGTCGAGGTTGGTGGTTGGATCAGACCATATTCTTATATAGAAGCCTTAACTGAGGTGTCGATTGTTCGTAATAATGTTGGAATAATCGATGTGAGCACCCTAGGTAAACTAGATGTGCGTGGATCAGACGCCGCAAGGTTACTAGATTTCATTTATGTTAATAAGATGTCTAATTTAAAAATTGGCAAGGTTAGATATGGAGTGATGTGTTTAGAAAATGGAACTATATTGGATGATGGAACAGTAGCAAGATTATCAGATGATAGGTTTTTTATTACAACCACTACCACTAATATTGAAATGATTGAAAGCTGGTTCAAATGGTGGTTAGCATCAGATACAAATTTAGATGTTGCGCTAGTCAACATCACTTCTGAACATGCTGCAATAAATATTGCTGGACCCAACACCCGGAATATTTTACAGGGTTTGACTACCACGGATATCAGTGCTAATAAATTCCCTTACATGACCGTCAAGGAATCCTTTATCGTAGATATCCCCGCCATAATTATGCGTATCGGATTCGTTGGAGAAATTGGATGGGAAATTCACTTCCCTTCTATTTATGCTGAACACTTATGGGACGAACTATATAATCGTAATGTGCAAGCGTTTGGGGTTGAAGCACAGCGTATTTTAAGGTTAGAAAAAGGTCACGTAATTATAAATCAAGATACTGATTCTTTAACCAATCCGCTAGAAATAGGATTGGATCATATTATAGGTAGCACAAAATCAGACTATGTTGGGAAGAACCAAATTCACCAACAGTATAATCGTGGTATCAAACGGAAATTGGTTAGTTTCACAATGCACGAGAAATCACCGACTCCACAAGATGGATCTGCCATTATTCATAGAGGAGATCCAATCGGAAGAGTCACTAGCGCCAGGAGAAGCCCTGTGAATCAAAAACCATTCGGCCTTGCGATTCTTCCTTACAATCTCTCTATTAAAGGCCAGGAGGTTTTTATTCTAATTAATGAAGATCTATACCCTGCAAAAGTTTCTCTAGAATCAATATATGACCCAAATGGAACTAGGTTAAGAGCATGATAAAACAACCCATTAAACGGAGCGCTCTTAACTTTAATCTAATTGAAAATGGGGCCAGTATGATTGAGCAAAATGGATGGAGTCTAGCCTCATCCTTCGGAGACATTGAGGCAGAGGTGAATTCTTCAAAAAATTCAGTTGCAATCACAGACATAAGCAACCTGAGTAAATTTAAGATCTACTCGCCTAAAATAGATGAGGTTCTACTTAACACAGGAGGTAATTTACGAATAAGCGAAGTACGAAAAGAGCACTTCATGAAGAATTCTATGCGTCATTCCCATACAACTGCTAGGCTATCAATAAATGAATTATGGGTCAGTTCAAATACAAATAATAGTTTTCAAGAAATCAAAGCCACGTATATTGAAAACGATAAGAATGTCGAGTTGTTCGAGATGACCTCTGCATACACTGGAATTCGTATCTTAGGCCCAGACGCTCCGCTCCTCCTGTCTGAGTTCACAGATATCAACATCGGGTTGAACACATTTAAAGATTTAACATCCGCTCAATCTATGTTTCTTCAGGTATACGGCCTTCTGATACGGGCAGACTTAAGCAGTTTGCCAACATACGATTTATTTATAGATAGATCTTACGGGTTGTATGTATGGAAAGCCATAATGAGTTTAGGTGCTAGATACAATGCTAAGTTGGTAGGTATGGAATGCATCAATCAATTGGAATCGAATCCATGAAATTTTTCCAAGACTCACAGCAAAACAACTTTTTTGACAATCATGAAATAAAAAATGCCTATGATGTAGTGATAATTGGGGGAGGCGTTCACGGATTATCATTGGCTCACTATCTAGCAAAGTTAGGAATAACTGATGTATTAGTCTTAGACCAGGGATATATAGGAGGCGGAGCCAGCGCAAGAACTACAGCAATATTGAGAGCAAACTATTATACGCCTGAAGCGATACCTTTTTTTAGGGAATCATTGAAATTATACGAAACCCTATCATCAGAATTAGAGTTAAATTTATTGTTCAACCAGATAGGCAGATTAGATATAGGACACTCTGAATCCGCAATCTATGGCTTACAAACTAGAGCAGATTTCAATCGTCTTTTAAACGTTGAAAGCTATATGGTTGGTCCAAATGAAATATCTGAATTAGTTCCTGCAATGGACTTGCGTGAAAATAAATTGTATCCAGTAATGGCTGCTTTATACCATCCCACGGCAGGTGTTATAAGACACGACGCGGTAGTTTGGGGATACGCCAGAAGTGCAAAACGAATGGGTGTCCACATTGTCCCTTTCACCAAGGTGATTGACTTAATTGTTTGCAGAAATCGCGTTAGCGGAATAAAAACTATTAACAAAGAAGTGTCGGCAAAAATAGTAGTAAATGCAACTGCTGGTTGGGCTTCAACGATTGCCAACATGGCTAACATTAAACTCCCAATTACCACACATCCACTTCAAGTAGCCGTAACTGAACCACTTAAACCGTTTCTAGACACTACGGTTTCATCGGCTAACTTTCATGTTTACGCATATCAAACAGATCGAGGCGAAGTGGTAATTGGAGGAGGTGTTGACGCCTATCCATCTTATAGTATGCGATCAAGTTTAAGTTCAATCCACCATCTAGTATCAAATACTCTTAAAATGTTTCCTATGTTGAGAGACGTAAGGTTATTAAGACAATGGAGCGGTTTGTGCGATATGACACCGGATTATGCACCGATAATTGGTAGAGTTAATGGTATAGATGGTTTCCTCCTAACATGTGGCTGGGGAAGTTGGGGTTTTAAAGCAGCCCCGATGGCAGGTAAAAGCGTTGCTGAATTAATTTTTACTGGAAAAACGCCAGAACTAATAAAACCTTTTAGACTATCTCGTTTTAGCACTGGAAAAATTCTTAACGAAAGAGCTTCAGCTCCGGCAGCGGCAGTCCATTAGTCTTCTAAGGTGATTGACTTAATTCAATAAGTTCGCTAGCAAGTTCAACTACGTCGACATCTCTATCAATTAACTGTTGTAGGTTTTCTTGAACTTTGTCTTCAATCCCCAGCATAGAATATACTCTTGCTAAATGAGCATATACATCAATTTTATCTGAATCAAGTAATAAAACTTGATCATAATCTTCTATCGCTAAGGAGTATTCACTTAACTGAAATAGGCAAATTCCTCGGTTTAAATAAGCGCTAACATAACCTTCATCTAAGCTTATTGCTTTGTCTAAGTCAATTACGGCTTTTTCGTAATCTTTGAGACGCATATATGCTGCTGCTCGATCACCATAAGCTACTGCCATGCTAGGGTCTATCTGGATTGCAGTTGTTAGGTCGGAGATGGCAGATTCGATATCCCCTGAATTAATATAAGCTAACGATCTGCTATGCAGCGCTTCAGCTCTCATTGGCTGGAGAACGAGTACTGTGCTTAAGTCTTTTATAGCCTCATCATAATTAGCAAGATTTCCGTGAGCTCCTCCTCGGTTGTAATAGGCGTCGGCATAAATAGGATCCTGGGCTATAGCTAAATTATAATCCTTGATTGCTTTCTCCCATTTCTCCATTAATCCATACGTAACCCCTCTATTAAAGTAGTTTGATGCATTCCGTGGAGCAATTTGTATGGCTTTTGAGTAGTCTTCTAACGCCTCTTCATAATAATGCAACCCTCTGTAAGCATTACCTCTATTGTTATACGAAGGTGCATATGAAGGGTCTAGTTGTAAAGCTTTATCATAATCATCGATTGCAAAATAAAAATTTGCTAAAGCCTGCCATGCGTTGCCTTTATTGTCATAAGCTATGACAAAACTAGGTTCAACCGCGATCGCCATCTCGAAGTCCTGTATCGCATTGTTGTATTGTCCTAACTTTACAAAAGCCAAACCCCTGTCGTTAAAAGCCACAGCTAAATTCGGGTCAATCTGAATTGCAGCATTAAAATCTTCAATTGCTTCATGCCACATATCTAGCTCATAATATGCTAAACCACGATTACGATGCATCGCAGCATCTGGGCCTCCAAGTTCTATAACTTTATCGAAATCTGGAATTGCAGCATTAAATCGACCTAAATTCGCATGTGAAACTCCTCTTCTTAAGTAAGCTTCTATTAAATTAGAGTCTAAATCCAGAGCTCGAGTGTAATCTCCAATTGCCTCTTCTAGCAGCCCAAGTTTTCTTTTTACATTTGCACGCTTGTAATAAGCATCGATGTTATCGGGTGATATAAGAATTAAACGACTAAGCACTTCCAAAGCGTTATTAAAATCTCCCTGGTCAATAAAGTTCTGAGCAGACAAAGACAATCGATTAGTTGTTGCCTGATCAGCATCGCCTATCTCTTCATCAATATAGTCGTAAACTTCCACTTGGGATGTTTCAGAATTTTGGCTACACCCGATAAAAATAATGCAGGACATTAAAATAAGAATTTTAAACAATGTGATAGTTGATAATTTCATAAAAAATTTTACCAGATATTAAAAGCATATATCCTATATGGTTTAATTAGAAGCGGGTTCAATTATTTCCATAATTTGATCAGAAACTACATCTTTTATAATTTGCTCTCTCCCGCTAGGCCAGCGCACCGAGATTTCATTTACAACACTTGCAGTGCCGAGGCCGAATTCCAGCCAAACACTACTTTGAGAAAGATAACTTCCTCCTGCATATACTTCTTGTACCTGTGTATGTGTTTCAGAATCATTAGCATCTTTAAAGGTAACATATACTCGTGCTCCTATTCCATCAGCATTAGATCCCGTTCCATCTATCGCCATTCTCCCTTTTAATTTCAATGTTATCCAATGTGACTCTCCTCCTCCATTAAGCCATATGAATACAGGTCCCGGAGCAGCAATTAAATTTTCAGAATTCCCTGACCAAATATTTCCACTACTGTTTGTGCCTATAATGTCGGTGTACCCATCTCCATTTAAATCTCCGTGAGCCACCCCTTTACCATTTTCATGAAACCTTGGGCTGATACGTTGCAATTGTGGATTGAACTCTTTGTTGGAAATATCTAACACAGTGTAGTCTACATCCGCTATATCCAGTATATGTGCCTCAACTGTTATGTCTTCAAAATCACCAAGTCCAGTATTTCTAAGTAATCTTCCCACACCTGGATACACATCACCCCCAGGTCCAGCTCCCATATTTTTATTTGAACCAAGCCAGTAAAGGTCAGCATCTCCATCATTTTCAAGATCGAAAAATGTTGTCCCGAAACCGAATTCGTATGCTGCAATACCAGACGGAACTGGCAATGAAGGATAAATTTTTTCTGAAATCAACGCCTCTGGAGGAAGTATTCGATTTGGTATTATTTGTATACTAGATCCTACTTCAACAAATATCCCTGATCGACCTATGCCATCTATTTCACCAATACCATCATTACGCAACATAAAATTTGCGCACGTTCCCCAGCGAAACCTTTGATGATACTCACAAGAACCCGTTGGATTATCTTGTGGTTTTCTCAACATAGCGTGTGAGCCAATATTAGTTACAAAAACATCAAGGTCAACATCACCATCGTAATCTCCTAGAGCGAAACCCATCCATGCACCAGAATAATCTATGCCTAAAGCTTCCCCAACTTCAGTGAATTTTAGACTGTCTTTACTAGAATCGTTTTTAAATATTTTTAACGTGTCTCCATCATCAGCTATAAATAAATCAACGTCTAAATCGTCATCAAAATCAAAAAACAAAGTAGCATGGGTCTGTTGTACCGGTTCTCCTACTTGATTGCCCAACCTATCAACTCGTAGGGGATCCCATCCTTCATATGTTTTTCCTGTTTTCGTATCTTTAAACAATATCGGCTCTCCAGAAGTCGATCTCATTCTTATTTGACTCCCAGCTAATCCTATTTCACTCGCTATTTCAGTAAAGGTTAAGTTCTGATTATTTAAATATAAAAGGTTTGCATGTCCTGGATGACTAGGACTATTAAAGGTTCTAAAATCATGAGCTCCAACATTTGCAACATATAGATCCAACCAACCATCATTATTGATATCTGCGCATGAAATAGATGTTGCTGACCTGACATTACGACTCCCTCCAAAAGCTTGGTCTGAAATATCCACAAATTTACCTTCACCTTTATTTAAAAATAAAGTGTCTGTATTACCTTGGATATCTGAAGGTGACCTAAAATCCAGTTGGTCTTCCGGATCTCCCCATGCACCAACATATAACTCTTGCATCCCGTCATTGTTTAGGTCACATGTAATCACTCCCGTGCTATGGCTAGAAATCAACTCCACACCGGCTAGCTTAGCTACGTCTGTAAAAATTCCTTCTCCATCATTCATGTACAATCGATTACTATGATTAGCCTTTTGAGTGATATATAAATCCAAATCTCCATCCTGGTCAAAATCAAACACAGCAACTCCCGGCCTATCGTTCCAATTTTCATTACCTTCACTCAAAATTTCTGATGAGGATTCTACAAAAGGTTCTACGGGCGCCAAATCGATTTCGTAATTCATATCACTGTTCTGCTGTTTTGCGTTGGAGCCTGGTTCCAGGGAATTACTCTCTAATCCTGTGGTAAATGTAGGTTGTATATAAACATCTTGCCTATCATCTTTTTTACAAGAGATATTTAACCAAAGCAAAATAAACAATAGAGAAATCGAGATTAAACTGAATCGAATTGAAAACAATATACTTTAAATCTTTCTAGCGGGGTTCCTATATAAGATTAAGCCAACAGTAATTGTAACGACTAAAAAAATCCCGCCAAGAATCCCACCTATGATGGACAATGTAACACTACCTGCTTTTTTAAGCTTTTTACTAGAACTACCTGGGTCAATAATTGTACTGTTAGCGTCCTCTGGCAAAATCTGAAGTGTCTTTATAAACTCAACTACTGCCGCCTGATCGTACTTAGACAGGTTTTGGAAGGCTAATCTTTGTTCTTCCGCCTCACCTCCGTGAAGTAATATGGCTTCAGAAATAAGGGTTGCTCTGCCATGATGTAAAAATGGTGGCTCTGAGGCTACGCCCCAGAGTTTTCTGGTCAGCCATTCTTCCGTTAGAATACCTTCTTGATCACCGCCAGGGATTTGTCGTTTTTGTCGGATTTCATCAGTATCCAAGGCTGGCCCCATATCGTGTCGCTTTAAATCAGTAAAGGCTGGAACAAGCACCCCTCCTGTAGCGTCTGGATTTAAGAATGGCCCAGGACCTTCTTTCATCAGATCGATCGCAAAAGGAGCGGAAACATCTGATAACTTTAGCTTGCCAGCTGGATTAAATGGATTAGGCTCAGTAAAGATCGGGTTATCCAGCCTTAAATATGGCTTGTGGCATGTGTTACATCCGATTTCATTGAAAATAGTCTCTCCGGTTATTGAAGCAGCCCTAACATAAGGATCAGCAGACATTATGCTTCCAGGCGCAGGCAATGTTGCCATGAATACAACTAAAGCTGTGATGTCTCCCCTAGTTAACTCGTCTGCCATGCCGTCCCCATCAGCATCAACTCCATCTCTAAATCTTTCAGAAGCCTGCATTCCATGATGATTATTAGTAGCCTTAACAGCAAATTCTCTTAATGAAACAATCACGCCTTTTTGTTGAAAAGGTTTTATAATCAGATCATCATCTACACCGTCAATGAATGATATATTTATTGTCCCGTCTGGCCGAGCAATAATCCTGCCAAAATCAACGTCTTTCGTTATAAGCGAAGCTTCAATCTCAGATCCGGATTCTCTAGCCTTATTAACTGCATCATCTCTAATTTTATGTAAATCAAATGTCATTTCACGAGCTAACATTTCAATAAAGCCCGCTCCAAATATTCCTACAGAATTCCTTTCTACCCCGACAGTTTTTAAAGTTAAAGTTTTATCAAACCCATCGCCTTCTCCGCCGTCAAAATTAACGAATGGATGAACTTCGGCATCTACAAATACGTTGGTAACATTATCTCCTCCACCGCCTACTAAAGGGACATTATGGCAGGCTACACAAGCATTAGCATCTGGCCCAGAGATACGGTTAAAGTTATCGGGGATAAGCCTTGGGCTACGGAAAGGGCTATCTCCTACACCAGTGGTCTCTGGTCTGCCTGCGCCATCTAAAGAATTAAATTGAGCACTAAAAAGTAATGATCCATGGTCAATTAAACTATCAAGTTCCACATTTCCATTGTCAATAGAAAGTTGACTTATATGTTGACCAAGAGTTGGTTGATCCCCAATAGGAGACTTTTTAATATCATCAGGTTCATTAATATTCGAGCTGCAATTTATTGTTAGTATCGTTAATGATAAAACAATAAGCAGTATTACAGGTCTACATTTACTTATTTCATGACAGACATAGTAAAGGTTAATCATAAAAACACATTGGATTTCCTTCCATCTATATAAGTCAGTTTATCATGATAATCGGGATTCAAATTCATATATTAGATGTATAGTTAGAAAATTTAATATATCCAATAATAAAAAATAGGGCCCACGGGTTTATATCCGCGGGCCCTATCTATTTAACTAGTTAACTAAGTCTAGCGTTCTAGCCAAGTATTGACATAGAACGGAATAGCCTTAACCT
>Ga0115002_10000124_pt1 | contig 104219 bp, 99 predicted proteins | sample ArcticOcean_MG_C_8_FD_89576 | JGI IMG/M metagenome (GOLD analysis project Ga0115002, IMG submission 89576) | Marine microbial communities from western Arctic Ocean - ArcticOcean_MG_CB11_86 | ecosystem: Environmental > Aquatic > Marine > Oceanic | place: Arctic Ocean: Canada Basin | collected... | reverse complement strand
GGTCCCGGAGACGACGCTGCGGAAGCGGCCGAAGCTGAGGCAGGTCCCGGAGACGACGCTGCGGAAGCGGCCGAAGTTGTAGCCGATGCTGGGGAAGAAGAAAAAGAGAACACTGAGGTTGAAGCCGATGCTGGAGAGGATGCGGACGCCGGTGACGATGAAGCCGAAGCCGAAGCCGATGAGGATGGCGCTAAGGAAGAGGCCTAGGGCCAAGCTTTCCATGTCTACCTCGACAACGAAAGCCCGGACGCCTTTGGCGCCCGGGCTTTCGATTGTCGCCTTGATGGCCGTATACGGCTGTGCCACGCCGGGGGCGCCCACGGCCGAGCGAGAGGCCGATCGAGTGGAGCCTTCCCTCGAGAGCGCGGCGTTTCTTCCGGCTGATCAAGCGCAAGCCGACTCGCTCCTTGCTCGTGCCCAAGCCGCCCTAGACGAAGGCGATTTCGCACTTGCCGACTCACTTTCTCTCCAAGTGGAGGGTGAGTTCGGTGCCGCCCCAGGGAGCGTCAACGCGCTGTGGATTCGTGCCCGCGCCGCTTACGCCCTCGGCGAGCCAGAGGGGGCGCTGGCGGCGGCGCGGAGATTCCGGCCTTATCTACCCGATGGAGACGAGCGAATCTCGGAAGTGGCCCTTCTCGAGGGCGATGCGCTCCAAGCGCTGGGCCGCAACGGCGAGGCTGTAGCGGCGTGGCTGTCGGCACCCGGTGAGACGGTATCCGCGGAGGCGCTCGATCGGGTTCAGAGTCAGGCGGAGGAACTGACGGAAAGAGAGCTCATCGAACTCATCGCGTCGGAAGAGGGTTTGGTCCCGCCGGTTCTCGCAGAACTGGCCTTCCGCCAGTTTCGCCGCGGTCTCGAGGACGGCGCGCGAGTCTATGCGACCCGCGCGTTGGAGTCGGGAGCCACGGGTCGGGCACAACTCCTGGCGGAGGGTGTCATGGCTGGTGATTTGAGCGAGTTCGTGGTGATCCCACGCATCGGGGTGATTCTCCCCACCAGTGGCTCCCCCCGCCTCCGGCAGTTCGCCAACGGCATTCAAGAGGGGATTGCCGTCGCGTTTGAGATGTTTGGCCAGGCAGAGGGAAATCGCACCGCGACCGAGTTGGTGATGCAGGACAGTGGCGGTGATATCGTCGGCGCCCGCATCGCTTTTTCGGCGCTCGAGGCCTCCGGGGTTTTCGGTGTAATCGGCCCCCTCCAGGACGGCGCCTTGTCGGAGGTCGCCAGCCGAGTACAGGGCCCGCTTGCCGTGATCTCACCGACCTCTCCTATCGTGCCGGAGGGCTCCGAGGGTGTTTATTCGCTGAGCAGCGCGGACCCTGGAGCGGCCCTTGCTTTGGCCCGGTACGCGATTTCCAGCCGCCTGTACACGGCCGTCGTCGTCTACCCCGAAAGCACCGATGGCCGCTACGAGGCACGCGCTTTTGCAGAGGCGTTTCAATCGCTTGGAGGTTTGATTCTCGGGGAGGTCAGCTACCCGACTGGCACGACTTTTTTCCGAGACCAGCTTCGGCAGGCGGAGGCTCTACTTCCGGATGTGTTGGTTCTGCCTCTCCCTGCGAGGGACGTGGAGTTGCTGGCACCGCAAGTGACCTTTTTCGGACTCGACTCTTTGGAGATCCGTGTTCTGGGCACCGGCGGGTGGAGCGAGGAGGCCATGTTGTCGAGGGTCGATACTCGACACACGAACGGGGTAGTGACCGCGTCCCCCTTGCCCGTGGAGGGGGAGTGGGAAGGATACCGACGATTCGTCGATGCCTATGAGTCCTACTATCAGCGCACGCTTCCCGATCTAGTGCCAGCCTTGGGTTATGATGCGGCCGGGTTTCTTCTGGAGGGGATCCGGCGGGGAGCTACCACACCGGGAGAGTTGTTGGAGACCCTCGAATCGATGCCGGGCTTTTCAGGCGCCACGGGCCGACTGTTCGTCGATGACGGCCGCGTCGTGCGGGACCATTTCGTGGGTTGTCTCCAAGATCGACGAGTGCTCAGCTTGCCCGAAGGAGCGCGTGCCGATCCGATCTTGACGCCGCCTTTGCCGGACCCCGAAACGGATTCCATTCCCGAAGGGGCGCTGGATCGCATCGTGGGGTTCCGCTGTCCGACGACGTTTCCCTCCGTCGTGCCGCTCGGACGGTAGAACCGGAAACCTGAGTGACGGGGGTCGGCTGATGTCGATGAGGGAGAAGCTCGAACATCTCGAAAGCCTCGGGCGGGACGCGGAGCTCGGCGGAGGTGAGGAAAGACGCGAGGCCCAGCGGTCCAAAGGGAAGCTTCTCGCACGGGAGCGCGTAGCGCTCCTGCTCGACGAGGACTCCTTCGTCGAAATGGATCGCTTCGTCACGCACCGGTCCGCCGACGAAGGGCTCGCGGACCAAAAAATTCTAGGGGACGGGGTCGTCACCGGGTACGGGACGATCCACGGTCGGCTCGCCTATGTTTTTTCTCAGGATTTTACCGTTTTTGGCGGGTCTCTCTCCGAGGCACACGCCGAAAAAATCGTCAAACTTCAAGATATGGCTCTGAAGAACGGGGCCCCACTTATTGGACTGAGCGACTCCGGCGGTGCGCGGATTCAAGAGGGCGTGGTTTCGCTCGGTGGCTACGCCGACATCTTCCTACGAAACACGCTGGCTTCGGAACCTTCGGATGCCGAGGTTCGTGTACTGGCTTTGGCCGCGGCTCTACTGGAGCATCGGAGACGGGCGCAACAGGGCGCCAGCCGTATTCATGGCCTGAACAGCCAAAAATTTTCCGCGTGGCGAAACTCCGGAAGGCCATGGCAAAGGTGAACGATCGAGCAGAAGACCTTCGTGAATCTGAAGCTGCCGGTGTGGGGGCGGACCCCGTAGTGAAGATCCGGGGTCTTTCGTCTGAGGGAGCCGGCGTTGGAAACCTGGCCGATGGTCGCGTCGTGTTCGTGCCTCGGACCGCCCCGGGAGACGAGGTAGAAGCGCACATCACCAGCAGCAAGCGTCGATGGGCCAAAGGACAACTCCGCGAGTTAATCGTTTCGTCTCCCGATCGGGTTCCCTCCGCGTGCCCTTACTACGCAGAGTGCGGCGGCTGCTCGGTGCAGCACATCGCCTATGAGAAGCAACTCCATTGGAAAGCCGAGACCGTGAGGGAGGCGCTCAGGCGAATCGCGCACCTCGACGTCGGACTTCCTGAAATCGTCCCTAGCCCGAACCAGCGGGACTATCGATCGAGAGTCACCTTCACCCTCATACGTCTGCCCGGTGGTCGAGTGATCGCCGGATTTCACCGTCTGGATACTCCCAACCGCATCGTCGACATCGAGGACGGTTGTATTCTTCCGGAGCCAGCGGTCGCTGCGGCTTGGACAGGCCTGCGGGCGGCCTGGGGGGAGAGCGCCCGAAGCCTCCCGTCCGGCACGAAGTTACGCCTGACGTTGAGAGCCGTCGACGAGGGAGTGATTCTTTTTGTCGAAGGCGGTCGCGGTCCGGGGCGGCCGGACATCCTTCTAAGAGAAGTAGAAGGACTCGTGGCCGTGTGGGCCGCAAGACCCGGTGGCGGAGGAAAACTCCTTGCCGGCCTGACCCACGTGCACGACACCCGGTTCGGAGAAACCCTTCGGACGGGCCCGACGACCTTTCTCCAAGTAAACCGGAAGGCGAGCGAGCCCCTCTATCGCTGGGTCCTAGAGCAGGGAGCCGTGAGCTCTACCGACAGGGTAGTGGACGCCTACTGCGGAGTCGGCTTCTTCGGTCGGGAGATGGCGAGGTGTGGTGCCGACGTCCTGGGTATCGAGCGTGACCGAACAGCGGCCAAGTCGGCAGCCCGTGATGCCCCGGAGGGGTTCGACGTTTGGACGGGTGCCGTCGAGGATCGTCTGGCCGAAGCCCTTCCGGCCGACCTGGTAGTCCTCAATCCACCACGGGGCGGGGTCGAGGCGCGTGTAACAGAAGTGCTTCAGGAAGCTGGACCAGAAACCTTGATCTATGTCAGCTGTGACCCAGCGACGTTGGCTAGAGACATCGGACGCCTCTCGTCCACCTACGACGTCGTCGATGTCCGAGCGTTCGACCTCTTTCCGCAGACGGCTCACGTGGAGGTCGTGGTTGTCCTGAAGCGTGGGACCGCCGAAATCGAGGAAGAGCCGACATCGCCCAAACGGATCGGACCGGCGGCGCCCCTGGTTCGACCCTACTACCCGCCCGGGCTTGGGTGACGCAGTGCTCTATCACGTTACGGTCGCCGGCACCACCACCGAAGTTGAAATCGACGACGCGGGTGCTCGCATCGACGGGGCCCCCGTCGCGGTTGAAGGCCCGGAAATGGCGAGCCCCGGGCGCTATTCCTTTTTTGTAGATGGCTCGGCACATACCGTCCTGGCTGAACGATCCGGTTCAAGCCACTGGGACCTCCAGCTTTGCGGGCGGCGTTACCGTGCCGAGGTCGTCGATGACCGTACGAAAAGCCTGCGCGACGTGAGTCCCGCCGTATCGGCGGTGGCGGGCCCGCCCCCAATCCGAGCTCCTATGCCTGGGTTGGTGGTAAGGGTGGAAGTTGAGGAAGGGGACTTGGTCGAGGCCGGTGCTGGACTCCTCGTGGTCGAGGCCATGAAGATGGAGAATTCGCTCACGGCGCCGGTCGGTGGCCGCATCGGCCCGATCCACGTCGATGTCGGCCAAACGGTTGAGAAGGGTAAGATGCTGATGGAAATACTTCCACTGGAGGAAGCATCCGAGGCGAAAGTGGACCGGGAGCCGGTGACCGAGGAAGACACTCTATGAAGCCCGACCCCGGCGAAGCGCGCTTTCGGACGGACAGCGGCATCGAGGTGGACGCGGTATACGATGCGGCCCCCGAGGGGGGGGGAGTGCTCGAAAGCCCGGGCCAGTTTCCGTTCACGCGTGGCATCTACCCGAACATGTATCGGGGCCGCCCCTGGACGATGCGTCAGTACGCCGGGTTGGGCACTGCGGAGGAAACGAATCAGCGTTATCACTACCTCTTGGCTCAAGGAACGACCGGGCTATCGGTCGCTTTCGATCTTCCGACACAAATGGGGTACGATTCCGACCATCCCATCGCCGTCGGCGAGGTCGGGCGGGTGGGCGTTGCGATCGACACGATCGAAGACATGCGGACCCTTTTCCATGGAATTGCTCTCGATCGGATTTCCACGTCGATGACCATCAATTCGACGGCTGCGATTCTCGTCGCGATGTACCTCTCCGTCGGAGACGAACAAGGCGTGAGGCGGGACGAAGTGGCGGGCACCGTACAAAACGACGTCCTCAAGGAGTACATCGCCCGCGGTACCTACGTTTTCCCAGTGAAACCCAGCCTCAGGCTCGCCACGGATCTGATCGGCTTCTGCGCGCGCGAGACGCCCCGGTGGAACGCGATCTCCGTCTCGGGCTATCACATCCGCGAGGCCGGCTCGACGGCCCCGCAGGAAGTCGCCTTCACGTTGGCCAATGGACTCGCGTACGTCGAGGGAGTCCTTGCCGCGGGTGTGCCGCTCGACGATTTCGCGCCAAGGCTCTCCTTCTTCTTCGCGGCGCACAACGACCTCTTCGAAGAGGTCGCGAAATTCAGGGCTGCACGCCGTTTGTGGGCCCGCCTCATGAAGGAGCGCTTCGGCGCTTCAGACCGATCCTGCTTCCTCCGCTTCCATACCCAGACGGGCGGATCGACGCTGACCGCTCAGCAACCCCTGAACAACGTGGTTCGCGTAACCATCCAGGCTTTGGCGGCCACACTCGGAGGCACCCAGTCGTTACACACCAACGGTTTCGACGAAGCGTTGGCCCTCCCGACCGAAGAGGCCGCAAAGCTGGCCCTTCGAACCCAACAGATCTTGGCTCACGAATCAGGGATCACTAATACCGTGGATCCCCTTGCCGGCAGTTACTACGTCGAGTCCCTAACGCGCGAAATCGAAGACAGCGCGCGCGCGTATTTAGGGAAAATCGATGGATTAGGGGGCGCGTCGGCGGCGATCGAATTCATGCAGGATGAGATCCACGGGTCTGCGTATCGCCAACAGATGGAAATCGAAGACGGTAAGCGCGCGGTGGTGGGAGTGAACGTGTTCGCGGAAGACGAAAAGCCGCCACAGATGGTGAGCCCGGATTTTTCAGCGCTGGCGGCGGACCAAAAGCTCCGTTTGGAGCGCTTCAAGGCCCAGCGAGAAGTCGACGACGTGATGAAGTCTCTCGAAGGAGTTCGCGCTGCTGCCCGGTCGGCGAATAACCTGATGCCCCCCATCATCGAGGCCACAAAGGCGTCTGCGACCTTGGGAGAAATCAGCGGGGTGCTGCGCGAGGAGTGGGGGACGCACGATCCGTAGCGAGCGGTTATCTTTCCCCGTTGTTCGGGCCGCAACGCGGGCGTATCCGCTTGAGCCGTCGTGCGTCACCTCCGCTGTTGTCCTGGCCCCTTGTCCGATCACCGAGTGACACCAATCCAAGATGCCTACCTACGAGTATCGTTGCCCCAAGGGGCATGAATTCGAGCTGTTCCAACGAATGTCCGATGAGCCACGGACGGCCTGCCCGGAATGTGGCGAAACGGCGCAACGCCTCATGTCCGCCGGGGCCGGTCTGATCTTCAAAGGCGACGGGTTCTACATCACAGACTACCGGAGTGAGGAATACAAAAAGGCGGCCTCCTCCGAGAAGGAAGCATCATCGAAGGAAGCGTCGTCGAAGGAAGGGTCATCCGCAGACAAAGCAGGAGATTCTACCGAGAAAAAGGCGTCCAGCGGGGCCTCTGAGAAAACGGCGAGCACCGGAGCCGCGCCGTCGGACGCCGCCGGTGGTTCATCTGCGGGCAGCGCGGGCAAGCCGAAGGAAGGTTCCTCTGGTGCCGGATCTTCGGGCCGCTCGGGGTCCTCCGACTCGCCCAAGCCGTCCTCTTCCGACGCCTGACCCGAGTCGCTCGAGATTTCATGTCTGAGGAAGCCATTAAACAAGCGGTGCGCGTAGCGCTCGCCGGAATGGGCGTTGTTGATGCCGATGTGCGTCTCGACCAACCCAAGGATCCGAGCCATGGCGATTTGGCGACGACGGTCGCCTTGACGCTCGCCAAGACCCTGCGGCGGTCCCCCCGCTCGATCGCTGAAGAGATCGCTTCCCTGATCGACACGGACGGATTCGGCATCGAGAGGGTCGAAGTGGCGGGACCCGGCTTCTTGAACTTCAAGCTCAGCTCAAGACAGGTGGCCTCTCCACTGGTCGAGATCGTGGCAGCGGACTCCGATTACGGGCGCTCGGACGACGGTGGCGGAGAGTCGATCGTGGTCGAATTCGTATCGGCCAATCCGACAGGGCCGCTGCACCTCGGACACGGACGTCAGGGTGCGATCGGCGACGCGATCGCGGGTCTACTCGACTGGACGGGGTGGTCTGTAAGCCGAGAGTATTACTACAACGACGCCGGGGCCCAGATCGACCGACTCGCTGAGAGTGTTTGGGCGCGATATCAACAACACTTCGGCCAGGATGCGGACCTTCCCGAGGGGGGCTACCAAGGGGAGTACGTCCGTGAGATCGCCGCGCACCTGGCTGAGAAGCACGGGGATCGTTTCGTAGGAAAGCGGGACGAGGACATTTTACGTGACATGCGCGAAACAGCGGTCCGTGCGCTTCGTGAGGAGCAGGACCGAGACCTCTCGGATTTTCGGATTCACTTCGACGTTTACTTCCTGGAGTCCTCCCTGTACTCGGACGGCAGGGTGGAGTCCACGGCGGCCGCACTTCGCGACACCGGTAAAGTGTTCGATTTGGATGGGGCGGTCTGGCTTCGCACGACGGAGTACGGTGATCAGAAGGATCGCGTCATGATCAAGAGCGACGGATCCCCGACCTACTTCCTTCCCGACGTTGCTTACCACATGGACAAGTGGGCGCGTGGCTTCCGACACGCGATCAACGTTCAGGGGTCTGATCACCACGGCACCGTGGCTCGGGTACAGGCCGGAGTCCAGACACTGGGGCTTCCGGCGGGATATCCGGAGTACGTGCTGCACCAGATGGTTCGTGTCGAGCAGGACGGCGAAGAGGTCAAGTTCTCGAAGAGGGCGGGATCCTACACGACCCTGCGGGAGCTCGTGACGGAGGTCGGAGTGGACGTCACGCGCTACTTCTTCCAGATGAGAAAACCGGACGGGCATCTGGTCTTCGATTTGCGTCTCGCCCTAGACCAGTCCGACAAGAATCCAGTGTATAAGGTGCAATACGCCCACGCCCGAATGTGCAGCATTTTTAAGAAAGCCGGGGTGGAGCGAGTTTCTGTAGGCACTGAGGGCGTTGATCTGTCACGGCTCGGCACGGATGACGAGCGGGAGCTCATCAAGGCGCTCGTCCACTTCCCGGATCTGGTCCACAACGCCGCCCGCCTGAGAGCGCCCCACCTCATCTGTGAGTATTTGGAGCAGACTGCGGGAGCCGTCAATTCGTGGTATCATGCGGGGAATCCGAGCCGGAACCCGGAACTGGCGGTCCTGGTTGAGGATGAAGGCCTTCGGAGGGCGCGGCTCGCTCTGGCCCGGTCTGTGCAAATCGTATTACGAAATGGGTTGGCCATCTTGGGCATCGTGGCTCCCGAGCAGATGTCGCGGGAGATTGCGGACGCCGGGTAGGTAAGCGAGCGTCTGCCGAATTGAGCCGCCGCAGGTTTTTCCAACAGTGATCTGCGCCTAAGAGATCAAATAAAAAAGGGAGACGTTGCTAGATGTCGATTTTGGTCGTGGGGAGCGTGGCACTCGACTCCGTGGAAACGCCGTTCGGCTCAGCCGACCGGGTACTTGGCGGATCTGCTGTGTTTTTCTCTGCGGCCGCGAGCCTTCTTTCTCCGGTCAGCGTCGTGGGAGTGGTCGGAGACGACTATCCTTTGGAGGACCTCGACTTCCTTTCCAAACGAGGCGCTGACCTTTCGGGAATAGAGCGCGCCGAAGGGGAGAGTTTCTTCTGGGCCGGCCGGTATACGTACGACCTCAACTCGAGGGACACGCTGGAGACTCGCCTCGGCGTGTTCGGTGACTTCAAACCGCTCGTCCCCGACGCGTTTCGGGACTCTCCGTACGTTTTTCTCGGAAATATCGATCCCGTGCTCCAGATGGAGGTCCTCGATCAGGTACGGGAGCCGAAAGCCGTCGTCTGCGATACCATGAACTACTGGATCGAGGGCAGCCGAGACGCGCTCGTCCAACTACTGGGGCGGGTGGATATTTTGATGGTCAACGACGCCGAGGCGCGGCAGCTCTCCGGAGACCACAATCTGCTCCGGGCCGCGCGTTGGATACAGGAGCGCGGCCCGCGCTTCGTCGTGGTCAAGAAGGGTGAACACGGGGCGATTCTTTTCGGACCGGACTGGATGTTCTTCGTGCCGGGTTTCCCGCTGGAGGTGATTTTTGACCCCACGGGAGCCGGCGATTGCTTCGCGGGGGGCTTCGTCGGGTATGTAGCGTCCATGGATTCCCTGGAGCCAGAGTCGCTTCGGCGCGCCATGGTCTACGGCTCGGCAATGGGCTCCTTCGCAGTCGAGAGCTTCAGTGTCGACCGCTTCCGTTCACTCGATGAGAGGGCGATCCTGCACCGGATCATGGAGTTCAAGGAGATGACGACCTTCGAGCATCACTTGGAGCAAGCGGATGGCTGATCCGAGCGCCCTGGACTATCGCTCAGCTGGGGTCGACCTCGACGCGGCCGAGCGTGCGAAGGAGGGTCTGAAAGCTTTGGTGGCTTCCACTCGCGACGAGAACACGTTGTCGGCGCTCGGCCAATTCGGCGGGTTGTACGCCGTTCCCGATGACGTGGAAAGCCCGGTGCTGGTTTCGAGCGCGGATGGTGTCGGAACGAAGCTCAAGGTGGCCTTCTCAGCGGGCCGCCACGACACGGTGGGTCAGGATCTGGTGAACCACTGTGTCGATGACATTCTTGTACAGGGCGCCCGGCCTTTGTTTTTTCTAGACTATCTCGCATGCGGTACCATGGACGAAGAAGTGGTGCGAGAGGTGGTGGGCGGGGTCGCGACAGCGTGCAAAGAAAACGGATGCGCCCTACTCGGGGGAGAGACCGCCCAGATGCCCGAGTTCTACGCAGCGGATGAATACGATCTGGCTGGGTTCATCGTAGGGGTCGTCGCGCGGGATCGGGTTCTGGACGGGTCCCGCGTCCGTGCCGGAGACGTGCTGATCGGCCTTGGATCGACGGGACTCCACACCAACGGATACACTTTGGCGCGTAAGATCGTATCCGAGTCGATGGGCCTGTCCGTGGAAGACGAGTTTCCCGGGTCCGGACGCTCCGTCGCCGATGTGCTCTTGGACGTACATCCGAGTTATCTGCCCGTACTGTCGGGCGCTCTGGACGCCGGACTGATCAACGGATTGGCGCATATCACGGGTGGGGGGATCCCGGGTAATCTGCCGCGGACGCTCGGCTCCGAACTCGGCGCGGTGATCGAGTTCGCCTCATGGGAGGTGCCCGACGTCTTTCGTGTGCTCGGCGAGGCGGGAGGTGTTGCGGGGTACGAGATGCTACGCGTGTTCAACATGGGCGTGGGCATGATCGCGCTGGTGGCCCCCGAAGCGGTCGACCAGGTGATCGAGAGCGTGAGCGGTAGTGATCGTCCCGCGTGGGTGATGGGAGAGGTTGAGGCCGGAGTGGGTGTGAGGTGGGCTTGAGGGTCCGGCGCTGGCCGGAGGGCGCCACTGATTTTTCGCGGGTGCGGACGGGCCCGTCGCGGAGCCGCGTCGGTGGCGTGGTTTTCTGGTTCGTCATCCTGTCCGGTCGTGTTGGAGACGTCTGGGCGCAGGATTTGTCCCCGCTCGTGACTCAATGTGCGTCGGGAGGATCCCCCCAGTTGCTCACCGTCTGTCGGAGTATGGTGCTGACCGCCCAAGCGATTCGTGGTGGGATCGCACTGGCGGATCGATCGGGCGCCGACCTCTCTGGCGCCTCCAGCACCCTCGGTAAACGGTTGGGCAGTGCGCCACGTGTGAGCGTGGACCTACGCCTCCGCGGGTCTCGCTTCGCCACACCTGACGTCCTCGGCGGAGGGACGGGCGTGGCTGCTGAAAATTCCGTAAACGCTTTCGGGTTGACAGGCTCGGTAGCGTTAGGGCTCCTGGACGGGTTTGCTTTGATGCCCACGGTCGGCGGGGTGTTTTCCCTCGATCTCCTTGCCTCGGGGAGCGTTTTTTTCCTGGACGAATCCGACGGATTCTTGGGCGATGAGGGCATTTTATCTGTGGGCGGCCGCCTCGGCGTGTTCCGCGAGTCCTTCACTTTGCCGGGCGTCACGGTGTCCGCGGTGCACTCCTTCGGGCAGCGTGTGGGTTGGACGGGCGCGGCGGACGGACCCGCCATCGATACCGAGATCTCGACGACTTCGGTACGGGCTACTACGGGTAAGAATTTTTTCACTTTTGCTGTTCTAGGAGGGGTCGGATGGGACTGGGATCGGGGTGAGCTTGGCGTCGAGGTGCCTGATCCGGCGACGCCCGGCGTACTGGGGACCGCACTGATGGGCGGCCTGACCACTCGCCGGACCGTGTACTTCGCCGGTGCATCCATCACCAGACTCGTATTCCAGATTTCGGTCGAGGGCGGGTGGTCGGGTGGATACGATGGGCTGCCGGGGTACATGGGGGCGTACGATCCCGCCGGGAACTCACCGTTTGTCAGCGTGGCCGGCCGACTCACGATTTGATGATGCTCACTGATTCGGACCAGGAGTGGCTTTTACGGGCGGCGTCCCTGGCAAAAGGCGGGTGGGGTCGGGTGCATCCCAATCCGATGGTCGGGTGCGTTCTGACCCGTGATGGAGCGGTCGTGGGAGAGGGTTGGCATGAGGACTTCGGGGGTCCGCACGCTGAAGTGAACGCGATCCGCCTTGCCGGAGATGCAGCCCGAGGCGCCACCGCCTACGTGAGCCTCGAGCCCTGCGGTCACCACGGCAAGACACCTCCGTGTTCGGAATCTCTGTTGGAGGCTGGTGTGACTCGAGTGGTCTTCGGTGCCGCAGATCCGGGCGATAAAACCGGAGGGGGGGCCGAGTTCCTGGCCGGAGCGGGGGTCGAAGTCGTCGGTCCTTCGGACGATGTTCGCGCGTTTCACGATGTCGATCCGGTGTTCTTCTATACGTCCCTCCATCAGCGACCGTACCTCGCGTTGAAGTTGGCGGTGAGTTTGGATGGCCGAATCGCTGAACGCCCTGGTGAGCGGACGCCGCTTACGGAGGATGAGGCGAATCGAGAGGTCCATCGGCTCAGAAGTGGCTTCGACGCTCTGTTGATCGGCGGTGAGACGGCCCGCGTCGATGATCCTTTGTTGACCGTTCGGTACGGCTTCGATCCCAGGATTCGGCCTACGCGTATCGTATTGGATCCAAGCGCTGCTCTGCCGCCTGACGCGGCACTTCTGCGCACGGTGGACGAGGCGCCCGTGCTGATCTTTGCCACGGCGAGCGCGTCCGCCGAGCGGATCAAGGCCCTGCGGGACGCGGGCGCGCGGATCGAGGTCGTTCGGCAGCGTGACGGAGGAGCCAACTTGGAAGAGGTGCTCGAGCGTTGCTGGAGTCTCGGTCTTCGCTCCGTCTTGTGCGAGGGTGGCGGGAGACTGGCCGGTGCGATCACAGCTAGGGGGTTGGCCCAGCGGTTTTATCTTTTTCGGTCACCCATGACGCTCGGGTCCGAGGGTGTTCCGGCGTTTCCCGGCAAAGAGTGGACGCCCGACAAGTTCGGCTGGTCGAGGAGGGGTAATCCGATCCCATTTGGACCCGACAAACTACTCACCTACGACCGAGAGGTCTGATGTTCAGCGGCATCGTGGAGGAGGTCGGCCGGGTACGCGCCACCCGAGAAATGGAGGGTGCGCGGGAACTCGAGATCGAAGCGACCGTGACGCTCGAGGGTCTCGAACTCGGTTCGTCGGTGGCCCTCGACGGTGCCTGTCACACGGTGGTCGCGGTTCTTGCCGGGGCATTTTCCGTGAACAGCGTCGGAACGACCCTCTCGCGAACCGTGGCTGCGAATTACGCCGAAGGCAGCCCCCTCAACCTTGAACGCGCGCTGGCGATGGGCGACCGCCTCGATGGCCACCTCGTCCAGGGTCATGTGGACGCGGTGGGAGAACTCATGACCGTTTCGGACCGGGGGGAGTTTCACCTGCTTGATTTCAAGATCCCGTCCGACGTGGCTTCAGCGACGATCCTCCATGGGTCGATCGCGCTCAACGGCGTGAGTCTTACGGTCAACGCGATCTCGGATGACCACGTCTGTCAGGTCGCCGTGATCCCGTACACGTGGTCGCATACCAACCTGAGCCGGCTCAAACTCGGTGACAGGGTGAACGTCGAGGGTGACCTGATTGGAAAGTACGTGCAACGGATGCTCCCCGACCGTTCCTAGAGGGCATGGCCCACTGATCTTCTTCGACAGCCTCCCAGAAGGCCCTGCGGCTGATATAATGTCTGTGAGCGAAGCGCCCTTCGACAATCGAGGTGCGCGCCGCCGCATCTGCAGTGGGAGGATCGTCTGACCATGCCGTTCGATTCCGTCGAGCAAGCCCTAGAGGACATTCGTCAGGGCAAGCTCATCATCGTCGCGGACGACGAGGATCGTGAAAACGAGGGAGACCTCGTGTGCGCGGCCTCCCTTGTGACGCCGGCGACCGTGAACTTTATGGTCCAGTTTGGTCGAGGCCTCGTTTGTGTGGCGATGACACCGCCTCGTGCGACGGAGTTGGGCCTTCCCCTCATGACGGATGAGAACACGGATCCTCAGGGGACCGCCTTTACGATTTCCGTAGACGCGCACCAACGTTTCGGCGTCACCACGGGCATCAGCGCTCATGATCGGGCGAAAACGATCCAGGTCTTGGTGGATCCGGAGACCCAGCCAGGCGACCTCAGGCGTCCGGGACACATCTTTCCACTCAAGGCGCGCCCCGGTGGCGTCCTTCGCCGCGTGGGTCAAACCGAGGCGGCGGTGGACCTGGCGCGCATGGCTGGGCTGCCTCCCGTCGGCGTGATCTGCGAAATCCTCAATCCCGATGGGTCGATGGCGCGCCGCCCCCAACTGGAACTGTATGCACAGGAGCACGGCCTGCGGTTCATCACCGTGGCACAGTTGGTGTCGTATCGGCTCGCTAAGGAGCGCTTGGTTACACGGGTGGCGGAAGCGAATTTGCCCACGGAGTTCGGACCGTTCCGCATCATCGCTTACCAGAGTCCGATCGACGATCGGGAGCACATCGCCCTCGTCAAAGGGGACGTCGAAGGGTTCGCAGAACGCGAAGCGGTCGGCGACGCCGGAAGTCAGGCCGCCGGTGACCCCCAAACTCATATTGCCGGCGGCGCTGAGGTGACAGGTGACGCCAAAGGTGACGCGGACGAGGTCCACGCGCAGGTCGAGGTCGGAGGTAACGCTGGAGCTTCTACCGAAGGTGTCGAAAGTGACCTCGGGGAAGGCGTGCTGGTACGCATGCACTCCGAGTGTCTGACTGGTGACGTGTTCGGTTCGCTCCGTTGTGACTGTGGGGCTCAGTTGAACGCGGCGCTCCAGCAGATTTCCGAGCATGGGCGAGGGGTCATCGTGTACTTGAAGCAGGAAGGCCGTGGGATCGGCCTTCACAACAAGATTCGTGCGTACGAGTTGCAAGATCAGGGGCACGACACGGTCGAAGCGAACCAGGCCCTGGGCTTCAAGCCGGACCTTCGCGATTACGGGATCGGGGCGCAGATTCTCCTCGATCTCGGGCTGAAGAAAATTAGACTGCTGACGAACAATCCACGAAAAATTATCGGGCTCGAGGGGTACAACCTCGAGGTGATCGGTAGAGAGCCTTTACGCGTGGGGCGCGGGGAACACAACAAAGCGTATCTAGAGACGAAGCGATCGAAATTAGGCCACCTGCTCTAATGTATCGTCCGTGTCATCGCGTCGGTTCCTTCTCTGCGGCATCGTGGATGCGACCTTGTCACGACGGGCTCTGACGTGCAGATCGATATCGGCTCCCACCTTCCGGATCCCGCTTCAGCTCCCGGCAAACGCGTGGCGATCGTCGCGGCACGTTTCAACGGCGACGTTACCAGAGAAATGCTAGAGACGTGCAGGAGCACTCTTGGAGAGTTCGGCGTCGGGGCCGATGCCGTGGACGTCTACTGGGTGCCTGGGGCTTGGGAGCTTCCGCAAGCGGCCCGGAAGATCGGGGCGCTGCGCCAGCACGATGCGCTCATCGCCTTGGGCTGCGTGATTCGAGGGGACACGCCCCACTTCGATTTCGTAGCAGGCGAAGCTTCCTCCGGTCTGGGCGCTGTGGCACGTGAGATCGACGTTCCGCTCCTGTTCGGTGTACTCACGACCGACACGCCTGACCAGGCCTGGGCCCGCGCTTCGCGGGAGGCGGGTAACAAGGGGCGTGAACTGGCGGAAAGCGCACTTCACATGATCGCTCTGTACGGAGACCTCGAGGATTAACAGCGCTGTGAAAAAATCGAACGGGGCCCCCGAGACGGCGGCCCGGCGGATCGACCGGACGCGCGCGAGGGCTTGGGCGCTTCAAATCCACTATCAGTGGGACGTGCGCGGACGACGGGGCACCCTATCGGAGGTGCTTGCGGAAGTCGACAGCTTGCGGAGAATTTCGGAGTCAAGGATGCCCTACCTACGCCGGCTGGCCGCGGAGTTGGACGCTCGGGGGGGTGAGGTGGATGAACTCGTGGACGTCGCCTTGGACAACTGGCGCATGGAGCGGCTGGCTCTGCTCGACCGGGGAATTTTACGTATTGCCGCCACTGAACTGATCAGCTTCGATGAGATCCCGCCCAAGGTTTCGATTCAGGAGGCGGTACGTCTAGCCGAGCGATACAGCGGCGATGAGTCCCCTCGCTTCGTCAATGGCGTGCTGGACGCACTCTACAAACGGGTGATCGGCTGATCCAGGAGTCCGATGCGTGAAGGTGCTCGTTCTCAACTGGCTGGATTGGGAAAACCCGCAGGCCGGGGGGGCTGAGGTACATCTCCACGAAATTTTTCGGCGGCTCACGGCGCGGGGGCATTCCGTCACGCTACTGTGCTCGGGTTGGCCCGGATGTGCGCCCCGCGTTGTTCTCGACGGAATCGACGTTCACCGGGTCGGCAGCCGGTACACGCTGTCTCTCGCAGCACCGATGTACTACAGGCGCCGCCTGCGGACCGAGCCCTTCGATGTCGTGGTCGAGGATCTCAACAAGGTGCCTTTTTTTAGCCCGTTTTGGGGGGGCGGCGCCCCGGTGGCGCTGATCGTTCACCACCTCTTCGGAACCACTGCTTTTAGAGAGGCGTCCCTCCCGGTTGCCGTGGCGACTTGGCTTCTCGAGTTGCCCGTGCCGCTCGTGTTTCGGTCAACGCCCACGGTCGCCGTCTCCGAGAGCACGGCGGATGATCTCGGCCACCGCGGGATTCAGCGCAGCAGGATCGAGGTCATTCCGAACGGCGTGGATCTCGACCTCTTCACTCCCGCTGGCCCCGATCAACGCTTTGTGGAACCGACCCTCTTGTACGTGGGAAGGCTCAAACGGTACAAGCGGATCGATCTGTTGCTCCGAGCCGTGGCCTCCCTGGTTCGGAGAGGAACGACCTGTCGCCTTCTCGTAGCCGGTCGTGGAGACGATCGGCAGCGGCTGGAAGCCCTTCGAGAGTCGCTGGGTGTTGCCGACCACGTGGATTTTTTGGGATTTGTTACGGAGGCGGAAAAGGGACAACTCCTACGGAAGAGTTGGATCAACACCGTGACATCGGTGAAGGAGGGCTGGGGTATCGCGAACTTGGAGGCGGCCGCGTGTGGAACGCCGACGATCGCGAGCGATGTGCCTGGCCTTCGAGATTCAGTGGTGGACGGGCGGACGGGATTTCTCGTTCCTCACGGGGACGTGGAGGCTCTCAGCCGACGCATTGAAGAGCTACTCGGAGACGAGGATCAGCGGGCACGCCTGGGCACCGGCGCCCGCGAGTTTGCGGAGGGGTTCACTTGGGACGCGTCCGCGCGGAGCATGGAGCGGTTCCTGCAGGAACGGGTAGTGAAGGGACCGGGTCCCAGCTAACTTTCTCTAAAGGGCGGATCCGCCGGCCGACCTGAATTGGTCGTGAAATACCCTCAACGGAGGCTGCTGCATGGACGTTCGAATCACATCGCGACACACGACGATCTCCGATTCTTTCCGGGCCCGGAAAGAAAAATTACTCTCCAAACTCGAGAAATATGACCATCGCGTCTCGGCCGTCGAAGTAATTTTTGACGAAGAAAAGAACTCGAAAAAAATTGAAGGTATCCTTCACATAGATCGGAGTGATCCCATCGTCGCTTCCGGGCAGGGCGCTGATTTCAAAGAGGCTCTGAGGCAAGTCAACGATCGCCTCGCACGTCAGCTCCGCGAGCACCACTCGCAGGTCAGGGACCACCGCGCCCCACCGCTGGTCGACGTCCTTTCGGAGGAGTAGCCCCTATTTGACTAGTGATTCCGCGGATGTATCGCCCGATCTGATCCAGGCGATCACCGTTCGGCGGTTGTTCGAGGACCGGCACGAGATTCTCCAGCTCAAGGTCCTGAACCCCGAGGTGGGCCTTGATCGCCCGGTCGTGGACCCCGATATCACCAGCCCCGGGATCGCACTAACGGGCTATACGGAGCGGTTCTCGGCCGATCGGATCCAGGTCTTTGGTGAGACCGAGATCTCCTATCTTCGTGGCCTTTCGGAGGGGGAGCGGCGGGATCGCATCAAGGGAGTGTTCAGCTTCGAAATTCCGGTCGCCTTCATCACGAAGAATCTAGTAGAGCCCGATCAGTTTCTCGAGGTCGCGACGGATTGTTCCATCCCTGTCATCCGGTCCGGCCTCAGCACGAAGGAGTTTTACCGGCGCATCAAACCCTACCTCGATGCGATCTTGGCTCCTCACACGACTCTTCACGGCTCCTTGGCGGACGTCTACGGTGTGGGATTGCTTTTTGCGGGAGAGAGCGGGGTCGGAAAGAGCGAGTGTGTCCTCGACCTGGTTGAAAGGGGCCATCGCCTCGTTGCGGATGACCATGTGATCGTCTCACGCCGGGGGCCGGATATCCTTCTCGGCGAGGGGCATAAGCTTCAGGCGCACCACATGGAAATTCGGGGCCTCGGCATCATCGACATCCGCACGCTGTTCGGGATTCACGCCACCCGACAGCAGAAGAGAATCGAAGTGATTGTAAATCTGGAACGTTGGAAGAAGGACAGGGCTTATAGCCGGACCGGGATCGACACGACCGAGATCGACGTGCTCGGCGTCAACGTTCCTCAAGTCACGATCCCCCTAAATGCCGGGAAAAACATCACCGTCATTTCGGAGGTCGTGGCGATGAACCATTTGCTGAGGTACGCCGGCGTGGACTCGGCGGATGCCTTCAATGAACGGCTGAAGGACGCAATGCGTCCCGTGCTCCCGTACTTCGAGCAGGACTATGAGTGATGTTGAGCTGACGAAGGGTATCTTGCTGAGCCACGGGGGTTTGGCTGAGGGCATGGTGGATGCCGTGCGGAAGATCGCAGGGCTAGAGGACGGGGTTCTGGTGGCGATGAGCAACGACGGTCAGAATCCTCAAGGTCTGGCCGACAAGGTCGACGTTCTCGCGGGAAGCCAGCCGGTCGTCGTTTTCACCGACCTCGGCAGCGGAAGTTGTGCGCTGACGGCTCAGTTGACGTGCAGAAACCATGGGAGTCGCGCGGTTGTGTTCGGCATGAATCTCCCGATGCTTCTCGAATTCGTCTTTCATCGGGGGCTCCCACTCACCCAACTGGTGCCGCGTCTCCTCGAAAAGGGGAAAGATGGCGTCAAGGCTGCAGGGCCGGGCTAGATGCCTGCCGTCCTGTATCGAATCGACGAACGCCTCATCCATGGCCAAGTAGTGATGGGCTGGGGCCCGCAGCTGGCGGTAAAACATTACGTAGTGGTCGACGACGAGTTGGCCCTGAGTCTGTGGGAGCAGGATCTTTACCGGCTGGGCCTTCCTGAGACCGTCTCAGCGGAATTTTTGAACGTCGAAGATGCGAGGGCCCGCCTCAGCGACTTCGAGGACGACGACCGAAAGACGATGGTGCTCACCCGAACGATCTCGGCTATGCGGGGCCTCGCGGAGAGCGATGGTCTGCGGGGCCGTTCGGTCAACCTCGGTGGGCTGTACCATGAAGCGGGTCGCACCGAACGCGCCCCGTACGTGTTTCTGGGCCAGTCGGAAGAGAAAGACCTTCTCTCGCTCGCCGCTGAGGGTGTCGAGGTGTTTGCCAGGGACCTCCCGGGAAGTCGTCGGATCGACTTAAAAGATCTTCTGGCCTAACCGGTGTCCTTCTCACTTGTTTTTTTGGGCGGCTTTTTGGCTCTGGACGCGACCTCGGTGGGGCAATTCATGGTTTCCCGCCCGCTGGTTGCGGGCATGCTGACGGGTTGGTGGCTTGGAGATCCAAGGTTGGGGCTGGAAATCGGCGCGATCCTCGAACTGTTCCATCTCGCCGGGGTCCCGGCTGGTGGGTTCCGCGTTCCGGAGTCGGGACCCGCGTCGGTGGTCGCTGTGGCCGTGTCTTCGGCCGCCGGTGGGCTGGAGGGGTTGGGATTGGGTTTGGTTGCCGGGTTGGCGGTCTCCGAAGTTGGTGGCCTGACCGTGGGCTACCAGCGGCATCTGGTCGCACGTTTTTTCGGAGCCATCGAAGCCGGATCCGTGACCGCAGCGAAGCTCTCGGCGGCACACCTCTCGTGTGTGCTCCTCGATTTCGTGCGCGGTGTGGCGGTCACTGCGAGTGGATTGGTTCTGGGCCAGTGGCTTTCTTCGATCTTTGCGACAAGATGGCCGCTGTCGTACGAAGCGACGGTCGCGTTGGTGTTGGTGGGCGCTGCCGTCCACCTCGGAGCTTTGCTCAAGGGCTTCGGTGGATGGACGAATCGCCGGGCCGTTTTTTTGGTTGGTCTCGTTGCTGGAATCGTGGGCGCGAGCCTATGACCCATGGAGATTCGCAGAGGCCGGCGGGTTGGCTGTCCAGCTTCTTAAGGCATTTTGTCGTTCAGGGGTCTTGGAACAATCGTTCGATGTTGGGCTCCGGTTTCGCCTTCTGCATGATTCCGTTACTCCGGGGCCGAGGACTTTCGGGCGAGGGGCTCGACGATGCGGTTCGAAATCACACGTCGACGTTCAACACACATCCCTACCTCGCCGGGCTGGTGTTGGGCGCCGTAGCACGGATGGAGGATGGGGGCGCCGACCCTGAGACGATCGAACGCTTCAAGCGGGCGATTCAAGGGGCATTGGGTGCGTTGGGGGACGTGCTCGTTTGGGGAGCGTGGCGTCCCGTGACGATATTGCTGGCTCTGGTGCTCGTTTGGGCGGGGGCGCCACCGTGGATTCCCGTGAGCGTGTTTCTCGTTGCATATAACGGAGGACACTTGGCGCTACGTTGGTGGGGGTACAATCAGGGCCTCGCTTACGGTGGGGGCGTGGGCGAGCGTCTTCACCGAGCCGGACTTTCCCGGCTTGCGGAGCGCGCTTTTTCCGCAGGTGCGCTGCTTCTTGGAATTTTAGCCGGTGCCTTCGTTGTGAGCCGCCTCGGCGCTGTGGAGGCGGGTTGGCTGTGGTCGTTCGCGGGGGTCTCGGCTTTTGGAGTGGGGCTCAAATTCGGACACCGTGCGCTTCGAGGAGCCACGCTTTTTTTGGTGCTGGTCATCACATTCCTCACGGCCTTGGGAGGCGTATGACGGACGAACGGATCGAACGCACCGTCGAGATCGTCAACCCGTTAGGGTTTCATGCCCGGCCGGCGGCGGAGTTCGTGCGGCTGGCTGGAACGTTTGGCAGCGATCTGCGGTTGGCGAAAGACGGCGTCGAGGTGAACGCCAAGAGCATCATGGGTGTGCTCATGTTGGCCGCCGAAATGGGATCGCAGTTAGTGATTAGTGGGAGGGGCGATGATGCGGAGGACGCACTCGTCGCCCTGGCGGAGTTGATCGCCGGCGGCTTCGAGGAGATGCGTGGTGTCTGAAGAGGAGTTGAACGTTGTCTAAGGTGCTCGACGGCATCGGCGCTTCCGAGGGGATCGGCGCGGGCCGCGTCCACATCCTGAATTGGGGAGTACCGGAGGTCCCTCACCGGTTGATCGAACCCGATGAGGTGGCACGGGAGGAAGAACATCTCCGTGAAGTCTTCGAGTGGGCTAAGAAGCGGCTTGTCGAACTCGAGGATTCCACCGAGCAGCGCCTCGGGACGGTGGAGGCCAGAATTTTCGAACCCCAACTCCTCATGTTGGAGGACGAGGAGTTGATTGAAGGTGCCGCGCGCTACATTCGGGAGAATCGTCTTTCGGCGGCAAGGGCCCTGGATTGGCGATTGCTCGAAGTCCAGGCGAGGTGGAGCCGCACCGCTCACCCCATGGTTCTCGACCGGCTCAATGACCTGCAAGACCTTCAGGTGCGGCTACTCCATCAACTCCTGGGGCTCCCGGATCCGACGGACGTATCCGCGTTGGGAGAGGACGTCATTGTCGTCACGCGTAACCTCACCCCCAGTCTGACTGTACAGTTTGACCCCAATTTAGTCCTCGGGATCGCGGCCGACCACGGAACCCGAACGGCGCACTGGGTCATGCTCGCCCGCTCCCTCGGGATCCCGACTGTGTGCGGCATGGGGGTCGTATCCGAGCAAGCTCGTGCGAGCCAGGACGCTATCGTCGACGGTCGGATCGGGCGGGTGATTCTGGATCCCGAAGATCACGACCGCAGCGTGTTCCGAGTGCGCGAGACCCAGATTCTCGCCTGGGAAGATGAAATCGAAACGGTCGCCCAGCTCGAATCGATCACTGCCGACGAGCAGCCCGTAGCGATTCGGGCCAACTTGGATTTGCCCGGGGAGGCAGAGAAAGCTCGCGTCCACGGGGCTCAAGGCGTGGGCCTGTTTCGTACCGAATTTCTAGTCGTGGGACGCAATCAGATGCCGGGTGAAGAAGACCAGTATTTGGCTTATAAAAGCGTCGCAGAGGCTTTCCCAAAACACGTTGTTACGGTGCGCACGTTCGACCTCGGGGGCGACAAGTTCCCCATGTTTTTGCACATGCCCGCGGAAGAAAATCCGTTTCTCGGCTGGAGGGCGATCCGGGTTTGTTTGGATGAGCCGGAGCTGTTCCGTACGCAACTCCGAGCCATCTTGCGAGCCTCTGCGCACGGCGACGTCCGGATCATGGTACCGCTCGTTAACGACGTCGAAGAGATCAGACAGGTCAGGGAGCTCGTTGAGGAGGAGGAGGAGCGTCTCCGTCGAGACGGCATACCCTTTAATTCCGGGTATAAGCTCGGCATTCTGATCGAAACGCCCGCTGCGGCGTTGGAGGCGGTGGAACTCGCTCGGCACAGCGATTTTTTCTCGATCGGCACGAACGACCTCACCCAATACACCCTTGCCGTGGATCGGACGAGCTCGCGCCTTGCGAATCTCTTTAACCCCTTCCACCCCGCCGTCGTCCACCAACTGCACAAGGTTTCGCGGGTGGCGAAGACCGCTGGCATCGAGGTGAGCGTCTGCGGTGAGATGGCTGCGAATCCGTTGGGAGCGTTCCTTTTGCTGGGACTCGATATCACGACGCTGTCGGTCGCGTGGCCGTCGCTTCCCGAAGTAAAAAAAATGGTACGTTCTTTCCGCATGGAAGACGCGCGGCGCGCGGCCAGAGCCGCAGTCGCTGCCCCCACGAGCCGCGAGGTCGTCGAGTGCCTGGTGGAAGGGATCGGCGGAAGCGTGGATCTGGCGGCGTTCTCGGGTAGGTGGAATCTCCCGATCCTGAAGTGAGTAAGCTGATCGGCCCGAGAAGGCAAAAACGTCGGATTGAGGGAACCTTGTCCCCCTACGAGGGACGGAATATTGTTGTGGTAAGGCGGGCGGCCATGGCCGCCCTTTTTTTTTGATTCAGTCCTCTTGGTAAAGGTCGAAAGTCAGCTGTGAGCCAATATCTTTTTACGTCCGAGTCGGTCACCGAAGGCCATCCAGACAAGGTTGCCGATCAGATTTCCGACGCCGTCCTGGATGCCATGTTGATGGGCGATCCCGGCTCCCGGGTGGCGTGTGAGACGCTCGTAACCACGGGTTTGGCGGTCGTGGCCGGAGAAATCACCTCCGCCACGCAAGTCGATGTGCAAGGGCTCGTACGCAAGACGATTATCGACATCGGCTATGACGATGCAGAGTACGGGATCGATGGAGCCAACTGTGCGGTGATTACGATGCTCGACAAGCAGTCTCCGCACATCGCTATGGGGGTGGATACCGGTGGAGCGGGGGACCAGGGCATGATGTTCGGCTATGCGACCGACGAGACCGATGAGCGAATGCCGGCCGCCATCCATTACGCCCACGCCCTCGTTCGGCGGCTGGCGGAGGTAAGGCGGGACGGCACGTTGCCGTGGGTACGCCCCGACGGAAAATCACAGGTGAGTGTCGCGTATGAGAACGGGCGGCCCCGTTCGGTCGAAACGGTGGTGATCAGCACGCAGCATGCACCAGATGTGGACAACGACACGATTCGAGAGGGGATCATTCGCGAGGTGATCCTTCCCACCATCCCGTCCGATTTGCTCGATCCCGACACGTGCACGTTTCACATCAATCCGACTGGCCAGTTCGTGATCGGTGGTCCTCACGGGGATGCCGGACTGACCGGTAGGAAGATCATTGTTGACACGTACGGTGGTATGGGCCGCCACGGGGGCGGTGCGTTCAGCGGTAAGGATTCGACAAAGGTCGATCGATCCGCCGCCTATGCGGCCAGGTGGGCGGCGCGCAACCTCGTAGACGCCGGGGCCGCTTCCCGCTGTGAGATTCAGCTGGCCTACGCCATCGGGGTAGCGCAGCCAGTGTCGATCTTCGTTGATACTTTTGGGACAGGAAAACGACCCGACGACGAGTTGGCGAATGCGCTCGAAAACGTGTTCGACTTTCAGCCCCGGTCGATCATAGAGCGTCTTGCCCTGAGGACGCCGATCTTTGGTCCGACGGCTGCCCACGGACACTTCGGCCGGACGCCGGAATCCGTTCTTCTTGCCGACGGGCGCACCGTCGAACTGTTCCCATGGGAAAAGTCCGACCGCGTGGATGATCTGCGTACCGAATTGAAGATTTAGAGTGTCTTCCAGAAGTGTCTCGACCATTCGAGCGCCGACGTCCTGAGGCAGAAATTCGACGGATCGTTCGCGGAGAACTCCCGCGGGACTCCGGAGTAAGCGTAATACATGATGCGGTAGACGTCTGAAACTAAAGAGGACGGAATCGTTGCTGGTTCGGGTTTCCGTACAGAGTCTCGGCTTGGACCGAGCGTCCAATACTCCGGTGGTCATCCTCCAGGAAGATGGAGGGGAGCGCGTGCTCCCGATATGGATCGGCCCAGGGGAGGCCAGCGCGATCGCCATGGAACTCGCTGAGATGAAGCTCTCGCGGCCTCTGACACACGACCTGCTCGCGTCGGTGGTGGGTGGTCTCGGGGGCGCGCTCCAAAAAATAGTAATCAGTCGTGTCGAAGAAAACACGTACTTCGCTGAAATGATCATTCGGAGAAACGGAGAGGTGATCTCGGTTGACGCCCGTCCCTCGGACTCGATTGCGGTGGCGCTCCGACTCCATGCGGACATCTTCGCTCATGAGGCTTTATTGGAACGCACGACCGTTGAAGCGGCGGGGGAGCCGTCGATCAGCGACTTGCCGGTACCCGAGCGGGAGCCGGATACGAAGATGGGGGCCGAGGAGCTCCAAGAATATCTACGAAAGCTTGCCCCCGAGGACTTTGGGCGCTTCACTCCGTAATCTCGCCGCTCTCCCCGCGGTGCTCGTGTGCGTTCTCCTCGGCGGAGCTTCCTCCGCGACGGGGCAGGAGATCGAGAGCCCCCTCTTCCTCGAGGGCGTCGTGCTCGAGGGTGACTCGGGCGTCGATTCAGCGACGGTATTCCTCCACCGGGTCAGCCCCGATGAAGCAGGAGAGGTGGGGTCGGCTCGGGTAGGATCGGCGGGTGAGTTTCAGTTCCTGCTCCCCTCGCTGCCCAACGTCGACGCCGAGGACGTCTACTTCGCCTCGGTTGAGTATGAGGGCGTGCTGTACTTCGGGTCCGCGATTACCACGGTGGAGCAGTTGGACAGCCTGTACGTGATTCGAATCTATCGGGCGGAAGAGGTGCCACCGGAGGGTGTGTCCCTTCCGATCGAAGTACGAAACATGTTCCTCGAATTCACGGGCGAGGCGTGGTTCGCCACAGACTTGCTGGTAATCGCGAACCGGGGATCTCGAACGCTGGTGGCTGGGGAGGACGGCGTCGTGTGGAGCTATCCTTTACCCCCGGGATTCACCGAGCCGGAACTCGGGGAAAGCGACCTGCCTCCGGATGCGGTCACGTTCGACGCGGGCCGAGTCCGGGTCAGCGCTCCGATTCCTCCGGGAGACCGAGTCCTGATGATCCGGTACCGCCTTGAAGAGTTGGGGTCCTCGATTCCGGCTCCCGGGAGCACCGAGTTGTTCGAGCTGCTGGTGAGGGAGCCAGCGCCGCCCTTGGAGGTCGTGGGCTTGTCGCCCTTAGACGTGGTGGGGTTGAACGGGTCTTCCTATCGTCGGTACGGCGGGAGCGAACTGGTGGACATAGTACTCACGCTGATCGAGACGGAGGCGCAAAGCCCCCCCCCGGTGAAATGGCTCGCGGTGTTGGCCTCGATGATGCTGGCTTTGGGCGGATTCTTGGCCTACAACCGCCCGCGCAGACGAGGTGCCGTAGCGCAGGCTCCGGGCTTGGGCCGTGAGGCGTTGATCCTCGAGGTAGCCCGCGTCGATGACGCGCTTTCTGGGGCCGCGGAGCCCGAAGTGCGGTCGGAGCTCCTCGGCCGGCGAGCTGCACTTCTGGCGATGCTCCAGGCCGACGACTAGCACGCCCTCGGCACCTGCTAGGGAGGAGCAAAATGTCGGTCGTTAGCACTCCGGCGGTTCTCCTCAGGTCCTTCGACTACGGCGAAACGAGCCGAGTCCTAAGACTTTATACCAGGGACCTGGGGCTCATGAGCGTCATGGCGAAAGGTGTCCGGCGGAGTGGGGCACGCGGACATGGGGGCTTGGACACGTTCTCCCGCGGCGAGCTCACCGCCTACGTTCGACCCAACCGTGACTTACAGACGTTCAAGGAGTTCGCACTCGAAGAAGCCGGCACGGCCTTGGGCAAGGACGTGACACGCTTCGCCGGCGCCTCGGTTTTGGCCGAGATCGTGCTCGTACACGCGGAGCCCGACCCGAACCCCCAACTATTCGATCTCCTCACGAACGCGCTGCGTCGGCTCGAGGCGGAACCCCGGGAATCCCTCGTCGGCGCTGTGCTTGCCCTGGGGTGGATGTTCGTGACGACCCTGGGGTACGAACCGCAGATCGAACGGTGTGTCCATTGTGACGCCGTGCTCGGCGCCACGGATGTGCCACGTCTCGATTTCTCTGCGGGTGGCGTACGGTGCGCCAACTGCGCTTCAGATCATTCCGGACCGCGTGTCGGTCCCGGCGCCCGCCGGCAGTTGACCGCCCTGCTTGCAGGGACTGTACCCGAGGATCTTGGAAAACTCCGGGCTCACTTGCGCCTGCTTCATGACTTCGTGGCCTATCACATTTCGGGCTCGAAACCCCTCAAGACGTTTCGGGTTTTCGCCTCCGTCACCGGATTAGAAGATTGACCGAAAAACGCCTGATTCTCGGTACCTCGGGCCATATCGATCACGGCAAGACCGCGCTCGTGAAGTCGCTGACGGGCGTGGATACGGATCGACTACTCGAAGAAAAAGCTCGGGGGATCACCATCGAACTCGGATTCGCAGATTTCGCTCCGAGCGAGGACCTTCGGATGGGCGTGGTGGACGTTCCCGGCCACGAGGGCTTCATCCGGAACATGCTCGCCGGCGCGACCGGCATGGACGTGGTCCTGATGGTGGTGGCGGCCGATGAGGGCATGATGCCTCAGACGCGCGAGCACCTGGAGATCGTGCGTCTCCTCGGTGTCGAGAAAATGGTCGTGGCGCTGACCAAGTCCGACCTCGTGGAAGAGGAATGGCTTCCCCTGGTCGAAGAGGAAGTGAGGGAGGCCCTCCGAGACACTCCATACAGCGGCGCGCCTATCGTGGTCACATCAACCGTGACCGGGGACGGGATCGAAACGCTCAAGAAAAATTTGACGGAGGAGGCCGAGCACGCAGGAGAGCGTCCGAGCGAGGACCTCGTCCGGCTGCCGATCGACCGCGCGTTCACGGTAAGGGGCACGGGGACTGTGGTCACCGGGACCCTCTGGAGCGGACGCCTCTCCATGGGTGACGCCGTGGTGCTGCAGCCGTCGGGCGTCCGCGGACGAGTGCGGGGCCTCCAGGTGCACGGGATTCCGGTCGACCACGCCGGAGCAGGGGAACGAACGGCCGTTGCGATCACCGGCGGGGAAATCGATCTCGAAAGCGCCGAGCGAGGCCAAGTCCTGGTGGCAGACGGTTCATGGGACGCGACGGCGATGCTTACGGCAAGGCTGCGCGTCGTTCAAGGCACCGGATGGACCGTCAAGCATGGTCAGCGCGTGCGGGTGCACCTCGGCACCGCTGAAGTCATGTCCCGCGTGGTGACCTTGGACGGAGGCGAAGTCCGGCCCGGAGATGAGGGGTGGGTGCAGCTGCGCCTCGAGCGCCCTTTGTTGGCACGGACCCGGGACCGGTTCGTGATCCGGTCCTACTCACCGGTGACCACGATTGGCGGGGGGATCGTCGCAGAGGCACTGCCACCCAAACGAAAAAAATTGCGAGCCGACGAGGCCACCGAGTTGGAGATCCTCATCGACGGGGAGGCTCCGCACGCCCTCGGCGCGGCGCTCCGCTTGGCGTCGTGGTTGGGCATCGCCGTCGACGAAGTACCGGTGCTCACTGGCCTGCCCCCGACCGAGGGCCGGGCTGCCCAGGCTGCGCTCACCGAGGACGGGGCCCGCGTGGCCGGTGGCCGGATGTTCGACCGGTCGATCGTGGAAGCGGCCCGAACGCTCATAGATGACGTGGTTGACGCGTTCCATCGTGATCAGCCGCTCAGGGCGGGCATCACGGTGGAGTTGTTGCGGCAGACGGTGCCCAGCCACGACCAGGGGCGCCTCGCCGATGTGCTGTTGAGCGAGGCGGTGGCCTCCGGATCCCTAGAGGTCCGCGAAAGCGTTGCATCGCGGCCGGGTTATGAACCCGCCGTCACCGCCGTTCAACGCGAAATCATGGACGACTTACAGACCCGCTTTCAGGAGGCCGGTTTGGCCGCTCCGCTGGTTTCAGAATTGCCGGAAACCCTGCGGGCTCGCGATGACCTCTGGCCGCTTTTGAAGCTGTTGGAGCGTCGAGGACACTTGGTTGCGCTGGACAACGATCTGTTCATGGATGCCGATGTTTTTGCTGCGGCCGCGGAGCGCGTGGCCACTGAACTTGCCGGGGCGAAGGGTCTGGGCCCTTCTGATTTCCGAGAAATCTTGCCCGTGACGCGCAAACACTTGATCCCTATCCTCACTCAGTTCGATCACGCCGGCCTCACGACGCGAGGCCCAGAGGGTAGAAATGTTGCGGCGAGGGAACCAAATTAGAACTTAGAGCGTCTAAAGTTGTTGCGGCGGGTGCCGGCTTGTCTGGACGTGTGCGGAAATACCTTGGAGGGCGATTAGGCCAACTGCTACAGCATAGGTGACTATTAGGATGAGACGCATGATCAGCGTCTTCTTGCTTTCTCTGTTTTACCTTGCGCCGGGGGTTTCGGCACAGGGCACCCCAGGAAATATACCAGACGGGGGGCAAGAAAGCGGATTTACACTTGGGCAGAACTATCCCAATCCGTTCAACCCCGAGACCAGGATTCCCTTCGAGCTCCTTGATGACCTGTTCTCGGATGGGGGAACGGCCGTTGTGTCCGTGCGCATATTCAACGTCCTCCAGCAGTTCGTGGCCGCACCGATCGCGCTGAGTCATCCAAGTGGGCAGTCTCCCCTCATCGACCTCGAATACATGACGCCGGGCCCATACGAGGCGTACTGGGATGGGCGGGACCAGTCGGGTAGGGAGGTGGCCTCCGGAATCTACTTCGTGCAGTTGACTGTGAACGGTGTTCGGGCGTTGAGGCGGATGTACGTGGCCAAGTAAGCCGGGGCAGTACGCGGTCGGGAGCTACGTGGCCCTCTTCTCCAGCAACTTCAGAAAATCTTCGGGCTCCTTCAGCGCTGCCAGTAGATCCGGCACGTCGTCGTCCTTTGCGAACTGGGCGATCTTGCCGAGAACCGGAAGGTACTGGTTGGAAACTTCGAGTGGGGGCGCGACGATGAGGAAGAAGTTGAACACCGGTTGATCGTCGATGGCCTTGAATTCGACCCCGCCCGGCTTTCGCCCATAAGCGAGGTGAAGGCGACTCACCACGAGGGACCGGCAGTGGGGGATCGCGATACCGCGACCGATTCCCGTCGAGCCAAGGTTTTCTCGCCGCTTGAGGGTCTTGTAGAGGATACCCTCGGATTTGTCGTCGAGTTGGAGCAATGAGACGAGCTGCTTTACCGTCTCGTCTTTCGTCTCCGACGCGAGGTCGAGGTTCACGACGTCGGCCGTGAAAAGGTCTCTGAGTTTCATATGCGTGCCTCGGAAGGGAAGACCCCCTCGTGAGTTTTAGGTGCATTCCTGGGGTGCAATATCTTCAGCCATCCAAGGGCTGTCAAAGCGGGCACCCTTCACCCCAGTTCGGCCCGACCCTACCTTTGTCGGCATGGAAATGAATGCCTTCGAGTTGATGGTGAACGGCCGAACGCCGCTTTTCCTCGCGCCTCAGGCGGGCGTCAGCGAAGCTCCGTTCCGGAGGCTTTGCCGACGTTTTGGTGCCGATGTCGTATCGACAGAGTTCGTGAGCGCCGATGGGATCATGCAAGGCAACCGCCAAACCCGGGAACACCTTCGGTTCAGCGAGGACGAGCGACCCATCGGGATCCAGATTTTCGGATCGGACCCTAAGACGATGGGCGAAGCTTCAGCGTTGGTGACCGACGTTTTCGGCCCGGATTTCATCGACATCAACTTCGGATGTCCGGTCAAAAAAATCGTGAAAAGAAACGGCGGCTCCGGTTGTCTTCGCGATCTGGATCTTGTTCAGCGCATCATCCGGTCCGTCGCGAAGAATACGCACCTACCGGTGACCACCAAGATCCGGAGCGGTTACGACGAGCCGTCGCGCGATCCGGTCGGCATCGCCCTGCGCTGTCGAGACGCGGGGTCGCGCATGATCACGCTCCACGCGCGCACCCGAACGGACATGTACGGGGGCCAGGCTCGATGGGACGAAATCGCCGCCCTGGTCGACGCGCTCGACGTGCCCGTGGTCGGCAACGGTGACGTGCGGAGCGGAGCGGACGCGCGCCGCATGAGGGACGAGACGGGCTGCGCCGGCGTGATGATCGCGAGGGCCTCGCATGGTTCGCCATGGATCTTTGCACAAGCACGAGCGGCGCTCGACGGAGAGCCCCTTCCCGCCGACCCGAGTGTGGAGGAACGGTTCAACGTCTGCCTGGAGCACGCCGGCCACGGAGAACGCTTCGGCGGAAATTCAGAGAAGTCCTTGATTGACTTCAGGAAGCACCTGGGGTGGTACACGAAGGGCCTTCCGGGGGGGCGGACCCTGCGGGGTCAGTTGTTCCAGATCACTTCTCTAGCGGAAATAGAAGCTCTGCTCGAAGCGTATCTAGCGCGCTACCTCGCCGGGGCCGACGAAGCCGCCTGATCCCTAATTTAGTACGGCGGTTCCCCCGGGGTGGTATCTTGGTCTAGGAGTTTTTGCCGGATCTTGGGCTTCATCCACGGTGTAGACCCATTCCGTAGGACGTATTTTTAGGTAGGACGGCCAGCAGGCCGGTAGGAAACCGGGGGCGTCATGGCTTCGACGCGTTTGGTGAATATGGAGTAGCGTGCCGAGGTTCCCGGGTCCTCGTAAATCCCCTTGGAAAACTTTAATTGCCAACAATGAAATGGCATTGGCTGCGTAACTTCGGTTCGTAGTCCGTTTCCTGATCTGCCTGCCCGAGGCGGGTCTCCGAGACGTCGATGAGTCGGGCTGGTTTTTGGTCGGTGCTGCCCGGGCCAGAAACGAGATTATCAGGTAGCTAGTTTGGGGGTCGGTTGCTCGCTCGCCGCCCCGAGCGAAACACTGAGTGACGCTACGCACGTAGAGGCTCTGTAGGACCCATTTGCGGACGCGGGTTCGACTCCCGCCGCCTCCACTCACCGCGCGAATTGCGCAAACGCCTTTGGGGCACCGGGTTACGCTCGGTGCCTCGCTTGGTTTCTAGACGGCGCAGGGCGCTTACATAGGCGGGCCGACCCCCCGAGACGGCTGACACCGACGGTCTGCAGGTGAGGTCACCTTAGGAAGAGGAACCGAAGGAGAGATGGCAAATGATGATCAGCCTGGCCTAGAGCCCGGCAACGAGCCAGAAAGGCGCCGCTATTTGTCGCTGCGCGAGGAACTCGATGTATTCATGGAGCTCGGAAAGCGACTCAATCAACAGGTGGTCGAGAAGAGGTGGGAGGAGGTCCAACGTACCAAGGCTAGCATGCGAGATTCCTTAGAGAAGATTGCCGAGGCAGCCGGCCAGACGAGCTGAACGCCCCCGAGATGAAGCGCAAGCTTCAGCACGGCCACTGGGCGGTATCGGCCGTTGCTGTCAGCGGGCCGTGTGTGTGAAATATTGGGCGGCCGCCAACAGCTGTTAAAGCTCTAGCTGCTCGGAGTCAGCATCGCGTAGTAGGTCGCCACCGAGAAGCCGGTCGGATCCAGGAAGCGCTGCCGGCCCCTGGTGAAGCGCTGTGTGGTCGGGAAGTACGGCGGAGGACTGCTCAAGGCACAGGGATCCCAATTTCGATGTGAGAGCCCTTGAGGGCCGACCCTACCTCGGTGTTAGATTTCCCCGCCGGAGTACGACCCCCATTCGAGGCCGGAGTACGGCCCCCATTCCAGAGTCCGCCGAGCCTGTGAAACAGAAGCTTACGGTTTTTAGTGCGATCCTCCCGACCGTGCTCATCCTCGATTTGATCACCAAGAAGTGGGCGCTGACCGCTCTCGCTGGCGGAAACCGATTGGAGATTCTTGGTGGTTGGGTTCCTCTCACGCTGGCGTTCAACCGCGGTGCGGCCTTCGGGATTTCGGTCGGGGACGACTCGCGATGGTTTTTCATTCCGGTCACGATCCTCGCGCTCGTGCTCCTTCTGGTGCTTTTGCGCCAAGCAGAGCGTGGGGATTGGCTTCGTTTCGTGTCGATCTCGATGGTGGTCGCTGGGGCCCTGGGAAATCTCTACGACCGAGTCCGCTGGAGTAGGGGAGTGGTCGATTTCATCGGTCCGATCGACTTGGGTTTGATGGACTGGCCGATATTCAACGTGGCCGACATGTCCATCACCTGCGGAGCGGTGCTGCTCGCGATTTCTTTTTGGCAAGAAGAACAGCGGGAGCGTATCGCTGCGACGGTGATGGAGGAAGGCGAATCCACCGCTACCGGCTAATCGGCGGCAATACATGGAGCCTTCATGTGGGATTTTCTGAGTAACCCCTTCGAAAACAACTCGCCACGGGATTGGATCACCGCCGCCGTGGTGGTCGTGGCGGTCATCGGTGTGGTCCGGGGTGGTATCGGCATCGGTTTGAGGAGGTTGAGGGTCATCGCCTCGAAGACGGAGACCAACGTCGACGATCTGATCGCCCAGCTCCTGGAAAAGACCAAGTTCGTTTTTGTTGCGTTGGTGGCACTCTATGCGGGTGCCATCGTGCTCACCTTACCACCGGGGGCCGACGACTTTCTTTCGACGGTTTTGGTGCTTGGCGTCTTGATGCAGGGGGCGTTTTGGGCCAGCGGAATCGTCAACTACGTGCTCGATAGTTGGGCTCGGCAGAGATTCGAGGCCGACCCGACCATATCGACCGCGCTCGGATCGGTGGGTTTCCTCATTCGGTTCGCGGTGTGGGCCACGTTCGCCGTGTTGGCGCTGGACAACCTGGACGTCGATATCGGCCCTTTGGTCGCCTCTTTGGGCATCGGCGGCGTCGCGTTGGCGCTCGCGCTTCAAGGTGTCTTGGGGGACCTGTTCGCGTCGCTCACGATCGTCTTCGACCGGCCCTTCGTGGTGGGCGACTACATCAAAGTCGAGGACTTGGAGGGCACGGTGCAGCACGTTGGCCTCAAGAGTACACGAATTCTCGCGGGCACCGGAGAGCAACTCGTATTCTCAAACGCCGATCTGCTGGGGAGTCGGATTCAAAATTTCCAGCATCGGGAGCAGCGCCGTTGCTCATTTACGCTCGGCGTGACCTACGACACGCCTCGGGAGAAGCTGGAGCGTATCCCGGCCATGATTCGAGAGATCATCGAGTCGCGAGAGAGCACACGCTTCGACCGATGCTTTTTTATGGCCTTCGCGGACTCGGCGCTCAACTTCGAGATCGTGTATTACGTGCTGGTCCCGGACTATAAGACGTATGGCGAGACCCACCACGCGATCAACCTCGAGATTTTAAGAAAATTCGGCGAGGAGGGTATCGAGTTCGCGTACCCGAGCCAAACGATCTACGTCGAGGGAGACGGGCCGGCGGTTCGGTAATTCGTCTAAACCGCGTTGGCCTTCCCCGCGGGGGGTGCGTCGCGAACCAGCTCGACGTACTCGACGCGCCGGCCTTTCATCTGGGTGATGCGCAGGCGGGCGTTTTCGAGTTGGACCGTGTCGCCGACCCTTCCGATCCGGTTCAATTCGCCGAAGACGTAGCCGCCAAGCGTGTCATGCGGCTCTTCGGACATCGACAGATCCAATTTTTCGTTGGCCTCCCGCACCGCGACGCCCCCCCAGATGCGCATCCTTCCCTCGCCTAGATCTTCGTAGCCCATGGGTTCGTCCGCTTCGTGCTCGTCCTGGATTTCTCCCACGATCTCTTCGATGAGGTCCTCGAGGGTGACGAGCCCGGCCGTGCCCCCGAACTCGTCGATGACGATGGCCATCTTCGCCCGTTGGCCCCTCATTTCGGGGATCAAATCTTCCACCAATTTGGTCGCGGGAAGGAACTGTACCGGACGTACGATATCGGTGAGATCGGTCACACCGTCCCGGTTCGCCCTCCAGAGGTCTCGGGCAAGGACCAAGCCCGCGATCCTGTCGATCGACTCGGCGTAGACGGGGAGGCGTAGATGCCCTTCTTCCAGCATGATCTCGATGGCGTCTTCGACGGTCGAGTCCTGGGGAATCGCTACCATGTCGGTCCGGGGAGTCATGACCTCGCCCACCGTGACTTCGCCGAGGCGAATGATGTTCGTCACGACCTGCCACTCGTCCTCATCAATGGTGCCTTCGCTGTACCCGATCTGCGCGAGCACCTCCAGTTCGGCTCGGCTGACCGTGGAGCCCTTCTTACGACGCAGAAGTTGGCTGAATAGATTGAGTGGAATCAGGATGGGCTTCATGAGGATCACCATCCACCACAACACGTGCGCGGAGGGTTGCCCCAACTGCTTCCAGAAGGTGGCGCCGATCGTTTTTGGGATTATTTCCGAGAACAACAGGATGATGAGCGTGAGTACACCCGTGAACACTCCGATCCAGGACTGGCCGAATACTTGACCAGCGGTTGCGCCTCCGAGTGCCGCGCCCGCGGTATGGGCGATGGTGTTGAGCGTGAGGATGGCGGCGATCGGCTCGTCGATCTTTTTCTTCATCACGTGGAGGTAGTCGCCCGCCTTCGATCCCTGATCCCTTAGCACTTCCACGTAGGAATGTGTTACCGATAGAAGAACAGCCTCCAGGACGGAGCAAAGGGAGGAAATGAAGAGAGAGATCCCGAGGATCCAGAGCAGTGTTGCCATAAGCTTTGAGTATCGGAGCGTTTGCACCCTAAAAACAAGGGGTCGGCTCGTGTCGGGGCTCGAATATTCGCGTGGCCGCGGCTGGCAGTACGGGCTGGTCCCATCCAAGGAACACACGTTCAACGGTGTGTGCCAAAGCTTCCGATTATGGTTGGAGTCGCGGTTCGGTTCGGTTCGGGTCGGGTCGGGTCGGGGGCAACATAGGGAATGAGAGTGCGCGGGACAGGATGTGCCGTAGCCGGCTCGTTCAGGTCGACGGAAGACAAAGCCTCACAGAAGATGTTTCTTCTGAGCTTTCCTGCGGAACCTGTCGGACGAGACGCCGCTATCACGTAGGGAGATGTCCGAGAACATCGCGAGCCACCAGGGCGGCTCAGGCCGCTTGAGAGCCCCGATGGTGGGTGAGACGTGGGTTGAGAAGTGAGGAGTCGGTCTTGAATAAGACGTTTTTGGGAAGAGTCGCGGGTCGGAGAGCGTTCGCGTTCGTGTTTGCCGCCCAGTGTTTTGTGGTGGGGTCCGCAACGGCCCAACTCGACGGTCGGATCACGCGCGACGGAGATCTCCCCCTCGAGGGGGTTTCCGTTGAGGCGTGGAGTTCCGAGCGGCGCGTGGGTGCCACGATGACCGATGCGCAGGGGCGTTTCTCATTTTCGCAGTTGATTTCGTTTAGTACGGTGTTCCTCCGCGCCGCCGCGCTCGGCTTCGAGGCCACCGAGGTCCCCGTGAGGTCCGGTGTCCTCACGTATGCGATCGAGCTCGATGTTGCCCCTCTGGCCATCGACGGGTTGGTCGTGACCATGGAGGAAGCCACCTGCGAGGAGGGTCGAGACGACCCAGTAGGGAGGTCGTTATGGCAGCATGCACGCTTTCGTTACGGCGGGTTGATGGATACGCTCGGAGTCGCGACTTACTTGGCGGAGGCGGACACGGTCGTGCCCCTCTCTGAGTTCGAAGATCTGCAACTTCCTCAACTCGCGTTGAGCCAAAGGGGTTCGTCCTCGTTGCTTCGCTTCAATTGGACGCGTCGTATCGACAGGGATGGTTACGCGTTTGCGATCCGGCGGATCGACGGGACGAGGCCGTACGACTCTTGGGTGTATGCGCCTCTCGAAGCCGATTTTGCTCCCCACTTCGTCGACGAGGTCTTCGGCGATCGGCATCGCTTCGTCATCGACGACGAGGGCCCGGATGGTTGGCTGCTGGCATACTGCCCGAGGAACGACGGCAAGCCCTCGATCAAGGGCACCATCACGTTGGCGAGAGATACGACGTTCGCCGCAGTCGACTGGATTTTTTCGACCCCGGAGCCCTTGGAGCATGCGGGAGGGCGGGCCTACTTTCCGCCGCCCGTTGCCGACACTGGCCCGAACTATCTCCTGCCGACCGAAGCAGTGATATGGCGGGCCATTCCCTCGGGCGATTATCTGCAAAGCTACCAGCGCTACGAGGACTGGCGGGTCGCACCAGGTGATTCCGTGCCCCTGCTGCCGCTCCGGCGCGAGAGCGACAGGTCCAGCGGCGATCGTTGAACGGGTCCGGTCGAACAGACGAGTCGTCGAGCGTCGCTTCGTGGACGTCAGTCGCTCAGCGTTCGTGCCAGATAACCCTTGAGTCGTCGCCAAGCGTCGAGTCCCGGCTCTTCTCGCAGGGCGCGATCCTCCTCGATGCGCAGCCAGAAGCCATGGTTTACTTCGTCGTAAATGTGGACATCGTGATCGACGCCGGCTGCGCGAAGCGCTGAAACGAATTCGTTCACTGTCTCTGGCGGAATTCCGTTGTCCATCTCCGCGAAGCTCCCGTACACTTCATGATCGATCGAGGCGAGGTGCGTCGGATCGGTGACGAGACTCCCGTAAAAGATCGCCGTCGCTTGGTGCGCTTCGCCGCCGAGAGCGTAACTCAGCGCCACGCCGCCCCCGAAACACCACCCCAGCGTGCCAACGCGCCCGGTCACGTCGTCACGGTCACGCAGGAAACGCGCAGCGGCATCGAGGTTGGAGATCAACGCTTCGGGGGTCGCCAAATGCTCAGACATCAGGGCCATGTTTTCGTCGGGATTGGATCCCGTCTGCCCAGAGTAGAGATCGGCGGCGAGGGCGACGTAACCCTCAGCGGCCATGGCATCGGCGACCTCGCGGACTCGGTCCACGAGACCGTTCCATTCATGAATCAGGATCAACGCGGGGAAGGGGCCCGACCCCTCAGGGACAGCCAGGTATCCGACCGTGGATTCATCGCCCGAGAGGTAGGTCACCGATTGACCACCCAGCGGGCCGGCCATCCCGAGGACGGCTGGCGGCAGGGCGTCTGGTGTCTCTCCGGACGGAGTAGACCCTTCGGGGGGCCCGTCGTCCGTGCAAGAGGCCACGGTGACAAGAATCGCCAAAGTGAGGGCCACCGGTTTCCATCGCCCGGTGATGACCCCAATCGTGCTCCCGAGGGCCGACGTGGTGCTCGCAAGCAGGGCCCAGTCCGTTTTCCCCATCGCACTCATGGCTTTTACTCCCGATAGTGGCTGTCCCGCATCTTTTGACGAGCGTGACGACCATAACGCTGGACGGGCACAGTCGCGAGTGGCCCGAGACTTGCGAAACAGTCGAGGATGTGCCGAAACTCCTTGATTTTCAATGGGAAAAGGTCGAAGCTTCGACGCCTGGTTTTTCTCAGGATTCGCTTTGTTTTTGACGCTGGGAGCACGTGAGCCGCCAATCCTTGGTCTTGCGCCCGTCCTTGCTCGTGAACTGGTTTCTCACGGGTATCGGGCGCACCTTCAGCTTGGTTGCCGAACACGCCGGGCAGATCGGCCTGTTGGTGTGGAATATGAGCGTTGCGTGCCTTCGCCTGCGCGTGCCTCGCCGTGACATCCTGCGGCAGTTCCATATCATCGGCATCCAAAGCGTCATGATCGTTTTGATCGCCGCAGCCCTCATCGGTGTCGTGACGAGTCAGCAGGGCGGCTACCAGATGCAGAGTCAGATTCCACTGTACGTGATGGGCTCTGTTGTGGTCGAGAGCGTCATTCTCGAGATGGGACCGGTGCTCACCGCCATCGTGATGATCGGTAGGGTCGGCGCCCGGATAACGGCTGAGCTCGGCACCATGAAGGTCTCGGAGCAGGTGGACGCGCTCGCGTCGGTGGGTCGCGATCCGGTCGAAGTGCTCGCCGCCCCGCGGGTAATCGCGATGATCATCTCCATGCCGCTGCTGGTGTCTTTGGCCAACCTCGTCGGTATCACTACGGGCATGATTTCCGCACAGTATACGTTGGGACTAGGCTCAGACACGTTCTTCTACGGCGCCCGCCTTTTTTGGCATTCGTACGACATGTTCTATTCGCTCATGAAGGCCACGGTTTTTGGCGCGGCGATCCCGGTGATCGCGGTCCACATGGGTCTTCGCACGACAGGCGGCGCCGAGGGAGTCGGTAGAACCACAACGAATTCGGTCGTGTTCATGACGCTTGCGATTCTTGTACTCGACGCCATGTTCCCCCCGCTCTTCCTCAACTAGGCCAGCCGTGTCTGTTGGCGGAAAGGGGTCGGGGGCTGCGATCGAATATCGGAACGTGTACAAGGCGTTCGACCTTCCGGTCCTCTCTGGAGTCTCTCTTTCGATAGAGCCGGGCGAAATGTTCGCTTTGTTCGGCCCGTCGGGCACAGGAAAGAGTGTGCTCCTGAAAACGACGATCGCCCTCGTCACACCGGATCGTGGAGACGTGACGGTGGGAGGCGAATCGGTCTACTTTGGCGGACGGGACGTGCTCGAAAGAATTCGGAGAAAGGTCGGATACGTTTTTCAGTACGCCGCGCTGTTCGACTCTCTCAACGTCTTTGAAAATGTGGAGATCGGGATTCCTGAATCGACCTTAAAAGGGATGACCTCCAAGGAGATCGCGCACCGGGCCTGGGAAGCGTTGGAACTCGTCAATCTGGAACCGAGGCAGGTGCTGAGCAAACTTCCTTCCGAGCTGTCTGGAGGGATGAAAAAGCGGGTGGGCATCGCCAGGGCCATCGCCGGGCATCCGGAAATTTTGTTGTGGGATGAGCCCATAACGGGGCTCGATCCGGTGAATACCGCTGCGATCGAACGACTGATCAAGCGGCTGTCGGACGAATTGAGGGTCACGTCTCTTCTGGTGACGCACGATATCGAAGGTGGCCTCGACATGTGTGATCGGGTCGCGATGCTCGAAGGAGGCCATCTCCGGTTCGTTGGATCGCCCGAGGAGTTCCGAGTGAGCGCTGATCCGGTGGTGACCGCGTTCGGAGATCGCGCTGCCGCCAAAGCCGCCTTGGACACTTTGGAGATCAGTTGAGCGCCATTTTGGCGAATAGGAGTAACTCTTGACCGCATATGAGACCCACGACTCTTCCGACGGACAAGCGGAAGAACTCATCCCAGAACAGGCCGGAAAACGGCAAATTAGAATCGGAGTGTTCGTCCTCTCCGGTCTGTTCGCGACGATCTATCTCTTGTTCCTGCTGACGGATCCGGCGCTTTTCAGGGGCCGATATCTGGTCACGACGACCGTGGACAACGTGATGGGACTCCGAGCGGGCGATCCTGTGCAAATGCGGGGGGTCACCATCGGAAGGGTTCACGATTTCGAAATGGCGAGCGACGATGAGAACGTCGACATTACGCTGGAGGTGGACGGCCAGTGGATTATTCTCGAGGGCTCGACCACGCAGCTCGTCTCGCCCGGAATCATGGCCCCGAAAACGGTCGAGGTTTTGCCGGGTCCGGGCCCCGGAACAATTGGCCGGGGGGGCACTTTGCCTGGCATCGCGGTGAAGGGTCTTCTGGACGATACCGAATCCTTGGGCGAGATGGGGCAAGTCGTCCTGAACCGGGTTACGGAACTGCTTTCGCCGAAAAATCTGAACGCCATTGGCGGGAGCGCTCAGGGCCTCAACTCCCTGCTGGGCGAACTTTCGGAAATCGTAGACGCCGAAAGCGGGAGCTTGAAGGATTTGATTCAGTCGCTGAACGCCGCCGCCGAGGGCCTACAGGATGTGACGGCCGCCGGGCCCGAGCTTACGGAGAGTTTGGCGAGCACGATCGCCAAAGCGGACTCTCTCATGGGACGACTCAACTCCACGTCGGAGAGCGTCGAGGGGGCCATGGCGTCTCTCGAAACAATCCTCGGGCGTGTTGAAAGCGGGCAGGGGACGCTGGGCCAACTCTGGGCCAGTGATTCGCTCCATACGAGTCTCACGGCAACCGTGGAAAGCGCGCGCCTTCTGTTGGATGACCTACGCGAGAACCCGGGACGGTACATCAGCGTTTCGATCTTCTAGGTCGCACCGCTAAGCCGCTCGGACCATCCAAAGCAAGGAGGCGCCCGACCCAGTGGGGCCGGGCGCCTCGATCGGTCTTTCGCGGCTGCGATTTGACTCGGGGCGTCCGCCCTCTACCAGCCCTGAGCCACGTTGAACCCCCAGTGCGATCCCTTGTCGGGCCGCTGGTACGGATGAGCATAATAAGCTTCCAGGATCAGGAAGCCGAAGATGTTGAAGCGCGCTCCGACGCCCGTGGAGAAAACCGGTACCCGCCGCGAACCCGACGTTACGAAATCGAACTGGAATTCGTTGTTCTGGTTCCAGGCGTACCCGGCATCCGCGAAGCCGAAAATCTCCGTGGGCAAGAACGGGAAGTTGAGAAGGGCAAACCTCGGCATGCCGAGGAGCGGAATACGCAGTTCCGCGTTAGCTACCCCGAGGCGGTGACCGAAGAGGCGGTCGAACGCGGGACAACCGCCTGCAACCCCCGATTCCTGCGCCGACGCCAGACACTCATCCGCCCCTGCCTGCCCGCCGAAGCTTTCGTAAGCATATCCACGAATGAACGTTTCATACCCCAAGAAATAGGGTTGAATGGCAGCAGACGTCCGATCGGTGGAGAGTTCTTTTCCGTACCGCCCGAAGTGCAGGGCCCTGAACGCGAAGGTAATGTTCTTGCCCGGGGTTAAGTAACGCCGGGCGTCGGCGACGACCGACGTGAAATTCACGGTTCCGAGCGACTGCCCAACTTCTAACCGGTACCGCTGACCCGCCACGGGCGACGTAAATCCGGGAAGTGAATTGTCGCCGACCAAAGCCATCGAAGCCGTGGCGAGATTGAGGGGGTCCCGATTGGCGAGGGACTCCTGCTTGAGCCCAACGGTTCTGCCAAAGTTGTCAAATAGGTAGGTGTTTTGCTCCACGTCGTAGGAGTAGCGCTGGACCCCGATGTTGCCCTCCACACGACGCGTCGTGGAAAACGGATAGGAGGCCATGTAGCTGGCCTGACTCACGTAGATACGTTCGAGGAGCTGGGTAACGGCCGGGAGGCCAGTGTCCGCATCGAACGACTGAAATGAGTAGCCATAGGCGTAGGGAATCCGCCCGCCGCTCAAGCCCCAATTGAGCCGTTTGGCCTGGTTTACGTAGTAGGCCTGCCCCCCGACGTCCTTGAAACTCCCCTGAGCCAACACCATCAGGCCGAGCGTTCGATTCCCGAGCATGTCGCTGAAGAACGCCGAAGCGCCGCCTGAGGCGTAATTCCCAAAGCGGTCGGTGCCGACCCCTAGGCTGGGCTGCCCCAAGTAATCGAGAGAGAGCGAAGAGTCGTATGCCTCCGCGTTCTCCACCAAGTAGGTTCCGGTCGGGGCGAGGCCCACGACGGGATCGTCGAGGTAGCCGGCGACTCGGCTGCTCCGCGCAGGCGCCGCTGGCGGGAGAAGTCGGCCCGGCTGCGGCGAGGTGGAGATTTCGATCGTCTCGCCCCCCGCAGTGGCTTCGCCGGCCTGCAGGCTATACACGTGGAATTCGAATTCGTCGAACACCGTGAAGAGGATGGTTCCGGCCTCCCGAGCCACTGAGAGAGTAGGAGACATCCCGGTGATGCCACTCACGGCCGTCTGAAGCTTCGTGATCCGGCGGACGTCCCCGGTCGCGAAGGTGTACTGGTAGATATCGCTGAAGCCGTCCTGGTCCGAAACGAAGTAGAGACTCCGACCATCCGGCGCATACTGTGGGTTGATGTGTTTGACCTCGCCGAAAACCTCGAGCGTGGTTACCGCAGTCGAGGCAACGTCCAAGAACGAGATCTGCGGCTTGCTGTACGCGAGAATCTCGAAGTTCGTCGTCGCCCCGCGGTCGGAGACGAAAGCGATGGTGGAGCCGTCCGGCGACCATGTCGGCTGGAGGTCGGCGTTCTTGTCATCGGTGAGCTGGCGAAGCGCGCCCGTGGCAACTTCCCACGTGTAGATGTCACTCACGCCTCCCGAAAGCCCGGAAAATGCGATGTACTGCCCGTCCGGAGACCATGCGGGACTGGTGATCGCCCCGACGCCATCGAGCTTGATCTTGCTCTGGATGTCGCCGCTCTCCACGTCCACGATCGCCAACTCGTTGTCTCCATCCGCGAACACCGCGAACACGAATCGTGTGCCGTCCGGTGACCAATCTCCCGCCGAATCGATAAAGCGTAACGCATCGAAATGAGGATCGGCGTTGGCGCTGACGAGTTTCCTCTGGATCTCGCCGGTCCGAGCATCGGCGACGAAAAGGTCGATCCCAAAGAGATCCTTTTCTGAGAGGAAGGCGACGAGGCTCCCGTCCGGACTCACCGAAGGAGAAACGTTTTGGCGTCCAGCCCCAGTGGATGGCGCGAGTAGAAGCGCTCCAGCTTCGCCCGGAGCTTGCCTTCCGGCCATGAGGGGCAAGTACTCGCTCTCGACGGCCGCTCGCCAGTCGGCGGACAGACTGTCGGCGTTGGTGCCGAGCACCTGAGAGAGTGCGGGCTCCCAGCCGATTCGAAGCGACCTTCTAAAAATGTCGACGACCGCGTCATCACCGTATCGACCTCCCACGTAGGCCCAGAACGCTTGTCCGAAGCGGTATGGGAAGTACTCACCGGTGGTCAACTGTTGGATCGTAGGCATGTCTTCTCTACGAATCGCGTCACGAAGCCACATCGCCGTGAGCGCGTCTTCTCGCCCGACGGACAGGTATTCCGCTATCCCCTCTACCACCCAGAGGGGAAGGAGACTCAATCCGCGGATGCCCGAGCCGGAACGTGCTTCGGCCAAGTTGTACTGGAACGCGTGCACGAGCTCGTGCCCCAGCACGTGGTCGGTATCCGCGTACGACCCCGTCAGCGGCATGATCACTCGGTTTTTGAGTGATTCGGTGACACCGCCCGTGCCCTCGCTCAGCTGTCCGGAGAGGGTATTCGTCTGTTGGAAATCAGCGTGATCCGCATACAGAATGATCGGTTTGGGCTGCTCGAATTCGTGCTGAAAAATTCGTGCAAAACGTTCGTACCAGCGCTCGCCCATACGCGCGGCGTCTTCAACCGCGTCGCCCTCTTCCGGATAAAAGTGGATGTCGTAGTGAGGGGTCTTGAGGATCTTAAAGTCGAACGTCTCGTACTGGACCTTGTTGCGCCCAAAGTATTGGGCGGACACCGACGCCGGGATTGCCATGGCGGACAGAACCAACAAAAGCGAGGTGGCAGTCCCACACCTGGTCCACGAGCCACGTGTATGGGTACGAGTATAAGAAATCATTCGACTCCCCTCTTTTCCGGTGGTTGTCCGTTCAAGCAAAGTACTGCCTCGCGTGCGAGTGAACCACTCAACGAACCCCTCTGTCTTCGTTCGCCGATCCGCGCTTTGATATTGACCGCTGCCAAGCCAACCCCCGGCCCACGTATCCGAGTTCCAAGGGTGGCCCTTTACGCCGCTCATTCGCGGGTGCAAGATTCCTGCCTGTTACCGGTGGGCTCGCATCGTGCTGTCTGTTTTTCGGCGAGGAGATGATGATATCCTTTCGGATCGGGATGTTTGGGGCATGTCTTGCTGCGACCGCGTGTATGGATATGGCTCCGAGCGGCCTCTCTCTAGGCGAAATTGAATCGCTGGACCCGCCCCTTGGAGAGGGCAGTCTGTGGCCTGGATTGTCCTCTCGCGGAGACAAGCTTGCGTTGAGTTGGCAAGAACGTGATGCGGACAACGCTTGGTTTGTTAAAGCCGCCATACTCGACGAGGGTGGGTGGACTTCGGCTCATACCGTCGCCCGCTCGAGTGAAGAGCGGGAATTTTTTGTCAATTGGGCCGACTTCGCCTCGGTCGAACTGCTGGGTTCCGACGAGTTGGTGGCTCACTGGCTCGTGCGCGGCCCCGACCGGGGTTATGACTACGGCGTTCGCATCTCTCGCTCGACCGATGGGGGTGCGACGTGGACCGAACCCTGGACGCCTCATACCGATGGGACGCGAACGGAGCACGGGTTCGTCTCCAAGTTTTCGCTCGGAGACGGTGGGTTGGGCTTGGTTTGGCTGGACGGCCGGAACTCGGTCGATAAGGACGGGACGGAGGGCGAGCCGGGGGCGATGGCGTTGCATTACCGATCCCTCGACCGGCATGGAGTTGCGGGTTCGGAGCGCTTGATCGATGCGCGCGTCTGCGATTGCTGCCAAACGGACGCGGCCGCCGCGGCTTCGGGCCCGGTGGTGGTCTACCGCGATCGGTCTGACGATGAGGTGCGAGACATCTACGTTGCCCGTCTCGTGGATGGCGACTGGACAGAAGGGACGCCGGTGCACTCGGACGGCTGGGTCATTCCCGCTTGCCCCGTCAACGGTCCTGCGGTGGCCGCTCGAGACAACGACGTAGCGGTGGCTTGGTTCACCGGTGCGGGTGACGAGCCGAGAGCTCAGGTGGCTTTTTCATCGGATGGCGGTGTACTCTTCGGGGATCCAATCCGTGTGGACGATGGAAGGGCGCTCGGTCGGGTCGATGTGTTGTGGCTCGAGAGTGGATCCGTTTTGGTCATGTGGTTGGAGCGACGCCCCCGTACTGCGGAGATTCTAGTGCGTCAGGTGTGGCCGGATGGGCGGGTTTCCGACGTGGCGGTTGTGACAACGACGTCTGCCGGGCGGGACAGCGGGTTCCCGAGTATGATCCAGGACAACGTGGGCCGAGTCGTTTTCGCGTGGACCGAGACGGACGATGTCCGGCGCGTGAAAGTGGCGAGAACAAACGAGGCGATTCGATGAAGCAGAGGTTTGGGACAATAGTTGCTCTACTGATGTGGGCTTCGGCCTGTGCTCCGGCCGATTTTGGGCCACCTCAGGTGGGGGATCCGGGCCCCGAGTTCCAGGCGGTGTCGCTGGAGGATAATCAGACGGTCGCCTTGGCGGACTACGCAGGGCAAACCATTCTGGTGAACCTCTGGGCCACGTGGTGCGCTCCGTGCAGGATCGAGACGCCTTATCTTCAATCCCTATACGAAGAAAATCGGGATCGAGGGTTGATGGTCGTCGGCGTGTCGGTCGACTCTCCGTCCGCGCTCGATCAGGTCGGGGGTTTTCTCGAAGAGATGGGTGTCACGTACGATATCTTGCTAGATCCCGACATGGTGAGCACGGACGTCTTCGCCGCGATCGGGTTGCCCGCATCGTTCATCATCGACGCCGAAGGGATCGTTCGCTTCACGCGGTTGGGCCCGATCGCGGAAGGCGATCCCGCGTTTCTCGAAGTTCTGGAGCAGACCCTCAACTGACGCGGGCTGGCGGTATCGAGAGCATTCTGGAGCGATCGGAGCAAGCGCGGGTCCTCGTTGTCGGCGACCTCATGCTCGATCGCTACGTTGCGGGCCGCGTGGTGGGGATATCACCTGAGGCTTCTGTACCCATCGTTCAAGTTGAAAAGGAATGGGTGAGCGCCGGCGGCGCCGCTAACGTGGCGGCCAATCTCGTGGCGCTCGGTGCCCGGTGCGATCTCGTCGGGTGTGTGGGTGATGACGATGCGGGACGCGAGCTCCAAGATCTGCTCGAGGAGCTTGGCGTGGACACTGCGGGCCTGGTCCAAAGCCGGGGCCGTCGGACGACGGTAAAAACACGGATCTTGGTCGGGCATCAACAGATCGTGCGGATGGACCGGGAGCGATCGGAAGATGTCGATTCGAACATCGCCCAGCGGCTCCGGGATAAGACCCACGCGGGCCTCCTCGGCTGCGCCGCCATCGTGCTCGAGGACTACGACAAAGGCGTTCTGGTTCCAGTGGTCATTCAGGAGGCCCTCGACGGTGCGAAGCGCCAGGGAATTCCCGTGATCGTGGATCCTAAGCGTCGAAGATTCTTCGCGTACCGCTCCGCGACCGTGTTCAAACCGAATGCGAAGGAGCTCGAGGATGCGCTCGGTGAGCCCGTTCGCCCCGAAGACGGCGCTTGGATGGAGCGAGTCCGTTCACGTCTCGATTGCGCACATCTTCTCCTGACGCTAGGTCGCGACGGCATGGCGTTGTGTTCGGCACGCCGGGGCACCACTCTTTTTCCGACGACGGACCAAGCTGTCTTCGATGTTTCAGGTGCAGGGGACACCGTGACCGCGGTGGTTTCGCTCGCCGCCGCTCTCGGGGCTCCGATGTCGGAGGCGGCTGCTCTCGCGAACCTGGCGGCAGCCCTCCAAGTGTCGAAGCCGGGCGTTGCGACGGTGACCAAGGTGGAGCTCCAAGAGCGTGCGTCGAGTTTCCTCGCCTCTAAGGCCGTAGGTCAAAACGTCATAACATGATATTTACGTTATACCCAAGGGCAGTCATATCATGACGGACATGAAGTTTGTGCACACGACAGAAGCTCCCGCGGCGATCGGCCCGTACTCACAAGCCGTGGTTGCGGGAGAGTGGATTTTTGCCTCCGGCCAGATTCCCATCGATCCCGCCACCGGCGAGCTCATCCAGGATGATGTTGCGGGACAAACCGAACGTGTGATGCAGAACCTGGCGGCCGTTCTACGAGAGGCTGGCGTCTCATTGAATCATGTCGTCAAGACGACGGTGTATCTCGCCGATATGGCGGCGTTCAGCGAGATGAACGAGGTGTACGCAAGACATTTCGGGGAGCATCGCCCGGCTCGGGCGACGGTGCAGGCTGGTGCGCTACCCAAGGGGGCGGGCGTAGAAATCGACGCCATCGCGCACTTAGGGGGCTGAGCGTGATGCCGAAGCTGAGCGTGAATGGGGGGCCCGAGCGATGATTGAGCTACTGGCGAGCATATGGATCCAACGGATCGCTTTCGTGGTCGGTGGCTTTGTGCTGGGCGGTGTGTTCGAGTCCGTCATAATCCGACGGGCTCGCAAGCTCGCAGAAAGCACCCGTTTCGAGTGGGATGATCTCCTCGTCGGATCCATCCGTGGCGTGGCAACTCTGTGGTTCGGCGCGGGTGGTGTGTACCTCGCGCTCAGCGTGGGCGATGTGGACCCGATTGTGGTGAGCACCACACAAAACGTGCTCATGGTCTTCGTCCTGGGATCCGTCGTGATCGCAACGACGCGGTTGGTGGGCGGGGGAGTCGAGATGTTGTCGGGCCGTGCCGGGGGTGCGATTAAATCGCCAACGTTGGTCGTCAACCTCGCCCGCATCGCCGTCGGTGTTCTGGGGCTTTTCATCATCCTCCAGAACCTCGGGATCGACATCACTGCGCTGATCACCGCCCTGGGAATCGGTGGAATCGCGATCGCGCTCGCGCTCCAGGACACGCTTGGCAACCTCTTCGCGGGGGTACAGATCATCCTGTCCAGGCAGGTTCGTCAACGGGATTACATCCAGTTGTCTTCGGGAGAAGAGGGTTGGGTAACCGACGTGAAAGGCCGTAACACGACCATCCACACCTTCCCGGACGGCAATCTCGTCATCGTGCCCAACTCGGTGCTCGCGTCTTCCATAATAAAGAATTTTTCGAAGCCCAAGAGGGCGCTATGGGTCACGGTCGAAGTCGGCGTGAGCTACGATAGCGATCTCGATCACGTCGAGGCCGTCGCTCTGGACGTAGCCAAGCACGTGCTCACCGAGGGGGAAGGCGGGGTAGCCGACAAGGACCCCGTAATCCGCTTTCACACGTTTGCCGATTCGAGCATCAACTTCGACGTGCGGATGCTGGTGGGCAAGTTCGAGAGCCAGGGTCCCGTGCAACACGAATTCATCAAACGCCTGCACCGGCGGTTTGGCGAAGAAGGTATCGAGATCCCGTTCCCGATCCGCACCGTGATCATGGCGGGTGGGTCCGAATCGTAGTGGGTTTGAGCTGGATCCCTTCCCCCTATTCACCAAGAAACTGAGAAAAAACGATGCAGGACCTGCTTTCAAACCTTGCCGGAAACGACTGGCTGCGAGCCGTAGGCGGCGTCGTTGCACTCACGATCTTGGCGTGGGGGGCGGGGGTTCTGGCTCGGCGCGTGTTCCTGGGATTGGTTCACCGCGTGGCGGACAGAACCCAATCCACATGGGACGATCGTTTGATCGAGCGTCGGGTCTTCCATCAGCTTGCCAACATCGCTCCCGCGCTCGTGATGTACGCGGGAATAGGCTGGGCCCTCAGCGTCAGCGTCGATGTCTTGGCGGACACGTCCGCCGTCGACCTTCCGCGGACGAGTTGGGAGGGGATCTTGTTCGCCGTAGCGACCCTCGTGCGTCGCGTGTCACTGGCGTGGGTGGTCGTGGCCCTGACGACGGCCGCGGGGGGGCTGTTGAACGCGCTGAACGATATCTATGTCGAGAGCTACAGCGAGGCCGGCAACCGACCCATCAAGGGATACCTCCAGGTCATCAGCCTCTTTCTGTATGTCGCTGTAGGTATCGTGGTGATCTCCATCTTGGCGGGGCGCTCACCCGTGGTCTTCCTGTCGGGCCTCGGGGCGCTCACGGCCGTGCTGATGCTGGTCTTCCGGGACACGATCTTGTCGCTTGTGGCGAGCGTCCAGATCATGTCCAACGATATGATCCGGATCGGGGACTGGGTCGAGATGCCGCAAGCTCACGCCGACGGCGACGTCACCGACATCGCGTTGCATACGGTACAGATCCAGAACTGGGACAAAACCATTTCTGCGATCCCGACTCACAAGTTCATTTCGGAGTCGTTCAAGAACTGGCGTGGGATGAGCGAGTCCGGTGGTCGCCGTATCAAACGCTCCCTCTACCTGGACATGAACTCCATCCACTTTTTGTCGAACGATGAAGTCGAGTACCTCTCCCGGTTCGAGTTTCTGCATGATTACCTGCGTACGAAACGCGAGGATCTGGAGGTAGCGAATGCACGTGAGGTGGCGGGCGACGGCGTGGTGCCGGACCCGAGGCGCTTGACGAACGCGGGCACGTTCCGAGCCTACGTGGTGCATTACCTGCGTGCGCATCCTACCATCCATCAAGAGATGACCCTTCTCGTCCGGCAACTCCAGCCAGGGCCAAAGGGTCTGCCGTTGGAGATTTATTGTTTCTCCAATGACACGAACTGGGCGAACTACGAGGACCTGACCGCGGACATATTCGACCATCTCATCGCAAGTTTACCCGAGTTCGGGCTCCTCACATTCCAGGAGCCCGCGGGCAGTGACCTCAAAGCGTTGCGGGCCTCGGGCTAGCGTGGCGTGTTGATCGATCGGCAAACCGATAGGGGGGGCGGAGGGAGTCTGGTGGCTCCACTGGTCTTCAAAACCAGCTCGCCCGGCTAAACCCCGGGTTGGTGGGTTCGATTCCCACACGCTCCCGCCATCGGTCGAAGGTGGGCTTCCCTAGAGGCCTGTTCCCCCTCTTGCGCTCTCTCGGCCACGTACGTCTCGACCAGGCCGACTTGGTTGACCCAACCCTGGGAGTGGTACGGATCTATGTTTGGGTCAACCAAGTCAGCCCCCCGTTGATCCCAACACAATAGCCGCGAAGTTTGTCTCGATTAGGAGTGCTCCAACCGATTCGTAGGCTCTTTCACTCACTCGTTGCGGAATTTTGATAAAAATCTTGAATCTAAAAAACACACGAATAAAAGGCGCAGGTTGCCGATCGTCGTTGGCATGGGTGGGGCTGACCGTAGCCCTGTTTCTTTCGAATCCGGTTTCGACGGTCGCCCAATCCACTTCGCCAGAACTTTCTTCGGACGCCAATTTGAACCCGCCGCCGCCCGTAGCGCCCGCGTCGATCGCGCGTACCGATCAGGGGCGAGCCACGGTTCGGGCCATCAAGCTCACCGAGCCCCTGAACTTGGACGGCGTTTTGGACGAAGCGGCGTACGAAGAGAACCTGCCGATCGACGGTTTCATCCAAACGATTCCCCAGGAGGGTCAGCCGGTGTCGGAGAGGACCGAGGCGTGGGTCATGTACGACTCGGAGAACCTTTACATGGCATGCCGTTGCTGGGACTCCGCAGGGCCCGAAGGATGGATTGCCAACGAAATGCGCCGTGATACGAATGGGTTGCGAGAGAATGATTTTTTCGGTGCCATCTTCGATACGTTCCATGATCGCCGAAATGGCTTCAACTTCTATTCGAACATGCTTGGGGCGCGAAACGACCAGTGGGTTACAGATGAGGGAAATCCGAACCAGGATTGGAACCCCGTCTGGTCCGTGAGGACAGGCGAGTTCGACGGTGGTTGGATTGTGGAAATGGCCATTCCCTTCAAGTCGATCCGTTACCTGTCCGGAGACGACCAGACTTGGGGGATCCAAATGAGGCGCGCCATCCGGCGTAAGAACGAATACTCGCATCTCGCCTTTGTCCCTGCCTCGACCGGAGGCAGGGGGAGTATCAATCGGGTGTCGGCCGCGGCGGATTTGGTCGGCCTAGATCTGCCTCCGGCGGGCAAAAACATCGAGATCAAACCGTATGCGACCTCGAGCCTGACGAGTGATTACACCCGGACTCCGGCCATATCGAACGATGCCAAGGGAGCTTTGGGCGGCGATCTCAAGTACGGCATTACGGCCAACGTTACGGCTGACCTGACGTACAACACCGACTTCGCACAGGTCGAGGTGGATGAACGACAGGTAAACCTGACCCGTTTCAGCCTCTCCTTTCCCGAGAAGCGGGAGTTCTTTCTCGAGGGCCAAGGACTGTTCGACTTTGGGAGGGGGCGCCGTGGCGGTGGCGGCGGGGGTGGCGGTCGTGGCTTTGGCGGTGGCGGCGGCGGTGCCGCGCCCCAGGTTTTCTACTCCCGACGGATCGGGCTGACCGACGGTGAGGCAGTTCCGATTCTCGGTGGCGGTCGGGTGACGGGTAAGGCTGGCCGGCTCGGTTTCGGGCTTATGAACGTGCAAACCGAGCGCCTCAGGGGCGTGACTCCGGAGACCAACTTCAGCGTCGTGCGGGTCAAGCAGGATGTTCTTCGACGCAGCTTTATCGGTGCGCTTTTTACCAATCGGTCGAGGTCGGCCCAAGTAGATGGCGCCAACCAAGTGTATGGCGTCGACGGCAACTTTGCTTTCGGCCAAAGCGTGGCGTTCGGCGGATTCTATTCTCAGTCACGAACATCCGGATTAAACGCTGAGAATGAAAGCTACCTGGGCCGGGCCAACTTCGCCGGTGACAAGTACGGCGTAGACGGCGAATACCTCGTTGTCGGTGAGAACTTCAATCCTGAAGTCGGTCTGGTCCGTCGCGACAACTTCCGCCGGTTTTCGACGTCGGCGCGGTTCAGCCCTCGGCCCCGGTCCATCGAGTCGATACGCCAGTTCCGGTTCAACGCCGGCTATGAACGTATCGAAAGCCTAGACTTGACGGTGCTCGAGACCGAAATATGGACCGGTAGATTCAACATCGAACTCGAGAACAGTGACCAGATCGGCGTGCGGGGCGCCTTCAACTTCGAACGACTCGACGGGCCGTTGGACGTGTCCAGTACCGTTTCGGTTCCAGTCGGCGACTACGACTTCAACAGCGTCACTTTCCAGTACAATTTCGGTGGTCAGCGCCGAGTCTCGGGATTTGCGTCCCTCGAGATCGGTGAGTTCTACGACGGCACCATCACGTCCATAGGGTATCAGCGAGGGCGAATCTCGGTGCTCAACCAGTTCTCGCTGGAGCCCAGCATTTCGTTCAACGATGTGAAGCTTCCCGCGGGTGATTTCACAACCACCCTAGTAGGGCTGCGCGCCGATTACGCGTTCACGCCGCTGATGTTCATCGGGGGTTTGATCCAGTACGACTCCGACAGCGATTCCTTCAGCAGCAATTTACGAGGCCGGTGGGAGTGGGCCCCCGGCAGCGAATTTTTTGCGGTCTACACGGATGAGCGGACCACTCTGGGGAGGGGCTTCCCTGGGCTCCAGAACCGGGCCTTCGTTCTCAAGATCACCCGACTGCTGCGCTTCTAGCGAGACGGCATGAACGGTCCTAAAAACCAACCGGCGCGACCGAAGCACGAAGATGTGGGTTCGATTCCCGCAAGCTCCCGCTATCGTGCCCGCGCCCGGACGCTCCGTGTGACGCTTGCGATGTGGATTTTGTGCGCCGGGCACGCTACGGCACTTCACGGTCAGCAGCCGTCGATCGACCCTTTGCAGGATCCCGCCCTAACTGCGGTGGTCACGCAACCCTCCGGCCGTATCTCACCCACTGGCGCTCTTTTGCGATCGTTCCTGATCCCCGGCTGGGGTCAGGCGGCCGCCGGCTCGACGCAGCGCGGCGCCGTTTACTTCACGTTCGAATCGCTCGGCTTGTGGATGATCCTCAAGACTTCGAAGACCCTTGGGAGCGCGCGCGACATCCAAAAGATGCGGCGGCGCGAGGTGGAGGACCGGCTGATCTCGGGGGGCACAGTCGACGGTCTCGCCGCGTTGATCGACGCTGATACGACGGTGGTGAGCGCGCAGAATCTTGTGCAAATCAGGAAGCAACAGCGTGAGGATTGGCTGGCGTTCGGGGTATTCGCCTTGCTTTTGGGCGGCGCGGACGCGTTCGTCGCGGCGCACTTGGCGGACTTCCCAGAGCCCCTCGAGGCCGCTATCCGCCCGCTCCCGGACATGGGCGTCGAATTCGGATTCAGAGTGGCGTTCTAGTCTCGTGGGGCGGAAGTGGTCTGAGTCAGGCCTCCCAGGTCTCCATGGTAGGGCGCTCTCCCGTCTGGAGCACTAGGTAACTTCGGTGCCTGACCCAATCGCCCAAATTTACGTAAAAGCGGCTTGGCTCCTCCTCATGGACAATGGGGATGTGCGCATGACCCAGCACGATCAAGTCCAGATCGGCCTCGGCCCGTAATTTGTTGACTGACCATTCGAATAACACGCGCGAGCGCGCGTCCTGGGCGGCCACTGGACCGTCGGCACGGGCTTCAGTGCGAGAGACGCGCGAGGCGAGCGCGAGACCCAGGTCGGGGTGCAGCCATCGGAAGAGGCGGCGCGCGGTTCCACTTCTCAGTCCTGCCTGAAGGATCCGGTACGAGAGGTCGCCGCGGCCGAGGCCGTCCCCATGAGCGACCAACGTTTTCAGCCCCGTGAGTTCACGCACCATCGGACTTGCCTGGAAAGTCAGTCCGACGTCGTCCGTGAGGAATTTTCCGCCCCACCAGTCATGGTTCCCTCCCATGAGGGTCACGGGAAGACCGCCATCGACGAGATCGGCCAACGCGCCGAGCGTCCTCGTGTGTCCACCGGGAATGACCGAGCGGTACTCGAACCAAAAATCGAACAGGTCACCGTTGATGATGAGTTCTGATGCACAATCGGCCGTATGCATCAGCCAACGCACGAACGCTCGCTCGGTTTCGCGGGGGACGGCGCCGAGGTGGATGTCGCTCGCGAAATGAATGGGTTTCTCAGACATGGGGATCGGAAAGTAAACTGGGTGTATTACGCGGGGAAGGCGGTTTCGCGAGTTTTCCCTTCTACCGAGGAGGACGGGTTGGGTACGGAGCATTGGAGACGTGGGATAACTTCGTGAAATCGACGGAACGGAGCGCGATCGTTGGGCTACTTTTCGCGAACGCCGCGTGCTTCGGTGGATCGCTGGAAAGTCCCACACCGATGATGGATCCGGACCGAGCCGTCCAACGGGCACACGCCGAGAACCCGTTTCCGACGACTTCGGTGGTCGTTTTCGAATGGAGCGTAAGGGAGCCGGACCTGCGCCTCGAGGGGGACGGGTTCGTACGCTTGCAGCATCCGGATCGGGCTCGACTCGACCTGTTCATGGAAAACGGAGAGGCGGTCTTGGCGGCCAGCCTGGTAGAGGACCAACTGAGGGCTCGCGAGGGAACGACGCTGGAAGTGGTGCCGTCCCCCGCGTTGCTCTGGGCGTCCTTGGGGGTGTTTCGACCCGGCGAAGGAGCCACGCTTCTCGGCGCGGAGGCTTACGACGACGACGCTTTTCGTCTCCGATACGGTTTGTTGGACGGGGACGAACTGCGATACGAATTTCGTTCGGGCCGGGTGACCGGGGCGGAATTGCGGCACGAAGGCGATGCGGTGCATCGTGTAGTCGTGACCCGACGGGAGAGAGGGGGGGGGTTGCCGGCCGAGGCGACCTATCGCAACCTGGCCTCATTCAGTGAACTCAAAGTGACGGTGCAGACCGTCGAGAGGGTCGATTCCCATCCGTCCGATATCTGGTATCCGGCCCGTTAACGTTTTGGTCCTACGGCCCTTGTTTCGCCCGGTCGTGGCCGGGCTTTGCGTCTTCGGCGTGCTCTCGATGGCAGGCTGCAACTACAGCTTCGCTTCGGGAAGTTTTCCCGAACACATCCGGACCGTCGCCATCCTCCCCTTCGAAAACGACACGAATCGGTTCGAGCTCACCCAAGAGATCCATGGGGAGCTTCTGCGCGCTCTGCCGCGGGCACTGGGGGTCACCAACGCCGGAGAAGACCTCGCCGATGCGGTGATCCAGGGCCGGATCATACGGTACGACATGACCGCGCCTCTTTTTCGGCCGGGCCAACAAGACAACCAGGTAGACGTGCTCCAGCGCCAGGTGAACATCCGCGTCGAGGTGGAGTTGATCGACGTGGTGGAGAACGTAATCCTGTGGGATGACCCGGGCATGAGCACACAGGGCCAATACCTCGAAGGCGAGTCCGAAGAGATTGGTCGGGCGGAAGCGATCGAGCTTCTGGTACAACGCATCGTGGACGGGGCCCAGTCCAACTGGTAGGGCTGCTCTACGGCGAGCTGCAGACGTTTCCGAGGATGCCGCCGCCACCGCAGTAGGTCACATCCTGCAGCTGGATTCTGACCCCGTCGGGCCCGTCCGCCAAAATCTCGGGTGTCACCCCCTCTCGAATTCTGACACGGGCGGTGACTCGGTGCTCGGAAAGCCGGTCCATGATTCCATCGGGATCGAAGCCCTCGACCCCGAAGCCGACATGTGGCCGGAACGCCTCGGGGCCGTCCCCCTCGACCAACACGAGATGCTGTGGTCCGGCTCCAACCCTGAGAACTGGATTCGGGCGTCCCCGGTATCCGCCGTTCCGCGGTTCCGTGTCGGGTTCCTGGTACGCAACGATCTTCATGTCCGTCAGCTTTTGATACCACTCCAGTGAGCTGGCGAGGTCCGAGACATAGTACTTGATGTGGTTCATCGTACGTACCTGGATCGGGGGCGGATCGCCTGGCCGCTGTACCGCGCGCGCGGAAGTGTCGCACACCTCGCCGAGGAAGCCGACCCCGCCGCAAGCAATGACGGGATTGAACTGGAGCGGTGCCCCGTCCGGGCCATCAAAGTTGACACCGTTGATCGTCGTGCCTTCCCGCAAAACCGAACGGGCTGGGGCACGCATCTCCGCGAGCGCCCCCAAAATCTCGTGAACGTTGAAATCTTCGATTCCCCAACAGAAGTGCGGGCGACGGTTCGAAGGAGGTGGCGTACCCGGCGGTCTCTGCGACAACGCCATGTAGGCCGGCGCATCGTCACTCCCGACTCGGAGAATGGTTTGGCCGGCTCCGCCGCCGCCGTAGTCTTGGAAAGCGTACCGGGGTATGCCCAGGACCCTCTCAAACCAGGAAACGGTGGCGGGCAAGTCAGCGCAGCCAAAGCTCACGTGGTTCACCGTGCTCACCGGGACCGGCAACCGAGACTGGGCGGGCTGCAGGTGGGGCGAACCGTGCCCCATCGCGGAACTCGGGCGCCACATCACCCCGGCCAAGACCGAAAGAAGTAGGTCCCTGCGTGTAATCTGACCGACTTGATACATTTTCGGCGCTCCTTCGACCAATGTTTTCCATGATATCCTCCTTCGCGCAAAGTGGGATGCAAACACGATTGGGGGAAGTACGAGGGGCATCCCCGCCGTGGCGAGCCCCCGCCTTGCCACGAGATAACCACTCTTACAGCTTCCCGCGATGATTATTCCCCTCCTCCTTGCCGGGACCCTGCTTGGGGGCGGTCTCATCTGGATCGCGTGTTCCCACGTGGAGCGTGCCAGCCACCAACTGGCCGACCACTACGGCATACCCGACGCTGTTAAGGGCTCCGTCATTCTTGCCGTCGCGTCGAGCATGCCGGAGTTGGTTACCGCTCTTCTCGCTTTCCCCGTACATGGCGACTTCGAGCTTGGGCTGTCCGCGATCATCGGGTCGGCCATCTACAACATTTTGGTGATTCCGGCGGTGTCGGTGTACGCTCGGCGCGGGCCGCTCAAGGCGAACGCCAACCTCGTATATCGAGAAGCCCAGTTTTACTTGGTCGCGGTGGCCGTCCTCATGCTGATTCTCAGCTTGTCGGTCATCTACAACGGCGGAGCGGACGCATCGTTGATCGTGGACGGGCGACGGATTTTCAGGGGCGAATTCACACGAATTCTCGCGATCTTCCCACTACTGCTCTACGGCCTTTACCTCTACATCCAGTTCGAGGAGGTGAAGCGCCAGCGCCCCGACAACCCACGCCGGGACGGTGTGAATGTGCTCAAGGAGTGGGCCGTCCTCGCGGGCTCAGTCGTTCTGATCGTTGCTGGCGTGGAGTTGCTCCTACGGGTCGCGATCACGTTGGGTGATCTGCTGTCCACTCCGACCTTCCTGTGGGGGATGACGATCGTGGCCGCCGCGACGTCGCTGCCCGACACGTTCGTGAGCGTCAAAGCTTCGATTGCTGGACGTACGGAGTCGAGTGTGTCGAACGTGCTCGGCAGTAACATCTTCGACCTCTTGGTGGCCGTGCCACTCGCCGTGATGGTCACCGGCGCAATCGCGATCAACTTCACGCAGATCGTCCCGATGATGACGTTCCTCGTCGTTGCCACCATCGTCATGTTGATCTTCATGTTGCGTGACAGGGAGCTGAACCACAGGGAATCGACCATTATGTTGGCGCTTTACGCGATGTTCGGCCTCTGGATGACGCTCGAGGCGTTCGGTGTCATGAACCTGCTTGGAGTGGGAGTGTCCATCGGGTCGTGATCCTGAGCCGGTTCGGCTGGATGAGGGTTCTAGGAAGAGGGTTCAAAATGAGGGCTCTAGAGAAAGAGAATGCTAGAGAAAGAGGGTTCTAGAAAGAGGATCCAGATCGGGTCTAGTTATGGCGTCGACGCGGAAAAAAGGGGCACCGGACTTTCGTCCGGTGCCCCTTTTTTGCCCACCGTGTGTGACCCTCCCCAAACCTCCTACGCCAAGGGCGCTGCGAACCATCCCCAGAACACGATCATCAAGACGGTGGCGACGCACAGCGTCACGAGCATGACGGGCGTTCCTTTTCTGAACCACATGCCGGGTGTGATCGCCAGACTCGGGTCGTTTTCTTCGCGCGCCAAACGCTCGGAGATCGTGACGATGAACACGTTGGCTGTCGAACCGATGTGGGTGCCGTTGCCACCGAGTCCCACCCCCATCGCGAGGCCCCACCACATCGGCGCCACGTTGATCCCCTGTGCCTCCATACCGAGGAGAATCGGGATCATGGCCGCGGTGAACGGAATGTTGTCGATCGCCGCCGATAGAACCGCGGAGACCCACATCAGCACAATCGTCGCCGTCAGCAGATCCCGTTCGGCGAAGGGCATAATGAACTGACCTACCCACACGAGGAACTGACTGTGCTCGACACCGCCGACCACCATGAACAGCCCCATGAAGAAGATCAGGAGCGGGATCTCGACGTGTGCCACCGCGTCATCCATCAAGAGGTTTTTGGACACAAGGGTGAGGGCGGTCATGCCGAGCGCCGCGACGAACCACGCCTCCCAGTGCAAGGCACTGTGAAGCATGAAGCCAACGACCATCACGACGAGGATGATCAAGGAGGCTTTCCACATCCTTGGGTCCTTGATCTCCTCTTCCTGGTCGAAGGTACCGGCGGGTTCTTCAGCCAATTCCTTTCTGAACAAGAACTTGAGGAAGAGGATGGCCACTAGCCAAACCGCGGCAACCGGTGGCCCCATTTTGATCAAGAACTGGTTGAACGAAATATCCGCTGCGGAGCCGATCATGATGTTGGGCGGATCCCCCACGAGGGAACCGATGCCACCCGTGTCGGACAGCAGCGCCGCCGCGAGGAGGTACGGAATCGGGGTGACCTTCAGTGCTTTCGCGATCAGGATGATGAGGGGTCCGAAGATGACCACCGTCGTCACGTTGTCGAGCAACAGCGAGAGCACGGTCACGCAGGTACCCAGCAGCACCATCATCAGATAGAGTCTGCCTTTGCTGAACTTAGCCAACTTGTACGCCAGCCAACCAAACCCTCCGGTTGGGATCATGATCGAGACGATGGTCATCATCGCCCCAAGCAGGAAAATCACGTTCCAGTCCACCGCCTCTACCGCTGCCATGGGGTCGTAGAAACCGTAGATCTGGCCTACGATCACCATCACAATCGAGCCGGCCGCGGCGACTTTGGATCGCTCCATTCCATGCAGGTGCTCAGCGAAAATGGCGATGAACGTCACCGCCAAGACGATCCCTGATGCGATCATTGCAGGCGTCAGTACTAGCTGTTCCATCCCTGTGGTCTCCAGAAGTAGAGTTAGATATGTGGGTGAAGCGTAAAACGGCGGTGAAGGTCAGGATCTCCAACTCCCATCGCAGCGCTGAAAAGTGGAGCCGTTACACTTGGATCGGCGTCTCGAACCCGTCCGGCTTGAGCGTCAAAACGGAGCAGTCTACGGCGTTGAGAACGCTCTCGGCCGTGTTTCCGATGAGCAGCCCCGGAACACCAGCGCGCCCAACAGTGCCGATGACCACTAGGTCCACTTCGAGGGTGTCGGCAAGCTCCGAGATGACGTCTTCGGCATCACCCTTGACGAGATGAACGGTTCTTTTGTCATACGGGTAGGCACTCAGAAGGCGATTCAGTTCAGACTGGTGTGCGGCCTCGATGCTTCGAACGATCTCGTCGACGTCCGGCGCGTCGATCTGCCGCCCCCTCAAGTCGGTCTCGGCCGCCAGCCGCCAAACGTGTACGACATGCAACTCGCTGTCTTCCTCCGCCGCTAGCGACGTGGCGAGTGACGTGATTTTTTTGGACAGCGACTCCGTATCGGGTTCGGTCGGGTCCAGATCCACCGCCGCCAAAATTTTTCGGAGACGTGGCTCCGTGGACGACTTCGAGATCCACACCGGAGAGGGACACTTACGCATCAGCTTCTGGTCACCCGTGCCGAACAACCGTGCCCACCTTCCGGTATTTCCTTCGGCGGCTTTCATGACGAGATCGTGGTGATGGACGAGTACGGCCAGAATCACCGATACCGCCATGGTGCCCGATTCCACCACCACATCGACGGCCAACTCCGGATGCTCCGAGATGACCTCCTGGCGCAGGCTCTCGAGAGCTTCGCGGCGCTCCTCCAATCGGGCCTGATTGACGGCCTCGACCGCGGCATGAGTCAACGGATCATCGAATAGATAGCCGTCCGTACCGAGCGCTGCGAAGAGTGTGAGTTTTGCGCTATTGGCGCTAGCGAGCTCAGCGGCACGCGCTAAGACCGACTGCTCTCCCTCCCTGCCAACCGCAACAAAAAGGACGCTCTTGAACCCTCGCACTTAGCTATCCGCCGTTACATGTGGAGCGTGGACCCGGATCAGAGTATGGACCGGGAAACTGATTCACCTCAACCAAGGAGACAGGTATATACCGGGGCGCACGCGCGTGCGTCAAGCGGGGTCACCTGGGTTCATTCCCCCTCACGATCGACGAAGATGGGCCTCGATCCAACGGAAATTCCATGCGATCTGGTATTCTAGTTCCGATCGGGTAAGTTTTTTTGAGCTTACGCGGTCGCGCGAAATCGTCCAGCCCCTGCGTGGCGATCCCACACCCCGAGCAGACACGGATTTTCTGACATGCAAGCGAGCGATGAATGACCGCTTTGAGGTTGGGAACTCGTGGCTCGCTCCTCGCGCTGACGCAGAGCAAGTGGGTCGCCGCCAAACTCGAGGAAAGCGGGGAGGGGGCGGAGGTTGTCCTCGAGGTCATCCGCACGGTCGGTGACGAGCGCCTCGACCAACCGCTTCATGAGATCAGTGGGAAAGGCCTTTTTACTAAGGAGCTCGACGGGGCCCTTTTGAGCGGAAGCGTCGAGTTGGCGGTCCATTCCCTCAAGGACCTTCCGACTGAGCTGCCCGAGGGCCTGTGCATCGCCGCCACACCCGCCCGGGTCGATCCAAGGGACGTTCTCGTCGGGCCCGAAGGCGACCGGACCACCCTGGCTTCGCTGAAGAAGGACGCGGTAGTGGGCACAAGCTCGCTTCGGCGCGTGGCTTTACTGCGGGCCTTCCGTCGCGACGTGATCCCACAGACCATCCGCGGTAACGTAGACACCAGGCTGCGTAAGCTCGACGAAGGGCAGTTCGACGCGATCATCCTTGCCGGAGCCGGGCTCACGCGGCTCGGGCTCGCCGGACGCGCTACCGAGTGGCTGGAACGGACGTCGTGGCTGCCGGCTCCCGGACAGGGCGCTCTCGCCATCGTGACCCGAACCGACGACGCCGAAACGAGACGGCTTCTCACGCATCTGCACGATCCGGCATCGTTTGCGGCTGTCTCGGCGGAGCGCACCTTCCTTGAAGGGTTGGGCGGGGGGTGTCAGGTGCCGATCGGAGCGCTCGGCGTCCGTTATGACCGGAAACTCCGCCTTTGGGGGCTCGTGGCGAGCCAAGACGGGGGGCGAGTGGTCCGCGGCGACTTGACTGGAGACATGACCGATCCTCGGGGCCTGGGCGATGCGTTGGCGGATCTTCTCCGAGGACGGGGGGCCGAGGCGGTCCTTGGGGAGTTGGACGAATCGGGCGGATCGGTCGCAGCAGATGCGTCGGGAGCGCGCGACGATACGGAACAATCGGGTGGACCCGGAGAGCCTGGGGCGTGAGCGTCCTATCTAGAGATGCCTTGCTGGCGCTTTTCGGCCGACCACGTGAACAGGCGGTCGTATTCACCAACGGGTGCTTCGACGCCCTCCATCGTGGGCACGTCGAGCACCTCGCGTTCGCGCGGGCGTGTGGTGATGTTCTCGTAGTGGGCCTGAATACGGATGCCTCGGTGCGGCGATTGAAGGGCCTTGGGCGCCCCTTGGTTGCTGAGGCCGATCGCGCCGCGGTGCTCGCCGCCCTGAGGAGCGTGGATGCGGTCACGCTGTTCGACGAAGACACCCCCCTGGCGTTGATCGCCGCCTTACTCCCTGATGTGCTCGTCAAGGGAGGCGATTACGATTTGGACGATATCGCAGGACGCGGGGTGGTCGAAGAGGCCGGTGGTGCGGTCCGTATTCTCCCCTTCTTGGAAGGTTATTCGACGACTGACCTCTTGGATCGAATGAAGACAAAAAATCAACTGAAGACAATCAAATGAAACAAGGAATCACCATGGGGTGGACGAAATGAGCCGACTCGACGGACGGTCGACTGGGCAGCTCAGGGACCTGGATATCGCGATTGGCTCGGTGCCCTACGCCGAGGGTTCCTGCCTCATCAGCGCCGGACAGACCCGAGTTTTGTGCGCAGTATCGGTGGAGGAGGGTGTGCCTGCATGGAGGGACAAGAGTGGCCCCGGTTGGGTGACCGCGGAGTACGGCATGCTTCCCAGGTCCACGCACACGCGTTCGGGACGGGAGCGGGGTAAAGTGGGTGGACGGACGCAGGAGATTCAGCGACTGATCGGACGTTCACTCCGTTCGGTCGTCGATCTGGAGGTGTTGGGTTCGCGTACGGTCATAGTGGATTGTGATGTGCTTCAGGCGGATGGGGGTACGCGCACGGCTTCCATCACCGGTGCCTCCACGGCTCTGTGGAGTGCGTTTGATGGGCTGGTAAGAGAAGGTGTGATCGAGCGGAATCCGATGCGCGAAATGGTAGCGGCCGTCAGCGTTGGAATCGTCGGCGGTGAACCCGTGCTCGATTTGGACTACCCCGAAGACTCCACGGCCCAGGTCGATATGAACGTTGTTGCGACCGAGGCGGGGCACTTCATCGAGGTGCAGGGCACGGCCGAAGGGAATCCCTTCCGGCGGGATGAATTGGACGCACTCCTCGAGCTCGCCACCGGCGGAATCCGCACGCTGGTCCAGGCACAGAAGGCGGCGCTGGGGATTTCGTGATGGATTTGGTATTGGCCACGCGTAGCAGGCACAAAATCATAGAAATCCAGAAAATCCTGGAAGTGGTCCCCGGCCTTCGGGTGTTGGACCTGATCGAGGTCGGCGTACCGTACGATCCTATCGAGGAGGATCTTGAACCTCACGAGACGTTCGAAGAGAATGCCGCCTCCAAAGCGGCGTATTTCCAAAGGATCACGCGGCGGCCGACCGTGGCGGACGATTCCGGGATCGAGATCGACTTGCTGGGCGGGGCTCCCGGGGTCCGATCCAAACGATTCGCCCCGGATCGGGGGCTCGCGGACCTCGCCCTCGACGATGCCAACAACGAGCATCTTATCGAGTCGCTGGGTGACGCTCCGCTACAGGCTCGGACCGGACGTTACGTGTGTGTCGCGGTCTTGAAACGAGGAGACGGGGACGAGGTCACGGTCGTGCGCGGAGAAGCTCCAGGCCTGATTCTGAGTGCTCCTCGAGGTTCAGGGGGGTTCGGTTACGATCCTCTGTTTTTCGATGAGGAACTCGGGAAAACGTTCGGTGAGGCCAGCCCTGAAGAGAAGAACGGCCGGAGTCATCGGGGAAAGGCCTTCCGAGCACTTGCGGCGGGTTTGGTATCGGTCGCTCAAGGATCCCATGCAGACGCCTGAGACCACCCCGTCGGATATCGGCCCAACGAAAGATGGTAGCGCGCTTAAAATTGTGTGGGGCGACGGACACGAGTCCGTGTATCTGCCGTTCGACTTACGCATGTCGTGTCCCTGTGCTGGCTGTGTGGACGAGGTTTCGGGCCGTCGCATGCTCACAGAAGCCATGGTGTCGCCCGGGGTGTATCCGACCGCCATCGACTACGTTGGGCGGTACGCGCTCAAGTTCACGTGGAGCGATGGACACGACACGGGCTTGTACTCCTTCGACCTTTTGCGGGGACTGTGTCTGTGTGACGACTGCATGGGCCGCTCCGGACCCTCTCCCCCGGGTTGATCGTCGTGACGGGCGGGACCGGCTTCATAGGGTCGAATCTGTTGGCTGGGCTGGAGGAGCGTGGGCAGGCCGACCTCGTCGTCTGCGATTTGTTGGCGAACGCAGAGAAGGAGAGCAACGTCGGAAAACGGGAACTGGCCGCCTTCGTGATCCCGGCCGACCTTCCCGAGTTCCTCGAGACGAACGCGCCGGACATCCGAGCCGTCTTCCATATGGGCGCGATCACGTCGACGACCGAAACCGACGTGCGCGCCCTCACCCTGACGAATGTGGATCTGTCGGCGGATCTTTGGCGTTGGTGCGCTCGGAAGCGAGTGCCGTTCATCTACGCTTCTTCCGCCTCCACCTACGGAGACGGCTCGACCGGCTTCGACGATGATGGATCCGTCTCGGGGCTTTTACGTCTTCGCCCCATGAACCCCTACGGTCGGAGCAAACACCGCTTCGATCGTATGGTGGCCGAGTGGGTGGAAGCGGGAGCGCCGCGCCCTCCTCAATGGGTAGGCCTCAAATTCTTCAACGTGTATGGCCCCAACGAATACCATAAGGGGGCCATGCAGAGCCTTGTCGCGAGGGCCTTTCGGGCGGACGCCGCTGGCCATCCGGTTTCGCTGTTTCGGTCGCACGACCCGCGCTACCCGAACGGCGGTCAGAAGCGGGACTTCGTCTATGTCCAGGACTGTATATCGGTGATGCTCTGGTTGCTCGAACATCCAGACGTTTCGGGACTCTTTAACGTGGGGACGGGCGAGGCGCGTACCTTCCTCGATCTGATCGGGAGTATGTTTGCCGCCCTCGACAGAGAGCCCCAGATCGACTGGATCGATACGCCCGCAGAGATTCGCGAGCGCTACCAGTACTTCACCCAAGCCGAGATGGGTCGCCTCAGGGCCGCCGGGTATCAGGCCGATTTTTTTTCGGTGGAGCAGGGGGTCCGGGAGTACGTGACGCGGTATCTCACGACGGACGATCCCTACCGCTGACGCTTTGAAAATCGAACCCTCAAGACCGCTGACGCTTCGAAAATCAAATTCTCAAGGCACTCGGGTTTACGCCGCCATGACGGGCCGTCGCAGCGTCGCTCTGCGCCCGACCGGGTTCGGATTCAGGAAAAAAGAATGGAGTCCCGCCGGGCCCGTCCCTTAACTTTGGACGAGACTCGAGAGGAGACCCATGGCCGCCGAAAAAATCCGAGAAACGACCCTTCGTCGCCCGACGCGGGGGCTCTTAATCCTCGCCGTCCTCGCCGCAAGCGCCGGTTGTGACGTGCCCCGCTTCGAGGGCCCCCAGATTCAAGAGATTGCTCCGGGGTTTTTGAACAAACCCGATGTCGGCTGGGATCGGAGTATGTTTCCCGAGCGACCAAAGGTGCACTTCGACGCCTGGGTCAAGACTGATTTCGGAAGCTTCAACGGTATCTACATCACCGGTCACCCAGGGCCGAGGTAGCGCGTGCGCGCGAAGAGTCGATGGCCGAGCAGACAGAGCGGAAAATGCAGTACGGAGAAATCGAGATCGGGGGAATCGATGGACGAGCCGCTTTTGCGTGGACGGAGACGTGGGAGGACAACGGACTTCGTGCGCTGACCTTTCGTACGGTGATTCCCTACGACACGATCACCTATATCGTTGAGTTCCATACTACGGACCCGAGGTTCAAAAATCGTCCCGACAGCATACGCGGGATCGTATCCACGTTTGCCATCGGCCGGACCGAGTGGAACACGCCGCTACTGGCTCTGGGGTTGGGGGTGTCACTTTTGGTTCTCGGTGCTGTAGCGTCCCGCGTGAGGTCCGGCCCCTATCCGAACTCCAGGCACATCAAGCTGATCACGCTCCCGGTCGAGGCCGATGAGGTGGACTCAGAGGAAGCGTGTGTGCCCGAAGTGGAATGCTCGGACTAAAACGCGGGGCCGAGCCGGTCACATGCTACCGAGCGCCAATCGTCGCAGGGGGCTCGCGAGGGCAACGGTTTTGCTTAGATTCAGCGCTGCCTCGATGCACCTCAACCGAACGCGCCCCCGGGCTGGAGGTCGCTCATGATCGACCATTCTCGTCGTCAGTTCTTGCGGACCCTGGGTTTGGCCACCGTCGCTACGGCGCGGCCAAAGCTGGCCTTTGCACAGGAAGTTCGAGTGCGAACCATCGCGGGAACGGGAGTGGCCGGATACGAGCCTGAGGGTTCGGGTGGCCTGGTCGCCACGCAGACTCCGGTGAACAATCCATACGGGGCCGTGGTCGGCCCGGATGGAGCGCTCTACTTCTGCGAGGTGGATACTGGACGGACCCGGCGAATGGACCTGGAAACCAGACGCCTCACCACGGTCGCTGGGAACGGCGAAGCCGCGTACGCGGGAGACGGGGAACCCGCGCTGGCGGCGTCTTTTTCCGCACCGCACGAAATCCGCTTCGACCGAGAAGGCCATCTGTTCGTTGTCGAGCGTGATGCCCACGTGGTGCGTCGGGTAGACGGCCGTACTGGCATGGTGTCCACGGTGGCGGGCACCGGCGAAGCCGGATTCTCTGGAGATGGGGGGCCCGCGGCCGCTGCCCAGCTCCGGCAACCGCACAGCATCGCGTTCGTCGCGAACGGCGATCTGCTGATTTGTGACATTGGCAACCAGCGCGTCCGCACAGTGAACATGCGGAGCGGGGCGATCTCGACTCTATCGGGCACTGGGGAACGTGACCAGACACCAGACGCGGGGCCACTCGAGGGCACACCACTGAGGGGGCCACGGTCGCTCGACACCGACCCCGAGGGCAACGCCTACCTAGTATTGCGCGAGGGTAACGCCGTCTTCCGGCTCGATACCGGAGTTGGCCGTCTTCAGCGAATCGCCGGCACGGGCGAAACGGGCTTCACGGGAGATGGCGGTCCGGCGTCGATGGCGACTTTCAACGGACCCAAGGGCATCGCCTACTCGGCGTCCGATCACAGTCTGTACATCGTGGACACGGAGAACCACGCGATCCGCCGCCTGAACTTGGCGTCAGGGAGGCTCGACACGGTTTTGGGCACCGGCGAGCGGGGTGACGGCCCCGACGGCAACCCCATGCGCTGCCAACTCGCCCGCCCACACGGCGTGTGCGCGTATGAGGGGGTGTTGTACGTGACGGATAGCGAGAATCATCGCGTACGCGCCCTTGAGGGCGTGCTTTGAGCTCTGGCGCTTAGTGGCGCCACAGCGGGTCTAAAACCGCGGTCGAGCACACTCTGCCGACTCCACTCGTTCCCTCGAGTTCCGATCCAAACCAACACCGCGACCGAAAAGAAGAGGTCGACCGCGATTCCCGCCTCCCCAAAGAGGTCAATGAAGAGGACGGGGATGAGTTGTAGCCCCAGATGGAGCCCGAGCAAAACGAATCCGAGGCTGACCATCCCCCTCCTCCACGCCCACAAAGGACCGAAGAGGAATGCGGACCAGGAGAAACCATCTCTAATGATCTCTCGCCGCCCGTCGGGGTGTTCGTAGATATGGGACCCTGTATTTGTTGCCACAGTTTTTGTCGTCACAGCTAAGGTGGGCTCCTTTTTCAAGGTATACCTGTCGGGTAGACTCGGAAGTGATTTTCGCTGATGGCTATCCAGGATCGACCCGCTCCGTCATGCGACAACTTGAGACCGTAGGAGTACCCGGGAGGCCCCCGGCGTCCCCCTCCTGCTCGCGGACCTGCTCCACCGGACGTCGCGCTGTGGCACCGATGCAACGCCTTGGCCGTTCCGCAACACAGATTTTGGCGGAGCGCGCACCGATAAACGAGGAACTATATAGGGTTATGGGGATTCTAACTTTGGCCCAAACCTTCCATAGATTGGGTGCCGATGGCCGGCGTCAGCCGGCCTCTTGGGTCGCCTTGGGCCGCAAAAGGAGCCGTACGTTTTGGAGTTCGCCCCCCGGACCACTCGATGAAAAAGCCCAATCGGATTTGGGCCCGGGCTGCGCGCTCCAAGAGTCCCACGGCTTCGGGTGTCGCGGAGGCCGCCGCCACGCTCTCGGCGCTCGCCGCCATGAGCCTGGTGGTCCTGGTCCCGGCGATCTTTTTCCTGCTTCCGGTCTCGCCCAAAGCGGACGGAGTAACTCTATGCGTACCGGGGATCGGTCCCTTACAACAATTCAGGGACGATCTGGATGAAAAGCAGGAAGAGGTGGTCTTCATACACGAAGGCGCACACGCCGAACAATGTCGATGGCTCGGGGCCGCTCGCTACGCCAAACTTTACGGCTCCGCTTCCGGCAGACTCGAACTGGAGGCCGAAGCTTTCTGCGCCGAGGTAGAGGTGCTCTCGTCGCGCGGCGCTGTCCGGAATCGGCTCATGGATCAAACGGTCGAGACGCTCATGACCAGCTACTTCGATGAGGGTCAGATGACGAGGTCCGAGGTGTCGACCGCGGTAGATCTAGCCTGCAGAGGGTCGCTGGCCGACTAGAGGCCTCGAACTGCCTCAGTCGAACGTGTTGGACAGCGTGCCGATTCCGTCGATGTGGATATCGATCGTGCTGCCCGGCTTCATGGGGGCGGCGCCCAAGGAGGTCCCGCACGTGATGATGTCTCCAGGCAGTAGCGTCATGCCGCGCGAAATGCGCTGGACGAGTTCGCTCGGAGAGAAGAACATGTCGCTCACGGGATAATCTTGCCGGACTTTGCCGTTTAATACCGACCTGACCTGCAGCGACTCCGTATCTAGGTCTGTTGCGATCACCGGCCCGAACGGGGTGAAGGTGTCGAAGCTCTTCGCCCGACTCCACTGGGCGAACGACGGATCTTCCTTGAGGATGTCGAAGCCCGTGGCATCGTTGACGCACGTGTAACCTAGGACACAGTCGTCGACTTCCGCGGCCGAGATGTCCTTGCAGCGTTTGCCGATGACGACGCCGAGTTCTCCCTCGAAAAACACCCGTCCGTCGTACGACGCCGGACGGGTGATCGCGGCGCCCGGGGCAAGGATACCCGACGGCGGCTTATAGAAGTAGAGGGGCTCCGGGGGCCGGTCCCATCCGTTCTTGGTAGCCGCCGCGCCGAAGTTGTTCCACAGGCCGATGATCTTTGTCGGCGCGCACGGGGCCAGGACTTCGACCGAAGACAATGGAATGGATTCGGACGTGGGAGCGGCCCCGTCGAACATGTCGCCGGTATGCACGGAAATATTCCCGTCCTCTAAGGCCCCGAACTTCATGCTGTTGTTATGCTTAACGCGTATCCACTGAGTCATGACATCATATTCCCTTTTCAGGCGTCACTGGGGTTTAGACCCGTGACGACGTTCGGATCTGCTTCGCTGAACGTGTCGTCAACAGGCCGCCTCCAACGGAGAGGAGCAACCGCCGGGCTTGGATCGGGGGAGGCGTCGTCGCCTTCTTCTTGTTCCTCCTCCTCCCCTTCTTCGCCCGCCTGCAGCATGAGCGGTTCTCGAAGATCCCAAAGCACTTCGGAGGCGGTTTCTTCTTCGAGGAGCATGTCTCTCGGAAGGACGCCCGCCGAAAGCAGGAACTTCATACTTTTGGTGATGGCCCGTTTGGTCACCTCCGCGTCACCCTCACTGATTCGGCCTTCCACGACGGCCTCGTCCAGCTGTCCAAGGAGGGCGAGCGCCGCGACGGCGGACCCTACGTTTCTTTCGAATCGTTCGTTCTTGTGGAAGCGGATCGCCCACACCGCGGAGGCGAACATTTCGCGTATCTGTTTCGAAACGTCAGCGTTGCATTGCAGACCCACCAGCAGCGAGCCACCCGAGTCGAGGTAAAGGATCACGAGTTCTTCGTGGTGACCCAGGACGTACCGACAGAGCGCCGAATGAAGGGCGGCCACCTGCTGGATCGCTTCCCCAAACTTGTGCGCCGAGGGATTTCCGCTGTCTACGGGGATCTCGATTTCGAGCACCACGGTGCCTTCTTCGGGCATCGGAATGCGCTCCCCTTGAAGGAGAGAAACACTCGTGTTTACCGTGGTCTGGAACTCCTTCAGCGAAAAATACAGGTTGCGAAAGCTCGTCTCCTGTTGAAGTCTCTCAAAATCTGGTATGCCCGTAAGGGTAAAAATCAGGTGTTCGATCGCCCCTGAACTGAGGAGAACGTCAAGCCCAAAAACTTGGGCAAGTTGCTGACCCGGCCCGCCTTCGTCGGTGGTCTTCAACAGCCCCGTATGGGCGCTCAGTATCAAACGGAAGAATTCAGAGCGGTCAGCCGGCCCGATCGTGGTATTCCCTCCTTCTTCGATCGGCACCCTCAGCAAATCGACCAGATGATTTACCTCTAGTCGATCACGTAACGTCGCTGCGTTCTCAGTGAAGACGATGGTTTGCATGCGTTGGTCTTCTCGTTTCGTCGAATCGAGGAATTCGTGGGAATTCTACAGGCTTTCGGACCCACATTGGGACACCCACCCACATATAGACCTAAATGCTACACGGCGACCTGATCAAGACTGATGTCAGATCGAACGCAATCGGAACCCCCCGCTTGGCCCCAGGGTAAATGGGGAAAAGGCTCCCGCGCAACAAGGCCCCTCCCGTGAATGCGAGAAGAGCGCCGGCGCGCCCGCCGGTGGGCCGAGCGCCGGCGGGACGCTTCACGACCCTAGTAAGATGAGCTGTTCAACGTGCGGACTAGGCCGCATGATCGAAAATTCAGCAGAGAGGAATTGAGCGTGCCAGACGCACAAACCATTCGAGCGCTCCTCGACGCGGGCGACGCCGAGTCCCCGGCGATCGGGGCCCCGGGCAGGACGTCCCTCGACTACGGTCCCCTCGTGGAACACGTCGACCGCATCGTCACATCCCTCAACGGACTGGGGCTGGGCCGTGGTGATCGAGCGGCCATCGTGCTCCCCAACGGACCGGAGATGGCTTCGGCCTTCGTGTCGATCGCCTGCGGGACCACCACGGCGCCCCTCAATCCAGGCTACCGCCGCAAGGAGTACGACTTCTACCTCGACGATCTCGGCGCGAAGGCGCTGATTGTCGAGGCCGGAAGTGAATCCGAGGCCGTGGACGCCGCGCGTAGCCTAGGCATCGCGGTGTTGACGCTTCATGTGCCCGAGGGCGCGCGAGCCGGCGAGTTCGTGCTCGAAGCCGATCCGGGGGTCGACCTCGGGCCGGCGGCCTCACCCGGACCCGCCGAACCCGATGACATCGCGCTCGTGCTCCACACGTCGGGTACCACGTCGCGCCCGAAGATCGTTCCGCTCCTTCACCGCAACGTGTGCGCATCCGCCCAAAATATCCGGACCACGTTGAGCCTGACGCCGGAAGATCGTTGTCTGAACGTGATGCCGCTCTTCCACATCCACGGCCTCATGGCGCCGGTTCTGTCGTCGCTCGCCTCGGGTGCTTCGGTCTCATGCACCCCGGGATTCAACGCGCTCAAGTTCTTTTCCTGGCTCGAAGAGGTCGCGCCTACCTGGTACTCCGCCGTCCCCACCATGCACCAAACCATTTTGGCTCGCGCGGGACGTAACACCGAAATCGTTGCCGGCGCGCGGCTTCGATTCATTCGATCGTCGTCCGCGTCCTTACCGCCCCAGGTTTTGGGCGAGTTGGAGGCTGTGTTCGGAGTTCCGGTCGTAGAGGCGTATGCCATGACCGAGGCGTCACATCAGATGACGTGTAACCAATTGCCTCCCGGCGTCCGTAAGGCCGGGACCGTGGGGCCGGCCGCGGGGCCGGAGGTCTCCATCATGGACGACGATGGCAACTTGCTGGAGCCGGGCATCGTCGGTGAGATCGTCATTCGCGGTCCCAACGTCACGCCGGGGTACGAGAACAACCCGGAGGCGAACACCACTGCCTTTACACACGGCTGGTTTCGGACCGGCGATCAAGGCGTCATGGATGAGGACCGCTTCGTCACGCTCACCGGCCGCCTCAAGGAGATCATCAACCGCGGAGGCGAGAAAATTTCGCCCAAGGAAGTCGACGAGGTGCTCATGGATCATCCGGCCGTCCAGCAAGTCGTGACCTTCGCGGTTCCTCACGACAAACTCGGTGAGGAGGTCGCCGCCGCGGTCGTGCTCCGTGAGGGCGCAGAGGCGACGCCCGCGGAAATCAGGGAGTTTGCCGCGGAGCGGCTGGCCGCCTTCAAGGTGCCGCGCACGGTGGTGATGCTCGACGAGATCCCGAAAGGACCGACCGGCAAGCTGCGGCGCATCGGACTCGCGGAGCAGCTTGGCGTCTCGTGACGCTATGAAAATCTGCATCTACGGGGCGGGCGCGATCGGCGGCTACCTCGGGGCGCAGCTCGCTCTAGCGGGCGAAGAGGTCACGCTGATTGCTCGGGGTCCGCACCTCGAGGCGATGCGGCGGGACGGCTTGAAGCTCCTCATCGACGGTGAGGAGCGCGTTGCGCATCCCACGTGCACGGACGATCCGCAGCTCGCGGGTCCCCAGGATTTTGTCATCGTCACGCTGAAGGCCCATTCAGCTCCGGCAGTGGTCGGACCCATGCAGGCGTTGCTCGGCCCCGAGACTGCGGTGGTGACGGCGGTGAACGGCGTGCCGTGGTGGTACTTCTACGAGTTGGGGGGAGCCTGGAGGGACCACCGGCTCGAAAGCGTCGACCCAGGCGGGATTCAGTGGGACGGGATCGGCCCCCGGCGCGCGATCGGCTGCGTCGTGTATCCGGCCACCGAGGTCGTGGAGCCCGGTGTGATCCGACACATCAATGGCAACCGGTTTACGCTGGGCGAGCCCTCGGGCGAAAAAACGGAGCGTGTCCAAGCGCTCGCGAGCGCGCTCATCTCGGCGGGACTTCGATCTCCAATACGCCGGATCCGGGATGAAATCTGGCTGAAGTTGTGGGGTAACCTCTGCTTCAATCCGATCAGCGCGCTGACGTTGCAGACCCTCGACGTCGTGGCCACGGAAGTGGGTACTCGGGGAATCGCGAAAGCGATGATGTCGGAAGCGCAAACGATCGGCGAGAAGTTGGGCGTACGCTTCTCCGTCGACATCGATAAAAGAATCGACGGAGCGGCGGCCGTTGGAGCGCACCGGACCTCGATGTTGCAGGACCTGGAACGGGGGCGGCCCATGGAGATCGACGCGCTGGTCACTGCGGTCCAGGAGATGGGGCGTCTGGTCGACGTACCCACCCCCACGATCGACGTGGTCCTAGCCCTGGTCCAACAGCGCGCCCACCAGAGCGGCGCCTACGAGTATCCTGCCTAGTCTCCCGTCCCAGACGTACGCAGACCTTCGTGAACCGCTGCATCCACCGACCCACGCGCCTGCAGCGCTCGGGTGCCCCGCGCTGCTCCTCTTCGAGATAGCGGTGCTATTCCTCATCAACGGGCACTCACGGCGGCCTTTATCCTGCGAAGATTCGAACCCAGAGCGTCCAGTAGATCAGAACCAGCGTCATCAGAATGAATACGATTAAGCTGATCCAGCCGAACCAACGGGCGAACGTCGACGGATGGAACGCCTTGTCCTCCTTAGGGATGATAACCAGACAGTAGTAGAAGTTCAGAAAGAAGATCACCGGGGCGACGAAAGCAGCCAGCGCCGAGGCCACCAGCACCAGGAAAACAGGTCGTTCAAGGCCCGCCACGATCAGCGTCGAGGCCACGAGCGAGTACAACATGGTCACCCGGTAAATGTTGTACTCCGAGTTCCATGTCCCGCGGTGGGCGGCGGTGAGATCCTTCGGGTCGATCCCGCTGAGATCGGCGGTGCCTCGGAAAAGATTTCGGGAGCATGCGCCCACGATCCGGGGCCAGCCGTCGAAGTAGTTGAAGGCCGTCGAGAACGTCGCCGCGAACGCACCCAACATGAATATGGTCATCATTCCCGGGCCGAGGCTCTCGGTGAAGATGCCTGCGATCTCTCCCATCACGGCTCGCCCCTCGACCGGGTTCGGGTAGAGCCAAACCGCCGCAAGAAGAAGGAAGATGCATGCGAGTACGAAAGAGACGATGTGGCCCGCGCGGAAGTCCCAGATGCCAATCTTGAACCACTTGTGACAATACTCCTGGGCGTTCGGCGGCAGCTTGGACGTATCGACGGCGAGATCCTCCCGCCTGGGATTGAACGGGTCGAATCGGTTCGCGAGCCCCATGGTCTCCATGCGCTCCCGGATCTTGCTCATGCCCTTCTTTTTGGCTTTGCCCCACTCGGAGGCCTGGAGCGACACGTCCATCCCGGTAGGCAACAGTCCGAGGAACGCCGCGATGATCAGCCAGGATCCGTCGGGAATCTCGACCATGAAGAAGTGGCCCATTTCGGAAATCGGAGCGGGCGCTGCGAAGTACACGGCGAAGGTGGAGACCACCAGAACCGCCGCAAAAAACTTGGCCGTGTTCTCGACTGCCTTGTAGTTCCCGCGAAGGATGATTGCCACGGAAACCAAACCCACGAACAGGCCGTACATCGTAAGCGAAATCGGAAGTCCCATCGATTCGGTGCCCACGTAGTACATCACGGCCGCAGCCGCGATGAGGCGTCCGGCTTGCCCAAGGGCGCATTGAATCAGCGTCGTAATCAGCACGTACCAGAGTGGCCACTTCTTCCAAGCGGTGCTGTAGGCCTCGATCATGCTCTTCCCGGTAGCGTTGGTGAACCGGAAAGCCATCTCGAACCCGTAGTATTTGAATACGTACGCGACCGGGATGCACCACAGCAGGGCGTAAGCGTATCGCCCCCCCGCCGTGGGGGCGGTGACCAGGTGACTGGTTCCGATCCCGGTCATCATCAGAATGATCCCGGGACCGAAGTGGCTCATGAGACCCTTGAGGGTCAGGTCCGGCATCTCGAGATCGGAGAAAGGCTCGTCTGCGGCGGGCGAGGTCGAGGTGGTACCGTTCGGGTCGAGGGCCATGGGCTGACGCTTTTTCTGAAGGAGCCGGCTCATTCGTGCACGCGAGGCCCCATATTGCGCCATCGGAGAATCGCAGGCAATCTCCGCCCGCCCGGTGGGCCGCTCCTGCCGCCGGAGGGTTCACTCAATCCCGCCCCTCGAATTGCGACCGGACCGCGTTCCCTGTACAGGTGTTGAGCGTAACAGGCAGATGCTTCCGCCGGTGTCGTTTTTGACGAAATTTCTAGCCCATGAGGCCCAAACGTGTCCCGAGCAGCCCCGCAGCAACCGCCGCTCCCCATTTTCGAGGACTGGTCGCCCCACATGGGCATGGCCGATTGCGAAGGGGGAGAGTGGACTCCCGCACGTCGCGTCGCGTGCGGCACGTTGCCTGTGCACCCTGGCGCCATGGGGATCCAGTTCGGCCAGAGCGTGTTCGAGGGGTGCAGGGCGTTCTGGAACGGAACGGATCCCGCGCGGCTCTTCCGTATCGACGAGCACTACAAACGCTTGGTCGCGTCGTGCGACCGACTTCTCATGTCGGCACCGCCGGAACAAGTTTTTCTCGAGGCCGTGATGGGTCAAGTGAAGGATTCGGCGAGTTGGTCGTCTCCTTTCTCGAGCGAGACGTTGTACATTCGCCCAGTCGTTTTCGGCGAAGACGACCATGTGATGCCGATTCCATCGGTGCGCAGCACGTTTGTGGTCCTCACTGCACCGCTTCGCCTGTTTCCAGCAAAGCCGCTGGTTCTGTTCGCCGAACGCGAGTTCAGTCGAGCCGCCAGAGGCGGCCTGGGCCAAGCGAAGACGTCCGCTAACTACGCTCATCAGTATTTGCCCACGCGGCGGGCCAAGGCCGCGGGGTGCGACGCGGTCCTGTGGCTCGATGCCGCGGATCACAGCAGGATCGAAGAGGCGAGCACGATGAACATCTTCATGGTCCTCGGCGAGGAACTCGTCACACCGTCGCTGCAGGACACCATTCTGCCGGGCATCACCCGTCGCTCGGTGATCACCCTCGCCGGCGAACGCCATGGATCGAGAGTGGTCGAACGCGCCATCACTTTGGACGAAGTAGAGGAGGCTGCTAGGGACGGTACTCTGAAAGAGGTGTTTACCGCGTCGACGGCTCTGCAGATCAGACCGGTTTCGCGCATCGTCGACGGGGATCGGAGGATCGACTTTCCCACCGAGACGCCGTGGACGGATCGGTTGCGCGAGGACCTGATCACGATTCAACGCGGCGAGGCGGACGACACTTGGGGATGGATCAACGACGTGCCGGTGGCGGAGCGGCTCCATCGGCGTTGAAATCGTCCCCGACAACCGCCATGTGCCCACGATCATGAGGGGCATGAGCGTACACGTTGAAGGGTTGGGTTGCACGACCCCATCTCCGTTGTTGGAGCTCCTAGCCGTAGCGAATGCTATGGCGTCGTCGCTCCGCCTAGGAGCTGGGACCGTGGCATCCCCAACGCGACCCACTGTACTTCTTCAAAAGCCTTCTAGAGTTGGAAAGGGGAAATGTATGAATCAAAGCCAACTCTACGGCGCGTACGACAGAAATCCGGGGCCCGTGGTAAACTTCATCACCTACCTTCGCGACCTCTACGGTCTTCAGCGGCACGGGCTTCTTTTGGACATGGGTTGTGGGCCGGGGCGCCTTCTGGCCCCGCTCAGTGAGTCCGGCTGGAAGGTCACGGACTCCGAGCCGGACTCCGAGCCGGACTCCGACTACTCGGCGACGGCTCGCGCGGTCATTCGTGGCCTTCCCGAGGCGCGCTTCAGCCAGGGCGGATTCCGCGATCTCGAAGAGGACGCCAACTACGACCTCATCGCTTCCACAAACAGCCGATACTGCTACGTCCTCAATGCGGCGCATCGGCGGGAGGCGTTGGCTCGGTGTGCGCGGGCCCTCCGGCCGGGTGGGGTCCTGTTCCTCGAGCTATTGAACTTCTTTTGGGTCCTAAAGAACTACCGCGAGCCGCCACCGCTGACGGTGGAGATCGATGGTGTTACCGTCACTCGGACGGTTCAGCAAGACTTCGACTATGATCGTGGTATCATGACGCATTGGACGCAGTACGGTTGGGACGGGGCCTCGGGCGCGAAACAGAGCGCCAGAAAGACGCATCGAACGGCGATGGTTTCGTATTCCGAGATCGCCCTGTTCCTCGAAGATGCGGGCTTCGACGACGTGCACACCTTCAACAGCTTCAACGACCGGGCGCCGGAGCAGCTCGCCGGGGGCAAGATCATGGTTTCGGCCCGGTGGCATCCGTGAGCCGTTTCGAGACGGTGGTTGCGACGACGTACCGCAGAGCGGCTCCCTGATCATGGCCCAACTCGTCAGCGATGTGACCAACTCCCCGCTCGGACTTCGGCTGGACAAGGTGCGCCTCCGAGAGCACAATCGCCGGTGGTCGTTGATCTACGCCCTCACGGCTTCGGAGATCGTCGCACTCACTGACGTTGGGGTCGATCGGATCGAGCACGTAGGGAGTACGTCGGTTCCGGGACTCACGGCGGTACCCATTCTCGACATCGTGATTGGCCTCCACGGTCACGAATTGGTCGACGATATCGCTGCCCAGTTGGTGGAAGTGGGCTACGTGGATCTGGGTGATGAAGGAGGTGATCTCGGCAGGCTTCTTGCGCGAGAGTCGTCTCCGGCGGTTCGGACCATCCACGTTTTCATCGTGGGGTACGGGACCGAAGCCTGGCACGAGTTCCGTACGTTCCGTGACGGGCTAAGAAACGACGCGCTGGTGAGGGCTCAATACTCGGATGTGAAGCGGGCCCTGGCGCGTCGTTTTTCGGGGGACCGGGAGTCCTACAGGGCCGGAAAGAACGCTTTTGTTCGAAAAACCCTAGACGTACTCTCGAATGGCCGGGCCGGTAGCGATTCGGCTTAACCACGCTCACTCTTTTTCAACACTCATCTCCATGACCGACCTAGAACTTCGCTACGGCGCCAACCCGCATCAGGGCCACGCGCGTCTGCGCTTGCCCGATGGGCAGTCTCCGCTCCGTGTACTCAACGGTGCGCCAGGGTACATCAACGTTTTGGACGCCCTCACCGCTTGGCCGCTGGTACGGGAGCTCACCTCCGTTACCGGAAAAGTGGCTGCGGCCTCGTTCAAACATCTTAGTCCTGCGGGGGCGGCGGTTGATGGCCCAGTCTCGGACGCTTTCGTCCGATCACAGTTTCTTGACCACGTCCCTGAATCCCCGGTAGCGAGAGCGTATATTCGCGCCCGCGGTGCGGATCGCATGAGCTCGTTCGGCGACGCCGTAGCGGTCAGCCACACCGTAGGCGTCGAACTGGCTCAGATTCTGCTGCGCGAAGTCTCCGACTTGATTGTCGCCCCCGCATATGAGCCCGAGGCGCTGGAGATTCTCTCGTCAAAAAGGGGAGGGAAGTACCTCGTACTGCAGATCGACCCCGAGTTCGAGCCCGCCTCCATCGAGTCGAGGGAAGTATTCGGGTTGACCTTGGAGCAAGAGCGCAACACGGCCCTCGTTACATCCGAACTCTTTCATACAGAGCCGGCTCTACCCGAAGACGTCGTCGAGTCTCTCGTGGTTGGAACGACGGCACTCAAATACACGCAATCGAACTCGGTTTGCGTCGCGTTCGAGGGCCAAGTGATCGGTATGGGCGCCGGCCAACAGTCCCGAATCCATTGCACTCGCATCGCGTGCGCCAAGGCAGAGAAGTGGATGCTGCAAACGCATCCCCGGGTGCTTTCCCTTGAATTCTCCGATGGGATCGGCCGGCCGGACAAAACGAACGCCATCGACCAGTTTCTGTTGTGGGAGGAGCTATCGGGCCCTGAGCGGGATCACCTCGTTTCGACGTTGGGGTACGAGCCTACGCCCCTTTCTTTCGAAGAACGTCAAAGCTGGTTCGCAGAGTTTGGTGGACTGTGCATGAGTTCCGACGCGTTCATACCGTTCCGTGATAACATCGACCGGGCCGCCTCCACTGGCGTGTCATTCGTTGCACACGCGGGTGGCTCGATGCGTGATGAATCCGTGAGAGCGGCGGCTGCTGCGCTGGGTGTCAGGGTGGTCGAAACGGGCATGAGGTGCTTCCTGCACTAGCTTACGCGCCAGCGCGAAGGGCCCCAAACGTTCGAGTGATCGCGGTGCGATAGGCTCGATCGAACTTTCCGAATCAGCCGGGCCGCGTGAGCGGTCCGTGAGTAAATAGCGCGCCACGCCTGGGCTCTGAGACCCATCTGGGCCCGTGGGTTCCGGCGTGGCCCTTCCTACTCCACACGATCTGATGCTTGTCTGATCGGCGCCTGATCGGTCTCCGTTAGGCTCGCCCCACACGCATCCGGTTCGTTTACGCTCAGCGATGACGGATGCCTGCGACTCCGATCTTAGAACAAAAAAGGAGATGTGCCATGATTACGGGAGCCAAGAGGGCTGCTGCAGTACATTCACCGAAGAGGGCACAACACTCCTCCGGTGGGAAAGTGACCGAGTTCAAGATTCACGGCCGCGTCACCGAGGAAGAGAGCGGCCTCGGCGTCGCGAACCTACGGGTGAGGGCCTACGACAAGGACTTCGTCTTCGATGACCTCCTTGGCTGCACGGACACGGACGCAGTCGGTGACTTCTCGATCCACTACACCAGGAAGGACTTCCGCGAGCTGTTCGAGGGTGAGCCCGACGTCTATCTGGCGGTGCAGACACCGCATCGCACCGAGCTCGTCCGCACCGACGGCTGCGTCCGCTGGGCGGCGTCGGCCGGCGAGAGCTTCGACATCGCCATCGCCCGGGACGTGCTTGGAGACTGGTCACCGAACGGGGCCAACGCCGCCCCGATACTCGAGAGGGCGGTTGCCGAGCACTTCGACTTCGCCGCCAGTGAGGACCCGCCGAAGGGTGCGCGCGTCGAAGTCGCACGCGTCTGGCTGGCCGAGGGCGAGACCATCGATCCGACGATCGTCCGGATGGAGGGGCTCAACGCCGTCTCCATCGAGGTGCCGTTCTCGCTGCATAACACGGAGCCTCCGCACCCTGAGGTTCAAGCGTTGAGCTTGGACGACATCAAGGGACTCGACGTCGAGGAGCATTCGGCGGGGGTTCGGGTGAAGCATCTCGAGCTCAAGCACCGCCCCACATTGGTGGAGCACCTGCCGCGGGCGATCCGCCGGGGCGAGGACAACCCCAACTCCGTCTTCGCCCCTGACGCGCGTTACGTTTTCAACGACTTGTCCTTCCCTTGGGCCACGACCGGCCGGGTCCTGACGGCCGCCGGCCAAGGTAGCGGGTGCATGATCGGCTGCCGGCTGATACTCACCGCATCCCACGTGTGTAACTGGACGAACCCCGGCGTGGGGTGGTTGATCTTCACACCCGGCTACTACAACGGGAGCAGCCCGTTCGGCACTGCCAACGGCACGAGGGTCATGTACTGGAACCAGGCCCAAGGTGGCCTCAGTGACTTCGAGACGGCCTTCGACTATGCCGTCTGGGTCCTCGATCGGCCTTTGGGTGACCTCACCGGTTATCCCGGTTACCGCGCCTACTCCCAAGCGTGGAATAGAGGCAGGTACTGGCAACAGATCGGTTATCCGGGCGATCTCGGCAACGGACAGCGGCCCCCGTTCTTCGGCGGCGGGGCGATCACCTCCATCGGCACGAAGTCGACCAGCGGCGAGACCGGCTATGTCATGGGGCACTTCATAGACACCTTCGGCGGTCAGTCCGGCGGACCATACTAGGGCTAGTGGGGGAACGAGCCGTGGCCGCGTGTTGTCGGTGTCGACAGTGCGTCACCCAACACGTCTGCCCCAGGGCACCACCAGTGGCGACAACGAGGCGGGGGGAGGTCCCGGGCTGGCGTCCCTGATCGCATACGCGCGATCCAACTACCCGTGAGCAGGAGAACTCGAGCCGATAACGGCGAGAAGCCGGCTTGGGGATGACCCTGTTCCTTTGAGACCTGCGGATGCGTGGGTGGACCAGAGACGCCGTACCGGATCCGATCATTCGAGTCCGGTACGGCGGGTCCTTTCTTGCGATCGACGGGACTCGCCGATTGCGAGAGTCCGGGTCGAGGCGAATGTTGTTACCTCTCTAACGCCCCCACTCGAACTCGGAGGAAATCGACATGCGCCCGACTCATGTCCTCATTATTCTCGCTGTGTCTCTTTCCTCAGTCCAAGGGGCTTACGCGCAGGAGCCCTTCGATCTGACTTTCAGACCCGACGTGCCCGCACCGGACGGTTTCAGGACAAACCGGACGTCGTACTCCGCAATCATGGACGTGTTGGCTCCGAGCCGGCCCGAAGTGACGCAGGCGCAACTGGATCAACTCCGATCGGTTCCCTTGGAGGTCATTTTCGGTGCGGTGGGCGAGTACCGTACCAACTACGCCCGGGGCTTCGCGAACACTCAGCCGGGCGAGCGCCTGGTGGGTCGAGCCCTGACAATGCGATTTCTTCCCCCACGCCCAGACCTGGTGCGCGCAGCCAACGAGCTGGGCGCGGAGGGCAACTGGGATCGCAGGTACTATGCCCGCGCAGCCGATGAAGCCAAGCCGGGCGACGTGTTGGTCGCCGAGCTCGGCGGAGCCGACGGGCATAACCTCTTCGGCGATATGGGCGCCACCGGCATCCAAATGCGAGGGGCCGCGGGGGTCGTGGTCGACGGTGGCATGCGCGATTACGTGGGTCTACAGGACGATCGCTTCGAGGGGTTTCCGGTTCTCCACCGGTTCTCGGACACACACACGACGTCCTGGCTAGGCGTGGAGTACAACGCGCCGGTCCGGATCGGCGGCGTGACCGTACTACCGGGTGACATCGTCGTCGGCGACGACGGCGGAGTCTTCTTCTTCCCGCCGGAGCTTGTTGGCCACGTCTTGGAGTACGCGGCCGAGAGTGCGGCACGGGAGGAGTTCCAGCTCAAATTGTTATTGGAGAAGCGCTACCGATTCCGCGACGTGTACCCGCTGTCTCCAGCCCTGGCCGAGGAATTCGAGAGGACCCGGGGGCGCTAACCTACGAACCGCACAACATCGGCCGGGTACTCAATAGGGTGCCGTGGGCGAGCGTGTCGCTGCGGATGTTTGGGAGTACGGAGGTCGGTTATGTGGGCAACTGTCAGAGCGTTTGGGGCGGCGACGCTTCTCGTCGTAGTCGTGGTGGGTTGCGAGCTTGATGCGAACGAAGGCTGGAGGCGGCGATTAAATGAGACGAAACCGAGCCGCGACGCGTTGACGCCGGAGGAGGCACGAGCGAAGCGTTGGATCAGCGTGAGCGTCTATGCGGATCCGCCGGGAAACGAAAATCGGAGTCCGAACAGTGAGGTTGTAACACTGTCGAACTCAGGTACGTCGGCGATTCAGATTGGGGGCTGGTCGCTGTGCGACTCTCCCTCGCCCTGTTTCACGTTCCTGCCGGGTACGTCGATTCCGGCGGACGGAAGTGTCCAGCTCTACAGCGGATCGGGTGCCGCGACCGCGACGGCTTTCTACATGGGGAGCGAGCGAGGCGTGTGGGACAACGAACATGACATCGCCACTCTACTTAGGGGCGAGACCGTCATCGCACGGGACATCTACTGAAACCGGTCCACTGGATCCACCACGCGATCGCTACTTCTTGGGGACGGCGGCCATCTCCGAAGTTGCTTCAGCCAAGGCGCTACGGACCGAATATTGGCCTTGCATCTTCAGTAGAAACACGAACAGTCGGATGGTGAGGTAATGGAATCTGCGGGCATTTGCTTCGGACATCGTTCTAGCACCTCTCGCATCGACAGGCCGAACTACTTGGACGCCTTCGTGGCATTTTTTAGCGAAAATCATGCCGTACAAGGGGGGGAGGCTCTAATTTGTTGGGGAATCCTGGGTTAAGGGATTTTCAGGAGGGAGAGGGTGAGCCTGCAGAAGCCGTCGAGCCGGCAAAAACATTCCCTTTCAGGAATTACGTATCAGGTGTGATCCGGTCTCTCTGGGAGGTTAAGTGAAACGTCTGAGACAGCTGGTGCACGGGGTACGCCGCCCCAGCCTTTGGCGGGCGTTCGGACTGTTTGCGGTCGTCACATCGCCGGTGCCGGCGCAAGGCCAGGTCACGCAATTGACGGCTGACGACTATGCGCGTGCGGAGCGTTTCCTCTCGACGAATACGAGTTCCCTCGTCTACGGATCCCGGGTAGATGCCCGGTGGCTCGATGACGGACGATTCTGGTATCGCAACGCGATTGCCCGGGGTTCCGAGTTGGTGGTCGTCGATCCGACTGCCGCAACGAAGGAGAGAATTTTCGCCCACGACCTCATGGCTGCGGCGCTTTCCGGAGCAGCCGGTTCGACCTTGAATCCGCTCGGCCTTCCCATCGTAGAGATCGAGTTCGAGGGCAGAGATGTCGTCTTGGAGCTCTACGATTCTGGTCACTTTCGGTGCACTCTGGTCGAGTATACATGCGAGCCTACGCAGCTCCGCCGACCGCCCGTTCAGCCCGATGAGGTCCCCTCACCAGACGGACGTTCCGTCGTCTTCATTCGCGAACACAACCTCTGGGTGCGGGATCGCGAGAGCGGAGCCGAGACGCAGCTTACCACGGACGGTGTCGAGGACTTCAACGGTCGACCGTCGTCACCGCACTTCAACGATCAGACCGATCCGCCCATGCGTCCATGAGCGCCCGAAGCCACTCGGGGCTGTCGGTATACATGGCCTGCATCTCAACCGGATCCCACTTTGACTGGGTAGATCGAACGTATCGTCGCGCCAGATGGCGATCACCTCGCTAGCCACCGACCGCTACCAGGATCCACGCGCCGTCTGGCAGATAATCACCGAGGCTCCATTCCTACTCTCTCAGAGCTACGTCGCGACGGTCGCACCCCGACGGGGCGAAACCTGATCCCTAGTCAGACGACCAAAAAAAACGTACCGTAAGCAGTAGAGTTGGCAGGCAGAACACGCAGGATCTCACAATAAGGCTCACACAAGCGGATTAAAGGTACGGATGCGATACATCCTCTCGCTGATGTTGGGCGTGGGCTTGTCCACGGTAGTGCTGGCCCCTGACACGGGTGTGGGCAGTGACCTTGGCGCGTATCAAGGTCGTCTCCCCCTCTCCCTCCATGTGCCGCTGGACCCTGTGCCGGAGAGTAGAGACTCGGACGATATCGTCCAAGAGTACTGCGTGCGGTGCCACAACGACCGAATGCTCCGCGGAAACCTTTCGCTCGAGCGCTTTACCTTGGACTCGGCGGACGAGACGGGTGAAGTGTCTGAGAAGATGATCCGGAAGCTGCGCGCGGGGATGATGCCACCCCCCGGTTCCCCGCGGCCCCCGGCCGACTCGCTGCTCGCCCTTGTGGAGTCCCTCGAGACCCACATGGATGATGCGGCGGAGGGCAACTCGAATCCCGGTGGCCGCTCGTTCCAGCGTCTCAACCGCGCCGAGTACGAGGCCTCGGTCCGGGACCTCCTGGACCTCGAGATCGAAGCCGCTTTGTTCCTCCCCCTCGATACCAAAAGCGCGAACTTCGACAATATTGCGGACGTCCAAATGCTCTCTCCGACCGTCCTGGACGCCTACCTGCGCGCCGCGGACGCGATCAGCCGACTCGCGGTCGGTGTCCCGAACCCGTCGCCGAACTCGATCACTTACACGAATTCGGGCTACGTGTCACAGTGGGATCGGATGCCAGGGGCGCCGCGCGGCACCCGAGGCGGCATCTCGGTGGTGCACAACTTCCCGGCCGACGGGGAGTATCGGCTTCGGCTGTGGTTCGAGCACACGACGATGGGCGAGATGTTCGGCCGCATTAAGGCGGGTGAGAGCATCGACGTATCGATCGATGGCGAGCGGGTCGCCCTCATTGACGTCGATCGTTGGCTCAGCACGTCCGATCCGAATGGCGCGAGCATGGAGACCGACACGATCTTCGTCTCTGGCGGCCCGCATCGGGTCTCCGCCGCCTTCATCAAGCTGGCCGACGGGCCGGTGGAGGACCTGACTTCACCCCATGACTGGTCGCTGATCGACCGTCAGATCGGTGTGAACGGGTACGGTGTCACGGCGTTGGCTCACCTGAAGGATCTCGTCGTCCTGGGACCCTATAACCCGAGTGGCTTGTCAGACACGCCGAGCCGCCGTGTCGTTTTCAGCTGTCGGCCGACCTCCTCTGAGGAGGAGCGGCCGTGCGCCGGCGAGATCGTGACGCGGCTTGCATCGAGGGCGTTTCGGAGGCCTCTGACGTCGAGCGCGTTCGAGACGCTCATGACGCTCTACGATCAAGGTGCCGCAGCGGGGGGCTTCGAAGAGGGTGTTCGTACGGCGCTTCAGGGCATCCTCGCCATGCCCGACTTCGTCTTCAGATTCGAGGAGGCGCCGGCCGGGCTCGAGGCCGGAGAGACGTACCGAATAACCGACAACGCGCTCGCTTCGCGGCTCTCGTTTTTCCTGTGGGGCTCACCCCCGGACGACGAATTGTTGCAGGTCGCCGGCTCGGGGCGGCTCGCGGAGGCCGACGTGCTGGAGACGCAGGCGCGCAGAATGCTTTCAGACCCTAGGGCATTCGCCCTCGCCTCGCGTTTCGCGGGTCAATGGCTGAGGCTGGAGGACCTCGAGAAGGTGCATCCGGACCGACTCCTTTACCCCGACTTCTACGAGCAGCTGGCGGATGACATGAGGTTGGAGACGGAGATGTTCTTCAACGGGCTCGTCGTCGACGATGGGAGCCTCCTCGACCTGTTCAACGCCGATTACACGTTTGCCAATGAGCGCCTCGCAAGGCACTACAGTATTCCTGGTGTTGCCGGAGAGGAGTTTCGGCGAGTGGAGTATCCGGATGACCGGCGTAAGGGGATTTTCGGACACGGGAGCGTACTCACGTTGACCTCACACGCCGGCCGGACCTCGCCGGTGCTCCGTGGCAAGTGGGTCATGGAAGTTTTGCTCGGTACACCGCCTCCACCCCCGCCGCCGGGAGTGCCTGATCTGGACCAAATTGAGGATGCAATAGGTGGTCGCATGCTGACCACACGCGAGCGTATGGAAATGCATCGTTCCGATCCGGCATGTAGCTCCTGCCATCGGTTCATGGATCCGATTGGGCTGGCTCTCGACAACTTCGACGTGACCGGGCGGTGGCGGATCAAAGAGAACGGGATGGCGTTGGATACGCGGGGGGAGCTGTACGACGGGACCCCGGTGACCAGCCCCGAAGATCTGCGTAAGGCGCTCATGGAGCGACCGATTCCTCTCGTCCGAAATTTTACGGAAAACCTGATGGCCTATGCCCTCGGCCGGCGTCTCGAGTACTTCGACATGCCCCGCGTGAGGGAGATCACACGCGCTGCGGAAGAAAATGATCACAGAATGTCCTCCTATATCATGGGAGTGATCGCGAGTGACGCTTTTCAAATGCAGCAGGTGCCCGACGCGGACTCCGCGGATACGGGCACGAGAAACTGAAAAAAGGAGCAAAAGACGATGACCTTTCTGACCGGTAGGCACCTCGAGCGCCGCGCCTTCCTCAAGGGGCTGGGGGCGACCATCGGGCTTCCGTACCTCGACGCAATGATGCCCACGGGACGAAATGTCATGCCGGCGGACCTGGACAAGACGCGGCTCATCGCCATGGAGATGTCCCATGGAGCTGCGGGCTGCAACGTCTGGGGTGCGACCCAAAACCTCTGGGCCCCGGCCGATGTCGGGAGTGACTTCGATTTGACGCCGACGTCCTTGATGCCCCTCGAGGCGTATCGTGACACGCTCACCATCGTGAGCAATACGGACGTACGCATGGCCGAGGCCGTTTTGGCGCCGGAGGTGGGCGGTGATCATTTTCGGTCGACGGCGACGTTCCTGACACAAGCTCACCCCAAGCAGACGGAAGGATCCGACGTCCTCGTCGCAACCTCGTTGGATCAGCTGTTCGCTCAACGTTTTGGACAGGACACCCCGATCCCTTCGATGCAATTGTGCGTCGAGAACATCAATCAGGCGGGCGGGTGCGCGTACGGGTACACGTGTGTGTATACGGACTCGTTGAGTTGGGCGTCACCCACGGAGCCTCTACCCCTGATCCGCGATCCACGGGTCGCGTTCGAGCAGTTGTTCGGAGCGGGCGCCACCGCTGAAGAGCGTCGTGAGCGGCGCCTGGCGAGTCGAAGCGTGCTGGACGCCATCCTGGGGCGGGTTGCCGAGCTCGAGCGCAGCCTCGGACCCTCAGACGGGCGCCGCCTCGATCAGTACCTGTCGAATGTCCGGGAGATCGAGCGCCGCATCGGAATGGTGGAGGCGCGCAACTCGAGCGGAGAGGCCAGGGAGCTTCCGGAAGCGCCGGCAGGCGTACCAGACTCCTTCCGGGAGCACACGGAGCTGATGTTCGACTTGCAGGCGCTCGCCTTCGAATCCGATATGACGAGGGTCTTCAGCTTCAAACTTTCCCGTGACTCCTCTGGCCGCGTGTTCCCGGAGAGCGGCTCGGACAGCGGCTTCCATCCGGCGTCACACCACGGCGCTGTGGAGGACGGGATCTTGGAATTCGCGAAGATCAACCGCTATCACGTCAGCATGCTGCCCTACCTGCTCGACAGGCTGGACGGTATCCAAGAAGGCGATAGCACGCTGCTCGAGAAGACGATGATCATTTACGGCTCGCCCATGGGTGACCCGAACGTGCACAACCACCGACGCGTACCCTTCCTGCTTATGGGGGGGGCGAATGGCAAGCTCGCCGGCAACACGCACGTACGGGCGCCGGACGGAACGCCTCTCGCGAACGTGATGCTCACGCTTCTCCACGACCTGGGCCTGGACGACATGGAGAGCTTCGGCGACAGCACGGGAGAGTTCACGCTGACGTCGGCGTGAGTGGTCTAAGAAGCGGTGCCAACGAGCGATACAAGGTGCGGTACAAGGAGGGGGACGTCATGAGACATTCTGGTGGAAGGCTCGAGCTGCGGTCGAGCGTGGTGCTGTCGGCCATTGTGATGTCGCTCCTGTGGCTCGGGGTGGCACCCCCCGAGGCGCCCGTCGCAGACGCCGCGATGAGGGGAGATCGGGTCGAGATGCAGCGGCTCCTCAGCAGCGGCGCCGAAGTGAATCTCCCTCAAGGCGATGGCATGACGGCGCTGCATTGGGCCGCCGAAAATGGCGACGTCGAGATGGTACGAATGCTGATCGACGCCGGTGCCAACACCGAGGCCGTCACCAGGATAGGCGACTATACTCCGCTCCACGTCGCGAGCGAGGGAGGACACGGCGAGGCCGTGCGGGCGTTGCTGGAGGCCGGAGCCGACGTGGATGCGAGAAGGGCGTTTGCTGGAACCACGGCGCTCCATCTTGCGGCCGCCGCGGGCAGCGTCTCATCGATCGAGGCTCTCGTGAGCTTCGGAGCGGATATCAATGCTCGGGAATCGGAGTGGGGACAAACCCCACTCATCTTCGCGGCTTCGCGGAACCGTGTCGAAGCGGTCAAGACGCTGCTGGCGAACGACGCCGACGCATCTGTCACAACAAAGGTGCTTCAGCTCAGCCGACGCGCCGAGCAGGACCTTCTCGCGCGTGAAGCCCGCCGGGACATGATGAGCACCTTGCGAGAAAGCTCTTCGAACCCCATCACGTGGGTTCCCGTACCCGCGGAAGTACGGGCGGCCGTAGCCGCCTCCAGTGAGTTCGACGCGCTCGACGAGGACGACGAGGTGATCCACGTCGATTGGAATGCGGTACAGCTGGCCGGTGAGCGGCTGAGGTTCCCCCAGCTCGTCGGGTATCAGGGCGGACTGACCGCCCTTCTCCATGCCGTCCGTGAGGGGAATGATGCGTCCGTCATGGCGCTGCTCGAGGCCGGCGCAGACATAGACCAGCCGAGTGCAGGTGACCAGACGCCGCCGCTCTTGATGGCGATGATCAACGGTCAATTCGATTTGGGGATGGAGCTTCTCCAAATGGGTGCGGACCCCGCGCTCGCGAGTGATGCCGGAACGACGCCTCTCTACGCGGTGCTCAACACCCACTGGGCCCCGAAAGCGCGCTACGCCCAACAGCAGGCGTATCAGCAGCAAGAGGTGGGCTATCTGGAGGCGATGGAGACCCTTCTGGAGGCTGGAGCGGATCCGAATGTCCGTCTGGCCAAACACCTCTGGTACATGGAGTACACCTTCAGCCGTCTCGGCTTGGACACGTGGGGTGCCACACCGTTCTTCCGGGCGGCCCACGCTCTCGACGTAGAGGCGATGCAGCTTCTCGTTCGTTATGGCGCTTTCCCCGAATTCACCACGAACGCCCCCGCGGGTAAGATGCAGTACTTCATCGACATGCCGGCCCCCGAGACTGAGAACCTCGCCGATCACTCCGGGATACCCCCCATTCCGCCAGGGGGACCGGGCGTCTTCCCGATTCACGCAGCCACTGGGTTCGGTGGCACTAGCGTTGCCCGAGCGGGCAACTCCCAGCGCCATGTCCCCGACGGATGGTTACCCGCGGTGAGATATCTCGTTGAAGAGCACCGGGCGGACGTCAACGCCAGGGACTACCTTGGCTACACGCCTTTGCACCACGCAGCCGGTCGAGGGAACCTCGAGCTCATTCGCTACCTGGTGGACATGGGCGCCGATCCGCTTGCGGTCTCGCGTTCGGGCCAGAGCGCGGCGGACATGGCGAACGGACCGGTCTCTCTAGGCGCGGCCCCGTTCCCCGAGGTCATCGCCTTTCTAGAGAGCCTCGGAGCAACGCGGAATTACCGATGCGTCTATTGCTGAAGGCTCGTATGTAGCGGGATGGCCAGTGGGCCATCCCGCCGCCCCTAGTCCCGCAGGTTCACGCTAAGCTGCACATCCCATCCGTCAGGATCCCGCACGTGGTAGCTGTCGAAGGGATCGTAGTTTCCACCCTGGTCTCGACGGGGACTCAAGCCTCTGCTCGTCAGTTCTTCCCTGACCGCGTCCGTGTCGTAGGTGTCTAGGCCCCAGCAGATGTGACCCAAGACCCCGGTGGAGTTCGGATCGTCCGGCGTGCGGCTATTGCGAATAATCATGTCGCCCACCCCGTCCATCCGGAGTCGCGCCTCGCCACGCTCAGGATCGTCGCCCGTGACCTCCCAGCCCAGGAGATCCGTATAGAAATCACGGCTTCTGCCGTAGTCCAAGACCGTGTACGAAATGTGATCGATCGACGTCGTCGTCGGCAGCGCGGCAGCTCCGGCGCTCGGCTCGGCCGCCGCCAAGGCCGGAGTTCGAAGTGCATGCCCGCCGGCAGTCGCGACTGCGAGACTCTGGATCAGCTTTCTCCGACTGATCTTTCCCTGCTCGAATCCGTCCACCAGGCGTGCAATGATCGCTTCCATGAGGCTTCCTCAGCGTTAGTCGTTCGGCGGCTCGGTGGAACCACCGCACGGGGTTCTAGGCTCGCGACGGGCGTGGCGGGCCAGGAGGCACATTAGAGAGAGGGGTGCTCCCTCGCCAGCCTTAGGAACCCGATCCCGTCGCGGTCTGCTTCATGCGGCGTCACCCGGAAGGCTCCGCGTCCAGGTTCGAACAGGTGGCGACGTAGGGTTCGTCCGGAAACAGCTTGCTCCAGTCGTCGCGTCCAAGGTTACGCACCAGCCGCTCACAGACCTCATCGATCAAGTCCTTGGGGCGCCACCGGAAGACGTTGATGCCGCGCTCGCCCCCCGTCGCGAGGAAGCGGCCGTCCTGGGCGAAGACGAGGTTGGTGACCTGCCCGTGGTCGAGCAGGCGTCCAACCTCAGCCCTCGAGGAAAGTTGCCATATACGCACCGGTCCGAGGCCGGCCGTCGCTGCATACTCGCCGCTGGGGCCGAAGGCCAGGGAGCGGAGTCCGGGATGGACGAGGCGGAAAAAGCCGTCGATCCCCACTTCGCGCACCACCGCTGCATCCCGGGCGGGCGTCGCCACGTACCTTCCATCCCGGCTGCAAGCCAGGAGCCCAATGGCGCTATCGTCGATCCCCTCATTCCGGGACCGACGGTTTCTACCAAGTCGAAGGACTCTAGCCGCTCGCCGCTCGCGATGTCCCACAGTTCGGTGCGGGCCCGCCAGCCGGCGCGAGCCGTCGAGCCGATGGTGACCGCCAGACGGCGGTCGGCCGGGCAGGGGACTACAGCCAAGAGCGTGTCTTGGCCCTCTATGCCCAGGTCGAGGCCTGCGGCTAGGTCACGGGCGGTGCGGTCACCTGTGTAGACAGCCTCCAACTCACTAGCCACGTCCGGCCACAGGCTACTGGCCTCCTCGCCACCCTTCAGCGACCAGCGCCGGACGACGCCGGCGATTGTCAGCAAGTCACCGTTGAGACCAAAGACTGCGGCCTCGACCGGGCTCGGGTGCACCAAGCGCGCAACTTCCTCGACGGTGTCTAAATCCCATACCTTGACGATCAGGCTGCTGGATTCCTGCGTAGCGACGAACCGGCCGTCGCCGCTCATCACGATCACCGGTTCCGCGAGTTCGAACTCGCGGCGCTGGTGGGGGGGCTCGGTGCCCCACAGCTGAAGCCGCCGGGAGTCGAATTCCAAGCCGGCCAGGAACCGACGGTTATCCAGCAGCCAGAGACGCTGGACCGACTCTGCGGGCCGCCAGCGAGCGAGCTCCGTGCCGGTCTCGACGTCCCGGATCTCGATCCACTGCTCCCTGAGGCCTCGCTCGCGGGTGCTGGCCACCCACCCGCCATCGTCGCCGAGGGTCATAGCGGACACCACGACGCTCTCGTCCCACAACGCCATCTTTTGGCAGTCGTCCAACCGCCAGGCCTCGCCATCGGTAATCCACAGCCGGCCGCGCGGGCCGAGCCGTGAGGTCGAAGCGCTGAAATCCCCGTCCAGGTCGCAGCTAACAAGCTCGATGCCGCGGTCGACGGCCCATAACGTGAGACGCGAGTTCCCGTCGATGCTGTTGTAGAGCCAGATCGCCGTGTGAGTGCCTGCATCGTTGACGGCGATGTTTCGGATGTCGTAGCCGTCCTCCATCCGCAACGTCCACGAACCGATCGTAGCGCTCTCGACGGTGTCCCATACCCGCACGTGCCCCAGCGAGGTGCCCACGGCCATGTGGCGACCTCGCGGACTGAAGGCCTCTGCCCGCACCGCGCCCGGAGCCCCAACCGTGTCGATCTCGGGCGGCTGCGGCAGTATTGCCAAACCCGTGCGCAATTCCTGATCAGCTGCCAGTGAGTGCTCCCCGAGGGCGTCGAATCTCCGCATCGCTTCGACCGCCAGCTGTACACTCTCCTCGAGTCTGTCCTCCTGTTCCTCCCGTGCGAGGCGGCTCTCTCCAACCAGTTGGTTGGCGATCGATCTCCGCTGGTTCTGGAGGCCGGCGGCGCGTGCCTGAGCGCCAAGCAACCCCAATACCGTGGCGACCAGCACGCCGAAGCTGACGGCTCCGGCCGTCATGCGCTGGCGTAAGGTGGTCACGCGGCGACTCTCGAGGACATATCGATTTTGGGCGGAGGTCGGGCGCGGCTCCTTGCCGCCGCTCTCGGCGAGCCAGGTCTCCGCCGCGATGAGATCCTGGCCGCGCAGGGCGTAGCTCTTCCCAGTCCCCTTCCGCTCCCAGTCGACCGCGCGCTGGAGGTATCGGGTGTGGAGATTGACGTGCTCCAAATCGGTGTCGAGCGCCTCGATTAGGGTGTCGACGCCGGCGGCGAAGTCGTCACCCTCTCGCAGGAAGATCCAGTTGATCCTTGCCAGTGCCTCGGGTACCGGTTGGTCCTCCCACTCGTGACGCATGATCGGCACGAGGCGCTTATTCCGGCCTGTCGCGTGCTCCAGCTCCTTCCTGCAGATTGCTGACGCGATCGAGTTCTGACTCATCACGAATAGGAAAGCGTCCGCGGCGTCGATTGCCGCTTCGATCTCCGCCATCCACTCGGCGCTGGGCGGGATGCCTTCCCAGTCTACCCACGCGTCGCGCTCGCGCTCCTCGAGTGCCGCGAACAGCGAGCGCACGAATTGCTGATCCTCACGGGCGTAGGAGATGAAGACGTCAGTCATTTGGCGCATCCGAGGAAACGGAAGATGGCGCCGCAACGACGTCGCCATCATTTTCCTGACTCAGCGATCGGGTCATCGCTTCGAAGCTCACCAACCCTCGGTCCCCGCTTCACCTTTGAACGGCCCCACCACGTCCGGCGTCACCCAACCACCGTAGACGTTTCCAGGTTGCGGTTCGACGCGTACGCCGCCCACGAAGCACGCCAGGCGCCCCGGGTAAAACGAGATGTAGTCCGCGATTTGGTCGAACTCTTGGAACGGCTCTCGGTACGTCCATCCTACGTTCGGGAGCAGTGGACCCTCTGTAAGAGCCAACGACCAATAACTCGCCGGCCCCTTCCATTCGCAAACGGAAGCACCTGGCGTAGGGGAGAGCAGTTCGAAGCGCACGTCTTCGGGGGGTAAATAAAACGTTGGCGGGCTTGCGGTTTCAAGGACCCGCATGGCCCCGGTCGTCTCGGCGACAACGATTTCGTTCCACTTGACGACCACGTTTCGGGCGTCGGCCTCAACCCGCGGCGGCCGGGGATAGTCCCAAACCGATTCTTGTCCCGTCTCGACGGGTTCAGCGAACGCCGGGCGCACCCCGCCACGGTACTCCCACTTCTCGCGGGCCTGTCGAATCCAATCTGGAATCTGCTCTATTCAGCAGCGCAACGCCCCCTAGAGGCCTGTACGTGAGCCTCCGACGAGAAGTGATATCGAGAAGAATATGTAGATAAGAGACTCGACAGAACCGTTCGACGGCGTCAGTCTACGAAGCCGTCTACCCGTCAGAGCATCCACGCCGAAACCAAACCGAGGGATTTCGATGAAAAGCAAGGGGAGTATTGCGGCGATCGCCACGGGAGTGGTACTCCTGATCGGCGCGACCAGCTACGTGTACACGGCTCCTTATCCAGGCAACCAGGGGCTTCAGCGAACGCCCGGCGTGAGGCTGGGAGGTACGGATACTCCGGCTCCCGGCGACTTTAGCCCCCTCAACGACGTGGGGTCAACCTAATGATGAAGCTGGCCGGCTTTCCCCCTTTCGTGGTCTATCTGTCTTACGTGGGGACTCCCTAGGGTGTCGGGGACGCGACCTATGCGATGAGAGCCACTGAGGTCCTCGGTGACGCGCGCCTGCCCATGCTCGAACTCTATTCCGCCAGGACCGGTCTGCCCATGGACCGGGCGGTGGGTGGGCCCGAGCCGCTTCGGAATTGGGAAGTGTTCGTCTGGACGGCCAGGTAGGCGGGGAGACGCAAGGTAGGCGGGGAGACGCCTTGACCCGCACTGGACGAGATCCGTGGCGCTCGGCAAGTTTCCTGACGTGAGTGGGAACCGGCCAGAGAGACCCGAGGGGAGGGCACGTGGGAGAGGGTTTGCGGCGATTGACACTGGGGCTCGCGTTATTCAGCGCGGGGTGTGCCGTCCCGTCGCCTGAACTCGCGCTGGAGGAAGGCGTCTCCGAAGGACTCGCCCGACACCGCAAGGCGACTATCGAAAACCTGAGCTATGCGTTCGACTTGAGCGTGCCGCGCGACGCCGGCCCGCTCTCCGGTACGCTCGTGAGCCGGTTCACCTTAAGAGACGACTCGGAGAACCCCGTGGTCTTCGACTTCAAGGATCCGGGCGTACGCGTCCGATCCGTGACGGTGAACGGGGAGGCGGCCGGGTGGGCTCCGACGTTCGACCACATGGCCATCGACCGCGCGCTCTTCTCGGTTGACCGGACCAATGAAGTGCGCATCGAGTTCGAGGCGGGAGACGAAGCGCTCAATCGGAATCCCGACTTTCTCTACACGTTGTTTGTGCCGGACCGGGCCCACTTCTCGCTGCCGCTGTTCGACCAACCGGACTTGAAGGCGCCTTTCGGCGTGACCCTCGAGATTCCGTCCGAGTGGGTGGCTGTGGCGAACGGGGCGGAGATCGCCCGGGAGTCGGCGGGCGCGGGAAGGACGAAGTACGTTTTCCAGGAGACGTTGCCCATCCCGACGTACCTCCTCTCGTTTGCGGTGGGCGACTTCCGAATCGAAGAGGCGCGCCGGGGTGAACGCACGTTTCGGATGTTTCATCGCGAGACCGACGATAACAAGGTTTCTCGTAACCTCGATGCCGTCTTCGATCTGCACGCGACCGCGCTGGACTGGCTCGAGGAGTACACCGACATCGAGTACCCCTACGGAAAGTTCGACTTCGTGCTCATTCCGCCCTTTCAGTACGGCGGAATGGAGCACCCGGGCTCGATTTTCTACCGTCAGCAGTCCATTCTCCTCGAGGAATCGGCGACGCAGGATCAGATTCTGGGGCGGGCAAGCGTGATCGCGCACGAAACCGCGCACCAGTGGTTCGGCGATCTCGTAACGATGTCCTGGTTCGACGACGTGTGGACCAAGGAAGTCTTCGCGAACTTCATGGCAGCGAAGATCGTGCATCCGTCGTTTCCCGACTTGGACCACGATCTGCGATTTTTTCTGGCCCATCACAACACGGCCTACAGTGTGGACCGGACCCCTGGGGCGAACCCCATCCGCCAGCCCTTGGAGAACCTCCGAGAGGCCGGCACCCTGTATGGAGCGATCATTTACCAGAAAGCTCCGATCGTGATGCGCCAGCTCGAGTTGATGGTCGGCGAGGATACGTTCCGCGAAGGGATGCGGCAGTATCTGTCCCGGTTCGCCCACTCGAACGCTACGTGGTTGGACCTGATCGGCATCTTGGACGATCTCAGCGACGAGGAGTTGTCGGACTGGAGCCACGTCTGGGTGGAGGAGGCGGGGCGCCCGACCGTGTCCACTCAGCTTACGCTCGAGAATGGGCGGATCAGCGACTTCAGGATCTCACAAAGTGACCCCACTGGTGGGGACCGGGTCTGGCGCCAGACTCTGGAGATCACCGTTTCGGCCCGAGACGAACTCTCCACGGTGCCGGTGCGCCTCGATGGCCAGCCCCTCGTGCTCGACGATTGGGTGGGACGCGAGGCTCCGGATTTTGTGCTTCCGAACGGTGGTGGCTTCGAGTACGGGCATTTCCATTTGGACGACAGCAGTCGGACGTGGCTCCTCCGGACGCTGCCGACGATCCGGGACGCCAAGATCCGCGGCATCGCCTGGGTGACGCTCTGGGACGCCTTGCTCGAGGGCGAGATCTCCGTGGCCGACTGGTACGCGCTATTGCTTCGGGGCGCGGTCGAGGAGGAAGAGGAGCAGAACCTCCAGCGGGTGCTCGGATACCTGCGGTCCGCCTTCTGGGGTTATCTGGACGAGGAAGCGCGAGCCGCCCGCGCCGTGGAGACCGAAGCGCTTTTGTGGGATCTCGTGGAAGGCACGACCTCGTCTACGAAACAGTCGTCCTACTTCAACGCATGGCGCGGCGTCGTGAGCACCCCGGAAGGACTCGCGCGCCTCCATCGGATTTGGGAACAGGTCGATTCGGTTCGGGGGATGAACTTTTCGGTCGTGGATTACACCTCGATGGCGACCACGCTCACCATTCTGGGGGTGGAGGACGGCGAGGAGATCCTCGACCGCCAGCTCGAAAGAATCGTCAACCCGGATCGTAGGGCTCGTTTAGTGTTCGTCCGCCCAGCGCTGTCGGCCGACCCCGCCGTGCGCGAGACCTTCTTCGAGAGCCTCCGCGAGCTCGAGAATCGAGCCCGGGAACCGTGGGTCCTCACCGCGCTCAACCACCTCCACCACCCGACCCGCACCGCGCATTCCCGGCGCTTCGTGATCCCCAGCCTCGAGCTGGCCGAAGAGATTCAGCGGACCGGCGACATCTTCTTCCCCCAAGGATGGCTGGCCTCCACGCTGGGATCCCACAACGAGCCGGACCTGTGGACCGAGGTCGAGCAGTGGCTCGACGCCCTGCCGGACGACTACCCCGCCCGCCTGAGAGGCAAAATCCTCCAGTCCACGGACGGACTCGACCGGGCGGCTCGCATCGTCCACGAGTAGGTTGCTGATCCTCTAGTGTCCCGTCCCAGAAATACGCCGGCATTCGTGGACCGCTGCATCCACCCCGACCGCGTTGTTCCTCTTCGAAATAGCGGTGCTATTCCTCATCGTCTCGCCTTGCCAGGGCGGCGCTTCGGTCCCCTCGGTGCGTCACCGTATTTCTGGGACGGGACTCTAGGAGCTCGAGCCCGTCTCCCTCGTGTACGGGCTCAGAGTTGGAAACGTATGTTTTCAGCTCGATGGCACGAAGTCGCCGTCTCTACGATCGATAGACCCGAGATCTTGGTCCTGAAAAGCCAACCCTGAACAGAAATATGCCGAAATCGGGTACTCGCTCGCCGACCTGAGGGCCCAATGCGGAGACATCGACCCTCGTGCGTTCCGCGGGTGACGTAGGGGAGCACGCCGTCCATGTCAGCCCTACGATCAACGAAGCCATCACAACGACCATCAGTTTTCTGGACACTCGTACCCCAACGCAATACAGAAGGCTCATTTCCATGCGGATGATGAGGTGGAATCGCGATCGGGCAGCGGGGCATTACATCCCCGTGACGGACAGGTTCTCCACGAGCACACCCGGGAGGACGTGATTGATCCGGACCCCGTAGAGGCCGTTCGAGTCCAGCAGTGACCCGGACCTCTCGGTGGCGTGCACCACCGTGCCGTTCACCACGAACTCGATTCGGTCCCCGTTGATCCGCACCGCCAGGTCGTTCACCGACCGGCCGTTCGCATTTGGACGCTCGATCGCCGAATGCTCCGTGCGGCTCACGAGGGAGTTCGTGTTCGCGTTGTCGATGCGGTTGACGACGATGAACTCACCGGTCTGAGCGACCAAGAAATAGAGGTACCGCTGGTTCTCACTGGTGAGATTCCGGCCTCCGAAGACGAGACCATAGAAATTCCGGTGGCTGCTCGGCTCAAGGAGGGTGAAACGACCGCTCAACGTGTAGTTCCCGCTGGCCCTCTGGTCTTCCTGCCAGAGCATCACGGCCGGGCCCGTGCTCACCTGTAACCCGTCTTCGACGGCGGTGACTGTCACGTCGGGCACGTCGTCTGGGTCTTGGGGATTGGTACTCTGGTCCACCCGCATCATGATGCCCTCGGGCGCTTGGGCGGCCACGGGTGCGGCGAAGGCGAAGGCCAGCAGGACAACGGACAGTGCACGAATCATCGTTCTTCTCCAGGGACGGTGAGTTGGCTCGATAGGAAGCGTGCTACGCGCATACGGTACAGCAGTACCGATCTGTCGAGCGCACCTATGTTCGCTCATCGACCACCGTCCGGGCAAGCGTCACCGGGGCGATGTCGCCGTAGGGCAACCCGGCGTTCCATTCTTCTTTCGCCGGGGATCCGTAGCGGCGTCGGCCGACTATGCCTAAGTTTTCGTTCGAAGGATCCAGGCGAAGTCCGTTTCATCTGCTCAACGTGGAGTTCAATCGATGTTCCAAATTCTCTCCTTGTACGAGGGCGTCTCGTCCGCCTACTCCGGGGTCCGCGCCGTCGCTGGGCGCCTGGCCTGCCTATCCGCCCTCCTTACCATCGTCCTGGCGCCAGCGGCGCCTGGGCAGCTCGTGGCCCAGGTTTCGGCCAGCGACTTGGAAGGAAGGGAGATCATCATGGTGACGGGTTCGACGGGCGGCTTGGGCCGCGCCACCGCCCTCGCCTTCGCCGGACCGGGCACCCACATCATCGTGCACGGCCGCAATGTCGAGCGTGGTCAGGCGGTGGTCGAGCAGGCTGAGGTGGCCGGGAGTACGGCCCGATTCGTCCAAGCCGATCTCGGCTCCCTCGCGCAGGTGCGAGCGGCCATCAACACGATCAAGCGTGACTACGACCGCTTGGACCTCCTCATCAACAACGCCGGCATCGGACGCGGTCAGCCGAACTCGCCCCGCGAGGAGAGCGCAGACGGGCACGAGCTCCGTTTCCAGGTGAACTACCTTTCGCACCTCCTCCTCTCCCGTGAGCTCCTCCCCCTCCTCCGGGCAGGCGCACCGTCACGGGTCGTGAGCGTGTCTTCCGGCGCGCAGTCGGGCGGCGTGATCCATTTCGACGACGTGATGCTCGAGCGTCCGCCTTATGATGGAGGCACGGCCTACGGTCAGAGCAAACTGGGCCAGGTCTTCATGACGCTCGATCTCGAGGAGGAGCTCGAAGGGACAGGCGTGACCGCGACCGCCGTCCATCCGGGCGGCTACCTGGACACGGATATGGTCGCCGAGCGCTGCTCCGTCCCAGGCCCCGGCTGCGTCCCCACCCTGAGCCCGGAGGACGGCGCCATGTTCGTCGTTAACGCGGCCAGGTCGCCAAGGTCTGGCGTGTACTTCGATACCTCGGTGGTTGGGGAGATCAACCCATCGGCCCTTGATTCCGCGAATCGCCGTCGGCTTCGGGAGATCAGCATGCAGCTACTCAACTGAGCCTAGCTGCCTGAATTGATCGAAGCGGAGACGCCCCGCTTGGTCTCTCGAGACCGGGCGGGGCGTCTTCGTACCCGTCTCCGAACTCCGTTCGGGTGCTCCTTGGTATGAGAAGGAGCGCGAGTGGCGTTGGGTTCCATGTCGCGTTTCAGTGGGAGGCGACGGAGGCAACCAGCCGCTCGGGGTGGGCGCTGGGTTCAGCCTAAGGAGGTAGGAAACGTCGGTAGGCGTCGGCCAGGGTCGGAAATGCTGGATTCAACTTGACACCAAAGATTATGGTCATTGTGGTCATTGTGACCATAAAATCGGAGATTGTCGATGTCAAAGTATCGATCTGTTGCCGAGGTTAAAGCCAAGCTCAGCGAGTACATTCGCGCCGCCGAACACGGTGATCCAGTCGTGATCACTCGTCACGGCCAAGCCGTAGCTGCACTTGTCAGCTCCGAAGAAATCCAAACGCTCGAACGCCTACGCTCGGCTGGTCCAGAACTGGGCCTCGCAAGCGTCGCGGGCGGTTGGGAAAACTCGGATGACCTCGTTCGAATCCTAGAAACCTCGTCCCGCGTGGGTAACCGAAACGGCCCCGTTCTCGATTGACCTCGCCGGCCTACCTCTTCGACACCGATGCCATCTCAGAGCTGCTCCGTCCGCGTCCTCTTCAGGCCTATCTGGATTGGCTCGGGACAATTCCTCGAGAAGGTCAGTTCACGAGCGCGGTGACCGTAGGCGAACTCTTCAAAGGCGCGTATCGTTCTGCCGCCAAGGAACGCCACTTGAAGAACATCGAGGAACGTGTTCTTCCGGCCGTAACTACACTCCCCTACGATGTCTCGGTCGCTCGGGTTTTTGGGAGGATGCGTGCCGATCTCGAGCGAAGCGAGAACATCCTTGCTGACGCCGATTTGCAGATTGCAGCCACGGCCCTCTATCACGACCTAGAACTCGTCACGGGCAACCCCCGCCATTTCGAGCGTATCCCTAACCTCCGGCTGAATCGCCTTCTCGCTGAAGCCCGGACCGCGGACTGATAGACTTCTCCTTGCGGCGCCCTCGGAGGTCCCCGCCCTACATCTCGATGGTGCCGCGAAGATGAGCCCGTGTGGCTCGTTCCAGGGCGATCGGCCAGATGCCCCCAAGAGCCTCTGTTAGTGCCCGTGCGCGCGGAAGGAATACGCTGGCCACTGCCGCGTTGTATTCGGCGAGAAGCTCCAGTTGGTCCGCTACTGGCGGCAGGTCTCTGAGCACCGACTGCTGCTCATCCGTGAGAACCGGAAGAAGCTTCTTGGCACCCGGACGAGCATGTCTCGGGGGTTCCATGAGAAGTAGTTCCACGAGCGAATGGCGAAGGAGATCGGCGCCGTCATGGCCGACATGAACATCTTTGCGGCCATGTACGACTACAGATAGGCCCAGGACACGTAGGAACTGCATAGCCAGCTTGATGACGTCGTCCGCAGTGGCCGGCTCAAGAGTCTCCTCACGGGCAGCACCGTCATAGAGGTCGTCCGGATCGAACACCGGGATCAGAACCCGATCCAAGACGCCCGAATCGGATTCGCCAAAGAGGAGGTCGATTCGATGCCAATCCTCAGTGATGAGGCACAAGACATCGATGCCGAGTCGGTAGTCTAGAACTACTGGCTCACCATCGTTGATGACTGCGCGGACCTCATCCAACAGAGCTATGAAATTCGACTGGTTGACCACAACCACGAGGTCGAGGTCGCTAAAGGCATCCGCCGTTCCTTCCGCCACCGACCCTGAAACGAACATTGCCTGGATCGTGCCATGGGTCTCGGCCCAGCCGGCGATTATGCGCAATAGCCGAGCGTATCCCGGTTCGAGCAAATCCACTTCGAGCATCGCGTCGGCTTCTCTCCAGAGGGTGGCGTTACGAGTCTCATACCGTCAGCAACCGCACTGTTAGGCGATGCGCCTGCCTCGACCGCCTACCGATACACGTTGCGGCGGTGCCCAATCTTAATGACGGTCACGAGCTTGCCCTCGTCGTCAACTTCGTAGAGGACCCGAAACGTGCCCTGTCGCACCCGATATCGGAGCCCGCCAGTCAGCTTTTCGCAGCCACGAGGTCGCGGGTCGTCCGAAAGTGCCTGAACCCGATCCACTATGCGAGCCCGGTCCTTTTTCGGGAGATTCTTGAGTTCCTTTACAGCCGAGGGCTTGATCCGGAGTTCATAACTCACCGCTCTGCCTCATCTCCTTTAGCATATCAGCAAAGGAGATGCTGGGTTCGCGGGCGCGCTCCTCGAAAGCATTGAGGTCTTCGGAATCCTCAGCGAGAATGCCCACGACCGCCTCGTTTACGAGATCGGACACGCTCTGCTCCGTCTCTGCAGCCTTGAGTCGCAGAGCCCGATGCACCGCCGGGGTGAAGTACACCGTTGTGCGTTTTGACTTAGTGCTCATGCCAAAGCGTAATGTTATAACGTTATGACGTCAAGACGCCTTTCAGCGTTTCGCCTAACTCGTTGTTTGCGTAGCCCCGTGTCGCTTCATGTCCCCTCCCCGGGGGGTCGCGACGGAGGTGCCACCTTGGCATTGCCCCTATCTGAACGCCCGTGCGGGCTCCGCAGGGGTCGCGAAACTGGGCCGGAGGGTGTGGGTCGTGGCCCTAATCTAGCGACGAGCGCTCACCCATCACCTGGGGGTGTCCATATTGATAGCGATGTAGCCGAACGAGTCCGGCGGACCAGATTCATTGTTCCTGATCTCCACCCACTGATGTGGTGTTGTGGCCGGCACGATTATGATGCCACCCTTCCTAATTTCATAATAGGCCGTAGGCCCGACCGGTCTTCCTTCAACAATGTCCGCGCCGGGCGTACCGGTCATGTAGGTGGATTCACCGTCCATCAACAGGAAGATGTGGCTGTGATTCGGATGCGCTTCGGCAACGTCGCGCGCGCCCACACGCTGCGCAAAAAACACGACACCCGGGTCCCAGAGCAACGGATCTCGGGCTCCTCCCGGCTCCGACATTCTCGTCCGGATCCTCTCGGAGCCGATGAGCTGCACGACGTCTGGAATTCCCCAAGTATTGCCGGATCTCGGCGTCTCTTTGTGCACTGCGAGATACGCGATCGTTCCCGTGGGCACTTCCTTCCACCAGTAGGGCGTATTTGCCGGAATGACGATCAAATCGCCCTCGTTCAAATCGCGATTCCGCCCTCCCTCGATCACACCGTTCGAAAGCGTTCCTTCCGTCATGAGAGTTGCGGAGCCCTCTTTGACGAGAATGATGTGACTCGTCGTCTCATCCAGAACGGCCGTGGGAGACGCGGAGATGCGTTCGACCGCAATCGTTAGTCCCGGATCTTGAAGCAGCACGCCGCCCTCTCCCAGGGCCGCTTCCACTTCTGTGTCAGGGATGTATCCGGGCGACACCGGAGCACCGAACTGAGCCGCGGCCACCGTGGGTAAACTCACGATGACCGTTACGACCGCCATTCCTAAAACTGCCGAGAGCAACTTCTTCATCAATTCGTCCTCCCTAGTCGTCCGAAGAAATTCGAAGGCATGGCGCCAACGGCGACGGCAGCTGATCGCTGTATCCTCCGCACTCGCAACACTGATAATCGAGAATCCGCTCCGCCGTCAACAGGCCTCCACCTCTTGCCACGGATACCGTTCCGGTCCTATCCCTACTCGCACGAGGTAGCAGGAGGTGGGTATGGCCCGGCCCGAAGCGCTGGACCCGCGCCCTTTCAGCCTGGGAGATCCGCATGAAGGTCAAATGCCACGCCCGCATTGCCGCGCTTCTGCTACTTGGCTTGCTCGCGGTTGGTCACGCCCAGGGGCAGGAGCCGATCGGGGTACCAGTGCCGCCGTTGGGAGCGGGGCCTTGGGTGTTCGATACAGCCGAGCAGCACGAGATCCGTGTCAGCGTCGTGACCAGAGGCCTCTCGCATCCATGGGCCATCGCGTTCCTGCCCGAGGGAGCCATGCTCATCACCGAGCGACCCGGCCGCCTTCGCGTCGTCCGCGACGGCGTACTCGACCCGCACCCCATCTCGGGCGTGCCGGAGGTCAGAACGAACGGTAACGGTGGGCTGATGGACGTCGCTCTCCATCCTGGCTTCGCTGAGAACGGCCTGGTCTACCTGACCTATACCAAGCCGGTAGGAAACGGATGGGGTGCACCAGCGCTCGCTCGGGGTCGGCTCGAGGGCGGAATGCTCACCGACGTCCGAGATCTCGTGGTCACCGATGCGTTTGAGGGCAACTCGGGTCTCAACGGTCGTGTCGCCTTCGGGCGCGATGGCAAAGTCTATATGTCGACAGGCGGCCGAGTCGGGACGGCTGCACAAGATCCGATGAGCCTGCGCGGGAAGGTCCTCCGGATCAACGACGATGGTACGGTGCCACGTGACAACCCGTTCGTGGACCGCGAAGGCTATCGGCCGGAAATCTACACCTTGGGACACCGCAATACCCTGGGTCTCATCCAGCGCCCGGAGACCGGCGAGCTCTGGCAGCACGAGAACGGACCCAACGGTGGCGACGAGATCAACGTCCTCTCGCCGGGCCGTAACTACGGATGGCCGCTCGTCAGCTTTGGACGGGACTATTCAGGCCAAAGGATCACCGACCATCCGACGCGCGAGGGGATGGAATCGCCTCTGCTGGTGTGGTTGCCCGCCATAGCCGCCTCAGGGATGGCCGTCTACACGGGCGACCAGTTCCCGGCGTGGAGGGGAAATGTATTCGTCGGATCGCTCCGCCAGGGTGGCATACCGGGCACGGGCCATCTGCAGCGCATTGTCTTCAATGAGAGGACCGAGGAACTACGCCGTGAGTCGATCTTGACCGAGTTGAGGCGACGCATTCGGGAAGTGCGCGAAGGCCCCGACGGATTCTTGTACCTGCTGACGGACGAAGAAGACGACGGGGCACTCCTGCGCATCGAGCCCGCACCTTGAACCCTATATCGTAGAGGTGCCACCTGGTGCAGCCCTGAGGGCGTGGCCGAAGCTCCAAGAGGCAGAGCGAAGATGGATATACTTCGAGTGGTTCACGCACGGCGTTGCAAAGGAGGGAACCGGCTATACGACGCTCCTCGACGACACCGCTAGCGCATACCTGATGACCTTCGAGGCTGTCCTCCAGATGGTGGGTAACCAAATCGGGAAGTCAGGGGACCGGCTCACCGCATGGTTGAAGACTCTCCCGCCAGATGTGTACGACCTGACGTGCCGCGGGCTACGTACATTGCGGAACATCGAGGCCCATGTGCGCCCAGGAAACCTGGAATGAGTCGGGAATCAGCTTGGCGCGTCCCTCTTCGCATCTGGCTCAGACCCAGGCCTGACGCTGCCGTGGTGCTTCACTGCCCTGACCCCGATCGAGCTACCCCGCACAAGGCACCTCACAGTCTCCGAACTTCCAGATTGGCGGGAGCTAGTAGAGTCCAATCTCGCAGCCACCGTCATGCGCGACGGCGTACAGCGCCTGTACGCCATTGGGCAGCTTGCGGAGACAAGGCTGACCGGTCCCTAGACGCCCACCCTGCGGTCACAAGAAGGGGTCACAACCCCCACGGTTGAGGCCCAACGCTAGACACCCTCGACAGCGTCGGCGATCTTCAGGCATGTCTAGAATGCGGCCGAGAACAGGGCAGGGTGGGGTGGTGCCCGAGGCCCGAGCAACAGGGCAGGGGGTAGCAGCCCATCGCCTGTGCCCTATACGTGCCCTAAACGTGTCGTGATAGTCGCATCAATCGAATCGTATGACACCATAACAAGCTGTGTAATAGACACTTAATAGTAGTTACGGGGCGTGGCGCAGCTCGGTAGCGCGCCTGCTTTGGGAGCAGGAGGTCCCCGGTTCGAATCCGGGCGCCCCGACTTAGTAAGAGGGGACCCGACAGTCATTTACGGCTGCCGGGTCCTT
>Ga0115002_10000122_pt1 | contig 104512 bp, 109 predicted proteins | sample ArcticOcean_MG_C_8_FD_89576 | JGI IMG/M metagenome (GOLD analysis project Ga0115002, IMG submission 89576) | Marine microbial communities from western Arctic Ocean - ArcticOcean_MG_CB11_86 | ecosystem: Environmental > Aquatic > Marine > Oceanic | place: Arctic Ocean: Canada Basin | collected... | reverse complement strand
CTGGACTACTGGGCCTTCATTGTGCACATCGTGCCGCAGACCTGAGCTACGGTCGATGCGAGGATGGTGGCCTACGTTGCCTCTACCACGGCTGGCTGTACGACATCGCCGGGAACTGCATCGAGCAGCCCGGTGAGCCAGAGGGCCGCGACTTCAAGGACAAGGTGAAGCAGAAAGCATATCCGTGCGTGGAAAGAATCGGCATCGTCTTTGCCTACATGGGGCCGGGCGAACCGCCGCTCATGCCCGAATACGACTTCCTGAACGTCCCTGAATCACACGTTTATGTCACCAAGTACTTCAACGAGAGCAACTATTTGCAGGCAAACGAGGGCAACATCGATCCGCAGCACCTATCCTACTTGCACAAATTCGTGAAGGACGATCCCGATCGCCCGGTGGTTGCGGGTACGAAGACTAGTAGCAATTCCTTCTTCGGGCAGGATGTAGCGCCACAGATTGAGATTGAGGACACGGACTACGGCCTACGCATCTTCTCCGTACGCACACCCTCGGAGGAGGAGAAGTACGTGCGCATCACCAATTTCATCTTCCCCAACGCGTCGCTCTTTGGTGGTGTCCACTACCACGTGCCAATAGACGACACGCACCACTGGAAGTTCCGCATAACCTTTGATGTGGCCAAGCCCGTGGACAAAGAGCGGATGCAAGCTGAGGATGCCAAGGAAATCGGTCCCGATTACCGGCATCGCAGGACTGAAGCGAACCGATTCATGCAGGACCGGGATGAGATGAAGTCCCGCAGCTTCATTGGCATGGGCCCCAACTTCCAGGTGCACGACCTTTGGGCCACGAACAGCGAAGGTCCCATCCAAGACCGTACGACGGAGCATTTGGGGTACACGGATAAGGCAATCACAGCGGCGCGGCGGCAGCTCCTGGCGGCAATCCGCGACATGCAGGAAGGCAATGAGCCGCCTTACATCCTCCGTGACCCCGACGAGAACCACTTCCAACACCTGCTGGCGATCAACGAGGTGGTACCGAGCTCTGTCGATTGGAAGAACCTGTGGAAAGAGCGGATGACGTCCTGACACTAGGTTGAAGAAACAAAAAGAGGGCCGTGGAAGATAACCTCCACGGCCCTCTTTGCTTTCCGGAAATTTTTATTCGCTATTCAACAAGCCGTTCAGGAGCTTGAGCTCGTCTCGCAACAACCTCGGCAGGAGAAACTCTGTCCGGGCACGCTCCCTGCCGGCCGCGCCAAAGGCTACACGCTCTTGTTCATGGGTGAGCAGGTAGTCCACCTTCTCGGCGCACTCTTCAATGCTGTCCACCAGATACCCGTCAACGTCGTTTTCCACCTGGAGCCGCAAGCCCCTCACGTTGCCAGCTACTACCGGTGTGCTCTTCCACAGGGCTTCTGTAGCGGTTAGGCCAAAACCCTCTCACAAGGACTTCTGAAGGATGACCTTGCTCTGAGCCTGGAATGGCCCTACCAGGTCGGTCAGTCCCGTAATGATATGAAGGTCAGGCACACCGCCTGCGGCCTCCAATACACGCTGGTACATGACCTGGCCCTCAGGATCGTCATCGGCGAAGTTGCCAAGCATGACCAGTTGCAGGTCGAGGTGGTTCCGCTTGAGGAGCTTGAAGCATTCTATGACGCCCATCGGGTCCTTCCATGGATCGAAACGCGATACCTGCGAAATGAATGGCCGCTCGGGGTCAAGACCGAACCGGGCGACGACTGCCATCGCATCGTCTTTCGACATCTGCTTGTTCTTGGCGATGAACGGATCGATAGCTGGAGGGATGATGGATATCGGTAGGTGCTCTATCCGTGGCCCAACGAAGTCCGGCAGGCTAAATACAGCAGCGTCGTACTCATAGATGAGGCCGCTGAGCACGCGCCATGCGTTCTCGTCAGGTTCAGAGGTATCTATATGACAGCGCCAGACCCACTTGCTAGAAGCGTGGCGAGCATACTCGCGTAACGCGGCAGGTTGAGGGTCATGGACGATAATCACGTCGTATTCAGAGGTCATCAAAGCCGCGTTTTTTCGGTTCCACTCACCATGTATCTCCCAGTCCTTGGGAGATATGCCACCCGTCGCCCCTTGAAGGCTGTTGTGCAACCGCTTGGTCACATCAAAGAACGCATCCTCGCCCTGAAGCACCAACCACGATGCATTAACGCCAAGGCCATGGTACAGCGGGAGGATGGATTGGAGGATCTCAGCTACGCCGCCACCGGTGGCTGTGGCATTGATGTGCGCGACTCGAGCGCCCTTCAGCGAGGAGCCAAGCGACTCCAACTCCGCGAGCAGGTTGTCATCAAGCAGCCCTACATAGGGCTCCAACGATTGAGCACCAGGATTTGGTACCTCTAACATCAGGTAAACCCTCTCGAATACCACAGCCGGAATACCCGGATATCTCAGTATGACTCGTTATCAGCGAATCTGACAGGGTACATCTCCCAATTCGCGTTGGCGTGGACACCCAACGTTCAGCGTCAGGGCGGTGACGCCCTCCGAAATCAGGGTTGCTAATAAAAATCCGCCGGGTTTACCAGCGGATTTCAATAGGTATCTTTAGGGTCGCAATTCAGCTACTCAGCTGTCGCTAGGCTCTGAAGCGATTCGTTGATCTTACCGACTAGGGCCTCGTACTCACCTTTGACCGCCGGGCTAATCAGGACACTGGGCTTTGATGTGTCCTTGTAGTCAGGCCGAAGCTCGGTCTTCCCAAGGAACGGCGCATCGATGTCTTTGGCCAACGCCTCGCCTGCGCCGGTGCCGAACATCTCTCCAGAGAAGTTCTCCACCACGCCTATGACAGCCATCTTCAGCTTCTTCACCATGTTCACTGAACGCTTGGCATCCAAAGCAGCAAGCTCCTGCGGGCCCGTCACTATAACAAAACCGTCCAGGGGAAGGGTCTGCATAATGGTCAATGCGGCATCGGACGTACCGGGGGACATATCCACGATAAGGTAGTCCAACTCGCCCCAGTCCGTGCCTTCCATGAACTGGGTCAGCGTGTTGTGAATCATGGGGCCGCGGAAGATGATGGCCTCATCCTGGTTCTCCTGAAAGAAGCCCATGGAGAGGACTTTCACGCCCCACTGGATTGCTGGAGTGAACTCACCGTCCTTGTAGCCGGGAATAAGCTCCACCTTCATGGCGTTGACCACGTTGGGGCAATCAACGTCCGCATCTAGAATTCCAACACGGTTACCCTGGGCTGCCAGCGTGGTAGCAAGGTTGACGGAGACCGTTGTCTTACCAACGCCGCCCTTGCCGCTGTACACGGCAATCTTGTGCTTGATCTTGTCAAACCGCTCAGTGATCTTGCGCTTCGCCTGCCACTGTTGCCTGATGGCATCTAGTCGCGATTGCTCCTGGGGTGTTGGTTCTCTGGTGGCCATAGGTTCTCCTCGGATTACTTAGCGGTTTGCAGCCCAGTAGGGCTCTAGATTCAATGCGGAAGACCGCTTATCGACTAGTCGATGCCGAGGAGCTTCTTGCCCTCTTCGGTGATCAGTTCCGGCGTCCATGGCGGGTCAAAGACCATCTCCACCTGGACCTCTCCGGCTCCATCAATCTCTGCGATACGCCACTCTGCGTTCTGGGCGATCTGCGGGCCCATGGAGCAGCCTGGGGCGGTCAGCGTCATGGTAACGCCGACGTTGTTCTTCTCATCGATTTCCAGGCCGTAGATGAGGCCAAGGTCATAGACATTCACTGGAATCTCCGGGTCAAAGACCTCTCTTAGGGCTTCAACGACCTGCTCTTGCGTGATGGTGGGCATTTCTACACCTCATTTCATATGATTGGTACATACACGAGTTCAGCTTGGCTTTATTGTAGGAAAACCCACTTTTAATGTCAATTGTTGATGCATCCGGTCAACTTTGGCCCCGCACCGCGGGGCACCCACTTGGCCCTTCGGGCATTTACTGCCTGCACGTATCTGTTCTGGAGTTCAAAATTCGAAAATATTGACCTCGTCAGCAAAAGACCGAAGGGTTATGACTGAATAGGCATGAGTGGGTCTTGCTCCAGGGCCATGAGTCGACGCAGCTCGAGGACCTGGTCACGCAACATTGCCGCCTTCTCAAACTCCAGCTGCTTGGAGGCAGTCTTCATCTGGCGCTCGTACTCATGAACCAAACGTGCAAGCTCATCGCGAGAGAGGTGTTGCTCCTCGGCAGGTATTGGTTTACCAGCAGTGTATGTAGCGCGCGATTCCGCTACCTGACGCACTCGCTCCGTTATGTCACGCACTTCCTTCTTGATACCCGCAGGCACAATGCCGTGTTCAGTATTATGATCTCCCTGGATTTTCCGTCTTCGAGTGGTCTCGTCTATGGCTCGGCGCATTGAGTCAGTGACTCTATCCGCGTACATGATGACGTGGCCCTCTTCGTGGCGAGCGGCCCGCCCCATGGTCTGGATAAGCGATGATGTCGACCGCAGATAGCCCTCTTTGTCGGCGTCCAAGATGGCAACAAGGCTGACTTCCGGTAAGTCTAGCCCCTCTCGCAGCAGGTTGATTCCGACGATAACGTCGTAAACGCCAAGGCGAAGGTCGCGAAGTATCTCGACTCGATCCAGCGTCTCAATGTCGGAGTGGAGGTAGTTGACGCGGACGCCCATCTCCAACAGGTAGTCAGATAACTCCTCCGCCATGCGCTTGGTCAACGTAGTGACAAGGACGCGCTGACCTTTCTCTACACGCTTGCGAATCTGTTCAAGGAGGTCGTCCACCTGCCCTTTGGTTTCCTTCACCTCAAATGTGGGGTCTAGGAGACCGGTGGGCCTAATGACCTGCTCCACCGGGTCCGGCACAAGCTCATGCTCGTATGGCCCAGGCGTGGCCGAGACAAAAATGACCTGATTGGTGCGTTCCGTGAATTCCTCGAAGTGCAACGGTCGGTTGTCGATTGCCGAAGGAAGCCGAAACCCGAATTCCACCAACGTGTTCTTGCGTGCCATGTCGCCGTGGTACATACCCCGGAATTGGGGAACGCTCATGTGGGACTCGTCTATGAACAGGAGATAGTCTTCTGGGAAGTAGTCCAACAGCGTCCAGGGGGTGCTGCCGGCCTCTCGACCGCTGATGTGACGTGAGTAGTTCTCAATGCCTGAGCAGTAGCCAACCTGCTGCAACATCTCTACGTCATAGCGGGTGCGCTGCTCGAGTCTGGCCGCTTCAAGCACCTTGTCCTTGGAACGCAGCCACTTCAGGTGTTCACTCAGTTCCTGGTTGATGCCTTTGACAGCCGCTTCCAACTTCTCGTCGCTGGTCACGAAGTGCTTGGCCGGGTAGATCTGAATCTCATCACGCTCCGCCAGCACTTCGCCGGTCAGCGGGTCTATCTCAAGTATCTGCTCAACCTCATCGCCGAAAAACGAGACGCGGATCGCCAGCTCTTCGTAGGCGGGGAAGATGTCCAGCGTGTCGCCACGGACACGGAATCGACCGCGAGCCAGGTCCAAGTCATTGCGGTCGTACTGCATGGAGATGAGGCCGTTCACCAGCATACGCAAGCTCCGATGCTCACCCTTGGTGATGGACGCCACGAAGCTGTAGTACTCCTCAGGGTCGCCAAGGCCGTAGATGCAGGACACGGAGGCCACGATGAGCACATCCCGTCGAGTCAGCAGCGACCGAGTAGCCGAGTGACGCAGGCGGTCTATCTCTTCGTTGACGGAGGCGTCTTTGGCAATGTACGTGTCGGTACGGGGGATGTAGGCTTCCGGCTGATAGTAGTCGTAGTAGGAGACGAAGTACTCAACGGCATTATTCGGCAGGAACTCCCGAAACTCGGTAGCAAGCTGCGCTGCCAGCGTCTTGTTGTGTGCGATGACCAGGGTAGGCCGCTGCACCAACTCCGCCACTTTGGCCATGGTAAAGGTCTTGCCGCTGCCGGTGACGCCCATAAGAGTCTGATAGCGGTCGCCGCGATTGGCAGCCTCAGCTAAAGCCTCAATCGCTTTAGGCTGGTCGCCGGTTGGCACGAAGTCTGATACGACTTTGAAATCTGGCAATTGTCACTCTAGCTAGCGGACGTTGGAATGTGCATATTGTACATGAGAGAAGAATCAAAATCCTAGAAAACAGATTCGCGGTCGAATTTGCCACTAATAATATGGACAGGTTCGTTTACCCATCTATAAATACGTTTATATTAACGTATCAAGCATATATTCTATGATATACAAACAATTTAATTAATAATATTTGACTAATAATTTACTATATGATATTAATGTGCAAATTTACTAAGGAGGTATTCATCTTTGTTGTTAAGCGGATGTCACCATTGTTTCTAGGCGCGTTGTTGCTCGGGGTTTTCCTTGTTGTCATGCAAGGTGGCTCTCCACCAGCTCTCGCCACGCACGTGTCCTCTGACTGGTACCAAACTAATTTAGGTCATCATCCAGCGGGGTCTGGTGAGGACTATTACAGCAGGTTGTCAATCACATACTACGATCACAATACGACCGATGTTGAGTTCGGGAACCTTTACCACTATGTGGATGCGGTTGATGATTGTGTGCGTTCAATGAGTGCCTATGTAAGCTATGGGAACAACCAGGAGTTCCCCGCGTTCAATGGAGAGGACATTGATCCTGGCCAATGTGACCCCGATACGGCCACCTATAACTGGGACACATTCTCAGGTAATACCTATGCACACGGTACAAACGACGGGGTAATTCTCCAAGGTCTTGTTTACACCGACGATGACGGCGGAGGGTTGCAATTTAGTTGGGAGATCCTCTTTCACGATAATGAGACAATCACAGACTTATGCATGAGTTGCTGATCCATCACCACCCGATTTCTTATTTCCAATGAATCAAAATCAGTGGGATGAACGAATGAAATTCCTTCGAAACCTGACCGAAAGCAAAGCTAGGATTTTAAGTACTGCCTTGACGCTAGTGGTTCTCGGTACTCTCATCAGCATCCTTGCGGTGTCAGCGGCGACTTCAACAGACAATGCGGCCGAGCAGGAACAGATGGACAACGATGCTTACGCCCGCCTCGTCGCCGTACGATCAGATAGTGGAGTCCTTTCTATTGATTACACCTTTGGATCCACAAATGGACATCAAGCCTTCCCGTTGGGTAACCCTACCATCACGACTAACGATGGAACTAAGATAGCGTCAAGTGCGGGGAGCCGCGATGGGGACCTAGAAACAGCCACGTTCCCCACGGATCCCAGCTTGATCTCGAGCGGAGAACAGGCCACTATCAACTTAGGATTTCTGGTGATATTTAACCATTCGAGCGTTGGATCTGTCCTCGTGCCCGCGATTGACTTAGGGTTGGATAGAAGCAATCCCGCTGAGCGAAATCAAGTTGTACCACTTGGTATCCGGCTTACTATAGGCGAGGCTGTTTATGAGGTAACTCAACTGATAAATAATACGGCCTCTGAGACAGAACGCTTCAAACTAGTGGTAGTTCCAATGAACGATGCTGCAAAGCGAACCGAAGTGACCGCTGGAACTGGGAGAGCTACTTTGGTTGATGCAGCCGGTAACAACTACCCCTGGATCGGCACAAGGACCCGTTGGGACACTGAAGCAGGAGGACATGAAATTGCATGGCAGCACCTCGTTTTTTGAGGGAACGCCTACAGCTGTTGGAGGATCATTACAGCTCACGATTAACGGGGTAGGTAACGTTAGGGGGCCCTTCACTTTCCAAATATCTAATCTTCCGTAGGGTTTAGACAACGTTAGCGTTGTATACTGTGAAAAATGTTGTTAAAGACGGGATACCTGGTGGGGTTGGTGCTTGTTGCATGGAGCATTGGCTGCTCCTCGGCGGCGCCAACCCCACCACCCACTCCCATTCCAGCGCCTACGTCTACGTTGGAAATCGCCCTTACCTGGGTGCCCCTTGACTTTGCCTCCCGGCAGGTCATGTTTGCAGATGCCCGGGCCGCCGCCATCGCCTCCGGTAAACCGGACTTCCGTGGGTACCCAAACCTATCTGGCTGAGGGGACGAAGGGCATTCCGGAGTTCTACCGTCTGACATCCCAACATAGCCGCCTATCCGGTGCCTTCCCAATGCTTATTGACGACGTCGGGTTTGATCCATTGGCCAACGCCGTACGCATATGGACGGAGGGTGGCGGTCTGACAACTCCACAGGTGTTGGTGATGCAAGAGGGGTTCCAGAACGACGAGGTTGGCCCCAACCTCCTGGATCTTGGCTACTCCCGTGAAACCTACAACGAGGTGGCCTACTACAAGTTCTGGGATTACACCACTGGAGGGTCGTTCCTCCTTGAACACCCATTTCGACTATCGGGAATCTACCTCAACGTGGTCGCGCCCCTCGACAATCTGCTGCTGGCCAGCCCATCGGTCGCGGAAACAAGGGTTCTAATCGACCTCCATCAAGGAATAGGCGCAAGCCTATGGGACAGTACGCCTCACCGGATACTAGCCCAGGAAGCAGGGGCTACGCTGCTGGGCGCAAGCTTCATCGCCCCTGGCGAGGTGCAAGAAATTACATCCAGGTATCTTGAGCAAGCCGCCGAGGAATCACACTCCGATTTCTCTGCCCAATGGAGCGCTATGCAGCCGTACGATCTGGCCTTACTGGGATACCAGGTCCGCGGTGTCCAGGAAGAGGCCGTGATGGCGCTTTACTACACGGATCGCAAAGCTGCCGCCGTTGCCGCTGAGGAGTTGGAACGGAGATGGAACGACACGATTATCACCACAATGCAACAATCTGGAACAACCACCAGTCGTGATTCCCTGGAGGAAAACCCGCTCACGGCGTTCTGCGCGCCCTTTACGACAGAGGTCGTTACCCTAGACACAGCGTCCGTCCTCATAGGTCGCTGCCCCTTCTTAGGATTACGTACCTTCCAAGTGTTTGCTCCGAAAATATGGGATAACGGTATGGAGGGCACCGGCCTCGTCCTTGTTCTGAATCCAGACGTTTCCTGATGCACATACGCTGGCAGCCTGTTGCTCATGCGCGTAGAATAGAGGTGTATGAGTATTTTCATGCGTATCTTGGGGATGGCATGGCGACACCCCCGCCATATGGTTGCAGCATACGTAGCCCTCATCGGTAGCAGCGCCTTCGCCCTCATGGTTCCTCGCCTACTCGGCCAAGCGGTAGACGATGTACTGGGAGGCAGCGATTTTAACGCTATGGTCCGATTAGCGGGGCTTATTCTGCTGGTCAACGGGCTTCGTGGTGCCTTCGCCTATGGCCAGACCTACTTGAGCGAGTGGACTGGTCAGCTTGTGGCCTACGACATCCGCAACTCCATGTTCGCCAGCCTTCAACGCCTCAGCTTCTCCTACCACGACGAGCGTCAGACCGGCGATCAAATGTCGCGGGCGACTGCTGACGTCGAGGCGATTCGCAACTTCGTCCAGGGCGGTCTACTACGGGCTGTCCAGATATTGATGTTGGTATTCGGAGCAGCAGGGCTCCTCTTCCTGACCAACTGGCGACTCGCCCTCATTGGACTGGCCTTTGTCCCGATAGTCGCATACCGCTCAGCGGTAGTAAGCCTCTCTCTGCGTCAGATTTGGAACTATGTCCTGAAGACCACTGGCAAGATGACCACCGTGTTGCAGGAGAACCTCTCTGGCGTCAGGGTAGTCCGTGCCTTTGGGGCCCAGGAGTACGAAAAAGAGAAGTTTGACGTAGTCATCAAGGACCTTTCTGAGTCCCACATCAGGGTCAGCAAGCTTCAGGTAGCCAACTCGTCATTCATCCAGCTCGTGTTTGCGGGGGCCACCGGAGCCATTATCTGGTTCGGCGGTCAGGAGATCGTTAATGAACGCCTCACCCCTGGAGAGCTGACCCAGTTCATTTTCTATCTGGGCCTCATCCAGGGACCCGTCCGCATGTCCGGCATGATCATCAACAACTTCTCTCGGGCTGTATCCGCGGGGCAGCGCATCTTCGAGGTGTTGGACGCGCCCTCACCGGTGCAACAACGCCCAGACGCCACGGTGATGCCCAGAGTCCGGGGCCACGTGCTCTTTGAGAACGTATCGTTCGCTTACGGCGACGAGCCCGTCCTCCGCGATGTATCGCTTGAAGCACAGCCAGGCCAGGTCGTAGCGCTTCTGGGCATGCCCGGAAGCGGTAAGACCACCGTGGTGCACTTGATACCTCGTTTCTACGATGCCACAGAAGGTCGCATCACACTGGACGGCACCGACATCCAAGACGCAACGCTCGCATCGCTTCGAAGCAACGTGGGCATCGCCATGCAGGACGTGTTCCTGTTCTCAGCGACCATTGCCGACAACATCGCCTACGGTAAGCCTGGATCCAGTCAGGAAGATGTTGAGCGAGCATCACGCATCGCGCAGCTCCATGACTTCGTCGTGGAATTGCCAGACGGCTACAACACCTGGGTAGGAGAGCGCGGCATCACCCTCAGCGGAGGTCAACGACAACGACTGGCTATTGCGCGAACCGTGCTGCTGGACCCGCCGATACTGGTGTTGGACGACTCCACTTCAAGCATTGATGCCAACACGGAACATCAGCTTCGGGAAGCCCTGGAGAGCGTGATGAAGGGCCGTACTACATTCGTGATAGCTCACCGCCTCAGTACCGTGATGCACGCCGATCAGATACTGGTGCTAGAAGACGGCAGAATCACTGAGCGTGGCACCCACAAAGAACTAGTGAGTCAAAATGGGCTGTACAGACGGCTTTATGAGCTTCAACTCCTTCCTGACGAACCGACGATTGATTCCCTGACCGCAAGCAGCCACAGCAGCGAGGCCCGGTCATGATGCACGGTGGTGGCGGTGGCTTCGGCGGCGGCATGGGTGGCGGCGGTATGGGTCGTATGGGCCGCCGGGGAGGGATTGACGACGAATCTGAGTTGGGATCGGTCTACAACCATCGGGTAGTTACTCGATTGCTTGTCTACGTCCTCCCTCACAAAGGTCTGGCGATCCTCAGCCTTGTGACGATGCTGCTGACAACGTTCACCATTGTGGCCCAACCTTGGATCATCAAACTCGGCATCGATGAGTTGGTGGAGGCAGGGAGGCAGGTGGATGCCGGTGAAAACGCTACCGTAGGCGCGCTCGGCTTTGTAATGATGCTCTTCGCCGTGAACATGGGCTTTCGGTTCGTCAGCAACTACTTCTACCAGGTGACATTGGCTCGGGTCAGCCAGGGCGTCCTCTACACGCTGAGGACACGTATCTTCGAGCACCTGCAACGCCTCTCCCCTTCGTTCTACGACAAGAATGAAGTTGGGCGCATCATGTCCCGTGGCCAGAACGATGTGAACCAGTTGCAGGAGTTCCTAAACCTGGTGGTCTCCAGCCTGGCAGACGTCCTCAGCCTCTTCGGCATCGTGATTGCATTGTTCCTGCTGGACGTACAACTGGCGCTGATTACCCTCACGGTCATCCCGGTGTTGATAGGCATCATGCTTATCTGGCAGAAGATCGCATGGGGAACGTTCATGCGTGTTCGCCAGGCGATCTCTGTGGTGAACGCCAACCTGCAGGAGAACATCTCCGGCATCCGTGTGGTCCAATCCTTGAACCGCGAACAGACGAACATGGAGCGGTTTGACGAGGTCAACAACGGCCACCTGGAAGCCAACCTCCATGCCAGTCGCCTGTCAGCAGCGCTGATGCCGACGGTTGAGATACTGACCGCCGTGGCCATAGGTCTTGTGGTCGTCTTTGGCGGACGGCAGGCAATCAATGGGACATTGGAAGTCAGCGTCATCGTCGCGTTCGTGCTGTACGTGCAGCGGTTCTTCGACCCCATCCGCAACCTGACGATGCAGTACACCCAGTTCCAACGTGCAATGACTTCCGGCGTACGCATCTTCGCTTTGCTGGACACCTCGGTTGATGTCGAGGACAAAGAGGACGCCATAGACCTCCCACCCGTCAAAGGCGCAATCACCCTTGAGGGCATTCACTTCCACTACGTCCCGGAAATCGAGGTGGTGAAGGGGATAGACCTCGCTATCGAGCCAGGTCAGACGGTGGCCCTTGTGGGTCAGACTGGCGCTGGCAAGACCACCCTGGTAGCGCTGCTGAACCGCTTCTACGATGTGACGGAAGGTCGCATCACCATTGACGGCCATGACATCCGCGATGTGACCCAGGAGTCTCTGGCCCGCCAGACGGCAATGGTGCTTCAAGAGCCGTTCCTCTTCTCCGGCAGCATCAGGGAGAACATCGCATACAACCAGACCAATGCAACCCATGAAGACGTGGTCGCGGTAGCCAAGACCGTGGGCGCCCATGAGTTCATAGAGAAGATGCCTGAAGGGTATGACACGCCGCTCAAGGAACGGGGTCAGAACCTGAGCGTTGGCCAGCGTCAGCTCCTGAGCTTTGCCCGCGCACTCATCGCCAACCCTGCCATCCTGATCCTCGACGAGGCCACGGCGAACATCGATAGCTACAGTGAGAGTGTCATTCAAAAGGCCTTGACTGAGGTGTTCCAGGGTAGGACGTCAATCGTCATCGCCCATCGTCTCAGCACCATCCGCAACGCCGATAAGATTGTCATGCTGGAACACGGGGAGATATTGGAGCAGGGTACTCACGCCGAACTCATGGCCATGGACGGGGCGTATGCCAATTTGTACAACACCTACTTCGCCGATGCATCCAGGACGCAGGTACCAACGGGACTAACTCCGGAAGGCTAGCTCATCCTTCCGTTGACCGACTCGTAGCCCTCATCCACAGCCAACCCACTAGCCTCAGCAGCGCCTACCGCCAACCTGTCAGCCCGCTCGTTCTCCTCAACACCCGTGTGGCCACGGACCCAGTTGAACGCCACATCGTGCCTGCCTACCTGAGTCAGCAACTGATCCCACAGGTCCGGGTTTACGGCCTTGTCCGTCTTGTTGCGCATCCAGCCCTTGGACTTCCACTTCTTCGCCCAGCCTTTGATAATCCCGTTGATGACATACTGGCTATCGCTGTAAAGCTCCACATGGCAACGCTCCTGCAATGCTTCAAGTCCTTTGATGACTGCCAGTATCTCCATGCGGTTGTTGGTGGTGAGCCGAAAGCCACCCGATAGTTCCTTGCGATGGTCGTCCATCATCAGGACGGTGCCATAGCCTCCGGGGCCAGGGTTACCTAGAGCAGAGCCATCGGTGTAGATAGTCACGCGGGGCGCAGAGGGTTTATTCGTCATTGCGCTTCTTCTTCATCAAGGCGCAGTTGCGGGGACTCCGCGCCCTTCTTGGGGTTCACGTACTTCAAGCCAAGGTGCTCATAGGCCAGCCTCGTAGCGACTCGACCCCGAGGTGTTCGTTCAAGAAAGCCAAGCTGCAGCAGGAAGGGCTCGTACACGTCCATAACGGTATCGGCGTCTTCGCTTATTGATGCCGCGACGGTCTCCAGTCCCACTGGCCCGCCATCGAACTTCTCCACAATAGCGTGCAGCACCTGGTGATCGACTTGGTCCAGTCCAAGCTCATCCACTTCCAGTCGAGCGAGGGCCTCCAGCGCCACCTCTTTGGTGATTGCTCCACCCTGCAGCACCTGGGCGTGGTCACGTACGCGGCGGAGAAGACGGTTGGCAATTCGTGGCGTGCCGCGGGAACGTCGTGCTATTTCAGCCAGGCCTTCAGCATCCGCCTCCACACCGAGGATCTCAGCAGACCTCGAGATGATCTGTAGGAGGTCTTCCGGTTTGTAGAAATCCAAGCGATGCACAAGACCAAAGCGGTCTCGCAGCGGCGGGCTGACCATGGCATACCGTGTTGTAGCGCCAATGAGGGTGAAAGGCTTCAGGTTCAATCGGAGGCTCCGTGCACCAGGCCCTTTGCCAATGACCAGATCAATGCCAAATTCTTCCATCGCCGGGTAGAGCACCTCTTCAACCACACGGCTGAGGCGGTGGATCTCATCGATGAAGAGGATGTCGCCCTCGTTGAGGCTCGTAAGGACAGAAGCGAGGTCGCCTGGGCGTTCGATAGCTGGGCCGGAGGTGATCTTCACATTGACTTCAAGCTCATGGCCAATGATGTGGGCCAGGGTGGTTTTCCCTAGACCCGGCGGGCCATAGAGCAACACATGGTCCAGTGACTCTCCACGCTGTTTGGCAGCCTGGATGCCTATCTGTAAATTCTCTTTGACCCGCGTCTGGCCCACGTACTCTGAGAGTCGGCGAGGTCGCAAGGTGCGATCAACACCCGTGTCCTCTCCTTGCTCTGCCGCAGAGACCAATCGCTCTTCCATGTTCTCCATCACGTCGCCATTCTACCACCAGGGCGAGCCCTGGACTCAAGCTATACAGCGTTTATTAGCGCGAATTCGAAGTTTCGTAACATCCAACATGGAGGAATGCTTGACCCTCCATCGCTGAGAATATATCCTCCCAACTCCAAAGCCCCAAAGGCAAAGTCGTACGGCTCTGTTTTGCAACACGACACACAGCATGGAGGTAGATATGAAAATTGGTTTCTACGACGACTATCGCCCCTGCATCGTCAAGGATGACGGTGTGGTAGACATTACGGAGCAGGTAAAAGACCTGGACGAGGGAGTCCCTCAACTCCTGATGCAGCGGATCATCACCGGGTTCGATGGCCTTCGCTCATCGCTTCAGCAGCAAGAAGCATCCGGCACGGTTATTCCCGCCGACAAGGTTCGGATGCGCGCACCGCTGCCCAGGCCCGGCAAGGTGCTGTGCGGCGAGGGTAACTACATGGAGGGCGTGCCCATCGACCCACCACGCCCGCTACGAACGTTCTTCAAGTCGCCTGACGCCGTCATTGGCCCTGGTGACACAATCGTGTTCCCAACGTTCAGGCCCGTCATCTTCAACCATGAGGCCGAACTTGGCGTTATCATCGGCAAGGAAGCCAAGCAAGTCTCAGAGGCTGAGGCGCTTACCTACGTCTTCGGTTACACCACCGCGGTAGACGTATCTGCCCGGGCACCCATGGAAGACGAGGCCGAAGTCCCCGGAACACCGCCTCACCACTACGACAAGAGCTTCGATACGTTCTTGCCCATCGGCCCGGCAATCATTACGGCCGACGAGATCAGCGATCCAAACAACCTGAACGTGAAGTACTGGGTCAACAAGGAACTTCGTCAGGAATATAACACCAGCGACATGGAGCACAGCATCGCCTACATGATCGCGACGCTGTCCAACGTCATGACGCTGAAGCCCGGCGACCTTATCCTTGCCGGCACCAATCACGGCAACCTGGGGCCACTGCAAGACGGCGACTTCGGTGAGATCGAGATTGAGAAGGTCGGCCACAACGGCCAACCCGTCCAGGACTCCATGAAACGAACATGGGATCCCAAGGCACTTCGCAAGCCAAGCGAGATGGCTGAGCGTCGCGAAGGCCTGAAGGGCACACCGAACGCGGGTACATGGCCCTTCCAGCCCAAGGGTGGGGTTTAACCCCTTTTGTTCCCTGACGGACTGACGAATGAGCAGTTTATAAAGCATGCCCTGATTCGGCTTTAGTCCAATCTAAAGAGGAGAAAACAATGAAAATTGGATTCTATAACGAGTTTCTTCCGTGCATCGTGAAGGCAGACGGCGTAGTAGACATCTCAGATGCTGTGTCGCAATACAAGATATCCTCACCCCAGCACTACATGGAGCGGATCATCGTCAACTTTAACTCGCTCAAGAGCAAGCTAGCAGACCTCGAGAGCGCCGGAACGGTCATCCCCATGGACAAGGTCAAGCTGCGCGCCCCGCTGCCACGACCGGGAAAAATCCTTGCCGGTAACGGAAACTACATGGAGGGCGTCAAGATTGAACCAATGCGCCCTCTGAAGACATTCTTCAAGTCGCCTGAAGCGATCATCGGCCCTGGAGAGACCGTGGTGCTGCCAACATTCCATCCCGTCATCTTCAACCATGAAGCTGAGTTGGGCATGGTCATCGGCAAAGAGGGACACAACCTCTCTGAATCGGAGGCGCTAAGCATCGTCTTCGGCTACACCACAGCTGTCGACGTGTCGGCACGTGCACCGCAAGAGGACGAAGCAAGCCTACCTGGCGACTACGGTAAGAGCTTTGACACGTTCCTGCCCATCGGCCCGGCCATCACTACCGCCGATGAGATCAGCAACCCCAATGACCTTAATGTGAAGTACTGGGTTAACGAGGAGCTGCGCCAGACGTACAACACCAGCGATATGGAGCACAGCATCGCGTACATGATCGCAACGCTGTCGCACGTCATGACACTGAAGCCCGGCGACCTCATCCTTGCCGGCACCAACCACGGCAACCTGGGGCCACTGCAGGATGGCGACTTCGCTGAGATCGAGATCGAGAAGGTAGGACGAAGCTCGCAGCACGTTGTCGATAGCTTGAAGCGCACGTGGGATGCCCACGCCCTTCGTGACCCGAAGCTCAACGCAGAACGACGAGAGGGCATGAAGACACAGCCCAACAACGGCACGTGGCCCTTCCAGCCCAAAGGGGGCTAGCGAGGGCAAGCCCTCGACCCGAGTGACCTGGCGGTTACCAAATTGAGTTTGGATTTCAACGTAGGAACGTAGCAATATGGCTCTTGGCAAAGGACATCGACTAAACGGCGTCGTGCGGGCGTTGGAGGAGACTCCGGCAGCCTTCACAACATTCTCATCGCCTGGCATTGAGAACGCAGTGAACCTGTCTTTCACCAAATACGATGGCGTCGTCTACGAGCTTGAGCACAACCCCTACGACATTAAGGATTTACAGCTAAGCATGCAGTTCATGCTGCATCGACAGCAGATACACGATGCGCCGACAGTAGCCCCTGCGGTTGCGCCGATGGTGCGCATTCCCCCCAACGGTGGAGAGAGCGCACAGTGGTTCGCGAAGCAGGTTCTGGACCTGGGCGCGTACGGCGTGGTCTGGCCGCAGATAACAACGGTGCAGGACGCGTACAACGCCGTGGCGGCATGTCGATACCCGGCCAAGAAGAACTCGTATTACGAACCCAGGGGGCTTCGGGGCGACGCGGCAACCAACGCGGCACGGTACTGGGGTCTGTCGCGGGACGAATACTACCAGCGGTGCGATGTGTGGCCACTCAACCCCGACGGCGAGCTTGTGGTCGTCACCATGTGCGAGAGCATGGAAGCATTGGGTAACTTAAAAGAGGTATTGGCAGAAGTGCCTGGTATCGGCGTGGTGCTTGTGGGCGAGGCCGATCTTACCCACGATATGGGCATCCCTCAGCAATACGATAACAAAGAGTTCAAGGATGCGTTGCGCGAGATAGGTGAGATATGCAAAAACGCAGGGGTGGTAGCTGGCCACCCCCACGTTTTCAAACAGAACGTTGGTAATCTCTTAGACCTTGGTTACCGGTTCCTTATGACCAGACCCGCCTGGACCTTTGATGGTCTGGACGAGGGACACCGGCTCACAAGCAGGGCTTAAGGGTTCTAGACCTTGGCTGCCTTCAGAGCAGCATCTCGGGCCTCGTCCTCTTCGCGCTGGCCCAACCAACCAAACTCTGACAGATCGATGGTGATCCCGTCAGGGCCGGTGAACTTCACTTCAACATTACCCGTGCGTGGCTTGCCATCCACGTCTTTGGGCTTGCGCTTGAGCGTGGCACCGGCTGCTAGAATTTTTTCCTCAGCGTCCGGCATAGTCTCCACGTTGAAGCCGAAGTGGTGCATACCCGTCCATTTGGGGCCGCCCTCTGTGTCAGCTTCCCCTTCAGTCTTGAACTTCAGGATAGCCAGGTTGATGTAGCCGTCAGTGAGGTAGTAACCCTCGTCCGTCGGCGTGTCCAACTTGCCTACCTGTTTCATGCCGAGGCCTTCGATGTAGAACTTCGCTGTGGCCTCCGGATTGTCGGTTGCAATTGCTATGTGCTTAATCCTTGCCATGATTCTCCTCCTTCACCCGTGCATTGCCGTCAATAGTACCCCGTTTTCACGGCCAATGCCGCGTTTACATGCCGCCGTTCACGTGGATTGTCTGCCCGGATATGAAGTCGGCACCGTCCGATGCCAGAAACGCGATGACTTTCGCCTGGTCTTCAGGTTGCCCCATCCTGCGCAAGGCCACACTGTTCAGGTATGCCTGCTTGTCCGCATCGGGTTTGTCAGTCCAGAGTTCGTTGAGGATTCGATCCGTCAGTGTGGTGTCTGGAGCCACGGCGTTCACATTAACACCATACGGGCCAGCTTCATTGGCGATGCGAGTAGTCATGGCGATAATGCCAGCCTTAGCCGCTGTATACGGCGCCGGAGAACCACCCAAGCCCGTAGCAGCCCTCGACGACATGTTCACGATCTTCCCAAAGCCCTGCGCCTTCATGTGTGGGAGCACTTCTTTGCAGAACAGGAAGGCAGAATCAAGGTTGAAATCCAGAACCTTCTTCCACTCCTCAAGCGATAATTCTTCCACAGGGCGGTCAGTGTTGGAAATCACCGTGCTGCCGCCCACGCAGTTGACCAGGATGTCTATGGTGCCTGTCCAGCTAAGGACGGACGCTACGGCTTTCTGGACCTCTTCCGGGTCGAAGGCGTTAGCCAGTACAGGGGTCACCTGGCCCGGCAGGCCGTCAGCCTTCTCTGCCAACGCCTCAAGCGCAGGTTCATTGATGTCCAGCGCGGCCACATGGCAACCGCCTGCTGCAAATGTCTTTGCAACTTCGCTGCCGATGCCCCCTGCTGCGCCGGTGATGATTGCGACTTTTCCTTCAAACTGCACGGGTATTTCCTAGTGTGTGTGTTTAGGTTGGGAGCGTACACAGGCCACAGGTAGGCTGTCAATGTCAGACAACACGGATGGAAATCGACCGCAATCAAGAAGCAGGGGCACTGTGGGTTGAGATAGGCAGCAGGCGAAGTTGCTACAGAGAGCCTCAGGACGTCATGCCGAGCACTAGCAAACCCGCGCAGACTGACGCCAACCCAGCTGCCTGCCGTGGAACGATCCGCTCACGCATCAAGATGACACCGCCAATCATGGGAATGATCGGGTAGATGGAGAACGTTGCCGCCACCAGTGAGACAGAGCCCATCTGTGCACCAGATGCATACGCAGCCAAGCCGCTGAACTGAAGTGCCCCTACCAGGATTGCGATCATCACGAGCTTGGGTGATGGAGACCACCAGGACCCAGCCTTAGCGAGCCTCTGTGCTGGTAGGAGGATGAAAAAGCTTCCGGTGCGTATCAGGAAGATGGGAAGGAACCAACCTACCTCTTTGGAAAGTGCCCCAACTGTGAATATGAATATGCCAGCACCCACCATGGTAATCAGCGCATAGGTGGCGCCTTTACCCGCGTTGCTGCCCCCTGAGGACTCGGTCTGTAATGTCAAGGTCGCCAACAGAAGCCCGAACATGGCTATGCTGATCCCCAGCATCTGGACCGATTCCAACCGCTCGCCGAGAAAGATGGTGGACAGGAGGATGACGATGACCAAATGCGCAGACATAATGGGGCTCACCAGGACAACGGGGCCTACCTGAAGTCCCTTGTAGAATGTTGACTGCATCCCCAGGAACACTATGCTCATGACGCCAAAGAGAGCCCAGAGTTGCGGAGATACAGTCCCGAGGTCAGCGGCCAATACCAAGTACGGCACGCCGATGATGAAGGCCCCTACATGGATCCACAGCAATAAGCGAACGAGAGGTATCTTCCTCGCGACGACCACAGCAATCAGGTCGGCGAATCCGAAGATCACCGCTGCAGTCAAACCCAGGAGAAGACTCTCTACCGCCAATTGATCCTACCTATTCGATTAGTGTTGTAGCTAACTCTAAAACTTCGGTACCTAATTGTGCGTTCACTCGTTAATTGCCACCGGGTTCACCTAAAACCTGCTTGACAAAGGCCGTCGTTTTTGCCAATACTGGCGCGGTCTAACAAGAACGCTGGCCAATGAACTGGTATAATTGTTAGACAAGCACTGAATTTTTTTACAGGATTATTAATACGGTATAAACAAAACATGAACTGCGCTTCAGGTTTTATGTTACATGATTAAGGCGTTAGCATCAATGAAGAGGAAGATTTTTTCTTATGGCTGATTGGTCGTTTATAACAAACCACGGCAGGGTTCTTGCAATCATTGCAATGCGCCTAGGGCGGACTGCAAGGGAGATTGGTGACGCCTCCGGCATCACGGAGCGGGCGGCGCATAAGATCATCAATGACCTTGAGGAAGCTGGCTATGTCACCAAGACGAAGACCGGTAGGCAGAACTCCTACCAGATCCACCCTGATGTCCCGCTAAAGGACGATGTGAGCAACGCCTCCGTGGGTGAATTGCTTGTTGTGATGGGATGGAACCGCAGGCGAGGACGACGACGAGATGCAGGCCCAACCCCGGGGACTTCTGCGAAGACTTAGCCCAATCTGCCGCAAATCGCCGATTTCCCTGCAAATCACGTCCGCCAGGCGCCTCTTATGATCGCCTAACCAGCGTTGACACGCCCATCTACCCAAGCTAGCCTTAAGCTCCACACAAAACCACACCACACAGGAGCAACATGAATATCTTTGTGTCCGGTTCTCTAGCCTATGACCGCATCATGAACTTCCCAGGTCGCTTCTCAGACCACATCATGCCTGACAAGATCCACAACCTGAATGTCAGCTTCAACGTGGATAGCCTGGTGGAGCGACCCGGCGGCACTGCCGGCAACATCTCCTACTGCCTGGTGTTGCTGGGAGAGAAGCCGCACACCCTGGCAACCATCGGTTACGACTACGCTCGGTACTTCGAGTGGATGGAAAAGAACTCCGTGCCAAAAAGCGGCATCAAGGTCATCGACGAACAGCCGACGGCAGGGGCCTACATCACTACCGACATGGGCGACAACCAGATAACAGGCTTCCACCCCGGCGCAATGATGTTCACCTCTGACTTCGATTTCAGCAGCTACAAACCTGAGGAGAGCATCGGCATCCTATCGCCCGGCAACCTGGATGACATGATTAACTACAGTCGCATCTACAAGGAAAAGGGTATTCGCTACATCTTCGATCCCGGCCAGTCACTGCCCATCTGGACAGGCGATGGCCTCAAAGAGTGCATCGATGGTGCTGACATCCTGATCGCCAACGACTATGAGATGGGGCTTATCACCAACACCACGGGGCTGGACATGGCCGCCCTGGGCAAGCTGGCAAAGTCGGTCATCACGACCAAGGGCGAAGATGGCTCGGTGATCACCAGCGGTGACACGTCCACCACCACCCCCGTGGTGAAGCCGAATCAGATATTGGATCCGACAGGCGCAGGCGACTCCTACCGTGGTGGGCTCATTAAGGGTCTCATCGATGGCAAAGACCTGGCCGAAGCAGCGTTAATGGGCAGCGTGTGCGCCTCATTCGCGGTTGAGGTAAAGGGTACCCAGGAGTACAGCTTCACCGCAGCGGAGTTCCAGCAGCGGCTGAGCACCGTAAAAGTCGGGTAACTCCTTCATCGAAACATATGGCTCCGTTCGGTGGTGCCGGGTATAATCGGCACATGACATCAATGGACGGGGTCACAGTCACCCTTCGGCTCTTCGCGATCTACCGCGAACGGGTCGGCCAGGAATGCATCGAGGTCACGCTGCAATCAGGCTCAACGGTTGCAGACGCTTTGACCTACTTGGCGGGGCTTCACCCGTCCACACTGCCCCTGATGTCCACGACGATGGTGGCCGTGAACCAGGAATACACTGAACGCGATCACGTCCTTGAACCAAACGATGAGATTGCCCTTATCCCTCCCGTATCCGGCGGGCAGGGTGGGCTGAGACCACGCCCATATTCCCTGGCGGACGGCGACAAAGTCGAACACTAAAAGAGGATTGGCATGGCAGCACAGAAAATCCTCATAACAGAAGAACCGTTGGATGCAGCATCGGTAACGGCGCTGGTGAAGAGCAACGCCAACGGCGGAGTAGTCACGTTCGAGGGCACCACTCGCGACGAGACTGGCGGTCGGACGGTAGTACGTCTGGAGTACGAAGCCTACCCGGAGATGGCTGAGAAGACCTTCCAGCAGATATTCGACGAGGTGCAGGAACGCTGGGGCATCAAGGACGTGGCTGTGGCCCACCGCATCGGCAGGTTGAAACTGGGTGAAGCAAGCCTGATTGTCGCCGTGGCCGCGCCCCATCGAGCAGAGGCCTTCGCCATCGCCATGTACGTAGTAGACCGCATCAAGGAAATCGTACCCATCTGGAAGAAAGAGTTCTTTGAAGATGGTTCTGTCTGGGTAGGAAGCGCCGGAGACCCCCAGGGCACGCATTCACCCCAAACCCCTTAGTGGTGTTCATCCTCGCAATACCCGTGCGACCCTGAAAGATACATGATGACGAACGATTACAAACAATGTGCGCGCTGCAGCGAGGTTGCTCCGGCTACTTCCCGATTCTGCAGACAGTGCGGGCACACCGCATTTGGCGAGGTATCGCCGGAGTCGATGGAAAAACTCGAGGCGTTGAAAACCCAGCCCGATCTCTCCCTTCGATTAGAGGCCAACAGGCTCATCATCGCCAGCATTCTTTCCGGCGGGTTGTACATGTTCTACTGGCTCTACATCACCTGGAAGCAGCTTGCAAAAGAGACCAATGACCAGCACTTCCCCGTGTGGCACGCCCTCACCTGGGCTGTTCCCTTCTACCAGCTGTTCAGGCTGCATCGTCACTCAACCGTCATCCAGGAACTGGCAACCAAAGCAGGCGTCCCTACGACTTTGAACGCAGGAACGGTCGTTGCGCTAGGGCTTACAGCCTTCGCGTTGGCTCTAACTTCCTTTTATACTCTCAACCCCGGCTTGGTTTTTCTCCTGGGAATCATCGTAATGACCCTGACAACCACCATCATCGTATGGAACCAGGGCGCGCTCAATGCATATTGGGTCACGCGGTACGGCGACGAGCTACGCACGGCCCCGATTCAGAGGGCTGAGGGGGGCATAGTCCTGTTCGGTATCCTTGTGTGGATATCTACACTAGCGGGGTAGGTGGTCATATGATCAAGACCAAGCGCATCTATGATCAGGCATCGCCCGATGACGGTTACCGACTGCTCGTCATGCGTCGATGGCCACGAGGCATACGGAAGGCGTCTGTGAGTGGATGGGAGAAGGAACTTGGACCCAGCACTGAGTTGTTGAGCCACCTGCGCAACAGTCTGGTGTCCTGGCCAGAGTTCACCGTGCGATACCACGAAGAGATGTCATCCAAGCGCGATCTCATTAGCGAAGCACGGTCCATCGCGGACCGAGGAGACCTGACGCTGCTCTGCTCTTGCGTCGATGAACATCGATGTCACAGGACGTTGCTGAAGACACTGATTGAGACGATCTCATAGGCCTCGCCTCGCTACACAACCTCAGACTCCACACGCTCTTTCACCTTGGGTGGCGTAGCCAGCAACGAGCACACAGCTCCTAACAGCGTGACGCCGATGAAGATGCGGAAGATTGTGACGTAGTCGCCGTTAGCATCAAAGAACAGCCCCGTAACCAGTGGGCCGCCGCCGCTTGCCACAATCCGGATTGGCGCCACAATGCCCCGTGTGCTGCCCAAGAACCGCCTGCCGAAGTACGTTGAGTAGGCATGGGCGTTCCACAACCCCTCGCTCCTGCCGATGCCCATGGTGAACGCGTACGCCAGAATGCCGAAGTTGGTGGACGCGGTTAGCAGCAGCGTAACACCTACAGCGTCAAAGAGCTGGCTTGCAAACATGCAGTACCGGAAGGGATACCGTTCCGCCATGTACCCCCAGAAGAACTTGGCCAGCACGGCCATGAACGTCATGAGTATCACCGCCGATGCCGCTATCGTGGCGGAGAACCCCTTGTCGGACATGTAGGGCACCTGATGGAGGGTGATGCTGGAAGTCATGAAGATGGTCAGGTTCAAGCTGATGGTTATCAGCCATAATGCCGGTGTTCTAACCGCTTCGCCCATGGTCCAGTTACGCTCAGGAGCGATGGTGACGCCTGACGCGACTGCTCGCGTTTCAACCTCCTCAGGCGTACGGCCATCAGGGTATAGGCCCATATCCTCCGGCATTCGACGCATCTTCAGCCAGGCAGGAACTACAAGAATGACCAGTGTAGCTGCGCCGAAGATGATGAAGGAGTTCCGCCAGCCGTAGAGGTTGATCAACAGAGCCGCCAACGGTGCCAACAGCACACCGGCCAAGGGGACGCCGATGGCAGAGATCGCCAGAGCCCTCGCCCTATAGTGGATGAACCATTTGGCTACCACGGTAGTAGTGACTTCAGCACCGGACAGGGTCAGTGAGAAGGCGCGGATGACGCCGAAGACCAGGTAGAAGCTCAGCAGGCCGCTCACCCATGCCATGCCCATCGTAGCAAGCCCACCAATGAGGATTCCGATGGTGACCAGTGCGCGCGGTCCGTAACGGTCAACAGCCATACCGATGGGTAACGCAAGGAAGCCCATGATGACGGCGCGGATCAGGAACACTGCTGAGAGGGCGCTGCGGCTGATATCAAGGTCTTCACTCATTGGCTTGAAGAAGAAGCTGAAGGCGTAGGTCTGGAACCCGGAAAGAAGCATCGACGAGGTAACTGCGATGCCCACGATATACCAGCCGTGAAAGATGCGCGGGCTGCGGGTCTGCGATGTCGTGTCGTCAGGCACTGGTGTCTCCCCTCGAAGTGGCGCCAGTGTACCACCAGGGCGAGCCCTAGACCCATATTCCCTGACGGTTCTCAATAGAGATGCCGACTGAGTGAAAGTTTTATAAAGCAGGGAGACGTGCTTCGTTTTGCAAGCGGTCATTGTGAAATAATCGTTTATTAGGGCCTGATAATGCCACTTTCCCTTAGCTTTATTGTGCAATTAATCACAATATCAGCTTCAAAATAGCGCCGATTTTCGTATTGTCCTATCTATAACCCCTTGATACGATAGATATGTTCAGGTACAACGCGGAGGGATCGCATAGTGGTCTAGTGCGGGCGCCTGCTAAGCGCTTAGAGGCTTAACGGCTTCTCCAGGGTTCGAATCCCTGTCCCTCCGCCACTCATCCAAATCCTCTCTAGGCAGTGCAATGGCAATCCAGGAAGTTCAATGGGGGGCAAGCTTTACCCAGCAGCCGGAACCGGCCGCTGAGCGGTCTGCCGTGCCTCGAAACTACTTCATCTGGACTATCGGCTGTCAAATGAACACGGCAGACTCTGATCGCCTCGGTAGCGCTCTCCAACAAATGGGCCTCTCAGAAGCATCCTCCCTAAAAAGTGCAGACGTTGTCGTCCTTAACTCCTGCGTCGTCAGACAGAGCGCCGAGGACAAGGTCACGGGCACCATTGGCATGCTGAAACCAATCAAAGCAAACAACCCCAACAAGATCGTTGCGCTCATGGGCTGCATGGTAGGGCCGAAAACGGATGAACTCACCAAACGCTTCAAGCACATAGACGTGTTCATGCAGCCCCAGGAGTATGCGCCGCTATTGAACCTTCTAGGCGAGCGACTTGGAATCGACCCCGAGGGATGCCTGAGCAACCTCTCTGACATCAACGCCGACGTAACAAGTTTCATCCCAATCATCCAGGGCTGCGATTACTTCTGCAGCTTCTGCATCATCCCCTACCGACGAGGTCGACAAGCCAGCCGGCCACTGCAGGAAATCGTGCACGAGGCGGAGTTGCTGGCGACCCGCGGCGTACGCGAAGTCACGCTTCTTGGCCAGACAGTAGACGCGTACGGGCTCGACGTACCAGGCGAGGGAGACCTTGCAGACCTTCTCTACGGGCTACAAGAGGTGCAGGGGCTTGATCGCATTCGGTTCCTTACCTCGCATCCACTGCACATGAGCGACAAGATCATCAACGCTGTGGCGGAACTACCCAAGGTGTGCGAGCACATCAACCTACCCATCCAGGCTGGCGATGACGACATCCTGACCGCCATGCGCCGTCCATACACTACTGACCATTACCTCCGCATTATCGATAAGATCCGCAGCACCGTTCCCGGCGTGGCCATGAGTACAGACCTCATCGTGGGGTTCTGCGGCGAAAGCGATGCTGCGTTCCAAGCAAGTTACGATTTGCTGGAGGCGACGCGTTTCGACAAAGTGCACGTCGCCCAATACTCAACACGTACTGGAACGATTGCTGACCGGACCCTCGTCGACGATGTTCCCCAGGAGGAAAAGAAGCGCCGGTTGAAGGCAGTCGATGCCCTCCAGGAACAGATAGCCACAGGCATCAACGCAGCACTGTTGGACCAGACGCTTGAAGTGCTGGTGGAAGGCCAGGACAAAGGCAAATGGAAGGGCCGCACCCGCACAGACAAACTGGTCTTCTTTGAAGACGAGAGAAATTTTCACGGTCGCATGACCCAGGTCAAAATCACAAAAACAGCACCCTGGTCACTCCAGGGCGTACCGGTGATGGACTAGGTTCTTAAGGAGCGATATGACCGTCAACCTTTCAATAGTCAAGGCAAAAATAAACAACCCCCGAGTGCCCCTGACGGAGTTGGAACAGTCCGCGTTCTGTCAGGTGGAGCCGCTAGAGACCAAGTCTCTTGCCGAGGAGTTCAACGCCGGCGTCCGCTGGCAGAACCTTCCGGCTTACTACGTCAATATGTCACCCGAAGAGCTGACGACCCGCATCGAAGCCAACAAGGCGCAGCTGGGTAGCAGGGCGGTCATCCTGGGCCACCACTACCAGCGCGAGGACATCATCCAGTTCGCGGACTTCCGCGGAGACTCACTCAAACTCTCACAGTACGCCGCTGAACAACAGGGCTCAGAGTTCATCATTTTCTGCGGTGTCCATTTCATGGCAGAGACGGCAGCGGTACTCCGCGGAGCGCACCAGAAGGTGGTGCTGCCCAACATCAACGCAGGTTGCTCCATGGCTGACATGGCCCCCACCGACGACGCTCTCGACTGCTGGGATGACCTGATGGCCACGTTGGGCACAGGCTCCGTCATCCCTGTGACGTACATGAACTCCACAGCTGAGATCAAAGCCCTCGTCGGCGAGAACGGCGGCGCGGTCTGCACGTCCTCCAACGCAGACAAGGTCGTAGATTGGGCGTTTCAACAAGGCAAACGCGTCCTGTTCCTTCCTGACCAGCATCTTGGCCGGAACACCGGTGCCAAGATGGGGATCCCTCTGGATCAAATGCCCTTGTGGAACCCATTCCAACCCCTCGGCGGCAATACGGTTGAGGCACTTGAACGCTCAAAGATGATTCTTTGGAAGGGGCACTGCTCCGTACATACGCGCTTTACCACTGACCAGATTGCCCGCTCCCGTGAGGAGTATCCGGAAGTGAACGTCATCGTCCACCCAGAATGCCCGCTGGAGACGGTACAAGCGGCCGATTACGTAGGCTCCACGGAACTCATTGTGAAAATGATCAGTGAGGCCGCTCCCGGCTCCGTCTGGGCAGTCGGCACTGAGATCAACCTGGTCAGCAGGCTGGCCCACGAGAACCCCGACAAGACGGTGTTCTGTCTCGACCCGGTGGTCTGCCCCTGCTCCACGATGTACCGCATCCACCCGGCGTACCTGCTGTGGGTGACGGACGAACTCCTGGCGGGTCGCGTGCCCAACCAGGTGTCGGTGACACCGGAGACGGCCCACTACGCCAAGGTGGCCCTGGACCGGATGCTTTCCCTCTCCTAGCCAGGACAAAGTCCTTTCCCCCAGGGCGATGCCCTGGACCCAGGTTACCTGACGGACACCAACCAAAAGTTATCTACTTCATATCGTTTAACGAATGGGAGTTGCGAAGTGACAACGACAAAGACGAAGCTCAGGCGGCTGACCCACCTGGTAATCCGGGTGCGAAGCGCACAAGGTTCCAAGAAGTTCTATACGGAAGTCATGGGGCTCAACATCAGCGCAGAGTTCCCCGGCATGATCTTCTACAGCACGGACGCCCAGGAAACCACCCATGACCTGGCGACCCAGGAGATTGGCCCCGACGCACCTGGCCCGCAGCCGAACCGCGTTGGCATGTACCACATGGCGTGGCAGGTGGAGTCGATCGAGGAACTTGAGAGCTTCCATCGGAAGTTGAAAGAGCACAACGTCACTATCGTCGGATACGGTGAGCACGGCGTGGCCTTTGGCATCTACTTCCTTGACCCGGACGGCAACGAGATCGAGGTCACCTACGAACTGCCCAAAGACCAGTGGCCCGACGGCAAACCCGCACTGCGCGGCCCCATACCCTTCACGGTCAACTTGCAGGACTAGCCAGGGCGTGCCCTGGCCCCATATACCTGGCGGTTATCTAAAGAGCGATTCGACGTTATGACAACACAACCACACTATGACTACATCATCATAGGCAGCGGCATTGCCGGGCTGTATACCGCGTTGCTGGCGATGGAACACGGCACGGTCCTCATCCTCACCAAGGGCAGCATTGAGGACTGCAATACCCAGTACGCCCAGGGCGGAATTGCTGCGGCTGTCGGCCCGGAGGACTCTCCCCGCTACCATCTTGACGATACCCTTGCCGCCGGGGCTGGCCTCTGCAACGAGGAAGCAGCACGCATCTTGGCCGAACAAGGCCCCAGGGCGATCGCGGAGTTGGTGCGACTTGGCGTCATCTTCGATACTACCAACGGTGAAGTCGCGCTAGGTCGGGAAGCTGCCCACCGTATGCCGCGAGTGCTTCACGCCGGTGGCGATGGCACAGGCGCACAAATCGAACTAACGCTGGCCGCTTTGGCGCGTTCGTCCCGTATCCACGTCCAGGAATACGTCACCACCACCCGCCTACTGCTGAGCGATGATGGTGGTCGTGTAATCGGTGTGGTCGGACTGGATAGCCGGACGGGCACAGAATCAGAATATTTCGGCACGTACACCGTCCTCGCAACGGGCGGGGCTGGTCGACTCTACCGGTACACTACCAACCCGGAGGTCACGACCGGCGACGGTGTTTCTCTGGCGTTCAACGCGGGTGCAGCAGTGATGGACATGGAGTTCTATCAGTTCCACCCAACTGCTCTTTGCCTCCCCGGCGCGCCACCGTTCCTCATCACTGAGGCCATGCGCGGTGAAGGGGCAGTCCTTCGCAACACAAACGGCGATCCGTTCATGGAGCGATACCACCCTCAAGGCGACCTAGCTCCGCGAGATGTGGTCTCACGCGCTTTGTTGGCAGAGATGCACGCAACGAGCACTGATCACGTTGTGCTGGACGCCACGCACCTGCCCGCGGAGATGTTGACCACACGGTTCCCCAGCATCTACAACACATGCCTCACTCACGGCCTGGACATCACGGTAGACACCATTCCTGTTTCGCCAGCAGCCCACTACATGATGGGGGGCGTTCTTACCAACACAGAGGGCGAAACGACGCTGCCCGGGCTGTACGCATGCGGCGAAGTTACCGGCACCGGGCTACATGGGGCCAACCGACTTGCCAGCAACTCTCTCCTGGAGACGGTGGTGTTCGGAGAACGGCTGGTGCAACGCACCTTAGAGGGTAGTTGGAATGGGCCTAAACCTGAGGGGGTAGTTGAACTAGATGAGCCTCAGGCTACTGACTCTAAGGCCGGACCACCTACCAAAGAATCCCTGCAAGAACTCATGTGGGACAACGTGGGTATCTTAAGAGACCTGGATGGTTTGGATAATGCGGCAAGGACTCTAGGTGCATGGCAGGCCCAGTTACCCGCGAGCACCAACCAAACAACCCATGAGCTTGCCAACATGGTGACGTTGGGTAGACTAATGACAACATCGGCGTTGCTACGGCAGGAGAGTCGTGGTGCACACTACCGCATTGACTTTCCAGACACTTCCTCGAATTGGGAATGCCACACTGTCATAGTCAAACCTCGCAGACAGCAATAGGGGGCACCAATGGAGCTAACACTGCTCGGCACAGGCACACCGCACCCCAACCCGCTCAGGGCGGGTCCAAGCCAACACATACAGCTAGGCGATTCCTCAGTGCTGGTGGACTGCGGCAGCGGCGCAGGACGAAGGATGGTGGAAGTCGGCAAGCACCCGGTGGAGCTCGACTACATCTTCATCACCCACATGCACTCCGACCACACGATCGATCTAGCCCATCTGCTTATCAGCGGGTGGATTGCCAATCGACCTAGGCCGTACACCATCGTTGGGCCACCCCAGACGCAGGAGTTCGTTAACCGGCTCATCCATGCCTTCGAGTTCGACATCAAGCTCCGTAGACTCCACGACCGCGTCGGCGACGAAGTCATGACTCCCAACGTCATCGAAGTGAACGACGGAGATACGGTCACTGGCGCCGACTGGCAAGCCACGGTTGTTGAGGTGGATCACGGTTATGTGAAGCCAGCCCTCGGATTTGTGTTTGAACAGGGCAAGTCGAAGCTGGTCATTTCCGGCGACACTGCCCCCTGCGACGCCATCATCAAAGCGGCAACTGGAGCAGATCTGTTGGTGCACGAGCTGACACAAGGTCGACCGGCCAATGAGGCGAACTATATGGTCGATCCGCAAGGCAACCAACTGCAAACTCAGCCTGAGATACGCAATCGCATCGCTGACTCCCACACCGCACCGGATCAGCTAGGACTACTCGCCCAGGAGTCCGGCGTACCACGGCTGGTGGTCTCTCACCTTCCAGGCAACTTCGACGAGTCGTGGGCCACGGGAGTCATCACATCCACGTACAAAGGCGATTTCAGAGTAGGCCATGACCTTCTCCAACTTACGATTTAGGCAGGAAGCACAGATGCCACTCACCCCTGAAGTGAACGACCTCATTGACCGGGCCATCCAGGAAGACCTGAGCATTGGCGATGCCACAACCGACGCGCTGGTGCCGGACGACCTTCAGGCAACGGCAACGCTCCACGCGAAGTCGCCCGGGGTGCTCTCCGGTGGCGAGATTGCTGCTGCGGTGTTCCATCGCGTAGACCCCTCCCTTAACGTGGAAGTCGCGCTGTCGGACGGCGCAACCATGGAGCGAGGCAGCGTCATCCTCCGTGTCAGCGGCTCAGCGGCCACCATGCTGAAGGCAGAGCGCACGGCCGTGAACTTCATGCAGCACCTCAGCGGCATCGCAACGGCCACGGCAACGTATGTGGAGTCAGTGAAAGGCACCGGTGCCCAGATCATCGATACTCGAAAGACCATCCCTGGCCTGCGGTCACTGGAGAAGTATGCCGTGCGATGCGGCGGCGGGCGCAACCACCGTCAGAACCTTGGCGATGGCGTTCTCATCAAGGACAACCACATTGCCGCGCTCAAGCTCCGAGGGATGTCCCTGGGCGACATCGTGCGACAGGCCCACGAGCGTGCGTCACACACTATCAAGGTTGAAGTTGAAGTCACAACGGTGGTTGAAGCCGAGGAGGCGCTGCAAGCTGGTGCACAGCTCCTGCTGCTCGACAACATGTCGCCCGACGAGATGCGTAAGGCTGTGGAGGCCAACAAGGGTCGTGCGCTGCTTGAAGCGTCCGGTGGCATCAACTTGGAGACGGTGCAAGCTGTGGCAGCCACTGGTGTGGACCTGATATCCGTAGGGGCATTGACGCACTCGGCTCAAGCCCTGGACATCAGCATGGACATCTCCTACCAGGCCAGGACATAGTCCTGGACCCAAGTGCCTGACGGGTACCCAACAAGGGTGTGCTCTCAACCCATAATTCTTCGGTTACCAAAGTCATGTAGCACGCCAACCATCTCAAGAGAGAGCCCTCTGACGGAAAGTGTCAGAGAGCTCTCTCTTAGGTCACTCAAACATAACCGTCAACATGTCTTACGATGCGGGAACTGCTTCACCCTCAGGGGAAATGACAAACCACACATCCCCCCGATTTTGGCCGTTGGCATCGCCTGGCTTATCGTCGGCTGCAAAGTAATACAGGGGTAAGCCGTTATAGGTCACCTGCATAGAGCCATCGTTGCGCATAATAGTGCCAAGGAGACTATTGGTGACGCCAGCTTCGGCTGTGGGAGCATCTACGGTCAGGAGAGGCGGCCAAGCCAGTGCACAGCCACCAGCACAGTTGGACGTATCAACTACATCATTAGTGAACAAATACAACGACCGGCCACTGTCATCCACCAAGATCGTCCCCAGAGTCACATTCTCCGCCACATCCACTACTGCGCTAGTCCGGATTGGTCCGCCGTCTGCTGAAACGACAAACCACACATCTCCTCTGTCCTGGCCGTTGGTATCCCCAGGCGTTTCATCACTAGCAAAGTGGTACAGCGGCCAGCCGTTATACGTGTGCTGGGTACGCCCATCTTCACGGGTGATGGTGCCAGCCCGTTCTGAGTCTAGGCCATCCAAGACCATAGGGTCTCCGTTCGTATGCAGCGGCGGCCATGCCGCTGCGCATCCTCCGGCGCAGTTGGATGCATTCCGTTCATCGTTGGTGAACAAATAGAGTGTCCGTCCTTCTCCATCCACAAGGAAAGAACCCAACGTCCCGTTAGTGCCTAGAGCAATAGTTGTTGGGCCAGTCATCATTGCTGATCCATCGTTTTCCATTGCCGGGGCTTCCATAGCCGCGGTAGGCTCCGGTGCAGCAGCAGGCTCAACGATTGCAGTTGGTGCTATTACTGCTGGTGTTGTTTGACTGGCCACTGCGGTATCGTCGCTTGAACAGGCTGCTACCAACACAAGCATGGCAACTCCTGCCATAAAGACGCTAGATAGTCTATTCACATCACTCTCCTAGATTGAATTTTGGGGAAACAGGCTATTTGGGCGCGTTGCAATAGCCGCATCCAATTGGTCAATACGTAGCTCTGAGGGATATGGATTTACCACAGGTGTTTACAAAGAAGGTATGGAGGAATAGGTTGCAGGACTACCAACACTCGCAATATTGCGTAAATCTTCTGTATGAGCGTTCTTGGATGCTGTCAGAATGATAGCCAGTCGATACCTAACCCTGCCTCGGCTTTTCCCTGTCTGCGCTGTCTAGCAAGATGGTGACAGGCCCGTCGTTCTGGATATCCACCAGCATGTGCTCAGCGAAGCGACCCGTTACCACGTTTTTGCATGACGCCTTGAATAGATCAACGGTGCTGTCATAGAGCGGCTTGGCTACCTCCGGCAGTGCTGCACTTGTGAAGCTGGGGCGACGACCCTTGCGAGTGTCTGCGTAAAGGGTGAACTGGCTAACCACCAAAAGTTCGCCATCGATGTCCAACAGCGAACGGTCAAAGCGTCCGGCATCGTCGGGGAAGACACGGAGGTTGAGAGTTTTGTCGACAAGGTAGCGGGCATTTTCAATGGAGTCGCCCTCGCTCACACCAAGGAGCACAACAAAACCAGTCGCAATGCTCCCAAGGGATTCGCCGTCAACGCTGACGGAAGCGGACGAGACTCGTTGGATTAACGCCCGCATGGGGGAGGGTTGCGCTACTTGTCTGAGGAAGCAGAATCTGCGGCGGGTGCAGCCGCAGGAGCTTCGTGCTCATGGGTGTGGCTGTGACCACCATGGCTGTGGGAATGCCCACCGTCGTCATGGCTGGCAGTGCCGCCATCGCTGGAGCTGCCGCTATCCCCGTCACTACCGCTTGAAGAAGATGAATCGCCAAGGGTGCTCTTCTTCTTGCCGTAATCGTTCACATACCAGCCGCTGCCCTTGAAGATGACGGGCACCAAGCTAATCTGCCGTTCAGCTATCTTGCCGGACTCCGGGCAATCTGTGACGGTCTCTGCATCGAAGCCCTGTTTGAGCTCAAATCGATGGTTACATTCTGTACATTGGTAATCGTACCTGGGCACGGTGCCCCCAATCTCGCCTAAAAATACGGGCCATATCTATACTCAGACTAGCGTTCAACCCCATTCATGTCAAGGTGAATCAGTCGCCACCAGATATAAAACCTCACCTCGGAGCAAGCCCTTACGCATGATATACTGTCGCCACAAATCCAGGCGTAACTACATGCAGGGGGTACTCCATGGCCAGCAAGACGCAGACAATTCCCATCACCGTTTGGTATGACTACATATGACCTTGGTGCTATATCGGCCTGGACAGGCTGACACGGCTCCAAGAGGAATACTCGATAGAGGTCGAGACCCACGCGTTCTTTCTCCGTCCTGACATCCAACCCGGCGGACGGGAACGACAACCCCGTGAGGGCGAGGGCTCCAACGGTGAACTGAACGAGCCGCTTCGGACACTGGCGGAAGAAGCTGGCCTCACCATGCGACGAAGCCCACACACGCCGTACACCGTCCCGGCGCTGGAAGCCACGGAGCACGCGAAGCAGAACGGGCTTGAGATACCATTCCATCATGCAGTCTATCGCGCCTATTGGGAGCGGGGAGAGGACATTGAGCAGCTATCCGTTCTTCAGGCAGCAGCCGTAGAGGTGGGACTGGATCCGGAGAAGCTTGCAGAGGCCTTGAGCCAGCAGACCCATACAGGCACGGTGCAGCAGCAGTACCAGGAAGCACAGGCCCATGGGATCAACGGCGTTCCGGCATTCACCATTGGCAAGTATCTTTTCACCGGTGCGCACCCGTATGAGTTCTTCAAACAAGTAATAGATAAGGTCATTGAAGAAAACGAAGCTGAGGATCAATAACCGCATCTCATCGACAAACACTTCGTCTAGCAGACATTGATTAAATTCATACTGCTCCTAACCTTGCCTCCAATTTCTCGTTATCATCCGTGACGAGGTCTTGGGGGCGGTTTGGTAACAGGAGCACTTCACTCTAACGAGAACACCCAGCCAATCTACGGAGGAAGTTCATGGGAGCATTGATCAACGGGTTGAGAACACTTCAAGCCTGGCAGGCCATAGCCATCGTGGTGCTGGGAGCGACGGGAGGGGGCGTCTACGCCTACACCCAAAGTGATTCATCTGATAGCGACTCCCTGGAGGACGGCCAACAGTTCGTTGAGGTACGCAAAGGCGATCTCATCAACCAGATCACCAGCAGTGGTAGCATCGTATTCCCCAACCGTGAAAACCTGTATTTCGGCTCCCAGGGAACAGTGGCTGAGGTATCTGTAGCGGAAGGAGACCTGGTGCGATCCGGCCAGGAACTAGCGCGGCTGGACGATGATACCGTTGCCCAACTGGAGAAAGACCTGGCTCAGGCGTTGGTAAACCTGCAGAAAGCCACAGATGCCCACGAGTTGGCTCAAGCATCGCAGACCCACCTTGAATTGGCTCAGGCGCAGGCTACAATCGCCTCCGCAGAACTGAAACTTGATAACTCCACCACAGCACTGACCACTATTCAAGACCCTGTATCTCTAGCAGTGTTGGAAGAATCACAAAGCCAGGAGTCAACAGCAAAGGCAGCCCTGGCAAGCGCTCAGAACGACCTTGCGTTCCAGCAAGTAGATCAAGCATCAAAGGTACAGGCTGCGACAGATGCTCTGTCCAAGTCAAAGGACGACTATCAGGCGACGATTAAAAATTTCCTGGGAATGTCACTGGCTGATGCGGAATACTCGATGACTCCTGACGAATTCCTCTCCTCCCATACGATAAACCTGGATTTCCTCTTCGCCCCCATTCAGCGCGATGATCCGATCAACGCCATCCTGGCCTTCTCTCCAGATCTGATTGAGGATCCCGACACCGATTGGAGTGAGTTCACTGTCTATACCTGGCTCACCCTTTTCCCGGGAAACATCTTCGGCACGTGCGCAACCATCACGTTGCGAGCACCGGATGTTTGCGCACGCTCTGAAATCGATAAGTCGTGGACGGCAATGGACAAGGCTCTGAGCACATGGGGTGCTACTGATGCCACCGCGGCCAAGACAATCTCCAATGCTCTGAAGGCAGTAGACTCAGCCACCGCGGCTTTGACGAACGCTGAAGAGAAGCTGCAGACAGCGCTTGAGGGTGCCAATCCCCTGGAAATCGTGGTGAAGCAGCGGGAGATGGAAGTGGCAGCCGCACAACTAGCAGAAGCCAACGAGAACCTGGCTGATGTGCTGGCCCCGCCGGACGAACTGACGGTGGCCCTGCGAGAGGCAGAGGTCAACGCTGCGGCAGCCGCGGTAGGTACAGCAGAACAGCGGTTAGACCTAACGGTGCTTCTAGCGCCCTTCAATGGCTTCATCGGCAGCGTCAACATCGAAGTCGGCCGTGCCGCAGGCGCAAACAACGCAGCCATCGTGGTTGTGGACCCCTCTGTTGCGGAGGTTGATGCTCGACTCGACGAGATTGACGTCCTAACGGTGCGGGTAGGCGCAGAAGCGCGCATTACGCTTGACGGCCTCTCCTTCGCGCAGCTACCAGGCGTAGTCACCAATGTCTCACAGATCGGCACCAACCAGCAGGGCGTGGTCACCTACCCGATACAGATAGAAGTGCAGACGCCCGGACGACTACAGTTGCGTGAGGGCCTGAGCGCCACCGCAAGCATCGTGCTTCAACAGGAATCCGATGTGCTTCTCATTCCCAGCACGTCCATCTCCGGCACCATTGAGCAGCCAACTGTACTGGTGAGCTTTGAAGGCACCCTCACTGAGCGCGAAGTCACGCTGGGTAGCAGCGATGGGTTCTGGACCATTGCCCTCACCGGCCTTGAAGAAGGCGACCTGGTGGTTTCCACAACCCAAGGCGGTGCTTCAAATCCGTTCTTCGGTAATGTGGCCAGGATCGGTGGCGGCCTTGGCGGTTTCGGCGGTGGCAACTTCACCGGCGGCCAGGGTAACCTCCGACGAGGCCAGGGTGGTGGCGCAGGCGGCGGCAGAACACCCCCTGCCCGATAACCATATTTCAAACGTTGTAGATTGAGAACGGTATCAATGATAGAAATACAGGACATCACAAAAGTGTTCCAGATGGGCAACGTTGAGGTTGCTGCCCTTAGAGGCGTCAGCCTCTCAGTCCAGCAGGGAGAAATGCTGGCGATCATGGGCCCATCCGGTTCCGGCAAGTCCACCATGATGAATATCCTGGGATGTTTGGATGTAGCAACCTCTGGCCAATACATGCTTGAGGGCGAGGATGTAGGCCGGTTGAACGACAACCAGCTCGCAGAGATCCGCCACAGCAAGATCGGTTTCGTTTTCCAGACGTACAACCTGCTGCCACGGGCCAGCGCGCTCAGCAATGTGGAGATGCCGTTGATGTACGGCAATGGCCGCAACAGGCGTGCGAGAGCCATGGAGGCCCTGGACAGGGTAGGATTGGCCAATAGGGCTAAGCATCACCCCGCTGAACTCTCGGGTGGCGAGCAACAGCGCGTCGGTATCGCGAGGGCCCTGGTGAAGAACCCATCGATCATGCTGGCCGACGAGCCTACCGGTAACCTGGACTCCACATCCAGCGATGAGATCATGGCTGTGTTTCAGCATCTCAACCGAGGCGAGGGTCTGACGGTGCTGATGGTGACCCATGAAATGGACATCGGACAGCACACCAATCGCATCGTGTCCTTCCGTGACGGGTTGGTAGTCAGCGACAAGCCAGTGGCAAACCCGTTGAACGCCGGCGAACACGTCATCCCAACAGGGGTTGACGCATGAACCCGCTAACAACGTTCCTCACGGCCATAGACGCCGTGAACTCCAACAAGCTCCGGTCAGGACTCACACTGCTGGGCATCATCATCGGCGTATCGGCGGTTATCACCTTGATGGCCATTGGTCGCGGAGCCCAGGAGTCGATCACCTCTCGCATCGAGTCCCTTGGCACCAACTTGCTCTTCATCCGCTCCGGAGCAACCAACCAGTTCGGGTTTGCAGGAGCACAGGGCAGCGCGGCCAACCTCACGTTGGAGGACTCCCAGGCGTTGATTGACCCAATTCTCGCCCCATCGGTGGGTTCTGTGGCCCCGGAGACCCAGCTCCAGGGTCAGCTGGTCTATGAGCGAGAGAACACCAACACTCGACTTATCGGCATAACCCCTGAGTATTTGCCCGTGCGCAGTTTTGAGGTGGAAGAGGGCCAGGCAATCACATCAACCCATGTGAACATGGCATCACAAGTCATCATCCTGGGGCCGGACGTGGTTGAAGACCTTTTTGGCCTCAGAGATCCCATTGGCCAGACAATCAAGGTGAGCGGACGCGCCTTTGAGGTCATCGGCGTGATGAAGAGCAAGGGTTCCGGAGGCTTTGGGAACCAGGACAACCAGGCCTACATCCCCATCACAACGGCCTACTATCGTTTGGGAGCCCAACGGACGGCCCAGGGCGAAATCAGTGTCCAGACCGTGAACGTCCAGGTGCTTAACGACGATGTGGCCGACGCTGCTGTCGATGAGATCAGCAACATCCTTCGATTGCGCCATCGCATCACCAACGAGGACGACTTCACGATTACCAGCCAGCAGGAGACGATTGAGACCCTGGAAGAGACGACCGAGACGTTTGTGGTCTTCCTTGGAGCAATCGCCAGCATATCGCTATTAGTAGGCGGTATCGGCGTCATGAACATCATGCTAGTGTCCGTGACGGAGCGAACTCGGGAGATTGGTATCCGGAAGGCGATGGGCGCCAAACGTCGCGATATCCTATCCCAGTTCCTGGTTGAAGCCGTCCTGTTGAGTCTGACGGGTGGCATCCTGGGTGTCGCGTTGGGCCTGGGTCTGACGGAGGTGTTGGACGGCGTCCAATTGGGCACCCAGACCTTCAACACATCCTTCAGCACAAACATCGCAATCCTGGCCATGGGGGTCTCCGGCGGCATTGGGCTGTTCTTCGGTATCTACCCGGCAATGCAGGCTGCCAAGCTCCATCCTATTGAAGCCCTCCGCCACGAATAAGCAGGATTCATCCTGCACCTGAGTTCCTGGCGGTTACCAAGAGAGTTGGCCGTGACTCCAAAGAACATCACGGTTCTTCAATACCATCAATAGATAAACTCTGGCAAACATAGTGAGAAGTCACCTGGGTAGTATGGGTCAAGGGCAATGCCCTTGTTTGACAGTAGGTATAAAGGGTACCTATAATACTTTGGAAGTTATATCTAACGAGGAGCCCTGTTTTATATGCTGCGCATCAGACTTTGGCGTATGGGTAAGAAGCACCAGCCTAGCTACCGCATTGTGGTAATGGATTCCCGCTCACCTAGAGACGGTGGATATATTGAGCAGCTGGGGCATTACAACCCTCGAACTGAACCTGCAACTGTTGAGATTAATACCGAGAAGGTCGCCAAGTGGATTAAGAACGGCGCTCAGCCTTCCGAACCGGTTTCACGAATGCTACGGAACTTAGGTGTTCTGGAAAAGGCTTAACGCATGCGTGAGCTCATCGAATACATCGCCAAGTCATTGGCACACAACCCTGATGCGGTCAAGGTGACCCAGGTTGAAGAAGATGGCGTATACGTCATCCAACTTGTGGTAGACCCTGACGATAAAGGCCGCATCATTGGGAAGCAGGGCCGCGTTGCAGAGGCAATGCGCATCATGCTCAGGGTGGTTGCCATCAAGCAGGGCGTCCGTGCTTCACTTCAGATTCTTTAACCCTGCCTTGGTATCACTCTTCAGGTCGCTGCTTTAACCATGTCGACTTCTTCCGATTCGCCATCATCTTCTCCTGACCGTAACGCCGTGGCCCGTGTAATGGGCGTCTGGGGCAGAATAGGCCACGTCAAAGTTGAATCCCTCAGCGACATCCCTGACCGATTTATCACCGGAGCACGCTTTTTCATTGGGCAGCGTCCATATATCTGCGAGGGTTCACGCATGCAAGGGAAGATACTGCTCATCAAGTTCCAGGGCGTCAACAGCCGCGATGATGCAGCGGAGCTTCAGGGGGCGATTTTAGAAACACCCTCCAGCGAATCCCCTGAGCTGCCGGAAGGAACGTTCTACCACTTTCAGATCGTTGGCCTGGAGGTCAGGACGTCTGGCGGACAGTCCCTGGGCAAAGTATCCGACATCATTTCCACAGGCAGCAACGATGTGTACGTCGTTCAGACCTCTGACGGTGAAGTCCTCATCCCCGCCACTCCTGACGTGGTCACCCGGGTAGACCTGGCATCTGGCGTCATTACTATCGAACCGATAACCGGCCTCCTCTAGCCAAGGCCGATCCATAGTCCCAGCTCCCTGCCAGACATCTATTCACTGCCACTCCACTTTTACCCTAGTCTCTTCGCGTTCCCTCATGTGGGTGCCCCGCCTTGCGGGGCCTTTGACCTAGCTTTATCAAGTCGCTAGAATGGCGGCAGAGAACAGGCAAGGAGGACACATGAGCGGGCACTCTAAATGGTCTACGATCAAGAACAAAAAGGGCGCACTTGATGCCAAGCGCGGCCAACTCTTCACACGATTGACCAAAGAGATCGTCGTCGCGGCCAAATCAGGCGGCGGAGACCCTGACATGAATCCTCGCCTGCGCCTAGCCATCCAGCAGGCCCGCTCCGGAAACATGCCTCTGGACAACATTGAACGTGCCATCAAACGCGCTACTGGCCAGGGTGAAGGCCAGGCCGATTTGGAAGAGTTGATGTACGAGGGGTTCAGCCCCGGCGGTGCGGCCATCCTGGTCATGACGGTGACTGACAACCGCAACCGTGCATCGTCTGAAGTGCGGAACGCCTTCGATAGGAACAACGGGAAGATGGGCCAGGTAGGCTCCGTTGGATACATGTTTGAGTCCAAGGGCATCATTACCCTGGAAGTGACACCCCAGCAAATGGAAGAAGCTGAACTCCTCGCCATTGAGAATGGGGCTGAGGACACCATAGCTGATGAAAAGACTCTGGAGATACGCACATCCCCTGAGGCATTTGAGACCATCCGCCTAGCCCTTGAAGAAGCAGGCCTTAAAGCCCTATCTGCAGAGGTGACGATGGTTCCCACGACGCAAACTGTACTGACTGAGAAGACCGCAGAGCAGACGCTCAGGCTCCTGGACAAGCTGGAAGATCTTGACGATGTTCAAAAGGTCCACACCAACGCTGACTTCCCTGAAGCGGTTCTAGAAAAGTACGGGTCCGCAGCGTAGGCCAACCGATGAGCCAGCGCGTCCTTGGCATTGACCCCGGAACCCAGCACATGGGCTATGGCCTGATTGAAGTGGTTAACTGGGAAGGCCGCTACCTTGCTGCAGGCGTCCTGAACGCAAAGAAATCCCTCTCTATTGGAGAACGACTCCACAACATCCATGCAGAGCTTCTTCAACTCGTAGAATCGTTGCATCCTGACGTCATTGCGGTGGAAGAACCTTTTGTCCCGGTGCAAGGCGCTGCACGCGGCGGGCCCAGGGCCAACGTTCGGTCAGCCATCGCCGTGGGACAGGCCCAGGCCGTCGCACTCATAGTCGCTGCCCACTACAATCTCCCCGTGTTCCGTTATGCGCCTGCACAGGTGAAAAGTGCTGTGTCCGGCTACGGGCAAGGGAGCAAAGATCAGGTTGCGACGATGGTAGGGCTGCTTCTCAACCTCTCAAAGCCTCCTGAACCGGAAGACGCATCGGACGCACTTGCTGTGGCCCTTTGCTATGTGCAGCAAGAGCGGATGAACACCCTGACAAGGACTAGTCCTTGACCTGTATGCCTAACGGTTATCAAAGGAGAGGTTCAAATTCCCGATTTCTGTTTCAGACCAAAGAACCACAGCTATCTGCACATTAGGGGACGATCGTGATTACAGGCATCAGAGGAACCCTTGAGGCTAAAGGTCCGGACTGGGTGACCATCACGGTTGGTGGTGTCAGCCTTCAGGTATCGGTACCCACATCCGTTATACCTGGTCTTGGCGCGACAGGGTCGACCGTGCACCTGCACACGCGGCTGATAGTACGAGATGATGCGCTGATTCTCCATGGCTTCACCACGCTTGAAGCGTTGACGCTTTTTGATCTGCTGATCGGCGTTTCAGGCATCGGCCCCAAGCACGCCCACGCCCTCCTGTCTACGCTAACACCGGAGGCGCTTGTCTCTGCCGTGGCGGCTGAAGATACCAAAGCGCTGGCCCAGGTACACGGTCTTGGGCAGCGAACGGCAGCGCGCATCATCGTTGAGCTGAAGGGCAAGTTGGATATGGTCTGGGTTGGCAGCAGTACGCCACCAGCAATCTCCACAGCCGACGACGTGACCGAGGCGCTTCTGGCTCTTGGATACTCAGCCATCGAAGCTCGCACGGCAGTCACTACAGCAGGAGCTGACCCCAGCCTCCCGGTAGAAGAACAGATACGCATGGCTCTCCAAGCCCTCTCCCAGGGCTAGGCCCTGGACCCACGAGGGCAAGCCCTCGACCCATATTCCTGTGGGTACCTTCGATGAACGGGTGCTCTACCTGACGGTAATAAAAGAACGCGCCCACCTGACTATCATCAGGTAGGCGCGTTTATTGTTTCAACAAAAACTATTGGAGCGGTGAGAAGTCGGTTGGCTCCAACATGACGTTCAGGACATTCGCTAAAATCGGGCCGTCAACCTCGCTCTCGGCAAAGACCCTGGCCCGCTCGGGGTCAGAGCGTATCGCTTCGTAACAACGGTTGCGCTCCTCGTAGCTCTCCCACTGCAGCATGTATATCAACTGCGTGTTCTCGCCACCTACCTGCGCCGTCCAGAACCCTATCTGCCGGAAGCCATGCCGACGCTGCGCCTCCGCGGTGAACCGACGAAACCTGTCAACCAGCGCAGGCAACTCGCCAGGCGTAGCGGTATACGTGCGTAGCTCGTAGATCATTGCGCTACTTCAACGGTGAGAAGTCGGTCGCCTCCAGCATGACGTTGTTCACGCTGGCCACGATGGGGCCATCCTTCTCGGATTCTGCGAAGAACTTAGTGCGCTCAGGGTCGGAGCGGAATGACGCGAAGCACTTGATTCGCTCTTCGTAGCTCTCCCACTGCAACATGTAGATCAACTCCTGGTTGGAGCCGCCGATGTGGTTCGTCCAGAAGCCGATGATGTGATAGCCATGTCGTGTGAAGGCTTCCGATGTGAAATCACGAAATCGTGCGACAACATTGGGCAGCTTCCCTGGCATGGCAGTGTAAGTCCGAAGTTCATAGAACATAGTGTCCCCTTTCAATATCCTTGGTTTTAGTGGCACTCATGATACACGAGCCCCAAAGAGCTCGCTCTAATTGCCGGAGTCTTCAGAATCGGTTGGTACCTGGTTGAACTTGTTCATGGCACCATTGACGCCCTCTTCAACGAAGCAGACCGCTGCTTCCACCGCCCTATCCAGGAGTCTTTCAACGCCTGGAGTCTCGGTCTTGCTGAACTGGCCTAGAACGTGGCTAATGGCATCGGCAACAGGGGATCGGCCCACCCCCAAACGCATTCTGGGCACATCCTGAGTCTTAAGCACATCTATGATTGAGCGCAGTCCGTTGTGCCCACCGTTGCTTCCACCGGGTCTGATCCGTGTCATCCCGAGGGGGAGATCCATATCGTCGTAGATGATGAGCAGGTCTTCCAAGGGGATGCGGAATCGATCAACCAGATAGGCCACGGGACCGCCGCTTTGGTTCATGTACGTACGAGGCCTTGCGAGGACTACGGTCTCATCTCCAACCACTCCCTGACCAACAAGGGCATGGGGGTTGCGACGGGCCAGTGAAATGCCCCACAGCTTTGAAAGCCGGGCTACTGCCATAGCTCCGATGTTATGTCGAGTGTTGTCATACTTCTTATCAGGGTTTCCGAGGCCAACTATAACTTTCATTCCGGCACCTTCATTGCGGTGGCAATAACGTCTTCAAGAATTCGGCGACACGGTCGTCCAGGGCATCAGGCAAGGCATCCACATCGGCGGCGCGGAGAACCCGCAGGAATCGCTCCACCGGGGGGGTGCCCGCCTCATCCAGCACCAGCCCAACAAACCTCTCCCGTAGGCGCGCCATCTGCGTTTCCAATGCTAATTCAAGCTTGTGGAGGCAGTCGTCAACGTCCCCGATAGGCGGCACTCCCCACGTATCCAGGCCACATTCCTTGCAAGTCGATCGCGTCTCCAGAGCGATGCGGTCGCCTGCTACATCACAAGGCTGGATGGTCTGCTCCAGCGAGCTGTACTCCAACGCCAGTTCCGGGTTTACAGCAGCATCGACGGCGGAAAGACCGTTCAATCGCGCCAGTGCCCCAACCCTGCCCGATGCTCTATCCAATCGCTCCCAAAGGACGGCCATCTGCTTATGGTACTCCACGTGGTGAGCCCGATATTGGACTGTGTACTGACGAATGAACCCCTCACCCTGCTCTCGCAACGCGGGCCATCGAGACGGAGCGCCCAGTAATTGACTCAGTGTCAATTGGGCCAACAACGCCTCCCGGATCAGCATCAACTCCCCTGGCCTCCCTGTTGCAGGGACTGATTCGACGTACGCCACCATGGTTTGGTAATGGGCACCTTCAGCTGCAAAGGCTTTCAGCCCGCGTACCCTGTCCAATGCCTCCCCCAGCCGAGGTGGTGATCCGGCGTGTTGGACGCAGGCACGATAGAACTCAACAAAGTCGTTGGCTGCTGCCACAGCTCGCAGCGTTTCAATATCCGTTAGCAGCAACGCGGGCAGCGGGCCACCCTGGGCCTTTGAAAGAGAGTCTAACCCGGAAGCAATCTCCGTTGTTTCTATCGCCAGTTCCTTCAGGGAGTCCATAAGTTTCGCTTGTTGCTCATCGTTGTTAGACTCAGCCGCAGCCCCAGACACACGCTCAAAGTACGGGGATACCGTGCGCCACGTGGGTGGTTGAAGCAAGCTCAGGACATCCAGTGCGTCAACCAACTCTGGACCCCATGCGATGCTCCCCAAAACGTCCCAGGTGATGCAGTCCCCCTGGAACGCTGCGCCTTCGTTCGTCCGAATTGAGTTGTTCTCATGCACCGATACCTGAACGGCAGGTGTATTCCTGGCGATGAAAGCCAGTAGATACAGTGTTGCCAGCGGGTTTGGAATACCTTCCTCGTGGGTGAGTCGATCCATCAACGCGGAGACCCCGACTTTATTGCCTTCTCCGGCCATGACCTCCTGAATGACATCAAGGATTGGGCAGCCGTCGTAGCCAAGCGGGGCCAGTTCCAGCCCTGGGCCAAAGTCTCGAAACGCCTCAAGCGCATCAGCGGTCGGATGGGAAGCAAACATGGTCTGGAATAGCTGTGATAAAACCTGAGAGTCCAACGGGTAGGGAAACGCCAGGCCATTGATGGGGACTAGGGGATAGGCATCAGCCAGTAGCCGTTCCGCAAGGTTGTCTATCCAATAATCGTTCACAGGGCCGGGGACAATATCGTCGGCGCCGTGTACATCTCCGTCAGACCGGACCACCGTACCTGCAGCAAACGCCTCAGAAGCGGCATCTAGGAGGTGTTTCAGCGCTAGCTGTTCCGCTTCTTCAAGCGCGCCTCGCAGTGGGTTTGCTCCTTCGCCGGGGCGTGTAGCATATGCTGCCCATGCCTCTCTAATGCTACGGACTTCTGCGTCTAATGGCCCCGCGTCCGATTTCAGCGATTCGCCAGGCAGACACACAGCCGTTCTCGAATCCTTCAACTCGAAGCCAGCGTTCGCTGCAGGCGCGCTCAAAAACACGATGCGGAAGAACACGTCACCGACAAGCGGCTCCCCCCAGCGCGATTCCCAGACGTCGGCTGAGATGACTTCGCCCGAGTATTCAAGACCGTTATAGAAAGACGTCCAGGGTTGAGGTTCCCCGGAGGCTTCCAGCAAGAATTCCAATGTTGGGCCGGGCATAGATATCCTTTCCAGGGCGCCAGGACGACGTCCTGGGCCTGTCAGCCTGACGGGTACTTAATATGTATTAGACGTGCGATTATTCCGGCAGCAACGCCATGAAAGAGGCTTCGTCCAAAACTTCCGTGCCATACTTCTCTGCTTGCTTAACTTTGGAGGCCCCTGGCTTCTCGCCGATGACTAGATGTGTTGTCTTTTGGGTCACGGAGCCGGAAGCGGTAGCGCCAAGGGCTTTGACTCGTTCTTCGCCCTGCGTCCGCGACATCGCCGACAGCGTTCCCGTGAAGCAGAATGCCAGCCCGGACATAGGCATCCCCTCGGCTGGAGCGTCCGGTATATCCGCATCCATTCGGACTCCAGCATCCCGGAGTTTTGTTATCAATGCCAGGTTGTCCGCATCCTCAAAATACTCAACGATGCTTTCCGCGATCTTTGGTCCAATCCCCGGAATCTCGGTCAGCTCAGATTCATTGGCAGCGATAAGTTTATCCATTTCGCCAAACTCGGTTGCCAGTAGCTCAGCTACCTCGGCCCCCACATGAACGATGCCCAGGGCGAATAGGAGGCGATGCAGTGGCTGTTGCTTGCTCACCCCTATGTTGGTCACCAGCTTAGTCGCCGAAAGGTCGCCCATGCGCTCAAGCTCGACCACGTCCTCAAGCTTCAAGCTAAAGATGTCCGATACGTCGGTGATGAGTTCAGCTTCAAGCAGGGATGTGGCCAACTTCGGCCCCATGCCATCGATATCCATTGCCCCTTTGGAGACAAAGTGGAAGATGAGTTCCGATAGCTGGGCCGGGCATGCAGGGTTCTTACAGTAATGCGCCGATTCCCCTTCCGCACGAGTCACCTCGGTGCCGCACACAGGGCAGCTCGTAGGCATGTTGAACTCTCTGGCATCCGGGCCTCTGCGCTCAGGCAGGCTCTGGACTATCTGAGGAATGACCTCGCCAGCGCGCTCCACAACCACCCAGTCGCCCACGCGGATATCCTTGTCATGGATGTAGTCCTCATTGTGGAGTGTGGCGTGCTGGACAGTGACACCGCCTACGAATACCGGCTCCAGCACAGCAAAGGGGTTGATCTTGCCTGTACGGCCTACGTTGACACGGATATCCAGGAGTTGTGTGGCCTCCTGCTGTGCGGGCCACTTGTAGGCCATGGCCCAGCGGGGTTCCCTACCAACAACACCAAGCTCGTCACAGTCGGCACGGCTGTTGACCTTGACCACCATTCCATCGGTGTCGTAGTCGGTGTTCTCGCGGTCGTCTATCCACTTCCGGTAGTACTCAATCGCGCCTTCCGGTGTAGCGTAATGCGTGTTGTTCGGGTTCGTTCTGACGCCCAGGCTATTCAGCCAGGCCAGCAACTCCCATTGGGTGTCCGGTACGTTGCCACCCTCGACTACGCCTATGCCGTAGACCCATATATCCAGCGGACGCTGCGCTGTTATTGCCGGGTCAAGCTGTCGCACAGAGCCTGCAGCGCTGTTACGGGGATTGGCATAGAGCGCAAGCCCTTCTGTGGCCCGCTCCGCGTTCATACGGTGGAATCCCTCACGGCTCATGTAGATCTCGCCGCGTATCTCTATGTGCTCCGGCGGAGAACCCAGGAGTCGTAGCGGAATGCTCTTGATGGTTCGGACATTGCTTGTAACATCCTCGCCCTTCGTGCCATCGCCGCGAGTAGCGCCACGCACCAGCACGCCGTTTTGGTAGGTCAGAGACACCGCCAGCCCATCGATCTTGAGTTCACAGGTCACGTCGAAATCACGGTGATTGAGCAGTCGACGCGTTCGTTCCACCCACGCCATATACTCGTCATCATCAAAGGAGTTTGCCAGGCTGAACATCTGGCCGCGGTGGGGGGCTTCAGCAAAACCTTTGTCCGGAGGCGCTCCTACTCGTTGCGTAGGAGACACCGGGGTAACCAGGTCAGGGAATTCGGCCTCAAGTTCACGCAGTTCACGCATTCCAGCGTCATAGACCGCATCACTTACGAACGGATCGTCCTGAACGTAGTAACGATAGTTGTACCCATCAAGCTCTATACGAAGCTCTGCGGCACGTTTGAGGGCATCGCTGGTTGCAGGCACCTGTTCCCCCAGTCTTGAATCTACTCATGGATTCGTAGCAGTAGGCTACCATTTCCTCGCCCAGCGTCAAGAGGATTCTCCCTCGGCCCAGCCCAAGGACTCAGGGTACTCTTCCCTGGTGGGAAATACCTCCAAAATCCAATACATTAACCCCCTTCCCTCTTGGAGTGTCGGCGGGCCTTCTATATACTATTAGCAACCAGTTTCCCTAAAGGAGTTACATTGGCAGACGTACGTCCTTTTCGTGGCCTCAGATTCAATCCAGAAAAATCCACTGCAGTAGGCGACGAGTTGTGTCCGCCCTTTGACGGCATCAGCCCGGAACAGCGTGAGCAGCTTCTCGCCCAAAGTCAGCACAACGTGGTGCGTTTGGAACTGCCCAAACCTGAAACCGAAGGAGCTGATGTCTACGCCCAGTCTGCGTCGCAACTCAAAGAGTGGACTGCCGACAACATCCTCATACGTGAAGAGGAACCTGCCTATTACCTGATGCGGGAGGATTACCCGGACACCGGCGGTACACGCCAACGTTTGGGCATCTACGCTGCTGTGCACCTGGAAGAATATGAGCGCGGAGTGGTGCTGCCCCATGAGCACACTCGCAAAGGGCCGAAAGAAGACCGACTGGCCATGATGGAGGCCTGTGGCACCAACTTCAGCCCAATCATGGGTCTCTACCGCGATCCGGGTGGTATCCGACCGTTATTGCTGAACCAGATGGCGGAAAGGGAACCGGACTTCATTGCTACGATGAAGGGCGACACTTCATACAAGGTGTGGATGCTCAAGGAAGGCGATGTATCGGAGCAGCTACGATTGCTGCTGAAGCGCATCCCAATCTACATCGGCGATGGCCACCATCGATACGAAACGGCTCTGGCCTATCGAGACATCATCCGTGACCGTGAAAAAGTACGACTCGACTCCCAAGGATCCGAGTTCGTACTGATGTGCCTGATCGATGTGGACGATCCAGGTATGCAGCTCCACCAGTTCCATCGCGCTCTCTCAGGCTTGACCAACGATAAGCTCTCCGCGTTGCAGGAGCAGGTCTATGGCCTCTTCACGGTAGAGTCGCGCCCCCTCGGTGGAATGGACGCGGAGACTATGGGTGCCTTTTTGGAAGAGACTTGGAAGAATCGGGCGGGAAACCCCACTCTTGGCCTCATAGAACCTGAAGAGGGCAGGCTCTCCCTGCTGACACTTCGCCGTAAGCTCCCACCCGGCTCCTTGCCTTACGCGCCCACGCCTGACCTGTATCAGTGTGAGCCGTGGTTGCTTCACCAGGCAGTGTTGGATCCGGTACTGGGTGGAGCAAGCGGTGACCAGTCTCAGCTTGCATACGTACCTGAATTGGATGTGCTCCTCAAGAGCATTGCCGATGGGACGTGCCAGGCTGCCTTTCTTGTGCCCCCGCTGGACATGAAGCTATTTGAATCACTGGTGCGCGAAGGCCAACGGCTGCCGCCAAAGAGCACTTTCTTCATGCCCAAGCTCCCGACGGGATTGGTGATGAACCTCCTAACAGGCGACATCTAAAGGGCTTGCCCTTTACCCACGTGTCTGACGGTTACCCACCAGGACTTGTCCTGGATCGATATGACCTGAAGGTCTAGGGTCTTGGATTCTCTGAAGAATGTTGGATGGTTACGTATTCTTCGGTTTTGACAGACCATCTTTGTGTGGGTACGATGGCGCAAACAGTGATTCGTAGAGGGTGCCGATGTTGGAATGGCTTTCTCGGATGTTCTCTGTCGGCGCAGGTGCCGTACAAAACCCAACCGGAATGGATGAGGATATGGCGAACACAGGCGACCCACGAGTACCCGCAGGCCAGTACCTGACCGACAAGTTCCCTGTTCTCACGTTCGGTTCCACTCCCAAGGTTGATATGGCGACTTGGGAGTTCAAGGTGACCGGATTGGTTGAAGAGGAGCTGACCTGGTCCTGGGATGAGTTCAAGGCGTTGCCCGCAACAGCCATGACCAGTGACTTCCACTGCGTGACGCAATGGAGCCAGTTGGACAACGCGTGGGAAGGCGTCACCATTCAGGACATTATGAAACTCATCAAGCCACTCCCGGACGCCAGCCACGTCATGCTCCATTGCTACGGCGGCTACACAACCAACCTCTCGCTGTCAGACCTCCAGCAGGACGATGTCATGTTCGCCTACAAGCAGGAGGGCGAAGACCTCGCTCGCGATCACGGTGGCCCGCTGCGACTCATCGTCCCCAAACTCTACGCGTGGAAGAGCGCCAAGTGGGTCAACGGCATAGAGTTCATGGCTCAGGACAAGCCCGGCTTCTGGGAACAGCGCGGATACCACATGGTAGGTGACCCGTGGAAGGAACAACGGTACGGCTAGGATCCAATGAACCAAGAACCAACCGATACCCCTGTCTCGCGACCTGTCCAGGATGCTTTTTGGTTAGCTCGCCTCGAAAGTGAGGGGGTGAACGCCCTTATCACGACCACTCCGGCTCTACCTCCAGCATTTCCCCAATGCCTTCAACAATTGAACGATGGGTTGTACTTTGAAGCCCATGAATCATTGGAATCGATCTGGCTGGAAGCCCCCTACCCCATGAAACTGTTTTACTACGCCCTCATCAAGACGGCTGTCGGGCTGCTCCAAATCGAGCGTCACAACGCCAATGCAGCAACGACGCAGTTGACTGCTGCGCTCCACCATCTCGCACCGTTCACCCCAACGTTCATGGCAGTACAGATAGACTCGCCCCACCTGCAACTCAAAGATAGGGTAGATCTGCTCCAGGACGGCGAAGATGTGAGTTGGGAAATTATGGAAGCCCTTCCCAAAGTATCGTTTCAAATGCTGTAGTGCTTTGTGCACAAAAGAAAGAAGGCCCCGTGACCGGGGCCTTCTTTTATATCAGGCAGGCAGACGCAGAGCGTCTGAGCCAGTGTGAATACGCTAGGCTGCTTGGACCTTCCGCATCTCTCGAGCTTTCGCTAATAGATGGGGAGCAACGGCTCGCTCAAATCCGCACTGTAAACAGTGGAGAGCGTCGCCGGTGCCATCGTTCATCAACTGGATGTCACCCCTGCACTTGGGACACGCCTTAAAATAGATCATCCTGGAACTCCTTTACCTATTGGCCTTAAGGCCTTGCATGTATATGAACGCCGTTACCTTGTATAACGTTCCATCTGCCTGATTGGATGCATGAAACTCGTTTCGGATTCCGTCGCGCTTTTCTGGTCAGCATCCTTGCGGCATCAAGCAATATAACTCTTGACACGCCGCGTATCAACTATTACTCTATTAATAACGCACTGGCAAGGAATAGGTTAGCTCTATGGCTCCAAAAGTCCGTCGCATCCGCATCATCCCAGGGATATCATTCCCTCTGGATATCGGTATGCAACCAGCAGCACAACAGGAACCCGCACAGCTACCTGAGCCAACAGACCCATCGCCCCAGAGCACACCAGAAGAGGATGAAGCCTCTCAGGGTGTCTACGTCATCAGCGTGACGGCCCGTATCCTGCACATGCATCCCCAGACGCTACGCAAGTATGAGCGTTTGGGGTTGGTGAACCCCTCCCGCAGCGGTGGACAGATTCGTTACTACTCAGATTTGGATATCAGTCGACTGCGCATGATCAAGCACCTCGTCGAAGACCGGGGTATGAACCTGGCGGGTGTAGAGCTTGCACTGGATATGGTGAACCGACTCCAACTCATGCAAAAGGTGATGGGCACGCAGTTGGACGCAAACGGCCAGGAAGCCATGCAGCATCTTATGTCGTCCGTGCTGGAGCTGCTCCACTACAACGATCAGGATCCACGGCTGATGGAACCGCCCACCCAAGTATAAGGAGACCGGATTGAAAGAGTTCAGCGAAGAACCAACAGAGGGTGAAGAAGAGGCCCCTAGCGGCAGCCTTCTCCCTGGCCCTGAAGCCACAGAGATGGAACTCCTGCAGGAGCGACTTGAAGAGGCAGAGCGTGAGAAGGTGCAGTTCAAGGCCCTGGCCCAGCGTGGGCAGGCGGATTTCGCCAACTTCCGGAAGCGGGCAGACGAGGAGAAGTTGGAGCTACTTGGCAGTGCCAAGTCACAGGTCATCTTGCGCATACTCCCCGCTCTGGACGACATAGAGCGTGCGCTGGGCCAGACCTCGGCAGCAGGTTCAGAAGCAGACAATGGATGGTTGGAGGGCTTCAGGCTCATCGAGCGGAAGCTGAGCAACATCCTTGAAGGCGAAGGGCTCCAGCGCATTGAAGCTGAAGGCCTCGCATTCAACCCGTGGGAGCATGAGATCGTATCGTACCTGGACGTACCGAGTCGCAAAGAGGGCGAGGTCCTTGAGGTCACTCGACAGGGTTACAAGATGAACGGGAAAGTGCTTCGGCCCTCCCAGGTAGTGGTGGTGAAGGCAGCAGAGGTAGAGAGCACAGAAGAACCATCAAAAGCAGAAAACAACTAATTTAGAACGTAGGACAAGGAGAGGCAACACATGGCAAAAGTATTAGGAATTGATTTGGGCACCACCAACTCGGTGATGTCCTATGTGGAGGGCGGGGTGCCCGTTATCCTGGAGAGCGCTGAAGGTTCACGCCTGACGCCTTCCGTGGTAGCGATTAACCCGAAGACCAGCGAACGATACGTGGGGCTGGCGGCAAAACGGCAGGGTATCGTGAACCCGGAGCATACGGTCTTCTCCGCAAAGCGACTGATGGGTCGGAAGATCGACGATCCAGTGGTGGTTGAAGATATCAAACGCCTCCCGTACAAGATTGAGAAGGCGGACAACGGCGATGCCCACGTATTCATGGGCGATAAGACCTACTCCCCGCCGGAGATCTCTTCAATGATCCTGCAGAAGATGAAGACAGACGCTGAAGCAAAGCTGGGTGAGACGATCACCGAGGCGGTGGTCACCGTTCCTGCATACTTCAACGATGCCCAGCGACAGGCCACCAAGGACGCAGGCAAGGTTGCTGGACTGGACGTGCTCCGTATCATCAACGAGCCCACTGCGGCGGCGTTGGCCTACGGCATGGATAAGCATGGCGAAGCGACCATCGCGGTGTTCGACCTTGGTGGCGGCACCTTCGACATCACGGTCCTTCGACTGGGCGATGGCGTATTCGAGGTGCTTTCAACGGCTGGCGACACCCATCTTGGCGGCGACGACTTCGACCAGAAGGCGATGGAGTGGCTGGTGCAGGAGTTCAAGCAGGAGACTGCCATTGACCTGAGCACTGACCGGATGGCGCTGCAACGCCTCAAGGAAGCAGCTGAGAAGGCCAAAGTCGAACTCTCATCGGTAACACAGACGGAAATCAACCTTCCATTCGTATCGGCAGACTCCGCTGGCCCCAAGCACCTTGTCCGCACCTTGACCCGTGCGCAGCTTGAGCAGATGACGGAAGACCTGCTGGCTCGCGTGGACGGCCCATGTAACCAGGCAATCAAAGACGCCGGCATTTCTGTCAGCGATATCAACGAAGTCATCATGGTTGGCGGTATGACCCGTATGCCGGCGGTGATAGAGCGAGTGAAGGCAACGTTCAAACAGGACCCCAACCACTCGGTCAACCCTGACGAAGCAGTTGCTGCAGGCGCGGCCCTCCAAGCTGCTGTCCTGAAGGGCGATGTGCAGGACATCCTACTGCTGGACGTGACGCCGCTGACCGTGGGACTGGAGACTGAGGGTGGGGTTTCCCATGCCCTCATCACCAGGAACACCACTATCCCAACATCCAAATCAGAAGTGTTCACCACCGCGTCAGAGAACCAGCCGAGCGTGGAGATCCACGTCCTCCAAGGCGAACGGCCGATGGCAGCCGACAATCGCTCCGTGGGCAAGTTCACCCTGGATGGCATTCTGCCTGCACAACGGGGCACGCCGAAGATCGAAGTGACCTTCGATATCGACGCCAACGGTATCCTCAGCGTGTCCGCAAAGGACCAGGCGACAGGAAAAGAGCAGAAGATCATCATCGAATCGAGTTCTGGCCTTTCCAAGGAGGAGATCGAGCAGATGGTGACAGACGCTGAACAGCACGCGTCTGAGGACCAGGAACGCAAGGAAGAGGTAGACCTCCGCAACGCGGCTAGCCAGTTGAGCTTCAGCGCCAAGAAGTTGCTGGAAGACCAGGCTGAGCACATCCCTGAGGAGCTGAAGACGGAGATCCAGACCAAGGGAGAGGCCCTCTCAGCAGGAGCACAGACTGAGGATGTTGCAATCCTCCGCACAATGATGGAGGAACTGAACACTCTCATGCAGAAGGTGGGTGAGGCTGTCTACCAGCAAGCTGGCGGGCCCGGTGAAGGCGAACCCGGTGCAGAAGGCGCTCCAGGTGAGGGTAATGACGAGGACAAGCCCGACGACACTGTCGAAGGCGAGTTCCGCGAAGTGTAGGCAGGATTCATCCTGCACCTATGTTCCCTAGCGGTTATCTATAGGCTCTGCCATCCGTTCGCCCTTCGACAGGCTCAGGATGAACGGCCAGAAAATACATATAAAAGAGAAGAGAGCCCCTGAATTCAGGGGCTCTCTTCTCTTTTGCGTTGTGAGTGTAGTGTTACGCTCTCAGACCTACGTCTCCCAGATCGTAGGAGTCGCCGTCTTCACCAGGCGTGTTCTGTCGAAAGAACGCCTCCAATTCCTCGATGACAGCGTCCGGGGTCGGCAGTTCGTCATGGGTTACCTCCGTTTGCGTACCCAGGGCCTGATCGTACTTATCTTCCAGCCCTTGGATATAGGTGACAGCCTCGACATCGGTGGCCATCGTCCTCAACACCCGGCGGTCATACGGGCCGCAGATCTCCTCCAGGTCAGCCAAGCTGATATCCAGGCCCAACACCCTGGCGATCTGTTTGACCAGCGCCATGGAAACCCTTGGGTTGGGTGAAGTCTGAAGGTAGTGAGGCGCATGTCCCCATAACGACGAGTACTTGATGCCGCTCTTGGCGCATTCCTCCATGAGGGCGCTGGTAATACCGGTAGGGCCCTGGTAACCGGAAGGCTGCAGTGCATCCTGCTCCATGAGTTCTTCAACATCGTTCACATTGGCAGAGCCGGTGATTCGTGGGGCCCGTGTGTGTGGAATGCCGTCCAGAAGGCTCCCCAACACGATGACCATCTCTACGTTGTGTTGGATTGCTACATCCACGATGGTGGATGCGTAAGTCTTCCATTTGAGCTGAGGCTCCACACCAGTGAAAAGCAGAATGTCTCGACCGCCTGTATCGTCCTGCCAGTATGAGAAGTCGTTGGTGGGCCAGATTACTTCGCGCTCACCGAAGTCGTTGTTTCCAACGTGGGGGCGTGTTCGAGTGAACACGTAGAACTCCTCGGCATCTATCGACGCAAACTTACGAGTGTTCAGTTGTTTCGCCAGGTGTTTGATGGCACCAGTCGCAGCTTCCTGGGCGTCCGGCCAACCGGAGAATGACACCACCATAATCGGTGATCTCAGCTCCGGGACTTCATCCACTATCAGGTGATCCATTACCGTCTCCCCTTCGGCCCATTCAGCAAATGCAAAATAGTCGTTTCAATGTTTGATTCGGTTTATGAAACGGGGGTGTGGGGGGAGAAGTTCAATATTGCAAAAAAGGGAACACAGAAGCCACGAGTATCGTTATTCCTCCTAATTGCTTGTGAGGGAGGAATTTGGTGGACGAATATAAGCCAGAGGCGTATGGCGAAACATGGGCTGAAGTATACGACGAGTATTATGCTGATTCTCCGGGCAATGCCCAAGTGCAACCTATGGTAACTACCCTGACGGAGCTTGCGCATAATGGCCCCGCCTTGGAACTTGGCATTGGTACTGGCCTAGTCGCTTTGCCTCTTGTGGAGGCAGGTGTTGAGGTACATGGCATTGAGGCATCGCCCGCCATGATAGCCAAAATGATGGACAAGAAAGGCGCTGGCGCAATTTCGGTAACACAAGGCGACTTTGCTGATGTGCCTGTAGATGGTCAGTATCCATTGGTGTTCGTGGTTTTTAACACTTCCTACTGTCTTTTGAACCAGGAAGACCAGGTACGCTGCTTTCGTAACGTGGCGAGTCGCCTGACAGATGGTGGCGTTTTCGTTGTAAGTGCTTTCGTGCCGGATATGTCCAAGTTCAACCGCGGCCAATCGGTAGAAGCTAGACGAGTAGAAGAAGATCAAGTGACGCTGGAAGTAAATCGCCATAATTCAGTAACGCAGTTGGTCTCAAGCCAAAGCATGACTATCTCCAACCAAGGCACCAAGTTCTTGCCAGTGCAAATTCGCTATGTCTGGCCATCTGAACTCGACTTAATGGCCCAATTAGCGGGGATGCACCTACGGGAGAGATGGGGTGATTGGGAAAAGGCTCCATTTACCCCACAGAGTTGGCTACATGTATCCGTCTATGAGATGGCCTAAGAAAGAGACCTATCACTGTGAATATGGCGTGTTACCCACCCTACGCCAGCCCCGATAGGCCGTGAGCAGGGAAGATGGTGCGCTTCACCTCGGCAACGCTGTTCTCTGCGTATTTCCGCACCTGCTCTGCAACGTCAGGAGGCAGTGGTTCCTGCTCCGGGTCATCCAGTCGGTCGAGGTCGTGTTCGGTTCTCAACGATTCGGGAAGCTCTTGCGGCCATTCGTGGTCAAGCATCACTCCGTAGGCCTTCGTCCACGCGCGCATCACAGCTCCAATGTTGTATCCGCCGCCCCCAAGAGCCAGCCACTTGCCAGGAGACAGTTGCGCTAGCTCTTGTACAACGCGAGCGTAACCCTGCACGGTCAGGCGAAGGTGGGTTATAGGGTCAAGCACATGGGTGTCTATGCCAAGTTGCGTGACCAACACATCGGGCTTGAATGCCGTGACCAGGGGTGGCACGATCTCCTGGAAGGCCCAGAGGTACGTATCGTCGCTTGTATGCGGGTAGAGGGGCACGTTGACGGCATATCCGCGCCCGGCCCCAACGCCCACTTCCTGAACGAAGCCCGTGCCGGGGAAGAGGAACTCGCCCGATTCATGCAACGATATAGTCAGCACCTGGTCGGTCTCGTAGAAACCAGCCTGGACCCCATCGCCGTGATGGCAGTCAATATCCACGTAGGCCACGCGCGCACCTGCGGCCGTCATTTGCTTGATGGCAACTACCGGGTCATCGAAGATGCAGAAGCCAGAAGCGCGGCCCGACATGGCGTGGTGCAGCCCTCCGGAGAAGTTCACCGCTACCGAGCATCGACCGCCCAGAATCTCTTCCGTGGCGGTCATCGACGCACCCGTGGTCCAGAGGGCGGAGTCGTACATACTGGCGTAGATTGGGTTATCGCCACCGGGGGTGAATCCGTAGGTGGCGGCCTCGGACAGCCGTTGGCCCTGCGCTATAGCTGCGACGGCGTCGATGTAGTCGGCCGAGTGGAAGGAGCGGAGTTCATCGATAGAGGCTTGTCGGGGGTCGGTAAGCCTGGCGTGATCGAGTTCAAAGGCACCAAAGGCGTTCAGCAAGTCGTACGTGTAGCGAAGCCTAGCAGGGATAAAGACGTGGCTATCGCTGAGGACGTGGCGGGTCAGCCGATCATGGTAAACGAACGCGGCCGGGGTATCACCCTGGACCCGTGTGACCTGACGGTTACTCATGGGGGTATTCCATGGACCCAAATGCATTGTGGTTATTCATAGGAGCAGGATAGCGATAATAGGGGTTTTTGGGCAAGCGCGACGAATTTCGGACTAGACGGTCAACAGCTATAGGTGTAGAGTAGAGGATACGTCCTTCCCTGAAGGGCGAGCCGACGCGGGGTGGAGCAGCGGCAGCTCGTTGGGCTCATAACCCAAAGGTCGGAGGTTCGAATCCTCCCCCCGCTACCATATGTCCACCACAGAAACAGCCCCTTTTTCAAGGGGCTGTTATCTTTTTCCCCAGTGTGAGACGGTTGGCAGAAGGAAACAACACCGGAGGATCACGTGGCAGACGTTCGATGTGGCTTACTTTCCACAGCGGACATCAACAAAGATCTTATCCCCGCCATCCGTGCATCGGAACGAGGAACGCTAGTAGCTGTAGCCAGTCGTAACCAGGAAGCGGCTGACGCCTACGCCAAGAAGTGGGGGATTCCCACGGCCTTTGGCAGCTACGAGGCCATGCTGGACTCCAATGAAGTCGATGCCGTGTACATCGGACTGCCCAACCACCTCCACGCAGAGTGGACGATCAGGGCATTACAGAGCGGGAAGCACGTCCTCTGCGAGAAGCCCTTCGCATTGACCACGGATGAAGTCGACTCGATGATTGCGGCAAAGAACGAGTCAGGGCTGGTGTTAGCCGAGGCGTTCATGTACAGACACCACCCGCAGACGAAGCTGGCAACCCAATTGATCAAAGAGGGACGGCTAGGCGATGTTTCCTTTGTCAGGGCTGTTCATACCTACAAGATGCTTCTCCGTGACGGCAACATACGCCTGACCCCTGAGTTTGGTGGTGGGTCGATGTGGGACGTAGGAGTGTACCCGCTCAGCTTTGTGCAACTAATCATGGGGGGGCCGCCCGAGCGCGTCTCAGCCGAGCAGTACGTCAGTGCCACCGGTGTGGATGAGGTGTTCACGGGGCAACTCTATTACCCCGATGGCAAGCTTGCCCAGATATCGTCCAGCTTCATCAACCCATCGCACACACTTGCAGAGGTGTTCGGCACGGAGGGTCGTCTGTCGCTGAACCGACCCTTCGTCAGGATGGATGCTGACCGCCAGATGTTCTTCCACGCTGCCGATGGGTCATCGCAGGAGATCGATGTCCCGGAAACCCCGCTGTATCTTGGCGAGGTTGAGGACATGAACGCCGCAATCCTTGACGGTGCCTCCAGCTTCCTCACCCTGGAGGAGAGTCGCAACCACGTCCGAACCACTGTGGCTCTCTACGAAGCGGCTAAAACCGGCAAAATCGTGACGCTTTAGTGAAGGGCTTATTCCTGCGTTAAGACGTTACCCAGCGTTCCGGTTTGGCCTGGCACGTCCCGGGCAACGGTGGCTTCAAAGTCTGCTCTGTACACATATGTCTTACCAGGCTCCAAGTTTTCCATGTACAGCACCTTCTCGTGCTCCGGGTATCGGATGACCAGCGCATACCAATCTGCGCCTGCCAATATCACATCGGCGTAACCGGATTCGTCGGTCTTGGAGCTACCTCCGCCTGCCAACACAACCCCTGCCCCAGCTACGGGGCTGCCCTTTTCGTCAAGGACTTTGAGCTTGGCTGGTTCGCCTCCCAACGCTGCGGAAGGTATCTTGCTCACCACGTCCTTTTCGTACACCCCTGGCCTCTTGGGTGTCCTCCACTCCTCGCCATATTTGCGCCGGAGGTACTCTTCTGGTGGATTGGGCACCAGGAACTTCTCATTCACAAATTCGATCTCTTTCGGATCAGTGAACAGCTTGGCGGGAATCTGCGTGCGTGGATATACCCATACGCTTTCGTCCATGATGTGGTAGCAATCCCACCCTGTCCTAACGTAATCCTTTATCATCGAAAAGGACCTGCTAGTGGTGTCGTTGCTCTCATACACGAAATAGCCGTTTTCTCTGAAAGTTGCTATCGCAGTATCCACAGCTTCCCAGGTGAGGCCGTTGATGCCAATCACGGCGATGAGGTCTATATCATCGTCCCACGGGATAAACGCGTTGTCCCGGATTGCACCCAGACAGGTCCCCGAAGAAAGCAGAAAGACTATCCCTAGCTTATCCAGGATTTTCTTTGCTTCCTTCAGCGCCTTCTCGCCCGCGGCAGGGTCCACCGGCGGGTTGTACTTCAACGTGAAAAGTAACGCCTCTTCATCAGACCCGTTGCCCGTACTCATAATACAATCCCTTTCTGGTACCTGGCGTTCTTTTAACGGTTTGAATCACGCGCCATTCCGTGATATCGATGCAACTATACATTGCTTACTCTAGCGAGAATAGGGCCAATTGATCCTACTGGTCTTCTCGCGGACTCTTGCTCTCCATCGCCATGTCGCCCATCCGATAATCACGGCAAATACTACGGGAAATCCGAAAAGCTCAAGCACGAGGTGAGGGGCAAGGCTGGCGTAGAACACATACGAGAATCGACCCTGTAGCTTCATCCATTTCGCTCTGGCAGCGGGCTCTTTGGCGATGTGCATGCCGTAGAGGCCACTGACGATGGTCAGGATAAAGAAGCCTGTAGCAACCCAACCCACAACCGGCCCTAGCTGGTCAAACTTGGGCGCAACGTGAGCGAACACCGCCACAGCGGCAAGCACGCTGATGTTGGAGTGAGCCGTGGTTGAAAGTCGATTCCCCCAACGCTCCGGCCACCGCGTTTGGAGCGTGTAGTAAGGCCCCGACAAAAAGATTAAGAAGACTGCAAGGAGTCCTGTGAATGCGAGCATGTTTGAGGCACTTCCTTAGCATCGGTTGTTGGGTCTCACTATATAGACTCGCGCTTGCTTCCCTAGATTCGAACTACTTTTCAGTCCACCTCATTAGCCATTCGTTTCTATATGGATTTTTCGGTTCTGAATCGTGGTATCGTTCGCAAGCTTGGAAGCCAGGTTGTCATCAACACCACTCTTGGGGAGTGCAATCGTGAGAAACAGTACCAAAGAATCTACATCGTTGAATTTATTGATAATCGAGTAATGAACGTTCAAAGACAGTTCCGGATGGCGCTCCTTGCATATCTCGACCAATGCTTCCTCGTGGGAAAGGCCTGAAGACCTTGAAGCGCTATACTGCTTTTCACACTTATTCCAATAACGCATTCCTAATACTGCTTTAACCATGAGGAAAGCTGGAATGGCTAAAACAATGGCTACGATGCCTACGACGGTCTCCATTGTGTTCTCCTTCAGTCCAACCCTTTTTTGTTAAGTAGCACCAGAGTACCAATTATAAACGAACGGCCCCTCAAATGAGGGGCCGTTCGTCAGCTATATCGAGCTAGTGAGGGTTACTTACCCCAAAGCTCCTTGGAGGCGATGCGTGCGCCCTCTGACATCGCCTCGAACTTGGCCCAGCAGATCTTGGCGTGGCCCACCCGGGATCCGATGCCGCAGTCCGTCCCGGCCATGATGTTCTCTTTGCCCACGATGTTGGCGTAGCGTACCAGTCGCTGTGCAACCAACTCGGGATGCTCGATGAAGTCGCTGGCGTGGCCGATGACCCCTGGGATGAGCACCTTGCCATCGGGCAGCTTAACGTCCTTCCACACGGTCCACTCATGCTCATGCATGGGGTTGGATGCCTCAATGGAGTAGCCGATGGCATTGACACTCAGGATCAGGTCGACCATGTCCTTCAGTGGCACATCGTACTTGTGGGGGCCTTTATAGCTACCCCAGCATGTGTGAAAGCGCACCTTCTCCTCAGGAATATCGCCGATGGCCTGGTTCAATGCGTCCACGCGCAGGCCGGCGAATTTCTGGTACTCCTTGACGCTCATATCCGGGAACATCTGCCAGGCGTCCGGCAGGTCAGGGTCGTCTATCTGGAGCAAGAATCCTGCGTCCACAATGGCCTTGTACTCCACATGGAGGGCGTCTGCCAGAGCACCAAGGTACTCTTCATCAGACTTGTAGTACTCGTTCTTGAGCCAGTGCTCCATCGTGCCGGGAGTGACGGCGGGGAGGAAGGTCTCCTCCGGGTTTGAGCCCTGAAGTCCTACTTTGAAGTTATCGATGTCCGCCTGGATGGAGGTCTGGCCTGTGTAGGTGACCGGGCCGGTCACGAAGTAAGACGGGTTTGCCCCAAGGCCGGTGAAGCCCGTCTTATTGGAGAAGTACTCACCAAACTCCTGGGTGTCACGACCGTTGATGCCGTAGGGAGCCGGGCCATCGGCGGGCTTGCGCTTCTCAATGCCGCCCATGCGATCGCTGATGTAGCTGGTGAAGCTCAGCTTGCTGACCTCGCCGTCGTTGACACTATCGATGCCCGATGCGATTTGCAGCTTGACGTTCTCTTTGATGGTGGCCTGAGCCATTTGGGTGAACTTGGCCTCGTCGTAAGCCTGTCCGGTCTCTTTAGCAACGACCATATCCCGAAGTTCGCTCGATCTTGGCAGCGTGCCTGCGTGCATCGTTCGGATTCTATCTGTACTTCTAATCATTTTCGTCTCCTGTATCAAGTCTGTCGCTAGCCGTGTCTGAAGCCCTGAGAACGTATACCCGTAGCACAACACGTACAAGTCGCGTTTGCGAATACTTAGTATCGCGGAGGATTGGGGTCCTGGTTTTCAGTGACGATGGCTTTGAGTTTTTTGACAAAGTTGTCAGCCCCCCAGGTGGGCAGCAGCCACATCTCCAACTCCCGATCAGGTATCCGTGGTGATTTGACCTGATGGCCCGTTACCTTGCCCTTGGAGCCGAGTACCAGCGCTACAATCCCGGCGATAACCCCGAGGAACGCGGTGAACAATCCCCAGGTGGCCATCAGGATGACGCCAGACACCACCAAACCTGCTCCTATGGACATGATCTTATGATCGGTCACGCGGAGTTGCTCAACCTCGGTCATGCCAAGAAGTGGTATCTCCCTGAAGGACTCGCTGCCCTCAGTGTCTTCGCACCGGAGCAACCTATGGCTAGTCAGATAGAACGGAGGGTGTTGAAGCACAATCCGCTCTCCATCCATCAAGTGTTCATGAACGCCCATAGTCGCCTACCTATCCAAGTTGCGGCAATTGTAGTTGAAAGCAGGCATCATCTACAGCAAACCCGGGTTGTATATCCGAAAAAGCGTTTGAAGTCGCCGTTGCGAGGATTTCGGTTCCCCTAAGGACGCGACAATCTGGATAAAGAATCTTGCAACAGATTGCCAAGTCCTGCCTTCGTCGGGCCTCGCAATGACGTATGTAACGAACTACGTGGGCACAAAAGCTTAGTCAGGAATACAGGCGGTGACCATGATCTCCACCAACAGGTCAGGCCCCATCAACGTGGCCTGTACGGTGGCTCTGGCTGGCTTGTCTGCCGTGAAATACTTGGCGTACTCCTCGTTGAATGCAGGCCCGTTAGCAACGTCAGTGAGCCAGCAGTTTGCCGTCAGGACATTGTCCAGCGAGCTTCCGGCTTCTTCCAGGATGATCTTGATACGCTCAAGGACGTTTCGGGTCTGCTCACGGATATCCTTACCCACTTCATTGGTCACCGGGTCACGGCCGGTCTGCCCAGCAACGAACACCAGGTTCCCAAACTTGGTTGCGGGGGATAGGTTTGCGTTGGATTGCCCTAATGCTGCTGGGATTATGATCTCTTTCTTTGGCATGTGATTCTCCTTTTCTTTATGGCTTTTGCACCTCTGGCCCTGCCGCTCTGGTAGCGACATGGTCTCCATTCAAATATAACTCAGTGGTCATGAGCAACGCTTTGCTCAGAGTATTATGAATATAACAATAGCCTTCTGCACCTACTGCAAGATCCTCAAGCCCTTCAACCGATATGTCACCTTCAATATGAATCTCATTCACGATCTCCTTGAACCCACCACCTATCGTGCGCTCAAATACACCCTTCACCGTCATGGAGGACACGGAGATCGGTATCTCTCGCGTGATTGCCAGCCGGAGGAACTGATTCAGAAGGCATGTTGCCACGCCCGTGAGGAAATAAGTGATGGGCGACGGGCCTTTGTCGTTGCCTCCGCGATCCTCTGGCTCATCCACGTAAAGCTCAAAGTGGGGTTCAGCGGCCGGCCTGGCACGATACGTCAGGTGCTCAATCGGCTCAATCTCCACTCGAAGGACACGAGGGAACGGATCCGGAGACGGCACATGAGCTCTAGCGTCCACGTCTTTCCTAACTATCTCCACAAGTGCTGAATCTACCGCCATAGCGCCCCCTAATCTAAAGCAAAGTCTGGGCCGTGATGATAGCAGAGCACGTCACTCTCGTACAAGAATCTCCACGGGCGAGATTACACCTAACCGATCATGCGTGGGCTAGTCCTGCGCAACAAATACGGGTACCCTAGTACGCACACTGCAAGGGGTAGGTCTCATGACGACTACTGATAAGAGCGATCACAACCTGGCATCAGAACTGGCGTCCGATGCCCTGGACTCCCGGCAACGATTGCTGGAAATCATCGCGGACTTTGACGCTGAGCAAATGTTCGGCCCAAGTTTGGACATTGTTAACCCGCCACTTTGGGAGATAGGCCACGTGGGCTGGTTCCAGGAACGTTGGGTCTCCCGCAATCTGGACAATGAAAACTCCCTTATCGCTAATGCCGATGAGTTGTACAACTCCTTCGAGGTGTCGCACGACTCTCGATGGGAGCTGCCTCTACCCTCGCGGGAGGGTTCTCTTGAGTACATGCAATCCGTCATGGACAAGGCTCTTGCACGACTGAAGCGGCTGAACGGCGCCGAGCCCACTGAGGACGACGCCTACTTCTACCGATTGACGACCCTTCACGAGGACATGCACGGCGAGGCCCTGACGTATACAAGACAGACGCTGGGCTACACACCGCCGACCATTACCGGAATCCGACCCGGTTCGCCCCCAGCTCCTGACCTGAACTTCGCGTATGGCGACGTGTCCGTGCCAGGAGGCTCGTTCATCCTTGGCGGTCAAATATCATACAAGGTGCCCTTCGTCTTCGATAACGAGAAGTGGGGCCATGTTGTAGAAATCGCTCCGTTCAAGATGGCCAACACGCCCGTCACCAACGAGCAGTACCAGAAGTTCGTCGATGACGGCGGATACGATCGGCAGGATTTGTGGTCGAAGGAAGGCTGGCTGTGGAAGGAACGAGAGGGTGCCCAACATCCGTGGTACTGGGTCTCCGGGCCTAACGGCACCTGGCAGTATCGCTACTTCGATACGGTAGTGCCGCTGGAACCGCATCACCCCATCATCCACATCACCTGGTACGAAGCCACCGCCTACTGCGCGTGGTCAGGCCGTCGACTTCCCACAGAGGCTGAGTGGGAGATGGCAGCCAGCATTGTGCCATCATCGGATGGGAAATCAATCACTACAGAGAAGCGAATCTACCCATGGGGGGATGAGGCATCCACCACAGAGCACGCCAACATGGACTCCATGGCCCTGGGTTGTGTTGATGTTCGAGCGCTTGGTGCAGGCGACAGCGCTTTTGGCATGCGCCAAATGATGGGCAACGTGTGGGAGTGGTGCAGCGATGCTTTCGGACCCTACCCGGGGTTCATCATTGACCCGTACAAAGAGTACTCAGCGCCCTGGTTCTGGACACGCAAGGTGCTCCGTGGCGGGGCGTGGGCCACGAGGTCACGATTAATCCGCAACACCTGGAGGAATTTCTTCCCGCCAGACCGCAGGGATGTCCTGGCAGGATTCCGGACCTGCGCTCTCTAAGGAGAGAGGCACAAAGCAAACAGGGGTAGGCACTCAAACAACCATGCATATCCGGCTTATCTGTCCCGTACCGAGGGCTTCTCGCCACGGTAACATGACTTCCGCATTGCGATGGTCGCGCATACTGAAGGCGCTTGGCCACCGCGTTGTGATTGAAGAGACGTACAAAGGCGCAAACTGCGATCTACTACTTGCCCTTCATGCGTGGCGAAGTGCGGACTCGATAGCGTTGTTCAGCCAACTCCACCCTGAACTACCCATTGTCCTAGCGCTTACGGGCACAGACATCTACCAGGACATCCATGAGAAGCCAGAGGCCCAACGTTCTCTGGAACTGGCCACACGGATGATGATGCTGCAGCCCCTGGGCATGGAGCAGCTGCCAACCCACGTACGCGACAAAGCACGAACCATCTTCCAATCGGCGCGCCAGACGCCAGGCGGGCACAGGCCATCGGGCAAGACGTTCAACATTTCTGTGATCGGCCACCTCCGCCCCGTAAAGGACCCCATGCGCACAGCACTGGCGGCTCGATTGCTACCGGAATCGTCGCAGCTACAAGTCCTGCACGTAGGCGGAGCCATGAACGCCGAGCTTGAACAAGCTGCCATGGATGAGACAGCGAACAACCCGCGATATCGTTGGTTGGGGGAAATGCCACGGTGGAAAGCACGTCGCGTGATGGCCAAGAGCCATGCAATGGTGCTAACCTCGCTGGCCGAGGGCGGTGCCAACGTGGTTTCCGAAGCGCTGGCGGACTCGATTCCTGTCATCGCATCGCGCATCGCCGGCTCCGTAGGCATGCTGGGTGAGGACTACCCCGGCTACTATGAGGTTGAGGACGAACAGGATCTTGCCCGCGTGCTTGCTCGACTGGAAAACGAACCGGCATTTCTCCAAGAGTTGAAGCAGTGGTGCACAGATCTATCGCCATTGGTGAGCCCCGCCACAGAGCAATCCCTATGGAACGATCTGATTCAGGAAGCGGTCCAGGCAAAAGCTCCGTCTTTGACTACGGCCTAACCTCACCCCCTTCGTTTGACAGTCAACTTCACACGCCACTACAATTCCGTTGCCCTATCAAGGCTCCCTAGTGGGCCTATCTTTGTTCGGAGGCTCTTCATGGAAGGAAACGAAATCGTTTCAGATGCCCTTGGACGCATACAGAACACCATTCGGCGAGTGCTGGACGGCATGACGCCGGATCAGTTGTACTATCGCCCTGATGAGAACGCCAACTCCACGGCTTGGGTCATCTGGCATCTGAGTCGTGTGCAGGACCACCACATGTCAGACATGGCAGGTAAAGAGCAGCTCTGGACGGCGGACGGATGGCATGCCAAGTTTAATATGGAACCCGACTTCAAGAACACGGGCACAGGCCACACGCCGGAAGACGTAGCCAAAGTCCGCCCAGACGCCGAACTACTGCAGGCCTACCACGACGCAGTGTACGAGCGCACCAAAGAGGTCCTGAGTGGCCTGACAGCCGCGGACATGGACCGTGAACTCGATGAGCCACAGTACAGTCCTCTACCGACTGTGGGCGTTCGGCTCGCCAGCGTCATCAGCGACAACACTCAGCACGCAGGCCAAGCCGCCTACATCAAAGGCCTGGCGCAAGGCAAACACTGGATGGGTGTCTAACCAGGGTTCACCCTGGACCCACAAGGGCCTACGGTTACCTAAGAAACAAGATTTAGTCTGTAAAAAGGAAAAGGCCCCTGAAATTCAGGGGCCTTTTCTTACTTTCTGACTATGCCCAATCGAGTTGATGGGCTGGTGTTTAACCCTTAAGCACCTTTGTAACCCGCTCAACGCCCTCCAGAACTCGATCAACCGGAGACCGCATCAACGAAACACGCAGGTGGCCCTCACCCGAATCACCGAAACCTGAACCGGGAGTGACGGTCACCAATGCTTCATTCAGCAATCGCTCTGCCAGCTCCGTGGATGTTTCCCCGCCAGGGAATCGCGGGAAGAGGAACGTCGTCCCCTCCGTTATAGGGCAATAGACTCCAGGCAAAGCGTTGAACATCGCTGTGACCTGCAATCGCAAGTCACGGCACTCGTCACGCCACTGTTGGATATGGTCCTGCGGCCCCCGCAGCGCGGCCACTCCAGCAATCTGAGTGAAGGGTGGCACAAAGCTGGCTGTATACTCCTGCACCCTCGACATCGGGTCGAGAAGCTCGCCAGGAGCCACCATGCAACCAAGTCGCCAACCAGACATGCCGTAGGACTTGTTGAAGGTGAAACTGGTCACCGTGCGTTCCCACATACCGGGGAGTGTAGCTAGAGAAATGTGCTCGTTGGAATCATAGACAAAATACTCATACGTCTCGTCGCAAAGCACCAGCAAGTCTCGCTCTTGGGCGAACCGAGCCACGTCCTCAAGTTCTGCGCGTGTGTACACTCGACCGGTGGGGTTCTGAGGGTTATTGAAGATCAGTAGTTTGGTACGGTCTGTGGCGCACGCAGCCAAAGCCTCGTAAGAGAGGTGATATTCCTCCTCCGCGCTAAGGGAGACCGATATCGGCGTGGCTTCTGCCAGCTCAACCTGCTGACGGAAGCTGCCCCACACGGGCTCCACCAGCAGCACCTCATCACCTTGGCCAACGTAAGCATTCACCGCGTAGTAGAGACCCTGTTGGCTGCCTGGTACCACCATGATGTCTCTACCAGGATCGGCTTGAATGTGGTTTATCGAAGAGAGCTTTTCAGCTATTGCAGTCCTGAACTCTGGAATACCTAGTGATGGGGCATGATTGGTATGCCCGTCATAGAGGGCTTGCACACCGGCATCGATGATGTGTTTGGGAGTCACGTAATGTGGGCTTGAGGGGCCAAGGTCAATGACATCGATGCCCTCTAGAGCCAAGTCGCGAGCGCGCTGACCACCCATACGGATTACGGGGGGTTGCACATTGTTGATACGAGAGGCTGGCGACCACCTGCTCATTGAAACCTCACATGGCCGAAGTCTGCCTACACTCTTGAGTAACCGTAGGAACAGGGTGGATATTCACTCCCCCACCCTAACCCTCCCCCAAATGGAGAGGGTATCCTCCTGGGTTTCTTTTCAAACCTGCACCCTTAGGTGGCCGCCAGGAACTTGATGAGCCTCAGGCTCCGCCGGCGATGGCTGGGAGGTAGTGAACCTCGTCGTTCTCCCCAACCGGTTCGTGGAGGGCAGTTCCCACCACTACGCCATTGATTATCACGGATACCCCTGCCCTGATGCGGTCGGTCTCATCGTCCACCAACCGCTCCCAGAAACCGGGGTGAGCCGTGTCCAAGTTCCGTGTAATCTGCCGCACCGTTGACCCTGCGACGGTGACCGTTTCTACACCGCCGACAAGGTCACGGTACGGAGTTGGTATCCAAACAGTTGCCACAGGTTACTTGGTCTTTCCGTTTTTTTCCTGAAGCGCCTTCACAATCTTGTGCGGAGCCATAGGCAGGTCTCGCATGCGGACGCCCACAGCTGCATAGATTGCGTTGGCAATTGCGCCCAACGGCGGCACCACGGAGATCTCCGCTACGCCACGGACACCGAAGGGGTGATTCGGGTTAGCGTGCTCCACCAGAATAGTGTCAATCATAGGGAGGTCAAGCATGGTTGGCACGCGGTAGTCCAGGTAGCTGGCGTTCAGCATTGCGCCCTTGTCGTTAAAGAAATATTCTTCATTCAATGCCCAACCGATTCCCTGGACTGCGCCGCCTTGAACCTGCCCCTCAACATAGTCGGGATGGATCATGGTTCCCACGTCCTGGGCCGCTGTGTAACGAAGGATGTCTACCTTGCCGGTCTCTGGATCGACTTCCACGTCGACCATGTGTGTCGTGAAGGAGGGGCCTGCGCCTCTGGGTGCTACCGATGCGGCCACAGAGATGGGACCACCAGTCTCCATCAACTTGCCGGCCATCTCCTTGAACGTCAGTTTCAGCTCCTTCTCCGCCTTGGAGAAGAAGACGCCATCGGCAAAGTCCACGTTCTCGGGTTCCGTCTCCCACAGTCGGGCAGCCCGAGCCTTTATCAGTTCGATGGCCTGGTTGGTGACCTCATAGACCGCCCAACCATTGCGAAGGGTGGTGCTACTACCGGCTGTGAGGCCCTGGTAGCCAATGGAGTCAGTGTCCTTGATGCTTGGGTGGACGTCTTCTGCGGCGATGCCGAAAGCCTCGGCGCACATCATTGCAATGGATGTCCGTGAGCCACCGATGTCCGGTGAACCCTCGGCGAGGCTGACTGTGCCGTCGCCGTTGATGGCAATGGAACAGCTTGCAGGCATCCCTGCGTTGCCCCAGTAACCGGAAGCGACGCCGCGGCCACGGTTGGGCCCACCAAGGTCAGACTTGTAGTGATCGCTAGCCTTCAGCGCTTCCATGCACTCCAGGTTACCCATCTCAGGGTGCTGGACGCCGTCTGCGCGTCGATCGCCCTCTTTTGCTGCGTTCTTCATACGGAACTCGAGGGGATCCATGCCCACCAGGTCTGCCAGTTCGTCGATGACGGCCTCTGCAGGGAAGCAGGCCTGGGGTGTGCCGGGCGAGCGATAGGCCGCCGACTTCGGTTTGTTGACGACGACGTCATAGCCGTCAATCAGAATGTTCTCAATGTTGTACGCGGTGAACATGCCCTGGGCACCTGCGCCCACCGCGGAACCTGGGAATGCGCCTGCTTCAAAAACCAACTCTGCGTAAGCGGCGGTGATACGGCCGTCTTTTGTTGCGCCAACCTTGGCCTTCATCTGCGCTGCAGAAGCCGGGCCGGTGCCTTCAAAGACCTCTGTGCGAGTCATGGTCATCTTGACCGGGTGGCCTGTCTTCTTTGAGAGCATGGCAGCAGGAATTTCCAGATAAACCGGTATCTTGCCGCCAAACCCGCCACCGATCTCCAGGGGGACCATCTTGATCTGAGAGACAGGGTGCTTCAAAATCTCGGCCATCAACTGGCGCTGGTTGAAGGTACCCTGGCTGCTGTTCCATACGGTGATGTTGTCGTCGTTGTTCCAGTGAGCGGTGGCGTTCTGGGCTTCAATGTAGCCCTGGTGGACCCAGGAGGTGGTGTACTCACGCTCAACGATGAAATCGGCTTCCTTAAACCCAGCTTCGATGTCGCCGAGCTTGAGCTGTGACCTGCCAGCCACGTTACTCTTCTCACCGGAGTCTGTGCCTGGGTCGAAACGAAAAGCCATGATCTTGGTGGTCTGCTCTGGGTGGATGAGCGGCACATCCGCCTTCATGCCCTCCCGGCCGTTGAGCACCGGAGTCAGTACTTCATAGTCCACATCGATGAGGTCTAGAGCCTCTTCAGCGATATGTTGGGTATCGGCGGCTACTGCCGCAACGGCGTGGCCCTTGTAGAGTACCTTGTCCCTGGCCATCACGTTGTCGCTGAGATGCATGTAGTTCAAGGAAGTTTCGCCCGCCTCGACTTCTATGTCCCGAGCAACAGCCATGTCCTTGCCTGTGACCACTGCATGGACGCCGGGGAGCGCAAGCGCTTTGCTGGCATCAATGCTCTTGATCTTTGCATGGGCGTGGGGGCTCCGGAGAATCTTGCCCCACAACATGCCTGTCGTGTGAAAGTCAATTCCGTAGATGGCCCTGCCAGTTACCTTGTCCGCGCCATCGTGGCGAATGGGTGTAGTTCCAATGACCTTGTACTTCTTCTTGTTTGCCGTCGTCATTACTTCTTCCCCTCCATGGTGTTGGCCGCAGCCACAACCGCCTTGACGATCTTGTCATAGCCCGTGCATCGGCAGAGGTTTCCGGCCAACCAGTGGCGAATCCTCGCCTCAGACGGGTTAGGTTCCTTCTCCAGAAGGGCCTTGGAAGCCACAATGAACCCCGGAGTGCAGATACCGCACTGTAGGGCAGCGTTCTCCAGGAACGCCTGTTGGATGGGGTGCAGTCCTTCCGGAGTAGCTACACCCTCAATGGTCAGGATATCGGAGCCCTCAGCTTCTACGCCCAGGACCAGGCAGGAATCTACGATGCGTCCGTCCATGTTGACGGTACACGCGCCGCAGTTGCCATCGTTGCAGCCCTCTTTAGTGCCGGTCAGGAGCAGTACGTCCCGCAGGACTTCCAACAGGCTCTGGTTGGGCTCACAGAGATACTCTGTGGCCTCACCGTTAAGTGTCGTTCGTACGTGGGTCTTCTCTGCTGCCATGGTTATGCTCCCTTCGCGCGCTGGATAGCGCTCTGCAATGCTCGGCGAGTCAGCACACCAATGAGGTGCGTGCGGTACTCTGCCGTGCCGCGCATGTCTGAGATTGGGGTGGCTGCGGACTGTGCTACTTCAGCTGCCGCGTTGATGTTCTCTTCCGTAGCCTCTTTGCCTACCAAAGCTGCGCCTGCTGCTGCTGCATACACCGGTGTAGGTGCTACAGAGGCCAGAGCTATTCGGCAGGCAGTGACCTTGTTGCCGTCCATGACCACGGAGGCCCCGACGCCGACAACGGCGATGTCCATCTCGTTGCGAGGGATGAAGCGCATGTAGCATGCCCCAAAGTGGGCCGCTGGCGCAGGGATGCGAATCGCAACCAGGATTTCGCCAGATTGAATGACCGATCGACCCGGTGCGGTGCAGAAGTCCTCAACAGGCACTTCGCGACTGCCGCTAGGACCAGTGATCTCAGCAACAGCGCTGTGGGCGATGAGCGCAGGGATGGTGTCACCGCTGGGTGCAGCATTGCAGAGGTTTCCGCCAATGGAGCCTCGGCCTTGGATCTGGATGCCACCAATCAGTGATGCGGCATCGATAATGCCGGGGTAGGAAGCGGCGACTTCGGCATTGCCGTACACGCGGTAGCAAGGGACTGCTGCTCCGATGCGCAGTCCTGAACTAGCGTTGTATGTGAGTTCATTCAGCTCAGGGATGGCCTTCATATCAACCAGCCGGTCTAGCTGGCGTCTGCCGCCTCGCAGTTGAACAATAATGTCCGTACCACCCGCGAGGGGGCGCGCTGCATCACCCTTCTCCGCCAGGGACGTTACGGCTTCTTGTACGGTCTTAGCCGCTACATACTCAATAGGGCGCAATGGCTTCCTCCCTTGATTCAAACAGTTTCCAAATACAAAACGTCGCCACGTTAACGGCGAGAACCCCTACCGACAGTCACGCAAAGGTGTAATACCAAAATACGCGCATGCGAGAGAAATCGTTAAAGGGCATGGTACCTATCTGGCCGTACCTGTGTCAACAACTAGGGCACACCCTGAATCGGCAGTCCTGCCATAACCAGAGCCTTACGCGGTGTAACCCCCATCAATTGGCCAGGCGACACCGGTGACGAACGCTGCTTCGTCCGAGCACATCCACCGAACCAGGGCGGCCACCTCTGCCGACTCGCCAGGCCTCTTGATGCTTTGACGGTTTAACAAAGAGGACATCAGGTCCGGGTTGTCCTTCCAACCAGAGGTCAACTCAGTGTCGATCCATTCCGGGCAGACTGCATTGAACCTCAGCCCCTCACCCGGATATTGTTTGGTAGCTGACTAGGTAAGGCCCACGACTCCATGTTTCATTGCTGCGTAGGTACCGTTGAAAGAACCCACGATACCCCCTACCGAAGCGTTGTTGATGATCACTCCCGATTGGTTGGGAAGCATGTGCTCTATCTCATGCTTCATGCACCACCAGACGCTCTTGAGGAACGTGTCAGAGTAATGGTCCCAAGTATCATTGGAAACCTCATGGAGACGCCCCCCCATTTGCTGTCTCCACCATCTACCTCTCCGCCGGCGTTGTTGAATGCGAAATCGAGGCTTCCAAACTCAGAGACGGCGGTCGCCATCTGGTTTTCGATGTCAGTCTCTACGGTGACATCCGCACGGACGAAGATGACTTTACCTGGGAGCCCCTGGGCTTCCGCAACGAGCTCGGCACCGCGCTCCTCACGTCGTCCGGATGCGACGACGTTAACCCCGTGTTTTGCGAAATCGAGGACGCTAGCCCATCCAATCCCTGATGTGTCACCAGTGACCACTGCGGTCTTTCCTTGCAGTGATTCGGTCATACATACACGTCCTGATGAATTTTGTGACAGAGCCAACAGGCTTACACAGTGTGTTGCGTCAGTCAACGCTCACCAATGCCGTAAACTACTCTGCAGAGGAGGGCTGTATGCTGACTATCTTTGGCTCAATCGTGGTGGCGATTATGATGGCGTCGTACTGGCTGGAGCCGCGCTCGCGTTGGTACGTGCTGGCCTTCGCGCTGGCATCCGCGGGCACGTTGATATATAGCGGCCTATCGGAGGTGTACCCCATCACCGTCATCGAGGCGATATGGGCGCTTGTCGCATTCCAACGATTTATCCAACGCACCCGGAGCGAGGCCCTGGCGTAGCCGACGACCTTCTACTCTTCAGGCCGTGCTATCCTTCATATAAGACGGTTTTTGAGGAGCCCCATGCGGACGTTACAGGCCTGGTGTACCCAGTGCACCTTTGAGTTGGATAAAGAAGTTGAGTTAAGAGGCAAAGAACTGGAAGAAGCGGCTGAAACCTTTCAGGTGGAGGTTGGGAAACGACACATGAAGGAGTCCAACCCTAGCCACATCGTGCGCGTCCAGTACTCGGCCGACCTACGTTTAGGCTAGTCTCGACCTATCGGGAGACCCAGGTCAAACCTCAGTGTTAGCTTCTTGATACCTGAAATCCATTACGTTAGGTTGATACCATGTCATCAAAGCCACCCAAACGAGCAAAGTTCTCCAACAAGCTGGTGTTCGGCCTCATTGGTCTGGCCGCGCTTAGCTGGGGCCTCTGGTTCGCCTCGCAAGGCTAGCCAGGGCTATGCCCTGGACCCACATACCTGCCGGGTGCCTAGGCAGGGTCCACTCCTGTACCTTCTTGCCGTGGCCGTCCCCTCCCCGTGATACCATCACCCCATGAATCGCTTGTTCAAACGTATTGCACAGTACATAGCGTGGTTTGCAGTCATGATCGGCGGTGTGGCGTGTCTGGTAGTGCCACTGATCTACGGATTCAGCTACGGCGAGTGGTGGGGACTGCCGTTCCTGCTCGTCGGAGCCCCTCCGCTGATATATTTCACCTTCAAACTCGGCGCCAAGTGGGACATTAACCTGCCTGAATTCGACTAATAGGCAACGCATCCGGTCAGGAGTGACCTTAAACCTTTTTACATAGAATCATCTAATATTCTACCCACCCACTCCATCCAAGCGTATAGTGCACCCAATTTGATTCGCCCCGTCTTTGGAGGAATGTATTTGAACAATTATGGTAAGCCGCCAAAAGACCCTGACTTCCATCGTGAGGTCTATCGGGAGTCAGGGGATCAAATCCGAAACATCAATAATGTCCGCAATACCTATAGAGCAGTGGCTGTTGTCGGAATAGCAGCCATTATTTCGCTACAAGCTCAAATACAAGTGAAACCTATTGCAATCTATTCGGGGATTATTGTGATTCTTGGAATCGGACTTGTTTTCACTCTCATTTCAATTCCTTATATAAGGAAGGCGATAAATCGCCAACGCGATATAACGTGGACAGTGATGTCGGATTGGTGGATAACTAAACTCCAAATAGGCCCACCTATACCTCTTCCATGGTTCTTTAGAGCCCAACGTTCCTTGTGGGATAGACGCTTAGATGCGTTTGACCTCATCATGTATATAGGTGGGATTATTGCTGCTTTGGTATTCGCTATAGCTGGGATTGAAGTCTTTAATAATCAAGTTACACCATAAGTTATTTGACCCCGTTCTACCCGCATTTTTATATGCATCTTAAGGATTCGTGTATTTCATGGAACACTGCGGTATATGTAATAAGAATTTTGAAGGCACGTTGGTAGCCCATCTATCGTCGGCCCACCCCAAGGGCAACCCCTCCGGAACGACGATGGATTGGTGGGTCATCCCTCTTTTAATCACCGTTTTAGTAGCGGTAGGCTTCGTTTCTTACCTGTTGATCTCCGTTGGCCCCAAGCTTTCCTTTGCTGATTGACGTACCGCAACTTCGAATATGACTCACCTAGGCCTTCCTCTTTTACCCCTCGGAAATTCATGTTACAACTTCGTAACATCCGCGTAATATCCACGAAACACCTGTGCCGCAATATGGGCTTTGACCGAAACTCGCTGGGATTCCCCCAGCACAGAACGGAGGAGTTCATGGATAGCGGCAATACAGCCTGGATGCTCGCAGCATCAGCCTTGGTCTTGTTCATGACGCCGGGATTGGCGTTTTTCTATGGTGGTCTGGTTCGATCACGGAACGTGGTCAGCACCATCATGTACAGCTTCATAGCCATGGCGGTTGTGAGCCTTGTATGGGTGCTTTGGGGGTACAGCCTGGCATTTGGCGAAGGAGGGAAGTTCATTGGCGACTTCAGTCACCTCGGCCTGAGTGGCTTGGATGTGATGAATGACGGCGATGAGTTGCTCTTTGTGGTATTCCAGATGATGTTCGCCATCATCACCCCTGCGCTGATTACCGGCGCAATCGTAGAACGGTTCAAGTTCACCACATACCTGGTCTTCCTGGTACTGTGGGTCACCCTGGTGTACGTACCGATTGCTCACTGGGTATGGGCTGGCGATGGTTGGCTCTTTGAGAAGGGTGCCCTGGACTTTGCCGGCGGCACGGTGGTCCACATCAACGCTGGTATCGCAGCACTTGTTGCGGCAGTCATGGTAGGCAAGCGCAAGAACGCAGCATCTGAGCCGCACAACGTACCCTACGTGATACTTGGCGCAGCCATCCTGTGGTTCGGTTGGTTCGGGTTTAACGCAGGATCGGGTCTGGCGGCCAACGAGATTGCAGTGAACGCATTCCTGGTCACCAATATATCTGCAGCTACAGCGGCACTGACATGGGGAATCATTTCCCAGATCCAGACCGGACGCATGAGCGCGATTGGTGTAGCTTCCGGTGCAGTAGCAGGTTTGGTAGCCATCACCCCGGCTTCCGGTTTCGTAGGGGTCATGGGTGCAATAGCAATCGGCTTTGGCGCAGGAGCACTCTGCTACGGCGCAGTCCTGCTACGTGCCAAGCTCAAGTTTGACGACGCTTTGGAAGTCGTCGCAGTCCACGGTATAGGTGGTCTCTGGGGCGCCATTGCAACCGGTATCTTCGCAGTCGGCGTCATCGGCGGCACGGACGGCCTCATCGAAGGCAACGGTAGTATCATGGGGACCCAGTTCTTAGCCATTGGCGCGACGCTGGGTTACTCTCTTGTAGTAACAGCGGTTATCTTGAAGGTACTGGACATCATCCCTGGCCTGGGTCTGAGGGTCTCAGAGAACGATGAAGACCAGGGCCTTGACCTGACGGCCCACGGCGAGCGCGCATACGTGAGCGACGGCGCGGACTAATATTCAACAATTCATCCTGATATAGTAAAAACGGGGAATTCCAAGAAGGAGTTGAGCAGATGATTTGCATAGAAGCAGTTGTTCGGCCGGAGCGTATAGGCGCCGTCACCACTGCCCTTGAAGATGTAGGAGTCCCGGGATTCTACTACTACAACGTGACAGGACAGGGTCGTCAGGCCGGCGTAGAGGTCTTCGTAGGCCGCGCAGGACAGACAGCCACCCGGTCTGCAGTACAGAAGACCTGCATCCGGACGGTAGTAGAGGATGGTATGAAGGACAAGGTCATTAACGCCATCATTGAAGCGTCCAAGAGCCCGGGCGAGGGTGCCATCGGTGATGGCAAGATCTTTGTTACCGCCATGTTGGACCTTGCACGGGTACGCACCAACGAGCGAGGCGAGGCAGCACTCTAGCCATCGCATAGTAATTTCGTCAGGGGAGGAGGCCCGTCCTGATTCGTTGGGGTGGGCCTCCTTGTTATGTACAATTCGCCTCTTGACGTTGGTTGGCCGTCTCCCTAGGCTACCCATAGCAATCAACACCCCAAAGGAGCATTGCCAATGAAGGTCTTTGCCTTTGATCTGCTTCCCTATGGAGAACACCTCGGCCATTTGAGAGAGGGAACCGAACTTCCGTGGCCACTACCCAAGAAGCACTTTAACCCCAAGGTAGCCGCCCAGACATACGAAGAGCACCTACAGGCGTGGACGTTAATGGACGAGTTGGGTTATGACGGCATCGGCTTCAACGAACACCACACATCGCCCTATGGACTGATGAACTCGCCCAACATCATGGTGGCAGCGGCGGCACAGCGCACCAAGCGGTTGAAGCTGCTGGTATATGGCAACCTGCTCCCCATCCATGACCCGCTGCGCCTCGCAGAAGAACTATCGATGGTGGACTGCCTCTCAGAGGGGCGACTCATCTCCGGTTTCGCTCGAGGCATCCCTCGTGAGCACAACGTTTTCCAGGTGCCTATGAAGGACTCCCGTGCACGGTTTGAGGAGTCATGGGAGATTATCAAACGAGCATGGACAGAGGAGGTTTTCTCCTACGAAGGCAATTTCTGGGCGTACAAAGACGTTGCTATCTGGCCTCGGCCGTACCAGCAGCCTCGCCCGCCTGTTTGGTTGCCGGTAACCGGTAGCAAAGAGACCATCCAGTTCGCGGGAAGGGAGAATTTTCCCATAACGCCGGGGCTGGTACCACACATGGGCGTCCGACACGATATTGTGAACTACTACGCCAAATGCCTCAGCGAGAACGGACATCAGATCACGCCCGATCATCTGATTCTTCCCGCAAATGCCTTTGTTGCTGGTAGCAGAGCTGAAGCTGTGAAGCAGGCCGGGCCGTACTCGTTGTACTTTAGTCAGACGCTGTTCAGCCACGGCAACATCACGGAGGCGTCTTTACAGCAGGATCAGGGCTACATCAACTCAGACGCCTACGATTACGTACAGCCCGAGAATCGGAAGTTCATGGCCGGCAACCGTGAGAGCTACCGGAACATGACCATTGAAGACGTGGAACGTAACGAGGATTTGGCATGGGGAACGTCAAGCGAAGTCCGGGACAGGCTTATAGCAATGGCTGACGAGGTGGGCGCGAATACGTTGCTCATCAGCTTTAACCGTGGCGCTATGCCGGGTGAAATGTTCATGGAGCAGCTGCGGAGGTTTGGTAAGGATGTCCTCCCGGCACTCCAATCCCATGAGGTCAAGACAGTTCCTGTCTCTTAAAGGGGCGCTGAAAGAGAACAACAAAAAGAGGCGACTGCTTTATGGGCAGTCGCCTCTTTTTCTATTGGCGCGGTTAGATGTTTACCTTACCGTCGTCCGCCGGCCTGCTGACTGAAGCAATCGCTACAGTAGACAGGACGGTCGCCGCGCGGCAGGAACGGGACTTGGGTGTCCTGACCGCACTGGGCGCAAACCGCGGGATACATCTGTCGCGGGCCGCGATCGTAACCACCACCACTGGCAGCACGTCGAGCCGAGCGGCAGGTGGGGCAGCGGCGGGGTTCGTTAGTGAATCCCTTCTGCGCGAAATACTCTTGCTCGCCTGCTTCGAATGTGAAATCTGCTCCACACTCTACGCAAGTAAGTGTCTTATCCTCAAAAGCCATCGGTGACCTCCTTTCCTAATAGAATAACCACGGGACCGGTCTCCGATGTATTGAGGCACGTTTGATTTCATAGCGCACATCTTCATTGGGATCGGACCACCACGTAGTAACCATAACACAAACGGTCAACGTATGCCAGTGAATTGAACCTTCACACGTACAAATTATGCTAGCATGCATACACTACTATCATGCGTAATAATCGTATTGTTTGGGCAGGGTTTACCCTCACCGCGCTCTTCGCAGGGGCGCTGGAGTTGCTGCGCCATCTCTTTTTCTCCGATGCGCTTTCGGCTGGAGTAACCCATGGCATCGCCGGAGGGAGCCTTGGCGGGGCACTTCTGCTCTTCAGTCTGGGTATGTATGAGATTCTGAACAGATCACAGAGCGAAACGCGAGAGTTGGTTGACCTCCACGTTGGAGCAGAACGAAGAAACACACAGTTTGCCGCTCTATCCGATGCATCGTTTGCAATGACCTCTGAACTCTCCTCTGAGGCAGTGTTCCAACAGGTCATCGACCTGGCGAGGGAGGTTGCCAATGCACGATACAGTGCACTGGCGGTGTTGGATGAGAACGGCCAGGTTGAGGCGTTCCTGACCTCTGGCATCTCTACAGAAGAGCGCTCCCGCCTTGGCCATCCGCCTACCATGCAGCGGGGGTTGCTTGCCGTACCAATGCAGACAGGCAATCTCCTGCGGGTACCGAGCATCGGTGCACACTCGCGCTCTGTTGGTTTTCCTGAGGGACACCCGCCAATGGAACGGTTCCTAGGTGTTCCTGTCGTCTCCAAAGGCAGGACGATCGGCCAACTCTACCTTACCAATGAAGCGTCTGAACCAGAGTTCTCCCCGGAGGACGAGGAGATCATGGTGCTGTTCGCACGTCAGGCCGCCGTGGCCATCCTGTTCAGGGTGGCGATAGTGACAGGCGCGGGATCAAGGTCAAACCAACGATGGTTGAAGGAGACGTGAGACGTATCGATCTCTCCTTCCATGGCCTGAAGGTAGTTGGACTGCTGAAGCCAGCGAGTCACAACCACGTGACCCTCTGGAACCGTGCACCACTCAAATTGGGGCAGTTCCGGCTGAAGTTCCTTGGGCCCCATGTAGATCCAGACCACCGTGCCAGCCTCTTTGGCCGGGTATGCAGTGATTTCCACCTTGTCCTTGAAGTTGCTCTCGGCAGGCTCTGACGGCATGTCCGTGCAGTTGCCGTCCTTGTCGAACTTCCAACCGTGGTATACACAGCGAAGTCCGCACTCTTCGTTTCGGCCGAAGAACATACCCGCACGGCGATGCGGGCAGTAGAAGTCCATCACGCCAACGTCGCCGTTGGTGTCGCGATAGGCTACAAGGTTCTCACCAAGCACCTTTATTCGCTGTGGGTCACCATCGTTCCCAGGCAGGTCTGACGATAGCAACACTGGTTGCCAGAACCGCCGGAACAGCTCACCCATGGGCGTGCCAGGACCGGTTCGCGTGACCATCTCGTTGTCGGCTTGTGTCAGCATGTCTTTCCTTCTTTCCTCTGTTTTCCTCGCCACACCCCGAGAGGTAAGGCATCATCGATTTTCTACGTGTGATCTAGGACCAGTACGCAAAGCCCATGGCGCAGCCGGTACCTGCAACGGATCGGTAGCAGGGGACGTAGTCCACCATGTGCATGTCCAGCTCTTCAGCTGCACCTGCGGCGGCGAACCAGTTGCGGACTTCTGATGTTCCTGACTGCAATCGCTCCAACGGAAGCGCTCCGATGGCCTTGGTGTTCTTGCCCTCCAGAGCCTTGATGCAATCCTGATCGATCTCTTCGTCGACGACGAAGTGGCCGAATCCGCCGGAACCAAGGACTGCGACCCTCAAATCGTTGTCCCAGGACTCAATGGCCTTACGGACAGATTGACCCAGCTCCCAGCTACGGAGTGGCGTGGGCTGGTTGGGTGGGAAATACGTGTTGATGTGAATGGGCACCGTCTGGGTGATCTTGTCACCCATGAGCCGGTTCCAAACAAAACCGAACGCGTGGCTGATGGACTTTCCCTCGCCAATGGTCCTGGCATGCATTATGTCAAAATCGTCCGTGCTCAGGGACTCGACGATGTGCTTGCCGAGTTTCGCGTGCACCGGATATTCCTTTTCAGGCCTGCTGTAGTAGCCGTCAATAGCCTCCATGGCTGCATCGCGGTTGCCGAAGCTGCGTCGTGAGAAAGGCACCGTGTCGCCCCAGAATACGCACATGGCGGGCATGAAGTCCGCTGAGAACACCTCTGACTGGTCATCGCCAAACATGACAATAACGTCAAGGTTTGCCTTCTCCATCACTTCTGCCAGCTTGCTGATACCGGCCTGGTTGGCCTCATGCCGTGCCTGGAAGACCTCAGAGGTCAGTTGCTTTTCAATACCTGGGTGGGGTTCCTCCAAAAGTTCCTCATAGGTGACGTGTTTCCCATCAGGAATGCGATAGAGGCCCGGGTTACGCTTGTCGCGCTCCGCATAAGTGCCCCACAAATCTCCGGGGACGCTCAGCTGCGGGCTGTGCGATGTCACTATGCCTAAAACAATCTTCGCCATGTCTTTCTCCTTCAGTCGAGTACTGTCCGGGTGCCCGATATTGCACCATCAACAGTTGGGGCGTTAGCTCTTACGAGTCGACATATGAGGAGATTAGATGAGGGATGGCAAAGCCAACAGGGTAATTAGGCCCAGAGGTGCGGGGCCATGTGGCCCCTATATGAACAATATTTGGTGGGTCTGTAGGTGGCCATTAGGCAGGTCACTAGCTCACTTGCCGCATCCGCTAGGGAGCAGACACGTTAACCAGATTTGGCCAAACGTGCTTTAAAGGAGCAACGCCAGCCGGGAGAAAGGGCTGGTATTTTGAGGGCACGTCGCGCATCATCCAAATTCTTTTGGTCAAAGTACAGGAGGTTGCAGACTTCACGGACGCTCATGGCTTCCGGGTCGGAACTCATCAACTCCACGGTGTCTCCAGCGCTCACAGCGCCTTCCTCCACCACCCGGAGATAGAAGCCAGTGCGACCGCTGCCCAGGAACTGCTTTGGGAACTCCGGTAGACCTATGACGTGGGCCAGCTTGAAGCAGGGCACCCTTGGCTGCGTCACGACGACAGTTGCCGCACCGATCTTGAACTCGTCGCCGATGTGTGCGTTGTCTTCGGTCAGTCCTTCGAGGGTCAGGTTCTCCCCGAACAGTCCGAAGGTGAAGTCGTCACGGCCCAACTCCGTCTGCCAGTAGCCATAATGCTCACTTGGGTACACGTATGCAGCCCGGTGTGGCCCCCCGTGCGCTCGCAGGTCGGCTTGCTCGTCGCCATCGAAGTCCAGTTCGCGCAACATGATGGAACCGTCCACAGGGCGTTTGAAGATGCCGGTGGAGACCATCTTCCCATCGATTTCGACGACCTGTGGTTTGGAAACGTTGACGGATAAGACTTTCATCACCAGGGCACGCCCTGGACCCATGCTACCTGACGGTTACCTCCGGACAATCCATTCATCCTTCTACCCCTTCAGGTAATCTGGGCGATACCCTCGACCCAACGCTCCTGATGGTTATTACCACAGTTCCGTATCAATTTGGGTTACTGGTTTTTATGATTACCCGTTCCCCCGTGAGCTAGGCAGGCAATGCCTGTTAGTCGTAGACAGTTGACGCATAGGATTCAGGGTCTATGAAGACCTCAATGACGCTGGGACCGTCAAGGTTCATGCCCCACGCCAAAGCGTCTTGGAGCGATGCTTCATCAGTGACGGCGCGACATGGCACTCCAAAGTAGTCGGGCGGCGACGTGGGTGGGTCTCCCAAAAACGCCCCGCCAATCCCAAACCCCTTGCCCTGTTGTTTGAGCTTGATGAGGCCCAACCAGCCATCGTTCAGGACAATGATGGGCAGCGGCAGGTTCAAGCGTCGGGCCACGTTCAGCTCTCCCACCGTCATCTGGAAGCAGCCATCGCCAACGACGCCGACTACTTGTTTATCGGGCTGGGCGAGCTTGGCGGCAATGGCCCCAGGTATGCCGAAGCCCATGGACGACCACCCGTTGGTAGAGATGCATGTCTTCGGCACGTCTGTCCGCCACTGGCTGGCAATCTGGTGTGTGTGCGCTCCAACGTCGTAGGCCAACACACCATCGGTGGGGAGCCTCTCGCGTAGCGCGTCCAGCACGCGATGCGCGCTCAACATCTCAGTGTCCGGCCTCAAAGCGCTGTCGAGTTCTGCACGATGGGTCGCCCATGCTTCCATCGACCACCCGTTAGGCACAGGTGGCAACTCAGCCATGCCTCGAATCGCCGCGTCCATGTCGCAGGCATCGTTGAAGAGCATCTGAACGCCGGCCACATCGGCCTTTTCTGTGGCGATATGGATGACGGGGATGTCAGCAACCCATTCTTCGTAGTTGATTTCGATGGGGTCGTAGCCCACGGCGATGATCAGGTCGGCTTCATTGATGAACCGCTGCACGTTGGTGCGTCGCGCGCGACCCAGCACGCCAGTCCAGTTGGGATGGCTTTCCGGCAGCCAACCCTTGGCATGCATAGTGGAGATGAACGGGATGCTCTGTCGCTCCACAAAAGATAGGAGCGCGTCTGCAGCGTTGGTGCGCGTGAACCCCAACCCCGTCATCATCAGCGGCTTACTGCTTTTCGCCAACGCTGCAGACACAATGCTGACCATTTCCGTTACGAAAGATGTGTCTAAGACTAAAGCCGGGGTGGTAAAGGTGGAAGGGACGGCCTCCGCTTCTCCTACATCCTCCGGCAGGTCAATGTGTACGGGGCCGGGTGTCTCGGCACAGGCAATAGACAGCGCTTCTGCAAGCGTCGCCGCAACGTTGTCGGCACGCAGGGGAAGCGTGGCTTTGGTGATCGGCGCGAAGAGCGCATGGTGATCGATGCGCATCTGGATTCGTCGATCAAGCCAGGGCGTCGGCACGTTGCAGGTGATGGCGATGACCGGCGCGCCGTCCAGCCAAGCGCAGCCTACGCCCGTAGCCATGTTGGTAGCTCCGGGGCCAAGGGTTGAGAGACAAACACCGGGAATACCCGTGAGGCTCCCAACGGCAGTAGCCATGAAGCCAGCCGAGGTCTCATTGGCGGTGAGCACGTACGTGATTGAGGTCTTCTCCAGGGCGTTGATGAGGGGCAGGACGGGGCCGCTGGGGACGCCAAAGACCCATTTGACTCCGGCTTCCTCCAACGTCTGGGCAATTAAATCAACATTCTTCATTCAAAGCGAACTAGTCCGCCGACCCTCCAATACCACAATCCTTGAGGAATCGATGCACCAGGAAGTTGAAGACGTCCGGCTTCTCAAAATACATGGAGTGGCCGCACTGGGGCACTTCAATCAACGATGCGTTGGGGAATAGCTTGCATGCCAATTCCAGAATCGCCGGTGGCTGAAGGACATCGTCCTCCCCACCAATGAACCGTACGGGCATGGTCACGCGTGCAAGGTCTGATTCCTTCAATGCTGCTGTGCTGGGGCCGGACACTGCCGCCATGGTGGCTCCGCCAAGCCTCGCCTGGGTTGAGGCGTTGAAGCCGCTGATCTTCAGGTAAAGCTCTGTGCCAACGGGGTCACGCTCACGGTAGCTGGGAGAAAGTACACGTTCTGCCTGTGAAAGGCTATCGGTCGCCTTGCGCGTCACTTCCTGTTGAGCAGCCAGTGCGCCGGTGGTCTCAAAAAATCCGGTAGTAGCAGCCATGACCAGGGCGTTCACCCGCTCAGGGGCGTGCACCGCGAAACCGAGGCAGGTTCGTCCGCCCATCGACTGGGCGATGAGCGTGACCTTATCCAACTTCAAGAAGTCCAGAAGAGCTTCAAGATCATCGACGAAAGCGGCCCTACCCGGTCCTCCCTCAACGTCCTTGGACAAAGCGAACCCTCGGTGGTCAAAGGTGATGACCTGGTACCACTGGGCAAAGTACTTCACCTGCTGCCACCAGATGGCGTGGTTGCCGCCGACACCATGGGCAAGGACCAACGGCGGGCCTTCTCCCATCGTCTCGTAATACATCTCAAAACCGTTCACTTGGGCGAGTGGCATAACAGGCCTCCTCTTCAACAACGTGCGTTGAGGCGATTGAACATCAGTAGAGACGGGGTGTCAAGGTAAGGAGGCGAGTGCTAACCCATCCTGGACAGCGCCAACTGCGCCAGATCTTGCAGTGCACTGACCGGCATCATCGGCTCGATATCGGAGGGCTGAGCCGTGTGGAGGGACACGTAGAGGTCCCCGTAGCGATACATCACAATGCTCCCCAAGCCCTGCCCGTTGAACACCACAAATACGGAAATGTCGCCGATGGGCGGGTCCATGAACACCAAGCCCGGCGTCTCGCCAAGGACTTTATCGAAGTGGTCCTGTGCCGCCCCGACAGATACGAAATCCATCACGCTGAAGGTCATACCCTGTACGGGGTTCACAGACTGAAACCCCGCTGTATACCACGTCTCAATCCCTGTCACCTGGGAAGGATCCACGCTTATAGCCATTGCCTTTCCATCCCGGTATTCCACAGCCAGGGAATCGGCGCCATTTGCGGCGTTGTCTACGTCTTCCGAGGTCAGGAGGGCAGCAACTCTTTCCTGGGTGAACGGCTCATATGTGCCCGACGCCACAACATCTAAACTCACCACCGGCGAAGGGGAATCCCCATTGTCCGATGATGTTGATGCAGGGACGGTGAACCCAATGACGGCCCACATTGCCAGGCCTGACGCTATCCCAGCAGCAGCCAGCGCCCGCACTGTTGGGTTCGTGTGCCCCCGATAGGCCACAATTCCGCCGAATATCAGCCCGGATCCCAAGATTCCTAAGACTATCCAGGCAACGGCTCCCCAGTCCATTCCTGCCTCCAATAAAGTTCGTATCCGCAGTATAAGACAACTTCAATCGGATTTTGGTTCCATCCGCTCTGGAAACCAGTCAAAAGACCGAGGATTAATTCCTTTGTATGACCCGGATTTCATCCTTCGCTCAATCAAAGGGAGGATGCCTGAGCTACGGAGAAATGGAATTATGGTGATGTCAGGGAACTCCGGTAGGTTAAAGGGGTTCCAGAGAACTTCAGGTAACACAAGGGGGTCACATGGTCACAGCAGAGAAGCAGGTCCTCACGGTTTCAGAGGCAGCAATGATGCTGAATGCTCACCCGAACTCAGTTCGACGATGGGCAGAGATCGGCCTCCTGCCGTATTTCAGGCTAGGACTTCGGGGAGATCGACGGTTCCATCGAGAAGACCTGGCACGGTTAATGGAATCCTGGCAGCACGCCACAGCCAAAACCCGCAACTGGTAAGTAGGAAAAGAGAGAAACGAAATGACAACAATAACGATGCCTAAAACAAAGACCCTGGTTGTTGAAGAGCCATTGACCCTACACACCTACGCAACCAAGTGCTGGCAGGGCGTACGACTCTCAGACATCTTCCGGTTGAAGCTTGATAGGGAGCGAAACGACTGGCATCAGTATATCGGTCGCTTCAACGGTTCCTCCGACGCGTTTGATAAATAACTAGTGATCTAAAAGGTCACGATAAAAAGCGGGTGATAGTTCGTAGCGCTTTTTCATTGGCATCTAATAAAAGCTCCTCCCACCCCCAGTGACCTACCAAATCAGGCATCGCCCAGTCGGGTGATACCTCAATCATCCATCAAGACGATGTGACGCTAAACATGCTGTGGCATTCTGTTTCTAAGAAGCAGTAATTTACTGGGAGTGACCACCGATGACCGCAGACAACAGCGCCAACGGAATCACCGATCTCACCACCATCATGGATTCCTATATGGCCTCTCTCCGGGCAAACCCAGACCTTGGATTTCTGTCTTTCCTGAAGGTTGCTCTCCGCAAAAACGATTCCATGAGTGAAGAACTGACGGATTGGCTTGTGGAGTCCTGGTGGGGGCTCATGTCTGAGGCCCAATCAACGCAACACCGTGACCCCATTGGGCAGGCCACGAGTCAATTGACCGGCAAATACACAGCCCCTGACGGAATAGATCAAGCGCTGTTGGCGCGGCTGATGCAAATGAGAATGAACGAAACCACAGAGGAGCTTTCTTCCAGGCCCGGGGTTCCATCAAGGCTTCGGCCAAAAACAAGAGCGGATGGTTACCTGCATCCGCGACCACTGTCCGGCGGAGCCTAGAGGGCTACGGATGTACTGGCTAGTTAGGTAATCGAGAGAAAAGGATTAATCCTTTTTGATGACTCGTAAATCACCCCTTGCTCATCCCACAGGACGATGTTCCACCTTTCCTCAAAAGCTATTGTGTACCTATAGAGGCCACACGGAGGGGAATCATGGAAAACCACCAAGCTTTCAGCATAGATGACCTGGTCAGGACAAAGCTTTCTTACACAGGAAGCCGGGTATCCAAGGTTGTTGCAGTTGGCACTCCGACCTTGAACACCCCAGCCAGTGGCGACGTTAACCCGATGGAATGGCTGACAAATCCGGTTGGCCTGGATGTGACACCCCGGTACCAGGTTTCCTGGGAAGAGGCCGGTGAGATCGTCAGTCCCTTGAACAAGCGCCACGCAACAGCGCTAGCCTAAAGTCTTCACTCAATAGATGGGCGCTACACCCTCACTACAAAGTGGTGAGGGATTAATCCTTTTTGATGACTCACAAATCATCCCCCGCTCACCCCTCCGCATGATGTTTGGCCCTAGCCAAAAGCGTATTCTCATGTTGTAGAGAGCACACGGAGGGGAAACATCATGGAGAACCATCAAGCGTTCAGCATAGACGACCTGGTAAGGACCAAGCTTTCCTACACGGGAAGCCGGGAATCCAAGGTTGTTGCAGTTGGCACTCCAACCTTGAACACCCCAGCCAGTGGCGACGTTAACCCGATGGAATGGCTGACAAACCCGGTTGGCCTGGATGTGACACCGCGGTACCAGGTTTCCTGGGAAGAGGCTGGTAAGATCATCAGTCCCTTGAACAAGCTCCACGCGCCCGCGTTGGCCTAACAACCACCGCGTTAATTAGCTAGCAATTGCCCCACACGATGTCTCTTCGTCGTCGCGGGGCTTTCGTTTGCCTTGCGCTAGAGGGCTCCGGATACTACGGCGATGGTCCCCGAGGCCAGAATCAGCCCCAGCGCAATCCGACGGAACAGCGCCTCTCGCACCCACCGATTGATGACGATGCCGCTGGTGACCCCCACCAACGTGGCAGGCAACAGCTGTGCGCTGAGGAGCAAGTTCTCGCCGGTAAAAAGGCCTGAGATGATGTATATGGGAATGGTGGCGATGTTCATGATAAAGAAGTGGGCCACGATGTTCGCCCTGAATTCGCGGATGTCCACACTCTGGTTGGTGTAGAAGAAGATGACGGGCGGGCCAGACAACCCCGTGCTGGCGCTAAGGGTGCCGCTGACAAACCCAACCGGCACAGAAGCAACCCGCTCATTTCGTATCGGTCGTCTGAAGCCGGCCATCATCGCCAGGGCCGCTATTACCACAACAATGCCTATGAGCACTCTCAAGGGCCCGGGGTCCAGCACCACGAGGATAAGCGTGCCCGCAGGGATACCCGCCACGCCCGACAACGGCAACAACCACATCCGGTTAATGCATAGGTGCTTGCGAGCGTGCAGGAGGATAAGCGTGCCTGTCATCAAGGTCTGCACCAGCAACGCCGGGACTATGATCTGGGGATCCACCAGGATGGTCATAGGTGGGACGGCCACAAGAGCGAAGCCAAAGCCGGTAGTGCCCTGAGTCAGCCCCGCAAAGAAAACAGCGGCCAGCAGTGCTATAAGGATCAGAGGGTCATCGGGCATAACACGGCACCTTTAGGAGAATGTGGCCATAAAGGTTATAGGTCATTTCAGTCCTGGTGATGCATGACAAAGTGGTTCTTCCCGTTCCGATACACCACGTCCATCTTCATCTCACTGAGTTTCTGATTCATATCCAGGCTGATCAACAACACCTGAACTCCGTCCTGCGTAAATATCAGGTCGTCGAACTCAGGGGTATCCAGCTTGAAAGCGTAGTCGTCGTCAAGCCAAATCACGCGCATGACCCGATCTTCCGGGTGTTGCTCACGTCTGCGGCCCTTGAGGAGGTCTTCCAAAGCAGCTTCGGTTACGGTGAAGAACATGGCTCCAGTATAAGCGCAGCTACAGATATTCGGCAGATATTGTGGCAGGATTGGAGACGCGCAACTGCGGCGGGTTTGAGAAAGTGGGAAATGGCTCCCCGGGTAGGGATCGAACCTACGACAAATCGATTAACAGTCGATTGCTCTACCGCTGAGCTACCGGGGAACGAAACACGAGGCCACTGGCGTGACCTGCACGGTTATTCTAGCATCGCCAGGACGCCCAATACAAGGTGAAGCTACCGCTTTCGCAGTGCTATGTACACTCCCAGCAACACCAAAGCGCCGCCAGCCACAGTTGCCACGGGTGGGGTTTCGTCCAGAATGGCCCAGGCCAACAGCGTTGCGCCTATGGGTTCCGCCATGACGGCTGTGGATACCAGCGTTGCGGGCAGGTAGCCCAGCGACCAGTTTAAGGACGAGTGGCCCACCAGTTGGGGAACCAAACCAATGAACGCCAGGTAGCCGTACGTCTCCAGGCTAAACCCGGTCATTGCAGTGTCTGTGACAAACACCACCACCAGCAGGATTATCGCCGCGCTGCCGTAGACCGGGGCAATGTAGCCGAAGAGGCTCAGCCGCTCACGCAGGCTACGCCCCGCAATGTAGTATCCCGCTACCGCAGCAGCTCCCAGAAACGCCAGGAAATCACCGTAAAGCCTGCGGTCTCCCAGATCCCAGTCGCCCACCGTTATGACAAGTCCACCGAATAACGCCATGCCGATGCCGATCACAACCGCTGGAGATGACCGCTCTCGCAAGATCAGTCTTGAGCCGATGGCCACAAGTATCGGGTTGGAGGTGACAATGATGACCGAGCTAGCAACGGACGTGTGTTCCAACGACGTTATCCAGAAAGCGAAGTGGGCTGCCAGGCATGCTGCAGAGACGGCAGCCAACCCCCAATGCTTCAACGTCAAAGAGCGAAGGGCACTCCAATCCGTGGCGAGGCCTATGGGTACGACTACGATTGACGCCAATACAAGCCTGTAGGCGGCGATGGTAAGCGCAGGGGCATCGGCCAATCGAATGAGGACGGCGGCAGACGACACAGCAGAGACGCCTAACGCCAGTCCAGCGTAGACCATGAGGGCTGTTGGCCGCTTTCTGGTTTGAGTGAGTATTCGCATTAGTTCGGTTGACTCATGTATCGCGCAAGCTCATCTCGGGGGAACGTCGGCAAGAGGGAAAGTCCGCTTGAAGATGCTAGCTTGAGTCCGGCGGAGGCTTCCGTCACCGTACCAATGAGGTGGGAATCGATACCCTCTTGCTCCAGTAATGCCTGGACGTTTGTCACACCCCCCGGCTCGACAGCCATCAGAAGCGCACCGGAAGCGAGCAATCCAAGCGGCTCCAGCTTCAACGCCCTACACACCAATTGGGTCTCAGGCAATACATGAATCGCATCGGCATTCAGCTCAACGCCAACGCTGGCAGCAGAAGCAAGTTCAGCCAACCCTGTAGCAAGGCCGCCTTCCGTTGGGTCGTGCATCGCATGGATGCCGCCAGTCGAACAGGCTATCTGCGCCGCACGGACCACACTGATGCCAGGGGACTCCAGCAATGCCGCCGCTGCGTCGATGTCCGCATCGCTCATACCGCCAGCACGTAGCGCACCTGCAGCTTCACGAGCCAACAACGCTGTGCCTTCAATAGCGATCCCTCTTGTGAGTAGCAAGGCATCGCCTGGAAGTGCGCCCCCGGGCCAAACGACTTCTGACTTCTTCGCCTCGCCAAGCATGTGACCGGACACGATAGCCCTCGTCAGACCATGCGTTATTTCTGTGTGGCCTCCCACCAGAGCAACACCCAACCCATCGCACGCCTCAGTGATCTGGTTGAATATCTCCTCGGCCAACTCGGGCTCAGCTCCCTCCGGGAGCAGCACCGTGGCAAGGAACCACTTCGGTGTCGCGCCAAGGCAGGCGATGTCGTTGGCGTTGACCTGCACGGTGTACCAGCCGATGCGTTCAGCAGCAAAGGTCACAGGGTCGGACTTGGCAACCAGCACCGTATCGCCCATATCGATGACCGCTGCGTCAGCGCCCACGCGAGGGCCAAGCAACACTCGAGGATCCGTGGTGTTCGCTGTATTCAACAACCTATCGAGCAGGTCTGCGGGAAGTTTACCGTCGTCCAATGCCGCCTCCGTGGCTGTGGAATGGGTTGCTTGCGTGGGTTTAGCTTGGGGCTATAATACCAGGGCCATCGAAGAAACACTTTTTTCAAAAGGAGCATTATGCCTAAAGAGCACTTGAACCCAAGCGGTATGCACACCCCCACAGGATATTCACACGTGGTCAAAGCTGGTGACACCATTTACGTCGCCGGTCAGGTGCCCATAGCGCCGGACGGGTCCATAGTGGGGGAAGGCAACGCTGCAGCCCAGGCCGAACAAATATACCAGAACCTGCAGAATGCGTTGGCCTCCGTTGGCGCAAAGCTCAGCGATATTGTGAAGACAACCACCTATATTTTGAACCCAGACGACATTGACGCTGTACGAGCATCTCGGCTGCGCTACTTGAACGAGAACCCGCCAACGTCCACATTGCTCGTTATTTCCCGGCTGGCCAGGCCCGAGTTCTTGATGGAAGTTGAAGCCATCGCGTACATCGGCTAATGCCAACCCAAACTTGGAGCGCCCTAATAGCAATCTTGGTTACAGGGCTTTTCATATCGGCCTGCTCCAGCAGCTCGGAGGAGGTGGAGTCGCTGCCCCTTGCTTCGGTTGGGACTCCAGCACCACTGACCGTAGACACATGGCTACCGACAGTGGGAAGCACATGGCAATGGCAGCTCAACAGCGGGGATGTTGATACATCGTTCGATGTGGATGTCTACGATGTCGACCTGTTCGATGTCTCCGTTGAGCTCGTTTCCAGCTTTCGCGCTCAAGGCCGAGGCGTCATCTGCTACATGAGCGCAGGGAGTTGGGAGGAGTGGCGGTCTGACGCCGATGCGTTCCCGTCCGAAATCCTTGGCAACGACTACGATGGCTGGGACGGCGAACGGTGGCTAGACATCCGCAACATCGATGCTCTGGCACCCATCATGGGCGCGCGGATCGACCTCTGCGCCGCCAAAGGGTTCGATGCCGTTGAGCCGGACAACATCGATGGCTACACCAACGACACCGGCTTCCCCCTCACGTATAACGACCAACTCCGATACAACACGTGGTTGGCTGCTGAGGCGCACGAGCGTGGCCTCTCCATAGGATTGAAGAACGACTCCGATCAAGTAAGCGACCTCATCGAGCACTTCGATTGGGCGCTAACAGAGGACTGCATCGCAGAGGGTTGGTGTGGCGACTTTGAGCCGTTCCTGGAGAGCGGTAAAGCAGTGTTCGCAGCAGAGTACACGGACATGGGAATCTCACTTGAAACTGTCTGCGATGAAGCAGCTGCGCTGGGCCTCAGCGCCATCCTGAAGGACCGGGAATTGGGCCCAGCCCTTCAGGCTTGCAGCGATTGAAGCCTTTTGTGATTGAAGAACTGGTTGCCCGCATAGAGGCGGTATTACGTCGCACCAACCAGGCCGAGACCCTGCTCTCTGAGCCTACGTATGAGAGCGAAGACCTTCAGATCAACTTTGCCCTCCGTTTTGTCACAGTGGAAGGGAACGAAGTGAAGCTGACGCCAACAGAGTACAGCTTGCTGACAGAGTTGGTCACCCATAAAGGCAAGGTCATGACGCACAAGATGTTGTTGCAACAGGTCTGGGGTGTTGAATACGGCGAAGAAGTGGATTACCTGCGTGTGTTCGTTAATCGGTTGCGCCACAAGCTGAAAGATAATTCAAGCAATCCCCGGTACATTCGTACGGAGACGGGCGTAGGGTAACGTTTCATCGTGGATCAATTGCCGAAACCCAGTTCTAGCACAGACACATCTTCGCCAAGCGCGGCCCTATCGCGTTAGGCTAGGTCAGCAATTGTTGCGCCATCGGCAGTACGACCTTCTTCTGGCGCCCAGCGGGTTACCATGGCGTGAGAACCCAATCGTTCTCGCACCGCCGTCCTCAGTGCGCCCGTGCCCATGCCATGGATGACGCGAATCTTTGAGGCTCCCTCCAGAAGGGCTTTGTCCAGAAACGTCTCAAGTTCCCCCAGCGCCTCTTCCACACGCTTCCCCCTCAGATCCAATTCTGCCGAAGGAATTTGAAGTAATTCGGTGCCGGGCTGGGTGCTACTCATAAATTCTTCCGGTATCTCAACCTTTGGTTTGGGCTTGCGTCGAGCCGGCGATGGGTCTGTAGAAGCTCCTTCGGGGTCTCGATGCATAACATGTTCAAGGGGCACTTGCGCTCGCAAGGAGCCTACCGCCACCTCTACCATGCCTCTGCCATCCGGGTCAGAAATGACCTGTGCTATGCCGGGAAAGCCCTGCACACGCACTGAATCTCCGGCGGCAAGGTTCTGCAACCATGCTGCCCTATCTTCGCGCTTCGGCCTCCATGATCGTGTGCGTAGTTGTTTACGCACGTTCTGCACGGACGCCACCGCCTGCTGAACCTCTGCAACAGCTTCAACGGTAGGGGCCTGGGGTGTGGCATGCAGAACCTTCCCCGCTGCCTGAAGCTTGCCCATCAACTCCTGGGCCTGGGCCTGCAAGTCATGGCGAGCGGCGTCAAGCTGCTCCACATCCAGCGCCCGTAACCGTTCCAGCTCCGCTTCTGCTTCACGTCGAAGTTCCTGGGCTTGAGCCAGAACCGCTTCACCCTCGGCACGCATATCAGCCACCGCCTGGCGCTCCTCCACCACTTCTGCCAGCAACTCGTCCACTCGTTGGTGTTCAGGCGAGAGCATGGACTGGGCACGCGCCACCACTTCCGGGGCCAAACCCGTCCTGGCAGCAATAGTCAGGGCATAACTCCGCCCAGGCAGACCGACCGCCAGCCCGTAGGTAGGCTCAAAGGTGTCAGGGTCCAACTCCACGCTTGCATTGATCATCCCAGTGGTCTCCTGCACGTAGGTTGCAACGCGTCGCAAGTGCGTGGTCGCCACCGTAGTCACTCCCATCTGCAGCAAGCTGTGGAGCACGGCCTCTGCAAGGGCAGCGCCCTCCTCAGGGTCAGTACTGGTCCCAAGCTCGTCCATGAGTACCAACGACTGTGATGTGGCCTCCGATAGGATGGATTTCACACTCTCCATATGGGAAGTGAACGTAGAGAGGGACTGTTCAATACTCTGCTGGTCACCGATGTCCGCGTACACGCGATCAAAGATAGGCAGCACAGTGCCTTCAGACGCAGGAACCTGCAGCCCGGTCTGATGCATCAATGCCAGGAGCCCCAAAGTCTTCAGCGTCACGGTCTTTCCGCCGCCGTTGGGGCCTGTTATCAGTAATACCCTTCTAGGAGTTCCGGAAACTCCGCCATCAGCCTCATCGCTCTTGCTACTTGAACCGAGTTCCAAGGACAGCGGGACAACCTCGCCTCGCAGCAACGGATGCCTTGCCGCCACCAGGCGTATGTCCTGGGTATCAGCCCCCGCAGTAGCTGCAGGAACAGCACCCAACCGCCTGGCGTAGCGGCCTTTCGCCAGGGCAAGGTCAAGTCTAGCAAGCAAGTCGAGGGTCAACTCGACCTCTTCAGCGTAGTCGCCAATACTCGTAGAGAGTTCCCTGAGGATTCGCTCTTCTTCGCGGCCCTCAGCGAGTTTGAGTTCCCGCCACTGGTTCCCCAGGGTCACCGCTGCAAGGGGCTCTACAAAGATGGTCTCGCCGCTGCCTGAGACATCGTGCACCAGACCCGGCAACCTGTTGCGCATCTCCACTTTGACGGGCACCACTAATCGACCATTCCGTTCAGTAATCAGCGGTTCTTGAAGAACATTACGGCCCCGGTCTGAACGGATCATCCGTTGCAGTGTCTCTTCCAACCTGCTGTACGCGATTCGCCCTTGAGACCGATGCTCACGCAGGGCAGGGGAAGCCGCATCCTCTACCTCTCCACTCTTGCTGATTGACCTCGCGATGTTGGTTTCCTGCAGCTCCAAGTCCGGAATCCTACCGGCAACATCCGCCAACGCAGGGCATTCTTTCAACCTCCGCTGAAAGGTGCTTCTAGCCATGCGCCCAGCCCGTAGCGTCTCTGCGATGGCACGCAACTCAAGCCCGGTGAGGATGCCCTCTTTGGCTGCACGTTGCGCCTCAAGTCGGACGTCTGCCGCCTCGCCCATATCCATGACGCCATCGGACTCAATGAAGAGCCTTGCCTCAGCGGTCTCCTGCTGTCGTCGGGCAACATCGTCATGGTTCGACGATGGCGCCAGTGCGAGGGCAGCTTCACGTCCAAGGGCGAATGCCGAATGCCCGCCAAGTTGGGCCAGCACGGACGGGAACTCCAGCAGTTCCAGTGACCGGGCGCTCAACGTCTGCGGCTTACTGCCTGTAGGCGATGCTTCGTCTGCGGGATCAGAACCTATCGTTTCCACCAATACCTCTTGTTTGTTATCGACTTTCATTCTACACGAGCTACGCTAGAGGGATGAGGTTGGGGTCTTTGCAACCTTGGATGGCCCAATATCGTCGTCTACCAGGAGTGTCTGGTTACCTTGACGGTACTGAAGCATCTCCATAGAATGGCGCAATCGTTCAAATTCGTATTAGTAAGGGGCGAAATGATCTGGGTTAGAAGGCTCATAGCAATCGGATTGGGCATCCTGATGATTCCCCTGCTTATCGTCACACTGCTGTCTCTGCGAGTGAACGATACGTTCCTTGAAGAGCAGTTCTATAAGGATCAGTTGGTGGAAGCGGACATCTATAACTTCCTCTACACGGACGCTCTCACCGTTGCAATTGACCAAGAGATTGAGAAAGCCGGCGGGATGCCGCTGAACATCAATCTGACCACGGAAGAGATCGTTGAAGCCATCCAGGCAACGCTCCCTCCGGATTGGATACAACACGAGGTTGAACTTGCCATCGACGATGCGGTTCCCTACCTGACAGGGGAGACCGATGAACTGTCACTGACGATAGGCCTCTCCGAGAGAGCGGACGGAGCACTCATAGTCATCCAGCGACTTCTCAATAGCATGGATATTCACGCGACCCTCTTTGACGAAGCGATTCCCGACGGCATTGCGAACTCGTACGGTCCAGAGATCGATATTGCCCTGGGTATTACCCTTACCGCTGAAGAGGTTGCTTCATCTATAGAGGTCGTCATCACTCCGGAAGTCCTGGAAGACCTGCAAACTCAGGTTGCGGAAGACATTGGCCCGTATCTCACCGGTAAGAGCGAGACTTTCACCTTCAACATCCCATTGGCGGAGCAGGTTGATGTTATCCGCCGGGAGTTCAGGCGCATTCTGCAGGGGGTGGACCTGAAACCCTTCATCCTGGATGAAGTGCTTGACCCAGCCCTTGACGAGTTCTTAAACGAGGGCGTGGAACTGCCCCTGGGTGTCGTCATCACCAGGGCAGAGATCAGGCAAGCCACAGAGGCGGCCCTCACACCGGAGTGGGTAGACGCCCAGGCAGACACTCTGGTGAACGGCATTCTCCCCTATCTGACCGGGGAGAGCGATCGATTTACCGTGTCTGTGCCGGTTCGAGACAGAATCGATGTAGCGGTAGTTACCTTGACGGCAACCGTGGATCAGAAATACACCGCTCTATTGAACAGCCTTCCGGCCTGTACCCCGTCACAGGTTATTCAGATAGCCCTTGGTGCAGCTGACCCAACGTCACTGCTGTGCACAATACCGGGTCTGACAGTTGAATTGCTCAAGAGTGGCCTTGGCATAGACCCTCTGGATTTCCTGGCCCAGAGCATCACCGATCAACTACCCACTACCATCACGTTCACTGAACAAGACCTTTTGGCGGGCATTGGCAGTGGTGAGGAAAGTGACACCCTGGATGACGTGCGAACTGCCATCCGGGACGGTTGGACGTTAGATGAGACCGATCTCCGTAAGCTGTTAACGGCCCTTGACCCAGCATCATTGGATAACCTGGACTATGTCCGGGAGACCATCCGTGACGGCTGGAACTGGACAGAGGACGACCTTCTGGAACTCGTTTATGAAATCGACGACCCGAGCTACGGCGAGGACATAGAGGATTTTAACGACACTAGAGGCTACATCGACCGTGCCCGTTCGTGGAGTTTTGGCCTACCACTCTTGTCCCTACTACTCCTGCTCATGACCGGGTTCATAGGTGGCCGGAAATGGATAACGAAGCTCGGGTGGGCCGCAGGCGCGTTGTTCATCTCAGCTCTCGTAGTTTCCGTTTTCAGTGGCCCCCTGTACGACACCCTGGCCAAGGATGAGCTAGAGAAGGAACGATCAGAGCGGATAGCAACTGCTGATGACCAGCTTGAAGTCCTGCTTATAGAAAAGATTGCTGATACCGGACTCCAAATCGGCGACGTGTTCTTCGATGGTGTGGAGAGCCGAGCAATGATCCTGCTCCTCGTCGGCGGTGTGGTCATGGGTGGCTCCGTGGTGTTCTCGATTATCGGTGGGGGTTCATCCCATGTCCGTAAACCCGGCAAAGAAAGCATGCTACCGCCAGAGCCACAGTCTGTAGCCGATATGCCGCGTGAGGCTGAGGAGAATCTGGGGGAACCGACCGGGTCGTCATCCCCGGAACAACCGACAGACGAGGGCGAAGACGAGTCTTCTGCGGATAGCAGCGAAGGCAACGCTACGCCAGACGATGCTGAAGCTTCAGAAGACGAGGACGAGGACAAAGAGAAAAACTAGCGGAGAATCAGGCGGCGGGAACTTCTATTGCGGAGCCCGCCGCTATTCGCCGCCCTTAGCTGCGTTCTGTTTTAGTTCTGCCCTGGCAGCTGCCAACCGTGCTACCGGCACCCGGTAGGGAGAGCAGCTAACGTAATCCAGCGGTAGGGTGTTGAAGAACTCAATGCTCTTGGGGTCACCACCGTGCTCACCACAAACGCCCAACAAGATATCGCTGCGCGCCCCACGACCCAGCGCACACGCCATCCGAATGAGTTGGCCGACACCCTCTTCATCCACAACCTGGAACGGGTTCTCTTTCAGAATCCCTGCTTCCTGATAACGCATGAGGAACTTCGTCTCAACGTCGTCGCGGCTAAACCCAAACGTGTTCTGCGTCAGGTCATTGGTGCCAAAGCTGAAGAACTCAGCGGACTTGGCTATCTGGTCGGCGGTCAGAGCAGCTCTAGGCAGTTCAATCATGGTGCCAATGCGGTAAGACTGTGTGCTTCCTGTGGCATCCCGGTAAGTTTCAATGGTGGCGTCTAAAGTATCTCTCAGTGACTGAAATTCATTGGTATGGCTCACCAAGGGAATCATGATTTCCGGGCACACCTGCAACCCTTCCGATGCCACCTGCGTGGCTGCGGTCATGATAGCCCGCACCTGCATGATGTAAATCTCCGGGTAGACCAGGCCAAGGCGACAACCCCGCATCCCAATCATTGGGTTGGTCTCACGCATTTCATTAACGGCAGTCAGCAGGTTCTCACGCTCTTTAAGCTCTTCAGGATCCGTGCCTTTTATGCGAAGCTCAATCACTTCAGCAAGCAACTCTTCATAAGGGGGAAGGAACTCATGCATCGGAGGGTCCAGCAAACGGATGACTACGGGCTTCCCCGCCATTGCGCGAAGGATTCCCTCAAAGTCGTTAATCTGAAGTATTTCCAACTCAGCCAATGAACTCACATAGCGCTTTTGGGCATCTTCGCCCTCTTTGATGGCGATGGTTGCATGAGCGGCAAGCATCATTTCCCGCACCAGAGCGAGGCGCTCCGGCTCAAAGAACATGTGCTCTGTCCGGCAGAGGCCAATGCCCTCTGCGCCAAAGGCAACGGCCATTTCCGCATCCCTGGGGTAATCTGCGTTGGCCCATACGCCCAGGCGTTTCGTTTCATCCGCCCACTCAAGAAGCATTACTAGGTCGGAATCGTCGTTGACCGACGGTGCCAGGGTAGCGATTCCACCGATGAATACTTCGCCAGTCGAGCCATCGATGCTAATCTCATCGCCTGCGTTGATAGTGACGTCGCCGCAACGGAGAATGCCTTCATCCGGCCGAACATCCAGGGTCTCTGCACCTGCAACACAGGGCTTGCCCAACCCGCGAGCCACCACAGCGGCATGGCTGGTTGCGCCGCCTCTTGCAGTAAGCACACCGGCGGAGGCAATAAGGCCGTGGACATCGTCAGGGCTGGTCTCTGGTCGAATAAGGATGACGCTAACACCGAGTTTGCCCTGCTCTGCAGCCTCGTCAGCAGTGAAGACGGCCTTCCCGGTGGCTCCTCCGGGCGATGCGCCCAGGCCCACGGTGATTAAACGATTGGCGTCCTTTGCTGCTTCCTTGGCGCTTTCATCAAGACGTGGCAGCAGGAGTTGATAAATCTGATCAGGTTCAACACGCATCAGAGCTTCTTCTTTGGTGATCAGGCCCTCTTCAAACATGTCTACAGCCATCTTGATAGCGGACTTCGCACTACGCTTGGCCCCTCGAGTCTGTAGTAGATAGAGCTTGCCTTGCTCTACTGTGAACTCAACATCCTGGGCGTCACGATAGTGTTGTTCAAGCTGCATGGCCATCTGATCCAGCTGGGTGTAGACCTCGGGCATCTGCTGCGGGAGTTGGGCTATCTTCTGAGGTGTGGCAATACCCGCCACAACGTCTTCACCCTGGGCGTTTATCAGATACTCGCCGTAGAGTTTCTTCTCTCCGGTGGAGGGGTCTCTGGTGAACAGTACGCCTGTACCGCTTGTGTCATCCATGTTGCCGAAGACCATGGCGACGATGTTGACGGCGGTATACAAGTCATGAGGGATATTGTTGAAGTTACGATAGTCTATGGCCCTGCGCGTGTCCCAACTTTCAAACACTGCACGAATGGCCTGTTCCAACTGGAATTTAGGGGTGTCCGGGAAGTCCTCCCCGGTTTCGCGTTTAACCAGCACTTTGTATTCATTAATAAGGCGCTGCAATGCTTCCGGCGACAGTTCCGAGGCGAGTTTGACGCCAGCCTCGTTCTCAATCGCCTCCCGCACTACGTCGAATTGCCTGGTTTCGATGCCAAGGACGACGTTGCCGAACATCTGGATGAAGCGTCGATAGAGGTCGAGGGCGAACCGTGGGTTCCCTGACCGGCGCGCGATACCGTCAGCCACGCTCTGGTTCAAGCCCAGATTCAAGACGGTATCCATCATGCCGGGCATGGAGACTGGGGAGCCTGAACGAACGGAGACCAGAAGGGGATTGGAAGGGACTCCTAAGAACCGCCCGGTGGTGTGCTCCAGTTCCTGCATAGCTTCCAGGGTCTGGGCCCACATCTCATCAGCCATGGTCTTACCGGATTCATAGTAGGAGCGGCAGGCTTCTGTGGTGATAATGAAACCAGGGGGAACAGGGAGGTCAGCAGCGGTCATATCCGCCAGGCCCGCTCCTTTGCCCCCTAGGAGGTCACGCTGGCTACCGTCTGCCGATTGAAAAGAGTAGACCCACTGGGTTTGTTTGGTTGTATCACGAAGGGTCATAGCAACCACCTTGTCTTACAAATTCTGACTCGGTAGCCCTGCCCTGTTAATCCCAAAACTGCACCCCTTTACTCTTATGTGTCTCCTTTTGAAAAGCGAGACACGCTGGATTGGAGGGATGAATTCGCGGAGGATCTACCTCCGATATTCAATGCGTATTACTACCCACGCCACATGGGCACAAACGGAGTATAGCACACCTCTTTGAAGCTATGTCTACCACGTTTTTACGAATTTCGACGCAGTTTTCGCCCCAAATCACGAGTGTGAACCAATCGTGGAAGCCCCGTTACTGCTAGAATACCCGTGACCTGTTATACCGCCAGTTCTTACCACTCCTAAAAGGCCTACGAACGCAATGCATTTATCACATCTAAGCCTCAAAAACTTCCGCAACTACGCGGACACGGAACTGGACCTCAGTCCAGGGTTATCTGTTTTCCGTGGCGCCAATGCCCAGGGTAAGAGCAACCTGCTAGAAGCTATTTACCTCCTTGCGCTCACTAAATCCACTCGCGCCGAGAACGAGCGTGACGTCATCAGGTTTGAAGCAGCACAGGAGACTCCGTATACACGGCTTATCGGTACGGCACAACGGAAGGACGGACAGCAGGTAGAGGTTCAAGTGGACATGGCCATCGCGCCGGGTCCGGCCGACAGCACAAACGGGGTGTATCAGAAGCGAATCCGGGTGAACGGCCTGCCAAAGCCCGCATCCCAAGCCGTAGGAGCGATTGCAGCGGTGCTCTTCTCTGCAGACGATCTCAGTCTCATCAGTGGCTCACCTGCCAACAGGCGTAGGTACATGGACGTGCTCCTGTCTCAGGTAGACAGGGAGTACATCAAAGTATTGCAGCGGTACCAGAAGGTCATGACTCAGCGGAACCAGTTGCTCAAACGTATACGCGAGGGCCAGGCCGGGCAGGACGAGCTCATCTTCTGGAACGATGAACTCAGCCAACACGGCGCAAGCATCACCCAGCGACGTCGCATAGCAATGGCGGCTTTGGCGCCGATGGCGTCGGAAGCATACGCATCCATGGCAGCGGAGGACGGAGCACTGGAGGTCACCTACGAGCCTTCAATAGAGCAACAAGGCACACCTGAAGAGGTTGCTGCCTACATCGCAGAGCGACTTGTCTCCGTACGCACTCGCGAGATACAGATGGCGCAGACTCTGGTTGGTCCACACAGGGATGAGCTACGGATGACCGTAGGCGATGTGAGCGTCAGCCAGTACGGCTCTCGCGGGCAGATACGGACGGTGGCGCTGTCGCTACGGTTGGCCGAGGCAGGCTACCTTACAGAAATCCTTGGCGAGGAGCCAATCCTGCTGCTGGACGATGTACTCTCGGAGCTTGATACAACGCGACAGCTTAAAGTGCTGGAAGCAGCATGCAACGCTGAGCAGGCCTTGGTGACGATGGTGGATGGGGAGCGGCAACCGGACGAATTGCAGGACGCGGTAGCAACCTTCTGGATAGAGGCGGGAACGGTTACCCCTGAAGGGTAGATCGTCCGGATTCACCGCTTGCTTCCTGGGCTGCGTTCTCTCTGGGTTTTGGTGGACTGGCAAAAAGGTAGAGGGTTCCAGAAACGCTCATCGAAATAAGCGTGATTGACCAGGCCATGGAGTACCCACCCCAATGATCGATGATGTAGCCATACATAGGCGCACCAAGGCCTCCCGCCAGAATGGTAATAGGCAGGATAAACCCTCGAATCGATCCCAGGTGTTTTCGACCAAAGTAGCTGGGCCAAACCACATTCATGAAGTTCATGCCAGCCCCGGCTCCCATGCCCCACATGATGCTGTGGATGAAGATAAAGTAGTTCTGGCCATCCACAAAGAACAGCATCGGCAAGATGGAAATCGACATGAAGGCGAGACCCAGGGCACCGATAAACCTGGGCACAGCCCGTTCAATGACCATACCGAACACCAGGGCCATAATGAGGAATGTGAAGGGCTCAACAGCGATACCCACACTCACCATGCCATCTGACAGGCCGTCAGTCTCAAATGACCCAACCCTGTGCAGCAACGTGCCGGAGCCCACGAACTGGTTGATTCCAAAGGCCACCACCAGCATCCACATGACCCGGGTCCGCAATACCGTACGCAGGGGCCAATCCACCTCTTGAGAAGTAGTCGCGTGGCCTGCAACCGATGTGTTACCTGTAGAGGGATCTACAACGTCTCCATCCGGCTTCAGGCCCAGGTCTTCCGGTGTCCTTCGCATGAAGACGGCAAATAATGGCACCATGACCGCCCACAAGCCAAGGCCGAACACCACCCAGGCTCCACGCCAACCGATACTGTGAATCAAGGCTTGGGCTATGAAAATCCCGGCCACTGTCCCCAAAGGCGCGCCGGCAGTTGCAATCGCCATAGCGCGGCCTCTACGAATAACGAACCACTTGGCAACAGGGACTGTGATGAGCAGGCTACCGCCTGGTGCGCCGAACCCCATAAGTCCGGAAAGACCGAACATCAGGTAAAGGGTCCAGATACTGTCCACAAAATAGAGGCCCATGAGGGTGGCTCCCGTATAGACACCGGCAACAGCGCCCAACCATCTGGAGCCATGCTTGTCTATGAGCGGTCCCATGAATGGGCCTGTAAGTCCTGCAACCGCGATGCGAAAGGTCAAAGCCCATGCAATGGCACTACGGCTTACATCAAGATCCTCGCTTAAGGGGCCAACAAAGAAGGCCACAACCACAGCGTTCATCGGAGCAGCAACCACGTTGACTAAGAATGCGGTGGCAACGACTACCCAGCCGTAGAAGAAGTGGGGTGTTTTGGGCCGCACGCTGTTGCCCGAGGTCATGGTTGGGTCACATGAATCCGTGTAGTCATCTCACTGGTGCTGGACACAGGTACATCCTTGTGTCGTGGGATAAATATCGGATCATGCGACGTACTATTCGCGTTCAGGAATGGGCTTGTCCTCGACCTGATCGATGGACGCATCCCGTTTCAACACCGGCGATGACGCTCGCACGTTGTAGGCAGCGCCATTGTGGGCAGCAGCGGGCTCGGTGCCCTCTCTCAGATCGATGGCGGACTTCATCAGTATTCTGCGCGTTTCCATGATGGCAATGTCGTTGGGATCAAGCTGCTCTTTGGTTCGATCGACGATAGCTCCCATGCTCTCTTCCAGCACCAACGCAAGTTCAAACTCGTTGGAGATTGTGGCCAGGGGGTTTGCCCCGCTGGTCTTTCGTTCAATCAGGTAGTCGTTTTCCTTGTTGCGTTTGCGCTTGTATGTGCCTTCATTGAGTTCAGGGTGGTTACCGCCGCCGGCCTTGCGGGTCTCAAGCTCTTCTTCCGTCATAGGCCGATCCGGGTGATAGGTAATGACATAGACCATCGTGTTCTTATCGTCTACGGGAACCCATGCCAGGCAGCCTAGCAATCCATCGCCCTCTGGCTTTGGAGTAGTGTAGAAAGGCATCATCCACTGGTTGACCTGCCAGTTGTTGGTCTCCTTACCCTCGTCGATGGAAGCGGCGACCATAAGGCCATAGTCAGTGGTCTTGATTGACACGGACTGGGATTTCTCCTTTTTCCGCGTCCCTTCAATCCCCTGCACCAGATGGTCGGCAGTCGTCTCAACCGTTGGTGGGTCACCGAAGAGCATGTCGTACAAAAAGGAGATGCGTGAGCTGTCGATGCCACCCTCAAGGCCCTGGAGGTAGTTGCACTCTTGGACGAACTTGGAGATGTATCGATGGTCTTCCGGCAGTTGACCCCACTCAAACTCGGGACGCTCCGGGGACTCCTCTTTCGGGCCCATATAGGCCCAGATGAGGTCGCCCCACTCCTGTACGCCATAGGCCACAGCCTTAATGGTCTTCATCAGGCTCTCAGCGTCCGACTCATAGGGCATATCAAGGACGTTGCCCTCTACGTCAAACTTCCAGCCACATCGACCACAGCGAAGTCCGTTTTCTTCGTTGACGCCGTAGGAGAGGTCGACGCCTCGATGCGGGCATGCCGCTTCAAGGATGCCAAGGCGCCCACTGGTGTCTCGAAACCCCACAATGTGCTCACCCAGCAGCCTGGTACGGGCAGGCGCACCATCGGGATCGACAAGCTCTCGGGCATGGAATACAGGGACCCAGAATCTACGGAAGAGATCACCCATGGGCGTGTCTGGACCAATCTCTGTTACAAGCTTATTTTCCTCTGGTGTAAGCAAGGTACTTTCCTCCCCATAGCCACGTAACCACACGGTAAAAACGGGCTGGAATCCACTATAGCATACCCAGCTACGCGAGGCAGCTAGCTTCCTGATTGCGACACTGTGCCAGGGACCCTATACTGTGGCAGGCCAATCCCAACCCCTCTAATCCATTCTGTTTCAGGAGAGTGCGATGACGATATATCTGAGTAACGACGATG